>Ga0302140_10000016_pt1 | contig 161511 bp, 145 predicted proteins | sample I_Bog_E1_1_FD_202095 | JGI IMG/M metagenome (GOLD analysis project Ga0302140, IMG submission 202095) | Peat permafrost microbial communities from Stordalen Mire near Abisko, Sweden - I_Bog_E1_1 | ecosystem: Environmental > Terrestrial > Soil > Wetlands > Peat | place: Sweden: Abisko... | reverse complement strand
GCTTTTCATCCATCACACTGCTCGTTTTCCAGCCCATCTCAACGTTGTAATCAAACGCCCATGGACTTGTGCAGTGTCAGGGATGTCCCCGGTTCAATCTGTCAGGGATGTCCCCGGTCCGTACCCCTGTCTTACCCCCCACCCCCCCCTGTGGAAATCCGCCGGTATCTTGCGCAGTTTTTCTCGCAAGACGCATGGTTTCAATCGTTTATCTTTTCTTTCTGTTAATTAATCAGTAACATCAAACCGCCGATTTTGCCCATTTTTCAGCCCCAAAGTGGCCGCTTCGGGGGCAAAAAGGCCGCTTTTCCGCCCGTTTCGTGCGCTCCGTCTCCGGCCTATTGACAAATGTCAGCTCCGGCGCACCCCTATGAGCGCCGGTTTCCCGGCAATTTTGCAAGAGGTTCTACAGCATTTTCGATTCTGGTGTTTACAGAATCCATGCAGAAAAGCGGCTTTTTCCTCAAGAAAAAGCCACCTTCGACTCACTCTTGATGTCAACAAGTGAAGCGAAAATGCTTTAAAACGAGAATGAAAGATATCCGAAGGTTGCTCTTGGGAAAGAATCTACGATGTTCTGCAAAAATACCGAAAATATCTCTGCTCAGGTAAGAATGCTTAATATGTCTCTCGTGTCTGCTGTTGATCGCTTCAATCATCGCAAATTGAACGAGAAATGCGGCAATGCCGCATCCGAGAACAACAATTAGAAGAATGGTGAAAATCACACTATTGTTCAATGCTAACCTCTCAACTGGAAATGGCGTCTAGAGTTTCGTTCACGTGTGAAGGCGGTTACGACTGATCCCTGTTCCCTGATCCCTGTTCCCTGTCTTTCATCAGGCGGCTGACTTCGGCGTGGAGGCGGGCGGTGATCTCGGCCTCGGAGTCTCGCGGGGCAAAGCGGATGGGCTCGCCGACGCGGACCTCGATCTTGCCGGAGCGGAACCAGCCTCGTCCGGCGGTCTTCAGCTCGCCCAGTCCGCGCAGGCCGACCGACAGAACAGGCACGCCCGACTGCTTGACCAGCAGTCCGATGCCGCCGCGGAAGCGCGCCAGAGAGCCCTCGGCCGAGCGCGTGCCCTCGGGAAAGAGCAGGACGTTGTAGCCGCGGTCGAGCGCCTGGCCGGCGTGGGCAAAGCTGCGCTGGAAGTTGCGCCGGCGCGGCAGGGGAAAGACATTGAAGAGCGCGGTGAGCAGCAGCCAGACGAGCGGGCCGGGCAGATAGAAGCCGCGCTTGCCTGGCGCGCGCTCGGGGTTGCGGAAGTGCCGGTACTCTTCGAGCATATCGCCGGCCATGGCCACGGCGATGCGATGGCGCTGCGCAGCGGGCAGCGCGCATTGAATGAGCGGGCCGTCGAAGGCGGTGACGTGGTTGGCGATGATGAGCATCGGCTCGGGGGCTGCGGGCAGCTCCGGCGCGACGACGCGCGGCGCGGCGAGCAGCCAGACCAGCGGGCGGACGACGGCTTCAATGAAGGCCACGCGCAGCCAGCGGACGGGCGCAAGCCAGGGCCAGAGGGGATAAATGGATTGAACAGGTTCGACCGGATCGGTAGCGAAAGAATTCGAGACTTCGGGTAAAGTTGGCGAGAAAACCTCCTCAGGGGCTGAGGCTTGCTCCGGTTTGGTTGGCATATTGCGAGGGTTGAAAGCTTCGCCTCCCTCCGAAGCTTGATCACTCGCATCCTCTCCGGCCACCAGGCTGCGCAGCTCGCCCAGCGTGCGCGCCTCCTCCAACGGCCCGCCTTCGGGCGCAATGCCCATCCGCTCTTCAAGAGCGGCGGCCAGTTGCACACGGGCCAGGCTATCGAGGTGGAGATCCTCGGTGAGCCGCAGCTCGTCGCCGATGCCCGAGGGCGTCTCGCCGGAGATCTCGGCGATCAGCTTGAGTAGCCAATCCGAGGAGGCGCCGAAGCCCTCGGCGTGGGTGGCCGCGGCCTCGCCATTTTTCTCCGGGTCCTGAATGCCAGCCAGCCACGCGGAGACGGCCTTGCGGCGAACCTTGCCGCTGGAGGTGCGGGGCAGGTCGGGCTCGGGCCAGAGCACCCAGCGGCTGACGCGCTGAAAATCGTCCAGGCTCTGGTTGGCGCGCTCGATGGCCGCCGCAGCCTGGTCGCCGCGTCCGTGCATGGCCAGCACCGCGCAGGGCTCAGGGCCGCTTGCCGTCTCCATCGCCACCACGGCGCAGGCCGCGACCTCCGGCTGCTGCTCGATGGCCGCCTCGAGATCCTCGGGATGAAGGTTGACACCCGCCGAGGTGACGATGACTTCGCTCTTGCGCCCGAGGAAGCGCAGCTCGCCTCCGGCCGCGCTCTCGGCCAGGTCGCCCGTGGCCAGCCACTCGTCCGCGCGCGGGCGCAACTGGCCGCCGGACCAAGAGGCCGCGGAGATCGACTCGCCGCGCACCAGCACTTCGCCATCGGGCCCCAGCTTGACCTCGCGTCCCGGCAGCGGCTTGCCGATGCTGCCGCGAGCCACATGGAAGGGATGGTTGAGCGTGATCAGCGCCGAGGTTTCCGTCATGCCGTAGCCCTGCACGACGACAAAACTCAAGGCATTCCAAAACTGCTCGGTCGCTGCCGGCAGCGCGCCGCCGCCGGAGATCAGCGCCCAGAACTTGAGGCCGAAGGCGGAGTGAACGTCGCGGAAGATCCACCAGCGGCGCGGCACGCCTATCTTCTTCTCTGAGGCGGTGACGCGCTCGGCGAGGCCGGGCAGCGTGGCCTCCAGGTGCGACTTGAGCAGCGCCATGACGCGGGGCACGGCGGCCAGCACGCTGATGCGCTCGCGGCGGATCGTCTCGACCAAACGCCCGGCCACTAGGCGGCTTTCGAAGTGGACCTCGGCGGTGAAGATCGGAGGCACCCAAAGGCCCATCGTCTGGCCGAAGACGTGGCTCAAGGGGAGCGTCTCCAGGATGCGCAAGGGATGCGCGATCAGCCGCTCCCAGCGCATATACGGCTGCGCGCCCTGCTCGATCGGCTCGACGCTGGCCAGGATGTTGCCGTGGGTGAGTACCACGCCCTTGGGCTCGCCGGTGGTGCCGGAGGTGAAGAGGATTTCGAGCGGCGTGGAGCGCGAGAGTCCGTCGATGGGGCCAGCCTCTACAGCGGGCAGAATGCCGAGCCAATCTTCGAAGGCGAGGCGCGGATACTCAGCGGGCAACTGATTGAGCAGCAGGGAATCGCCGATGGCCAATTTGGGCTGCACATCGGCGGCGACGCGCCGGGCAAACTCCGCGCTTCCGTAAGCGTCCAGCGGGACGGCGAGGACGCCACGCAGCAGGCAGCCGTGAAAGGCGGCGATCCACTCAGCGCTGTTCTCCGCCCAGAGCAGAACCCGGTCGCCGGAGCCGATGCCGCGCTGGGCCAGCAGCGCGGCAAAGCGCCCGGCAAGCTGCGCCAGCTCGGAGTAGGTGGTTAAGCGCCGCCGGTTGCCCTGAAAGCGTACGACCGCGATCTGGTGGTCATAGCGGCGGAAGTCTTCAATCAGTGTAGCCAGGTGGTCGCGCATAAATCTCCGGCAAGAACATGGTAGCAGCGCGCAGGCGGGTGATACGACGGCTTCTTCCGGGATATCCGTAGTATCTTAGGATGAACGAATTATGACTTTCACTCTCTTTCTTCTCTGTTTGAGTGTGACTGGCGTCCTTCGGGCGCAAGAACTTTCCTCACGCAACGAGGCGTTGAAGCAGATCTGCAACCAGTATGACGCGCAGAAGAAGACTGCGCAGGGCGGGGCGTTAATAACCAGGAGCAATCCGCGTGGCCTTGTTCACCGGAATATTCCAAATATCTTTTCTCGGTTGTGTTGACGGCTTCAGCGGCTGCGGAAAAACCTCCGATTCCAGCCCGGATTCATACTGGAGTCGTTGTGGCGCGCCCGCAGCAGCCGCACCGCCGAGTGCATCGGCCACGCCGGATCGCCTCCCTGCGGCGGCGGCGTGAAGAACGGGTTCCTGCCGTCGTCGCGCGCCGCAATTTTAATCTCGTCGATCGCGCGCGAGATCTCCTGGATCGCGGCCTCGCGGGCAGCGGCCGAGCGCACGGCGTGGAATGGCATTCGGCTTCCACACCATCGAGCGTAGACACTTCGTGGGCCCCTGCAATCGGCGCCGCCACAACGTTCCCTGATTCCACGATCCCGACAAGAATGTGCTGAGTCTGACGCAGTTCTGAAACACAACGCACAGATGCGGAATTGGCGAAAACGCAGTCTTTTCTGGCTAAAACTTGGCGGTTTCTGGCCAAAATAGAGGCAAAAAACGGGGCTTACAGTTACTGATTGGTTAACATTACTAAAATTCAAGATGTTGAATTCATGTAAGTTACGAGAAACTTGAGCGCAAAAAAACGATTTCCACAGGGTGGGGGGGTGGGGGGTACCTGCTTTTGCCCTCCTTTGTTCGCCATTTCTTTGTCTCCACGGCCCGGTTTGGAACAGGTACCAAGGGACCAGGGACCAGGGGGCAAAGGATTGCACGCGACTCTGGGCTTTGTTCATTCCTTCATTGTGCGCGCCGGGAGAGAAATGATCTGCAAGGACTGGCCGTCCCGGCGGGCGCGCTTCGCGCCATCTGCGGTGGGGCAGACGCACGCTTTTCGCTCGCAGTGGTTTCGTGGACTTTCAGGTGCGAGAATCCTTAAGTCCCGGAAGGTCGGCTTGTGTCCATCGGAGTTCTGTTCATTGCCGGGCGGATTGGGGTTCATCGTTTCCCTGGTCTCAAAGCCGAGACTTGGGAAACTCGCCAGACGCTCCTGATGAACGGGTCAGAAAAAGCGATGTTTCGCAGCGCCCCTACGGGGCTCAATACCGGTAATTTCTCTTTTCCAGGACTGCGCTTCGCTTGTCCTGGGCTATTGTCCTATCGCCCCTCCGGGGCAGATGTTTGCGCTGCCGCAACGCGCCGCGTGAATCAAAATGCTCGGGATGACAGCGACGATGGTGAAGCACCTGGCCCGGGCCTGAAGGCCACAGAAATTCGCATCCCTTCCGGGTTGAAACCCCCGGCTCCCTCCGGATAACTGCCCGCAGGGGCAACAGCATTTTCGATTCTGGTGTATACAGAATCCTTGCAGTAAAGTGGCTTTTTCCTCAAGAAAAAGCCACCTTCGATGCGCTCGTAATGTCAACAAGTGAAGCGAAAATGCTCTAAAGCCCAAGACCTATTGGGATCGTCGATCGGCACGACTGAAGTCGTGCCCTGATACAAAACTGGCCTGTTATCGAGTTATTTCACAACCTATAAGATTGTGCCCTGACACTTCTTGCCTCTCGAAATCAGCATTTTCGCAGCCTGTGAAGTCGTGCCCTGACAAAGCGCGGATTGAATCATAGAGCCATACTCCCGCGCCTTTTCACTGGTGCGGGCGAGGACGCCCGCACGACAGCCGGTCTGGAGACCGGCGCTACACTCCTGGTATGACACAATCACGAGGCTGGCATGACACAATCACGCGGCCGGCATGACGCAATCACGCGGTATCGTTGCGAGGCGCTCACTGCTCCTGATCAGGCGCTCAACTGCTCCTGGAGCTTGTTGAGGGTGCGGTGCAGGTCCTTGTCGGCGCGGCGCTGCTCGTCGATCTTGGCGATCGAGTGCATGACGGTGGTGTGGTGCTTGTTGCCGAACTGGCGTCCGATCTCGGGCAGGCTGGCCTCGGTCATCTGCTTGGCCAGATACATGGCGATCTGGCGGGGCACGACGACGTTGCGCGAGTTGTTCTTCTGCTTGAGATCGACGATCCTCATGCCGAAGTTTTCGCTGACGGCGCGCTGAATGGATTCGATGGTGATCTTGCGCACCTGCATATCGATGAACTGCTTGAGGCACTGCTGCGTGGAAGCGAGGGTGATCTCCATGCGGTTCATCTGGCACCAGGCGATCAGCCGGGTCATGGCGCCCTCAAGCTCGCGCACGTTGGTGCGGACGTTGGAGGCGACGAACATGGCCACGTCGATGGGCAGATGGACCTGCTCGCTCTCGGCCTTCTTCTGCAGGATGGCGACCTTGGTTTCGAGATCGGGCGGCTGAATGTCGGCGATCAGGCCCCACTCGAAGCGCGAGCGCAGACGGTCCTCGATCTCGGCCAGCTCCTTGGGCGGACGGTCGCTGGCGATGACGATCTGCTTCATGCTCTCATGCAGCGCGTTGAAGGTGTGGAAGAACTCCTCCTGCGTGCGCTCCTTCTGGGCGATGAACTGAATGTCGTCAACCAGCAGAACGTCGACGGTGCGGAAGCGGTCGCGGAAGCTGGTCATGCGGTCGTTGCGCAGCGAGGTGATCATCTCGTTGGTGAACTTTTCCGCCGAGACATAGCAGATACTCGACGAGGGCTGACGGCGCTTCACCTCGTGACCGATGGCGTGCATCAGGTGGGTCTTGCCCATGCCGACGCCGCCATAAAGGAAGAGAGGATTGTAGGCCTTGGAGGGCCTCTCGGCGACGGCCAGCGAGGCGGCGCGGGCAAACTGATTGCCGTTGCCGATGACGAAGGCGTCGAAGGTGTAGCGGGGATTGAGTTGCGCCGCGGTGGACCAATCGAAGCGGGCCTGCTCAGGCGTGCGCGAGGCCGACTGCGGGGGCGCGCTGGGAGCATGGGCGGGCACGGGGGCAAAGCCGCCGTCCTTGCGCACCGGCGGGACGGAGGGGTCCTCTTCGGCGGTGACGAAGCAGACGTCGTCCAGCTCGAGGCCGTGCTGCTCGATGGCCTCCTGGATCAGGTCGCCGTAGTGGTCGCCGAGGCGCTGGAAATCAGCCGAGGGCACGCGCACGTAGAGTGTGCGATTGGCGACATGGCTGAAGCGGGAGGGTTTGAACCATTGCTCGAAGGAGCTGCGAACAACCTTCATCTCCAACGCCGCGAGAATCTGGAGCCAGGGGTTGATTGCCGTTACCGGCGAAACTGCAAATGCCATCGTGCCGATCCTTGCCTGCGTCGTCTTGTGTACTTCCGGTACGGTTTATCCGCCAAAATCAGGCAACAGCTTTGCGGCGGCGAAAAGCGCTTGGCTTTTCGTCTTTTCAACTGCCTGCCGACTGCCTGAATGCCGCTGTTCGGCCCCTGAAACTTCCGCGGGACCTGGGACAAATCAACCGTTCCGTGAGACGCTGGGAAACTTACTCGAACGGTCCCAAGATTAGCACATTCGCGAGGGTGTTGTAATCTTTCTTTCATGGAAGATTTACGTGAAGAGGGCGAGTTGCACAATAGATGGTGAAAGTGGAGGCGGAGGTTACCAGAGTTTTTACAAGGTGTGCCTGAAAGCCGCGTTGGATGGGGCTGAATCGGCGCTTGCGTAGACGCATCATCGCTTGAAGGCGGATGGTCGGCGACCAATTTACATGGCGCGAGAGGCTAGCGAATCGGTTTGAATGAAGACTCCCTCGGGGGCTAAAGCCCCACACTCCGTGCGATCTTATGTACGGGCTGAAGCCCGTACCCTTCACTGAAGCCCGTACCCTTCACTGAAGCCTGTACCCTTCACTGAAGCCTGTACCCTTCACTGAAGCCTGTACCCTTCACTGAAGCCCGTACCCTTCACTGAAGCCCGTACCCTTCACTGAAGCCTGTACCCTTCACTGAAGCCTGTACCCTTCACTGAAGCCTGTACCCTTCACTGAAGCCGGTACCCTTTACTGAAGCCGGTACCCTTCACTGAAGCCCGTACCCTTCACTGAAGCCGGTACCCTTCACTGAAGCCCGTACCCTTCACTGAAGCCGGTACCCTTCACTGAAGCCCGTACCCTTCAAACCGTCCAACAAAACCTTTCCTGCCAGCCGAAGAGGGCGGGGCTGGATTCCTGGAGCGAACTACGATACACTTAGTACTTGCCGTCAAGGCGAAGATTTCTCACTGTGAACAGGAGCGCATTTTTATGCCCAAGCGCACATTTCAACCGAATCGCCGCAAGCGCGTGAAGACACATGGCTTCCGCGCGCGCATGAAGACCAAGTCCGGCGCCGCCGTGCTGAGCCGCCGCCGCGCCATCGGCCGCAAACGCGTAGCCGTCAGCGCTGGCTTCCGCGACTAGTCCGACCCGTTCTTCCACTCGCCTCATGTTGGAGCCGGAATGGATGGAACCATCAACTCTGTTCCGGCCAACACCCTCCGCGGCGCAGCCATGACAATCTCATTTCTCAAGGACGAAGGCCAGCCGGTAAGGCAATCGCTCAAGGGCGTGCGCCTGCGCAAGCATGCCGACTATCAACGCGCGTACGCGGCAGGCCGCAAGCGGCAGTCGGCGTCGATGAGCTGGTTTCTGGCGCCGCAGCAGGCGGCCTACTCAGGCGCTTCGTTGCCTGAAAGTCCGCGCGTGGGCCTGACCGCGGGCAAGGTGATGGGCAAGGCGCACGAGCGCAACCGGCTGAAGCGGCGGATGCGAGCAGCGATCGGTCGCCATGTGGAACTGCTTCCCGAGGGCTGCGATCTGATCTTCCATCCGCGGCGCGCGGTGCTGACGATGGAATTCACGAAACTGGAGGCGGAGATTGTGCGTATTCTTCAGCAGGCCGGAGTGGAGGCCGAGCGGATGAGGCAGCAATCGAGCCCCGCGCAGGCGCCATGAGTCGCATACTTCTTGCCATGCTGGCGTTTTACCGGCGCTGGATCTCGCCGGCGCTGCACACGCTCTCGCCGGGCGACGGCTGCAAGTTTCTGCCCACCTGCTCGGAGTATGCGATGCTGGCGATCGCCATGCACGGCCCGCTGCGCGGCAGTTGGCTGGCCGCGCGGAGGCTTTTGCGCTGCCACCCCTTCAGCCCCGGCGGATTGGACCAGGTGCCTCCGGTCTCGCCGATGCGCCAAATTCACCGCAAACCGTTACCATAAGAAGAGCAACGCCTTTTTGAATGCGTTTGTTCAACGAATAGGAAGAATACCTTGGCAGAGATCAGCAATCCCAATCTTCAGGGGCAGAGCGGCAAAGGCTCGGGCGGCGATTCAGGCAGCCTGTGGGCCTTTACGCTTTTGTTTCTCGTCGTCCTGCTTGGCTACCAGTACTTCTTCAAGCCGCCGGTGCAACCTCCTTCACCGCCAGCCGCACAAAGCCAAAGCCTGTCACCCAAGCCGCCGCAGCCCACTCTTCCAGCCGCTGGCGCCGCCGTCCAACCGCAATTGAACTCCGCACCGGTTCAAGCGGTCTCGACCGACATTGTGGCTTCGGTCGAGGCCACGACGACGGTGGAGAACGACAAGTACCGGATCGTCTTCAGCAATCGCGGGGCTGAGGTGATCAGCTGGGTGCTGAAGAACTACTACGACAGCGGCGGCAAAGCCGAAGGCCGGCAACTGGATCTGGTGCAGCACGAGGCCGCGGAGCGGGACGGTTTTCCGCTCTCGCTCTTCACCTACGAGCAGGACGCGCAGGGGCGCTATCTGCCGCTGAAGGAGCAGGCGGTCAATCAAGGGCTGTATCAACTGACCGTCACGGGCGCGCAGCCCACGGCCACCGGGAACGTGAGAGTTCCGGCGACCAGCGCGTTGACCTTCCACTATCGCGCCAACGGGCTGGAGGCGGTGAAGACGATCCGCTTCGATTCAAGTTATGTTGTCACGGTTGAGAGTCAGGTGACGCGCAACGGCTCACCCGTCCGCTCGCTGGTGGCGTGGCCTGCGGGCCTGGGCGACATGGAGGAGTTCAACAGGAGCGGCGTCGCCCGGTTGATGGTTCCCGCGTCGGTGAACTCGATCTTCGCTTGGTCGCTCGATGGCAAGCAGGATTCGACCAAGGCCAAGAAGGTGAGCGGCTATGCCACCTTGGATCTTCCCTACCAGTATGCGGCGGTTGCTGATCTGTATTTTGCCGCGGCGTTCATGCCGGACGTGCCGCAGCGCGCGACCGCGGTGACGCTGCACGATTCGATCGAGCTGCCGAGCGCGGGCGGCGATCCCAACAGCGCCAAGCGGCCGGCCGACCTGATTGGCCTGGCGGTGGGCGACGAGAGCGGTTACACGCGCGTGCGCCTCTTTGCCGGCCCCAAGCAGAACGATATTCTGAAGTCGATCCGCGCGACCGGCGCCGACGGCAAGCCGACGGGGCCGACGCTGGAGCCGCTGGTTCAATACACCTGGCTGGCGGTGATTGCCAAGCCGCTCTACCTTGCGCTGCACTACCTGAAGGATTCGCTCGGGCCGGGCGAGTACAACTGGGGCTGGGCGATCATCATCGTCACCTTCATCATCAACCTGTGCATGCTGCCGACGCGCTACATGATGCTGAAGTCTTCGTTCAAGATGATGGGCATCCAGGACAAGATTGCGGCGCTCAAAAAGCGCTACGAGCATCTGAAGGCGACCGACCCGAAGCGGGCGGAGATGAACACGGAGATGATGGCCCTCTACAAGAGCGAGGGCGTCAACCCCTACGGAAGCTGTCTGCCGATGCTGATACAGATGCCGATTCTGTACGGCATCTATCGCGTGCTGGCCAATGCCGTCGAACTGCGCCAGGCGCACTGGTTCTGGCTGACCGATCTCTCCTCGTCGGACCCGCTGCACATCCTGCCCATCATCATCATCCTGGGAATGTTTCTGACGCAGTACATCACGCCCTCGCCGGCGATGGACAAGTCGCAGCAGCGGATGATGGCCTTCATGATGCCGGCGATGTTCGGCTTCATGATGTGGAATCTGCCCTCGGGGCTGTCGCTTTATTGGGGCACCGGAAGTGTAATCAACATGGCGATCCAACTGGGCATCAATCAAACCAAGATGGGCAGGGAGATGCACGCCAAGGCCAACAAGCGAGCCGCGAAGAAGGCCGGCACGGGGCCGATTACGGTGAAGGGTAAGAGATAGTTTTTACCGCCTTGCACGATGCCCCGCTCAAGAGTTTTTTGAGCGGGGTTTTTCTTTGCGCGGAATTTTCTTTCGCAGGTAGCCTCATTGGCTCGAAGAGGGCGCGAAGTGATTGAATAGGGATTATGCCCGGTACAGGAGCTTTGATCCTGCTGGCCTTTGCCAGCCTGGTGGTTGTGGTGCTGCTGGTGCTGCTGCAGTTGACGCGGCTAGGCTATCTGGTGCGCGCGACGATTCCGGATCGCCCGCGGCGGCGGATGTTTATCGCCTCCGTCGCCTTCCTGCTCACGTTTGTGGGCGTGCGGCTGCTGGTGCGGGCGGTTGTGCATGAGAACGACGAGGGGCCGTTTCAGTGGGTGGTGGTGCATGGACGGCACATTCACCACCTGGTGTGGGGGATTCTGATATTGCTGCTTGTGGGCTACGGCTGGCTGATGGATCTGGGGCGCGCGCACACGCCGCTCGCGATCTTTCTGAGCCGGTTGATGTCGGTCAGCTACGGAGTGGGCGCGGCGCTGACGCTGGACGAGTTCGCGCTGTGGCTGGACCTGGAGCCGGATGCGTACTGGTCGCGCTCGGGAAGGCTCTCGATCGACGCGGTGATTCTCTTCGGCAGCCTGCTGGCGGTGGGCGCGTGGGGCGCACCGTTCTTCCGCGGCGTGGGCGTCCTATGGAGCAAACGCGCGCTTGTTGGTCAAGAATTGGGCCGGGGACTGACCTTCCCTATTCGCCTCGCGCGCCTGCTTCGTCGGCGTAAAGAGAATCGATCAGGGCCGCGTAGCGCTGAGTAATCACGCGGCGCTTGAGCTTCATCGAAGGCGTCAGTATTCCCGACGCTTCGCTCCACTCGTCGGCCACCAGACGGAATCTCTTGAGGCTTTCAAAGTTGGCCAGGCCGGCGTTGACCTGGCGCACGATCTCGCCATAGAGAGCCAGGACGCGGCTGACGGCGATCAGTTCTTCGCGGCTGGTGAAGTCGATGCCCTGACGGCGAGCCCAATCCTCGAGCGCGGTGAAGTTGGGCGCGAGCAATACGGAGATGAACTTGTGGCGGTCGCCGACCAGCGCGGCGTGGGCGATCAAGGCGCTCGTCGTGAGCTTGCTTTCGATCGGCTGCGGCGCCACCATCTTGCCGCCGGAGGTCTTCAGCATCTCCTTCTTGCGGTCGGTGATGAACAAAAAGCCGTCGGCATCGATGTGACCTATGTCGCCGGTGTGGAAGAAGCCCTCAGCATCGAAGCTCTCGGCGGTCGAGGCGGGCTGCTGCCAATATCCGGCGAAGACCGAGGGCCCGCGCACCAGCAGCTCTCCATCGCCGGCCAGCTTCAGCTCGAGGTTGGAGAGCGGCGCGCCGGCCGCGCCCATGCGATGGCGGAGCGGCGTGTTGAGGGCGATCACGGGCGAGGTCTCGGTGAGTCCATAGCCCTCCCAGAGCGCGATCCCCATGGCGGCAAACCAACGGGCGGTATCTTGCCCCAATGGCGCGCCGCCGCAGACGAAGATCTTCACCTGGCCGCCGAAGGCCTCGCGCACTTTGGAGTAGACGAGTGTGTTGGCCAGCTTCCAGAGCGGCGAGTGGGGCTGGCGGCCATCGTAGACGGTGTCGATGTGGCCCGTGCCGACCGCAAGCGCCCAGGCGAGCAGGCGCTTTTTTACGGGAGATTGCGAAGTGCGGCGCTCCACCTCCTCACGAATCTTTTCGAAGACGCGGGGCACGCCGACAAAGACCGTGGGGTGAATCTCGCGCATGGCCTGCGGCAGTTTGTCGAAGTGAGAGCAGTAGGCCACCTGCACGCCGTAGCCGTACATTACATAGTCGAGCGCGCGCGCGGTGACGTGGGAGAGCGGCAGAAAAGAGATCAGGGCGTCGCTGGGATTGAAGCGGAAGTCGAGGGGGGCGATGTTCTGATTGGCGGCGATATTTCCGTGCGTGAGGAGCACGCCCTTGGGCTCGCCGGTGGTTCCCGAGGTATAGATCAGCGTGGCCGTGTCCTTGGGCTCGACGGCGCGCACCAGCGCATCGAAGACGGGATCGCGCCCGGCGCCGCGGTCGTCGGCCTGGGCTAGAATCTCGCGGAAGGCGACGGCTCCCTCGGGCGCCGCGGGATCCATCATCAGAATGCGCTCCAGTTTGGTTTTGGCGCGCACGGCGTTCAGCTTGTCGAATTGCAGGCGGGTGGAGACAACGGCGATGCGGCAGCCGGCGTCAGCCAGCAGCGCGGCGATCTGCTCGCCGGTGAGCGTGGGATAGATGGGCACCGTGACGGCGCCGATGCCGAGCGTGGCAAAGTCGGTGACGGCCCACTCCCAGCGATTCTCGGCAATCAAGGCGATGCGCTCGCCCTTCTTGGCGCCCCAACTGAGAAAGGCTTCGCCGAGCGAGCGGACGCGCTGGTAGATCTGGTCGGAGGAGATGGGCTGCCAGTGGCCGAACTCGTCCTGCCAGAGGATGGCGCGGGGATTGGCGGCCGCCGAGATGCGGCAGAAAAGGTCGTTGATGGTGACGAGCGGCGTGGTTCGATTGGTCATGCGTCGGCTCAAGGAGCGCGGCAACCGGTCAGCCGCAAATCACTTGCGAAAGTGTAACAGCGCGGAGGCTCATCGGCGAAATGCTCGGGGCCTGCGCTACGGCGCCAGCGGCTGGTGAATGCGGATAATGTTGTCCCGCACCTCGACGACCGCGCCCGGCCAGAGCTGCGCCGTCAGCTCGCGGACGGCATCCATCGTGGGGTAATACTTGCCCGTGCCGAAGCAGTTCGCATCGTCGATTAGAATCACGTGACGGCTGATTCCATGCGCATAAACGGCGGTGAGTTCGTCCATGATCGGCGTTTCGTCCGAATGGCCGTCGAGCCAGAAGAGGCATGGCTCGGCGATGGATTGGAGCAGCTTGGGCAGCTCGATGGCGCTATCGCCGTGCAGCAGATGAATCTTCGCCTGGCCGGCGAAGTTTTTTACGGCCAGAGAGTAATTGAAGTCGTCCAGCTCGATCGAATAGACCTCGCGAAAGTGCTTTTCCACGGCGGCGATCATCTGGCCGAACTGCGTACCGGTCTCGATCAGCACGGGCAACTGGAAGCGACGGGCGTATTCCAGCAGCGCCCGTTGCTTGATGAGATGGGGCACGCGAGGCCGGGGCGAGCCTTTGAGCCTCCAGAACCAATAATCCGGCTGGGCGGCAATCCGCTTGTAGAAAAAGATCAGCCGGGAGTGCCGGACAAAGTTGGGCAGCATCGTGATAACCCCATGCAATCGTTTGAAATAAGCGCTCCCCCAGTCTATCGAGCGCTGAACAGGGGTGTCAATCGAGCCTCCGCGTCTTCCCTGATTGCATACTTATGCGTTTGTTGTGTATAATTATCCATTGCGGCCGACTGCGCGCTTCTGTGTGGGATGGCCGGGACGGATCAATCGATGAAGACACTGCGGCAAAATGCGATTCGCGAGCTGGTGGGCCAGGGGCTGGTGGCCAATCAGGACGAGCTGCGCCGCAAGCTGCGACGTCGGGGCTATGCCGTGACCCAGGCCACGCTCTCGCGCGATATTCACGAGTTGAAACTCTCCAAAGGCCCCAGCGGATACACTTTAATGGGCGGCAACGGCTTTGGCGCGGCGGTGGAAGACAACAGCCCGCCGTCGGTCGCGGAGATGATGGAGAGCTTCGGAATGCGCGCCCGGGCTGCGATGAATCAGGTGGTGGTGGGCACGGTGACGGGCGGCGCGCAGCCGCTGGCCGCGGCGATGGATTACGAGGGCTGGCCCGAGGTGGTGGGCACGCTGGCGGGCGACGACACGGTGCTTGTGATCTGTCCGGACGCGCGCCGCGCCGGCGAGGTTGAATCCCGATTGAGGAAGATGCTGGAATCATGAGTGAAACAGTGCAGACGGCGGTAGTGGGAGTAACGGGTTATGCGGGCGCTGAGCTGGCGCGGCTGTTGCTGCGGCATCCTCGCCTGAAGGGCAAGCCCCCGGTCTTTGCGGGGCGCGTGGATGCGGCCGACGCCGAGCGCGGCGGCATTCCCCTGGCGGAGATTCATCCGGAGCTGGCCGATAGCCAGGGCCACGGAGCCCTGCGCCAGCAGCCTTTTTCCTGGGAGCTGATGAGCGATCTCGACGTGGAGGTGCTCTTTCTGGCCACGCCCCACGAGCAATCGCGCGCCTGGGTTCCGGAGGCGTTGGCGCGCGGTCTTCGCATCATTGATTTGAGCGGCGCATGGCGGCTGACGGAGGCGGCCAACCGCGCAGTCTACGCCTTCGAGGACAGCGACGCGCGCGTGGCTGAGGAGACGCAGGAGCAGGCCGTTTACGGTATGCCGGAGCTGTATCGCAAGCAGATTGCCGGTGCGCGCCTTGTCGCCAATCCCGGCTGCTATGCGACCTCGGTGATTCTGGCGCTGAAGCCGCTGGTGGCCGCGGGTCTGGTGGATTTGAAGCGCGGCATTGTGGCCGACGCAAAGAGCGGCGTGAGCGGCGCGGGCAAGGCGCCCACGGCGAAGACGCACTTTGTTTCGGTAGCCGACAACCTCTCCGCGTATGGAACCTTCACGCATCGCCACACCGGTGAGTTGCTGGAGCAGATCGGGTTACAGGCGAACGAGATTGTTTTTTCGCCGCATCTGCTGCCGATTCCGCGCGGCATTCTTTCGACAATCTATCTGCACTTCCGCGAGGCGCAGAGCCGGGCGAATATCGCCAAGGTCTATCAAGAGTTCTTTGCCGGAAGTCCGATGGTGCGGTTCTACGACAAGGCGCTGCCGCAGATTCAGTACTCGGTGCGCTCGAACTACGCGGATATTGGCTTTCAGCTCGACGCGGGCGGACGGCGCGCGGTCGTCGTCAGTTGCCTGGACAATCTGTTGAAGGGCGCGGCGGGACAGGCTGTGCAGAATTTGAACGTGATCTTCGGCTGGGGTGAGGCCGAAGGCTTGGAATGATCGTCGCCGCGGAGGATTGGGAATGAAATACGTCGTGAAATTGGGCGGAGCCGGCCTGGAGAATCCCGCGCTGCTGGAGGGTTGCGTGCGCGCGATTGCCGATCTGGTGCGCGACGGCCATCAGGTGGCTGTCGTTCATGGCGGCGGCGTGCAACTAACGCGCACGCTGAAGGCGCTGGGCAAGCAGAGCGAGTTCATCAACGGCTTGCGCGTGACCGACGCGGAGACGCGCGACGCGGCGCTGATGGTCTTTGCCGGTAAGGTGAACAAGACGCTGGTGGCCGCGCTGGGAGTGATCGGGCAGCCGGCCGTGGGACTCTCAGGCGGCGATGGGCTGAGCTTTCGCGCGCGCAAGAAGCGCACAGATCCCGACCTCGGCTTCGTGGGTGAGATTGCATCGAGCGACGCGCATCTGATTGAATCCATCTGGAAGACCAACTGCGTGCCCGTCTTCTGCTCGATGGCATTGGGCTTCGACGGTGAATACTACAACATCAACGCCGACGAGATGGCCGCTGCCTGCGCCATGGCGTGCAAGGCCGATGCGCTGGTCTTTTTGACCGACGTGCCCGGAGTGAAGGGCGCGGCGGGCACGGTGTTGCGATGGCTTTCGATCGATCAGATTGCGGAGATGGCCAAGAGCGCCGTTATCTCCGGCGGTATGCTGCCCAAGCTGGGCGCCTGCCGCGACGCGCTGTTGAACGGCGTCAAACGCGTTCGCATTTTACCCGCCGAGGCTGCCGGATCGTTGCCCGACCTGTGCAGCTCTCGCGTAGCATACGGCACTGAAGTGATGGTGGCCTAAGGAGAAAAGGATGATTGTGGAAATGACCAAGCTCGAAGAGATTCAAGCAGCCGAAGCGCGGTTGCTCATTCACACCTACGATCGCTTTCCTGTTTTATTCGTCGCCGGCGAGGATGTTCATCTGATCGACGAGCAGGGCAATCGCTATCTGGATTTGCTGAGCGGCATCGGCGTCAATGCGCTGGGCTACAGTAACAAGGCGATTCAGGAGACGATTGCCCAGCAGAGCCGCACGCTGATCAATGCGTCGAACTATTATTTCAACGACAAGATGGCAGGCCTGGCCGAGCGCGTCACGCGCATCACCGGCATGGACCGCGTCTACTTTGGCAACTCGGGCTGCGAGGCTGTTGAGTGTGCGTTGAAGCTGGCGCGCGCCCACGCGGGCCTGTTGCGCGAAGAGGGCAAGCAGATCGGCACGAAGTTTCTCGCGCTGGAGCAGAGCTTTCATGGCCGCACCTTCGGCGCCATCTCGGCCACGTACAAGGAAAAATATCGCGCCCCCTTTGAGCCCGTCGTTCCCGGTTTTGAGTTTGTGAACTTCAACGACATCGAGGATCTGCGGGCGAAGTTTTCCAGCGATGTCTGCGGCATTCTGGTCGAGGCGATTCAGGGCGAAGGCGGCGTGCGCCCGCTCTCGCAGGAGTTCTTTGCCGAGGCACGCAAGCTGGCCGATTCAACCGGCGCACTGCTGATTGTTGATGAGATTCAGGCCGGCCTGGGGCGCACGGGAAAGTGGTGCGCCTATCAGCACTTCGGCATCAAGCCCGACATCACAACGCTGGCGAAACCCTTGGCAGGTGGCATTCCGATGAGCGCGACGCTGTGCACGAATGAAGTAGCGCGTGCTTTTCATGCGGGAATGCACGGCACCACATTCGGAGGCGGCCCGCTGGCCTGCGCCGTGGCTTCGGCGGTGATCGACTACATCGAGCAGGAAAATCTTCTCGATCACATCAACGAAATTGGCGAATACTTCCAGCAGCAACTGCTCAAGCTGGCTGAGCGCCACTCGTGCATCATCGACGTGCGTGGCAAGGGGTTGATGATCGCCGCAGAACTGAACTCCGCCGAGCTGGGCAAGAAGGCCGTGACGGGGATGCTCAAGCATCATGTCGTGATCAACTGCACCAGCGATACAACGCTGCGCTTCCTGCCGCCTTACATCTTCGAGCGCGCGCATGTGGACACGACGATCGCCGCGCTGGATAAGGTCTTCACTGCGCACGCCGCGAATCAATCCGCAGGAGGAGAGAACAATGGTTAGCAATACTCTGATTGACGCGCCCGCGGTATCTGCCGAGAACGACGCCGATATTCTGGCCGCCGCGGCGCGCCTGAATGGCGAGGATATGTGCTCGATCTCCGATCTATCGAGCGGCGAGGTGCGCGCGATTGTCAAGCTGGGGCGCGAGGTGAAGCGCCATCCGGAGAAGTATCGCCATGCGCTCGACGCGAAGCAAATGGTGCTGATGTTCGAGAAGGCCAGCTTGCGCACGCGCCTCAGCTTTGAATCCGGCATCAACACGATGGGCGGCAATGCGATCTTTGTCGATCAGACGAATTCGCCGCTGGGCGAGCGCGAATCGATTGCCGACATCGCGCGCAATGTGGAGCGCTGGGTGGATGTGATTGTGCTGCGCACCTACGCGCACGACACCATCACCGAGATGGCCGCCAACTCGCGTGTGCCTGTGGTCAACGCGCTCTCCGACTTCGAGCATCCCTGTCAGGCGCTGGCCGATTTCATGACGCTCGACGAGCACTTCGGTTCCGTCGTCGGACTCAACTTCACGTATGTTGGCGACGGTAATAATGTATGCCACTCGCTGATGCTGACCGGCGCGCAACTGGGAGCCAATGTTACCGTCGCGACGCCGCGCGGCTACTCGCCGGACATTGAGATCGTCACGCTGGCGCGCGAGATTGCGCAGGCCAACGGCTGCGAGCTGCGATTGCTGCAAGACCCGCAGGCCGCGGTCGAAGGAGCCGACGCGGTCTACACGGATGTGTGCGTCAGCATGGGCTTCGAGCATGAGTCGGCCAAGCGCGCGCCGATCTTCCGGCCCTTCCAGGTGAACGAAGCGTTGATGGCGAAGGCCAAGCCCAGCGCGGTCTTCATGCACTGCCTGCCGGCGCGCCGCAACGAGGAAGTGACGGACGCGGTCATCGATAGCCCGCAATCGATTGTCTTCGACCAAGCGGAGAATCGCATGCACGCGCAAAAGGCGCTGCTGCTATTGCTGCTGGGCGGGCTGGCGAATATTGCCAGCTTCCAATAGGCATTTGCGTTATTGTGGGAGAATCCAATGTTCGACAACATCGAGATTCAAAGAAAGTATACGCGGATAAGCAATAGAGATCTTGTTGCTTTTTTTCTCTCACTTGCTCTAGTCGTTCTTGTTCTCTTTAGTTGTTTTGGATGGTATCTTTCAACAAAATTCGCATCCGTCGCCGCAAGAGAGCGTACCATCTCCGCAACTATCACCTCTATTTCCAATGGAAGTATGTTGGCTTATCAATTCACAATTGACGGTGTGAGCCACACTACGCGAATTGGACGAATTCAAGGCAAACAAGACATGATCGGGCGCGAAGTCACTGTTTATTATGACCCCAGCAATCCGGAAATTAACAACCGGCTAGAATACCGTTCGATGAGTAAATTTGACCATCGGGCTATGATCTTGTGCATCTGCCTATCGTTTGGTGTGGCCGTCGCATTGACGGTTTTTTTACTAACAACTGTCACCACAAATAGGCCGAAAACCGGGCTTCCGTCAGATCGCCTTAGCTAGCAGTTTTTTCAACTTGTTGCCATTCATCTCGAGCCAGAAGCTAGATGTTCTTTGAGGTTTGCAAATGTCCGTAATTCTCGAATCCCTTCCTGCGCGCCGCAACGAAGAAGTTATCGACGCGGTCCTCGATAGCCCGCAGTCGATCGTCTTCGACCAGGCGGAAAACCGCTTGCACGCGCAGAAGGATTTGTTGCTGTTGGGCGGGTTGACGAATACTGCGAGTTCTCAGAAGCAATGAATCTCGCATAGGAGAATGTATGTTCGAGACGATCGATCTTGAAAAAAGAAGGCCATCAGAGGTAAGGGGGAGATTCTGTAGTCCTTACCTTGCCATACTCTTTGTCATATGCCCATGTCTTATCTGTTTGAGTCTTGTATTCCTGTTTAAGTCAAGACAGGATGCTTTAATTGCGCCAAGGGAACGCTCTGTAGTTGGCATTGTCACAGGTCAGACAGCTGATGGTAAAGGCTCTCGAACAGACTACAGTTTTTCCTATGATGGGAGGACTTACTATGAACACGAATCGAAAGATAGTACCCTGACAGTCGGTCAGAGTTTGACTGTGTATTTCGACTCGAATGATCCATCGACAAGTAGCCTAATTGAGTACCATAAGTTAAGCAATGAAGACCAACGTCGGATGTTTTGTTTTATCTACCTATCTGTGGGGGTGGTTATTGTATTAACAATCCTTCACGTTTTTATGTGGAACCGCAAAAAGCCGAAAGTGGAGTCTTTATCAGAGGTATAGACGCCCCATCATCGTTGCGTAACCGTAGACGTTCAGCCAAAAGCCAAACGCACCAAGAGGTTTCCAAGCATGTCCGTAATTCTCGAATCGCTGCCCGTTGGCCAGAAGGTTGGCATTGCTTTTTCTGGCGGGCTTGACACTTCCGCCGCGCTGCATTGGATGAAGCAGAAGGGCGCGATCCCCTATGCCTACACGGCCAATCTGGGCCAGCCCGACGAAACCGACTACGACGAGATTCCGCGCAAGGCGCTGGAGTATGGCGCGGAGAAGGCGCGGCTCATCGACTGCCGCGGCCCGCTGGTGCGCGAAGGCATTGCCGCGTTGCAGGCCGGGGCCTTTCACATCACGACGGCCGGCGTCGCTTACTTCAACACCACGCCGATTGGCCGCGCCGTGACTGGCACCATGCTCGTCGCCGCGATGAAGGAAGACGACGTCAACATCTGGGGCGACGGATCGACGTACAAGGGCAATGACATCGAGCGCTTCTATCGCTACGGATTGCTGGTGAATCCCAGCCTTCAGATCTACAAGCCGTGGCTCGACGCGGCGTTCATTGACGAGCTGGGCGGGCGCGCGGAGATGTCCGCGTATATGCAGCGCCACGGCTTCGGCTACAAGATGTCCGCCGAAAAGGCGTACTCGACCGACTCCAATATGCTCGGCGCAACGCACGAAGCAAAGGACCTGGAGCATCTCTCAACGTCGATGAAGATTGTCTCGCCCATCATGGGCGCGGCCTTCTGGCGCGACGATGTGGACGTCAAGCGCGAAGATGTTACTGTTCGCTTTGCCGAGGGCTTTCCCGTTGCGTTGAATGGGCGCGAGTATAGCGACCCCGTTGAACTGCTGCTCGAAGCCAATCGCATCGGCGGACGGCACGGCCTCGGCATGAGCGATCAAATTGAGAATCGCATCATCGAAGCCAAATCGCGCGGCATCTACGAAGCGCCCGGTCTGGCGTTGCTCTTCATCGCATACGAGCGGCTCGTCACAGGCATTCACAACGAGGACACCATCGAGCAGTATCGCGAGAATGGCCGCAGGCTGGGCCGCTTGCTCTATCAGGGACGCTGGTTCGATTCGCAGTCCATCATGCTGCGCGAATCGGCGCAGCGCTGGGTGGCCAAGCCCATCACGGGCGAAGTCACGCTGGAGCTGCGACGCGGCAACGACTACTCGATTCTGAATACTGAATCGCCGAATCTGACCTTCCATCCGGAGCGGCTGAGCATGGAGAAGACCGAATCGACCTTCAGCCCGCGCGACCGCATCGGCCAGCTCACCATGCGCAATCTGGACATTACCGACACGCGCGACAAGCTGCTGACTTATGCTGCGGCTGGACTGCTCACGCTGAGCAAGGGAAGCGAGATGCCCTTGCTGAGCAGCGCGAAAGAGAAGGAATAGCGCAAGGGTTGCCCAGCGGTTGGACCGTATGGTTTGGTGTGAATTATGGACAAGCGCGGACGAGGACGTCCGCGCTACAGCCGGTCAGGAGACCGGCGCTACAAATTGAAGGATCTTCAGATCCAGGACATTAGAACAATGAGCAACGAACAACAATCCGGAAAGATGTGGTCGGGGCGCTTCCGCGAGCCGCTGGACTCGGAGTTTGAAGCGTGGCAGCGCTCGATTGTCTTTGATTGGCGACTGCTGGCGCAAGAAGTCGCCGCCAGCAAGGCGCACGCTTCGGCTCTTTGCGCCGCGAAGATTCTCACAGAGAGTGAGACAACAGAGTTGCGTGCGGCGCTCGATGCGATTGCGGCAGAACACGCATCGGACGCGGGCAAGGCGCAGGTGCGCGATCACGCAACGGCTGAGGACATTCATCATTTTGTGGAGTTGAAGCTGGCCGAGCGGATTGGTTCGCTGGGACTGAAGCTGCATACCGGGCGCAGCCGCAATGAGCAGATTGCCACTGATTTGCGCCTCTATGTGCGCGAGCAGATTGCGCTCAACGTTGATGCGCTGATCGCATGGGCAAGCGCGCTGGTTGAGAAGGCTGTGGCCGCCGACGATGCGGTGATGCCCAGCTATACGCACCTGCAACGCGCCGAGCCTGTGCTGGTGGCGCATTGGCTACTGGCCTATGTCGAGATGATTCTGCGCGACATTGACCGGCTGATGGATTGCCAGCAGAGAGTGAACTGGTGCCCGCTTGGCTCGGGCGCAGTGGCCGGCGCAACGCTCGCGCTCGACCGCACGATTGCCGCGAAGGAGTTGCACTTCGCCGGACCGACGGGCAATTCCATCGACGCGACGAGCGACCGCGATTTTGTTTTGGAATACTTGCAGGCGCTCACCTTTGTCGGTTTGCATCTGAGCCGTTTTGCCGAAGAGATTACACTTTTTGCCACGGCGGAATTCAACTTTGTCGTGCTGCCCGAGGCCTTTTCGACGGGCTCGAGCGCCATGCCGCAGAAGAAAAATCCCGATATGACGGAGCTGATTCGCGCCAAAGTCGGGCGGATTCACGGCGCGGCGGAGTCCGTCACGCTGCTGCTGAAAGGCCTTCCTTTGGCCTACAATAAAGATATGCAGGAGACGCAGGAGCCGGCCTTTGCCGTCGAATTTGTGCCGCGGATGATCGCGCTTGTCGCACGTTTTACCGGCGCGCTCCAGTTCAATCGCGAGCGCATGAACGAGGCTGCGCAGTCGGGCTATCTGAATGCGATGGCTGCGGCGACGTACCTTGTGCACAAGGGCGTGCCCTTTCGCACGGCGCACGAAAAGATCGGCAACGCCGTGCGCTATGCGCTGGAAAAGGGCGTGGAACTGAACGCGCTCTCACTCGATGAACTGCGCAAGTTTGGCACAGAGTTCGGCGAGGATTTCTTCGCGGCGATTACGCTCGAGGCCACCCTCGATTGCCACGACGTGATCGGCGGAACGGCGCGCGCGCGCGTGCGCACGGCGTTGGCCGCTGCATCCGAACGCATTGCGAAGCTATCCAATAGGCAGGAGGCTTCTCATGCTGGTGCGTAAGGCGCTGCTCAAGGACGCCTCGAAGGTCTACGACCTGGTGAACTCGCTCTCCGGCGACGGCACGCTGCTGAAGCGCGCCTTTGCGGAGATCTGCGAAAACATTCGCGATTTTACTGTCGCCGAATCCGACGGCGGAGTTTTTCTGGGCTGCGGCGCACTGCACTTTTACGGGCCGCATTTGTGCGAGGTGCGCTCGATTGTGGTGAAGCCCGAGGCCAAGAGCAAGGGCGCTGGCAGCCAGATTCTGGCGCACTTGATTGACGAGGCCGAAGAGCACGGCATTCAATCGATCTGCCTGTTCACGCGCATTCCCGACTTCTTTTTCCGCTACGGTTTTCGCACGGTGGAAGACAAGGCCGAGCTGCCGGACAAGATATTCAAGGACTGCCAGAGCTGCCCGCGGCTGCATCGCTGCGACGAAGTCTCGATGGTGCGCGGACGGATTCCGCGCGTCTCGTTGCTGGGGCAGCGCGAGGAAGCGCAGCAACTGGTGCATCTAGCCTGATAGGTCGCTGACGGGAGAATTGAAAGCAGTCTCATCTTAATTGTTCAGGCCCAACAAACCTTTTTTTCGGGGACTGAAGCCCGGTGTTTATGATGTGCTCATCGCGGCACGACTGAAGCCGTGCCCTGACGCTTCATGCCTGTTGAAATCACTTTGCGCAGATGCCGCCGGCCCGCTTCGACGCACGAAAAATGCGCAACGTGCTGCTTGCCAAAAACCGAAACAACAAACGTGTCTGATAATTACAACTGTCAGGCAATTGCCAGTTCGTACAATAGGGACTGAGGGACAAAGGGACTTAAGGTACGGCGCACGGCTTCGATTTGAGTTTATGCTTCTACTGTGCGCGCGGCGAGGGAAATGATCTGCAAGCCACCTGCGATGGGGCAGCCGGCACTTGCAGTGCGGCAGCCGCGCTTCGCGCCCAGGGTTTTCAGTCTCCCGGGCCCAAAGTGGGTGCGCCGTAGCTCGACAATTGTCAAGAGGCCAGCGACGGCGCGCACGAAATGGGCGAAAAAGCGGTCGTTTTGCCCCCAAAGCGGGCCCTTTTGGACTGGAAAGCGGCGTTTTTTCGGGGTTAAAGTTTACTGGATAATTAACAGAAAGAAAAGATAAACGATTGAAACCATGCGTCTTGCGAGAAAGACTGCGCAAAATTTCGGGGGATTTCCACAGGGGGGGGTGGGGGGTACAGACAGGGGACCAAGGGACTAAGGGACCGAGGGACTGAGGGACTAAGGGACTGAGGGACAGAGGGAGGGCGCGGCTGGATAAAGTGTTCATGGATTGATTGTGCGCGCGGTGAGGGAAATGATCTGCAAGGACTGGCCGTCCAGGCGTTGGCGCTGCGCGCATGGAATTCATCGTCTCCCCGGTCCCCAAAGGCTAGGGACCGGGGGCACCCGCAGAAGCGCTGCGCGCAGGGGGTTGGTGGGGTTTGGATTTCGCGAGTTGGCCACCGCTTTGCGGTGATGGCAAGTTGGCGAGTTGGCTGGTGAGTTGAGGAGAATGGAATGTTTGGGCGGCTGAAGCAGATGCTGATCAAGGAGTTCATCCAGGTGTTGCGCGACAAACGGACGCGCTTCATTCTGATTGGTCCGCCGATCATTCAGATGATGGTCTTCGGCTATGCGGCCAACTACGAGATCCGCCATGTGCCGACGGTGGTGCTGGATCTGGATCAGAGTCAGGAGAGCCGCGAGCTGGTTTCGCGCTTCACCTCGAGCCCGTACTTTGTGGTCGAGCGGCAACTCGAGGACTCGCGCCAGTTGGGCGATGCGGTCGAGCGCGGCGATGCGACGGTGGGCCTGGAGATCGACGCGGGCTTCGCGCAGAAACTGCGCAGCGGCCAGACCGCGCCGCTGCAGGTGATTGTGGACGCGACAAATTCGAATACCGCGCTGATTGCCTCGGGCTACATTGCGCAGATCGCCCAGGGATTTGCCGCGGAGGCCGAGCACGAGCGCATGGAACGGATTGCGCCGCAGTTGATCGAGGTGATGCCGCAAGTGGAGCTTCAGCCGCGGCCCTGGTACAACCCCGATCTGAAGAGCCGCTGGTTTTTTGTGCCGGGAATCATCGGCTCGCTGACGCTGGTGCTGGTGATTACGCTGACCGCCTTTGCCGTGGTGCGCGAGCGCGAGATCGGGACGCTGGAGCAGATGATGGTGACGCCTATCCGGCCGGCGGAGTTCATTCTGGGCAAGACGCTGCCGTTTTTTATCATCGGCCTCTTCGATGTGGCGCTGATCTCGGTGGTGGGCTCGCTGTGGTTCGAGGTGCCCTTTCGCGGCCATCTGTGGGTGATGGCGACCGGAGCCGTTCTGTTCATTCTGTGCATGCTGGGCGTGGGGTTGCTGATCTCGACGGTGAGCGCGACGCAGCAGCAGGCGATGGTGACGGCGTTCTTCTTCATCATGCCGGCGATCACCTTTTCCGGCTTTGGATTTCCGCTGAGCACGATGCCGCGCTGGATGCAACTGGCGAGTTATGCGAATCCGCTCAGGTATTTTTTGATTGTGGTGCGGGGGAGCTATCTGAAGGGCGTGGGGATGGAGATTCTGTGGCCGCAGATGGCGGCGATGGCGGGGTTGGGTTTTTTGTTGCTGACGGCGGCGATCTTGCGGTTTCACAAGGCGCTGGATTGAGGGGATTGGCGCGATAATAAGAATGATTTCAATATCCTTGACCTGATTGATGTACCTTTATCTTTTGGAGTTGTTTTGGTTTGTCAACCTTTTGAATTGGAAATCCGAGAGGAGATTTTCCTCAGGGGCTAAAGCCCAGCGTTTATATTGTGGTTTTTGCGGCACGACTAAAGTCGTGCCCTGACACAAAGCCTGGTTTTCCAACAAGTTTTTAGACTGGCCGGTTGGGGTTTGCGGTTTCCCACCCATTTCACAAAGAGCGTGAAATGGATGGGGCATCCGGCATGACGAAAAACAAACGCGGGTCCTTCGACTCCGCAGGACGCAAAAATCGCGTCCTACATCGCTCAGGATGACAGCGCATAGTAAGTTGGGTTTTGGAGTTTGATTTTGGCGATGGAGTTTCACATCTCGCGGAAGGCGCGTGAACGCTACCGGTTCGCGGAGTCGCTGTTTTCCTACTCGGGGAACGTGATTTTTGCGAGCGTGGCGGCCTGCCGGGAGTTTGCCTATCGCATGAACACGGTGCGCGATGTGGAGCGGCATCCGGAGCGGGCGGTGCATGCGGGGCAACTGTATGCGATGGGGCTGATCGACGAGGCCAGCCACGCGCTGATGGCGCGCTATCGGGAGCAGTACGATCCGGCGGTCTTTACGCAGGCGCTGGAGTGGTTCTCGGGGCAGGTGGGAAGGGAAGCGCTGGGGCGGATGCTGCTGATCTTTGTGGAGGAGTTTCCCGGCCTCGAGGTGATGCGCGGCGAGCTGACGGCGCAGAAGTGGCTTGCGGGCGCGACTGATGGAACGTCGCACTGGGCCGTGGCGATGGAGGAGATGCTGCTGCTGTGGACGGCGAATCGCAATGAGGCATTCAAGCCCTTCGAGGAGCTGTTCGAGGAAAAAACGCTGGCCGAGCGGACGGTTTACAAAGAGGTGACGCGGCAGTTTCCGGAATACTTTGCCACGCGGCCGCTGATTCCGGTGAGCGGGGCGAAGCAGGTGAGTCTGCTGGAGCTGCTGCGGGCGCCGGCCATGGGCGCGCCGCGCTCGCTGGGCGAACAACTGAAGCTGATCCGCTCGCTGTGGAAGCCGCTGCTGGGCGAGAGCCTGGATCATTTTCTGGAGATAGCCGCCGAGATCTTGCACGAGGAAGAGCTGGCGATCTGGATGCAGTTCAACCCGGCGGCCAGGGATGCGCAGGAGGCGGCGCGCAGGCACAGGGAGAGCGGAGATAAACAGTGGCCGGGGATGGTGAGCACGGCCGAGGTGCCGAGCTTCGGCGATCCGGCGCACGAGTACGAAAAATTTTCGCCGGATATGGCGTGGATGCCGACGGCGGTGATGATCGCCAAAAGCACCTACGTGTGGCTGGCGCAATTGAGCCGTCAGTATGGGCGCGCGATCCGGCGCCTGGATGAGATACCGGACGAAGAGCTGGCGGTGCTTGCGGCGCGCGGGCTGAATACGTTGTGGCTGATCGGCATCTGGGAGCGCAGCCGGGCCTCGCGGACGATCAAGCAGTTGTGCGGCAACACGGACGCGGTGGCCTCGGCATACTCACTGTTTGACTATACGATTGCCGACGACCTGGGCGGCGAGGCGGCGTATGTGAAGCTGCGCGACCGCTCCTATCATCATGGGATTCGCCTGGCGAGCGATATGGTTCCCAATCACATGGGGATCGATTCTCCGTGGGTGGTGGAGCATCCGGATTGGTTTATCGCGCGCCAGGAATCGCCCTATCCGGCGTACAGCTTCAATGGTCCGAATCTCTCGCAGGATGGGCGCGTGGAGATCAAGATCGAGGACCACTACTACAGCGAGTCTGACGCGGCGGTGGTCTTCCGGCGGCGCGACCAGCAGAGCAATGAAGTGCGCTACATCTATCACGGCAACGACGGAACGAGCTTTCCCTGGAACGACACGGCGCAACTGGACTATTTGAATCCAGCCGTGCGCGAACAGGTGATCCAGACGATTCTGCACGTGGCGCGGCTGTTTCCCGTGATCCGCTTTGACGCGGCGATGACGCTGGCCAAGCGGCACTTTCACCGGCTGTGGTTTCCGGGGCCCGGTGCGAGCGGGGCGATTCCATCGCGCGCCGAGTATGGCATGAGCCAGGCGGAGTTCGATCGCGCGATGCCGCAGGAGTTCTGGCGCGAGGTGGTGGACCGGGTGGCCGCCGAGGTGCCGGGCACGCTGCTGCTGGCCGAGGCCTTCTGGCTGATGGAGGGCTACTTCGTGCGCACGCTGGGGATGCATCGCGTGTACAACTCGGCCTTCATGGTGATGCTGCGCGACGAGGACAACGCCAAGTATCGCGAGGTGATCAAGAAGACGATCGAGTTCGATGCGGATATTCTGAAGCGCTATGTGAACTTCATGAGCAATCCGGATGAAAGAACCGCGATCGATCAATTCGGCAAGGGCGACAAGTGTTTTGGAGTTGCGGCGATGATGGCCACGCTGCCAGGGTTGCCGATGTTCGGGCATGGGCAGATCGAGGGCTTTACCGAGAAGTACGGGATGGAGTATCAGCGGCCGCGGTATGAGGAGAATGCCGACCCGTGGATGGTGGAGCGGCACCAGCGCGAGATTGCTCCGCTGCTGAAGCGGCGAAGGCTCTTCGCCGAGAGCGACAACTTTTTGCTCTATGACTTTTTTGTGGATGCGGGCACGGTGGACGAGAACGTCTTCGCCTATTCGAATTTGAGCGGCGGAGAACGGGCGCTGGTGGTCTTCAACAACCGCTACGGCGAGACGCGGGGAACGATCGACTGGTCGGCGGCGTACGCGGACAAGGGATCGAATCAACTGCGCCAGAAGCGCCTGCGGGAAGGCTTGGGGCTGAGCGAGGATGCGGGCAGGATTCTGGCGTGGCGGGATTCGCTGACCGGCCTGGAATATCTGCGCCGGGCGAGTGAAGTGACCGAGGGCGGTCTGCGGCTGGAACTGCACGCCTACGAGTGCCGCGTGTTGCTGGACTGGCGCGAGCTGACGGCGACGGCGACTGAGCCATGGGACCGGCTCTGCGATCAACTGAAGGGACGCGGCGTGGCGAGTCTGGAGGATGCGATGACACACCTGGAACTGGAGCCGGCGCACGATGCGCTGCGGCTGTTGCTGGAGCCTGGGCTGGTGCGCGGCTTTGCCGATTTGGCCGAGCATCCAAGGACGGTGGCGGGCGGCGGGAATCCGGAGATTGAAGCCGAGCGGGCGGCCTACTTCGAGACGGTTTGGGCGCGCTGCGAGAGCTTTTTGCGCAGTGCGCAAAAAGCCTATATCGGGCTGATGGGCGCGGGCGTGGCCGAGCCGGCGAATCCGGGGCTGCTGCGGGCGGCCTATCGCGAACGGCTGCGGGCGGCGATGCGCATTCCGGCGACGGAGATGCTCTTCACCGAGCCGTGGACGGCGGCGGCGCGGCGGATGCTGCCCTGCCCCAGTCCGCAGTTGACGGCGACGGCGATGTGGGGACCGGTGCTGGGCTGGTGCGCGCTGGAGCTGCTGGCCGCCTCTATCAACGCAGAGCATCCGGCGAGCGTGGCTCTCGAACTGTTCGACCGGCTGAGGCTGAGGGAGCCGTTTGCGCAGGTCTTCAACGCGCTGGGCTACGAGGGCGAAGAGGGCTGGCGCGTGGCCGCGCGCATGAAGGTTGTGCTGCTGACCATGGCGGGCGTGGGCAGGCCAGAGACGTCGGCGACGGCTGAGGCGGCCGCGGACGAACGCGTGGCGCTGGAGCCGGTCTTGTGGCTCGATGCGGACGTGCGCTGGCTCTGCGGCGTGCACGAGGCCGAGGGACACGAGTACCTGATTCGCGAACGCTACGAGGAACTGCTGTGGTGGCTGCTGATGCCCGCGCTGCTGCGACTGGCGGGCGAGAACGGCTTTGGCCTGGCGGCGGCGAATCGCACGGCGGCGCGCACGATGGGTGCGAGCATTGCGGCGGCGCTCAAGACCGCCGAGAGTGCCGGCTATCGCGTCGATCTGCTGCTGAAGACGGCGGAGACGGAGGAAGTGTCCGTTGAAGCTGCGGCCGAGGTTGAGCCGGCGATTGAGGGCGTGGCGCTGAGTGTTGCGAAGCCGGTCGAAGTGAAGGCCGTCGATGAGCCTTCCGTTGCGGCGAGCGATGAAGCGGCGACGGTCGAGCAGCAGGCGGCGGAGCCGGAGGCGCTTGTCGAAGCGGTAGCCGATGAGAAAGAGGAAGCGGCGGTCGCTGAGAAGGAATTCGTAGCAGTCGATGAGAAAGACGATGCAGCCCCCGCTGAGAAGGAAGCAGCGGAAGAGGAGGCCGTCGAGCTTCCGGCTGCTGAGGATGCGGCACCGGCTGAGGTTCAGAGTGAGCCGGAGGCTGAAGTCGAAGAGAGCGCGGAGGAATCGGCACCTGCGCTTGAAGGAGATTCCAGTGAGGCTGCCGCGGCGGAGGCAGCGGAGCCGGAACCGGAAGAGGCGCGCGAAGAGATTTCTGGAGAGATTGTTGCGGAAGAGTTAGAGCCCGAGGAAGAGATTGCGGCGATTTCGCCGGAGATTCCCAACGATTCCGAAGCCGCTGAAGTTGCGCATGAGCCAGAGAATTTAGCTGAAGCAAGCGCGCCGGAGACGCTGGCCGTTGAGAGCGTGGAGGAGGCAACGATTCCGCAGGCGGTTGCGGGGGCGGAGGCCGACCAGACAGAAGAGCCGGGATTGCCGGCTGCGGCTGCGACCGCCTCGTGGGCTCAGGCACTGATGGATTTGATGGGCGAGGTGGAGCAGTCCGCGCCCCCGGCTTTCTTTTCATCGGAAAGTGTGGAGGAATCCGCGCCCGCGCCTGCTGTGGATACCGACTCGGAGACTCCGGCGGTCTTTGCCGAGTGGCCGGGTGAGAGCGCGGAGGTGGCTGCCACGGAGGCAGCGGTTGCGGCAGCGCCGGAGCCTGCGATTGAAGCTGTTCCCGAGACCGTAAGTGAGCCGGAAGCCGCGCCGTGGGTCTTTGCGCGAATTCAAGAGACGAGCGAAGAAACTCCAGCGGATGAGATCTCGACCGAGATCGTTGCAAGCGAAGAGCCGGTTGCAGTTTGGCCGGTCTCTCCAGCGGTTGAGAGCGCGGATGAAGCGGAGATTTCGGAAGACGATTCGTTTCGTGCTTATATCGCCAAAAGAGAGAGAGCGGAAGCGCCTGAAGCGCCTGAAGAGCCGGAAGAGAGTGATTCGTCCTCCTCTTTCGATTGGGCGGGATTTCTGCGCAAGTTCAAATCTCAGCCTCCGACCACTTTGAATTTATCCGCGAGGGATGAGGTTGCGGAGGCCAACGAGCCGTTGCCGCAAGAGGAGAGAGCCTCGGCGCTGCCGGCACAGGAGCCGGAGCCGTATTTCGCGCCTGCACCTGTCGCGGAGCCGGAGGCCACACCGGCGGCCGAGGAAGCTGCGAGCGCGGCGGATGAAGCCGCGGAAGCGCCAACGGATGGGAGCGGATTCTTTGTGCACGATCTTCCCGCGACGCCGATGGCGCCGGATTTGGCGGCATTTCTGGAAGAGTTCAAGCCGCGAAGATCGACGGGTGAGAGTCTTCCCGTGGTGCGTCAGGCAATCCCATCGATGAACGAGCCGTGGGAGCCGGAGGCGCCGCTGGATGTCTTCTCCGTCCGACAGATGATCGAGATCAAGCCCGAGGCGGTGAAGCCGCCGATGGCGCGGCCATCCATGACAGAACCGTGGGAGCCGGAGCCGCCGCAGATTGATTTCCTCTCCAAGCCTCCAGCCGGGAAGGCGAGCAGGCCAAAGCCCCCAACCTCCGACGAGGATGAGTCGCCTGAGCAAAAGTAGCGCCCCGCGGAAGGTTGGCAACGGGGAAGTGAATCACCTATGCTGCCGGCGCTGTTGAAGAGATTTTTATGCGGTGAGGGCAAAGGCGCCTGATAAAGTGGTTGCATAGAATAAACCCGCGGCAACCAATGCGGATTACGGAGACCCAATGAATCCACTTCCTCCCGCCATCACCACGCTGAGCAGCCGCGAGGTCTATCGCAATCACTGGATGCGGGTGCGCGAGGATGAGATTCTGCGCTCGAATGGCGAGCGGGGCATCTATGGGGTGATCGACAAGGACGACTCGGCGATCATATTGCCGATCGACCGGGGACGCGTCTGGCTGGTGGAGCAGTTCCGCTATGCGGTCCAGGAGCGGGCGCTGGAGCTGCCGCAGGGCGGCTGGGAGCAGGCAGCCGTCAACCCCGAGGAGCTGGCGCGCGGCGAGCTGAAGGAAGAGACCGGCCTGGAGGCAGCGGAGATGATCTGCCTGGGATGGCTGTGGATCGCCTACGGCTTCACGCGGCAGAGGCAGCACGTCTATCTGGCCACCGGATTGACCGAGAGCGAACGCAAACCCGACGCCGAGGAGCACGACCTGGTGGTCCGCTCGGTTGCCGTGGATGAATTCGAGCGGATGATGCGCACGGGCGAGATTCGCGACAACTGCACGCTGTCGGCGTGGGGGCTTTATCTGCTGTGGAAGGGGCGGCAGAGGTGAGGGGGCCGGATCATGAGTGTGATTGTAATTTCTCCGTAATGCCTTTGGATACGAAGTATAAATCTCGAAAAGCCCTGGCTTCAAAGAGACTCTCCGCACCAGCATAGGCCATAATTTTTGCCAAATGGCGATAAACGGCTTTGTAGGCACGCATCATCTCCGGCACAGTCGGCTGATTTGTTGGGCGCACAAATGCGTTGCAGAGTTCGCGCATAACGCCGGATACCTGACCGCGATGAATCAGTGGGTCTGTCCCGTTCAGATCGCTCAAAGATTTTTGTACCCTGAAAGCTTTGGCTTCGAAGACAAACAATTTGTGTTTTTTGGGATTGGATTTCTCCCAAGCCACAGCAAGGCCAAGCTCAAAGGGCATATTGAACCGGGGTGTAGCAAATGGCGGCTTCCGGTCTAGTTCGACTCTGGATAGATCATGAATCGAGTATGAACACCCTTGTATAACTTCAAGGATTTTGTCCAATCTTCTGGTTCCGTCGGGAAGTCCCAGGGTTACACGAGGCTCGAATCCAAGATGAACCAGTCCAACGATATAAGCGAGGTAGAGAGAGCGAAACCCTTGATCGTAGGGAATATTCAGGAATACAGCATTCGGAGTGACCTTACCGGCGTTTCGCGGCACGTCTGCGCGACCTCTTCGTTTCCACACCACTCATGGTCACACCCCTTCGACGAGCAGGCCGATCCGTATCGCTCCCCACGATGATTTGCATGAGGGCCTTCTGACGCGCCTTGCTCAGGCCCAAGCTTGCACCAACCTCCTCCAAGGAGGGAATGGGAGTCGTGACGATAACGGAACGGTTCATCATGCCTACATTTTACTACGATTCGTGCGAATTGAAGGCTGATTTATTCTAACCGCGCTCTTCCATGGGGATGTAGGGGGCGGGATAGGCGGGGCCGATGTACTCGGCGCGGGGGCGGATCAGGCGGTTGTCGTCGAGCTGCTCGATGACGTGCGCGGCCCAGCCGGAGATGCGGCTGATGGCGAAGATGGGCGTGTAGAGATCGATGTCGATGCCCAGCGTGGCGTAGGTCGAGGCGGAGTAGAAGTCCACATTCGCGTTGAGTTTCTTGTCGGCGTTGATGTAGAGCTCGATGGCGCGCGAGTACTCGTACCACTTGGGCACGCCGGCGTCCCTGCCGAGCTTCTCGCTCATCTTGCGCAGGTGGGTGGCGCGCGGGTCCTCGGTCTTGTAGACGCGGTGGCCGAAGCCGGAGATCTTCTGCTTGGCGGCCAGCATATTCTTCACATATTCGACGGGATCGGCGCCGGCCTTGTCGATGGTGAGCAGCAGGCGCATGACGCCCTCGTTGGCGCCGCCGTGCAGGGGGCCCTTGAGCGCGCCGATGGCGCCGGTGATGGCGGAGTGGACGTCGGAGAGCGTGGCGGCGATGACGCGGGCGGCGAAGGTGGAGGCGTTCAGCTCATGCTCGGCATGCAGCACCAGCGCCATGTCCATGGTGCGCACGGCGGTCTCCGAGGGCTTGACGCCGTTGAGCATCCAGAGGAAGTTGGCGGCGTGGCTGACGGTGCGATCCGGGGGCACGATCTCCAGGCCCTTGCGGATGCGGTCGTAGATGGCGACGATCATGGCCATCTGCGCGGTGAGGTTGTAGCTTTTGCGGACGTTGGCGTCGTGCGAGCTATCCTTCTCGTCGGCGTCGTAGAAGCTGAGGGCGCTGACGGCGGTGCGCAGCACCTCCATGGGCGTGGCCGAGGTGGGAAAGGAGCGCAGCATCTTAACGATGCGCTTATCGAGCGAGCGGGCCAGAGCCAGGCGCGAGGAAAATTCGCGCAGCGCCAGCTCGTTGGGCAGGATGCCGTTCCACAGCAGGTAGGTGGTCTCCTCGAAGGTCGAATGCACGGCCAACTCGTGGATGTCGATGCCGCGATACGACAGAACGCCCGCATCGCCGTCGATCCAACAGATCCCGGAGTTTGCCGCGACGATCCCTTCCAGACCCTTTCCCGTGCCCGCAGTAGACATAGTGCCTCGATCTCCCTCTTGGTGGTGATATACCGACGACTGGGGCAGCTATCCGGCCCAAAAAGCCCGGCGCCAATCTATGTGTTAAATACTTTTATATCGTAGTGCTTCGCTGCTTGTCACGAGGAGTGGGACGGCGGAGGCGAAAAAAACGCACGCAATCCTGTTTTTGGCGGAAACGAGCAAAAAAGACCGGCTTTCGCGCGGGTGCCTTGGGCATTCTATAATCGGATGGGTCCTTCCGGGGTGGAGTTTGGAGCGGGAGGGATGCGCTGCACCGCGGCGGAACGATGGGAATGTTTTTGGCGTGGCGACTGACCTCAAGAGGCCGGTGCCCTAATTCCAAGATACGGCCCGGGAAATGGGCTGTCGAAGAGAGGCAAGAAGATGAGTGTACTTGACGATTCGCCCCGCAGCTATTCGGGCGCGCTACTGGCGGCTATCGCCGTTGCCCTGCTGGCCGGCATTGCCAGCCTGATCTGGAGCATTTCGCTCAACAGCCGGCTGAACTCGACCGAGGCCGCAGTGGTCGAGAGCAAGGATCAAAACAAGAAGCTGGCCGCGGATCTGCGCGAGACCGACGCCAAGCTGAAGGTGGCCACCGAGGAGCTGGGCAACTCGCTGGGTCTGACGCAGAAGCAGATGGATGCGCGCGCAGCCGAGATAATCGCCCGCGAGGATCGCGACGAGGCCGCCGCCAAGCAGTTGGCCAGCGCCCAGAAGCAGACCGCACAGGCCGTGACCGCCGTCACCAACGACGTCTCCAATGTGAAGACCGACGTGGGCGGCGTGAAGACCGACCTGAGCAATACGAAGACGCAATTGGCCACGACGATCGATCAGTTGCAGTCGATGAAGGGCGATGTGAACGGCCACAGCACGCTGATTGCGCGCAACCACGACGAGCTGGAGCTGCTGAAGCACAAAGGCGACCGCACCTACTACGAGTTCACGCTGACCAAGGGCGCGAAGAAGCCGGTGGGCACGGTGAGCCTGACGCTGACCAAGGCCGACCCCAAGAAGAACCTCTACAACCTGACGGTGACATCCGACGACAAGCCGGTGGCCAAGAACAACAAGGGATTGAACGAACCGCTGCAGTTCTATAGCGGCAAGGATCCGCAGCTCTTCGAGGTTGTCATCAACGCCGTCAACTCAAAGAACCAGGTGAGCGGCTATCTGTCGGCGCCCAAGAACGCGCCGGTACCGCCTACTGTTCCGTAGCCTGGTGGCGGGGCGCGAGCACCAGGTTGGGATGGTACTGCAAGCTCACGGTGAAGTTGAGTCCAAAGGCCGAACCGGGGTCGTTGTGATCCGGGTTCGGCTCCCAATTGGAGCGCGCATCCCACTGCTGCTTGTTCATCTGGAAGACCCAGAGCACGGTTCCCTCCAGCTTCTCGCCGGGCTGGATCGTGGTGTGCGGCGAGAGCGCCTTGCCGTGCGCCGCCTCCATGTCGGGATAGGCGAGGAAGGCCTCTTCGAACTGCGCCGCGCTGCCCGCCGAGACGCTGAGTGGAATGCCGTCGGCCGGCTTGACGTTGGCTAGAATATCCTGCATCAACAGCGGCTCACTGCTTTGATTCTTGACCCGCAGATGGGCAAACAGCAGCACCTGGTCGAAGTTCTCCTGGGGCTTGGCCTCGCCATTGGCGTCCACTCCCGAGGTCTGGCCGTGGCGGGGAAAGGCCCAAACCTGAAGAATCTCGCCCGTGGCCGCGGGCGGTTTGTGCGTGGCCAATATCAGTACAACGACCGATAGCGTGACCACCACAGCCGCAAGGATGCTCGCCCAGACGACGTGACTGGTGCCTTTGGTAAACTCTTCGCCCAACGCGGCGTCGTCGATCTCTTCGGATGATTCCTGATGAAGTAAGCTCATGGCGCCCTCAAACAGAACAAATTCCCTAGTAATCCATCGTACACCGTACAATGAGTTCGCAGTGAGGACGCATCCCCCTGGCTGACGCCGCCCTATGCTAATCCACCGCGCCACATCTTCAGTGCCGTAAGCCCCCTGCGCAACAACTTGCCTCGCAGCAACAGAAAGCGAGCGGAGCTTTTGCTGATTCCGCGCGTGAACAAATGAGCGTGGCTTCCGGATCGCAAACTGGAAAATGTCAAGCCAAAGCCGGCGCCCAGAAGCTGCAAGGATTTGCTGGAATAAATGGAGATATGCCCGTTCCGAGGGGCGACATACTTCCATGTCAATCGATTCTCCGGTGTGACTTTGAAGTCATGTACTCCGGTATTGAAGTAGATGATCAAGCGGTCTGCGCTGGCCATGGCAAGGATCGCACGCAAGGTAGCAACCGGCTCCGGGGTATGCTCGAAGACTTCGATGGCCGAACAATAGTTGTAGCGGCCAATCCGCTCTTGCGAGACGTCCGTAAAATCGAACGGATCGAAGGAGTCGAAGATCCAGCCATTCTCCCGCATAAGGGCCGCGGTCCTTCCGTTTCCACCGCCATAATCCAAGCCGATGGTGCTCTTCTTCCTCCCTGCCAAAAACGCGACGAAATCGCGGGCAGTTTGGCGCGGCCGCACATTGAGATAATCCGGATCGAGCCTGGCGTAGTATTCGTCGTTGTAGACATGGCACCGCCATTGCTCATGGGTAAAATCATCAAAGAAATCCGTGAAGATGAACCCGCACTCGCCGCACTTCCGGTAGATGACCGGAATACCGGACAGTCCCAAAGGATAGAGAGTAGTCTGGCAGGATTTGTAGAAGTCGACCATGTCGAAGGGATTGGATTCGCCGCCGCAGACTTTGCAGCGTGCCGCCGGAGACGACCGGGTTTTGCGCAGCCTCTCAACAGCATATTCAATGAGATTGTCCGGCACTGGTTCTCCTCGCGCGCATCCGGATGAAAAAGCGAAAGGAGATTTGGCTCTCCGGCTACGCCCCGACACAACTATCGGCCTATTTTATCGCTATCAGCGAAAAACCGCGCACTATTTCCAGCTTTATTATGGGATCAGTGGGCAGTGGACAAGCCTGAATGCCTGCCGAAAACCGATCATTTCGCACGGGAATCCACCTGCGGAAAGCGGCATATGCTTCCACGACACAGATGAAATCGCTGATTAAGAGTCAGTTAACCCTCAATGTGAGGTGGAGGAAGAAAACAGGCACGACCCCACAACCCGCCTGACGGCGGCCCTCCATTCACGCTTCAGTTCAACTACGCCATCGATCTAACGCAGCCCTCAGGCTGACGCAGACACGGCTGAAGCCGACGCGGAATCACGCAGACGAACGACCGCATCCGCCTGCGCGCCTTTCTGGCCCTGAACGATGTCGAACTCAACGTCATCGCCCTCTTTCAGCGTCTTGTATCCGTCCAGTTGGATCGAGGAGTAGTGGACGAATACATCCGGCCCGTCTTCACGTCCGATGAAGCCGTAGCCTTTGGCGTTGTTGAACCACTTGACCTTCCCTTTATACTGAGCCACAGGCCCTGCCTTCCTTCCATCCTGTGATGGTGCAGCGAGCAGACATTGGGGGGAAATACTCGCCGATACCATTCTGACGCAAAAAGCGCATCGATGGTTACAATTTATTCACACCGCCCGAGCGCGCTCGGGCGGCGCAAGGCCAGGGGACTTCCGATTCATTCCAACTTCTTTTGAAAGCATCCCTCAGGGGCTAAAGCCCTATTGATTCTGCTGGTCTTATGTACGGGCTGAAGCCCGTACCCTTCAAACGCTGAAGCCCGTACCCTTCAAACGCTGAAGCCCGTACCCTTCAAACGCTGAAGCCCGTACCCTTCAAACGCTGAAGCCCGTACCCTTTAAACGCTGAAGCCCGTACCTTTCAAACGCTGAAGCCCGTACTCTTCAAACGCTCGACCGGTTTAAAAACTCGCCATCTTCAGAGCATCCCTAGCGTCCGTGCAGGCGCGCGTATAACTGCACGCTGGACAAGGTCTTGCCGTCTAGGATCGCGCCCTTTTCAATCTGCTTGAGCAGCTCGGAGAGCTTGACCAGGCGCAGCTCGATCTTTTCGTCCTCCTCGGGATGCGCCTCACCGGCGACCAGCCCCTCGGCCACGAAGACCTTCATCGACTCGCCGAGAAAGCCGGGGCTGGCGTAGTACTCGATGAGCAGCTTCCACTTCTTGGCGCGATAGCCGGTCTCTTCCTCGAGCTCGCGCTGGGCGCCCGAGAGCGCCACCTCGCCCGGCTCGAGCTTGCCGGCCGGCAGCTCCCAGAGATACTGTCCGGCGGCGTGGCGATACTGCCGCTCCATCACAATATAGGGATTGCGCTTGCTCTTGGATTTATCCAGAGCCAGAATGACGACGCTGCCGTTGTGGCGCACCACGTCGCGTATACCCTCCCTGCCGCCCGGCTCGATCAGACGGTCGCGCGTGACGCGGAAGAGCGGCCCGGCGAAGACGACTTCAGAGCTGAGCAACTCAGCCGGCGCGGTGATGACTTCGGCCGGAGCGGTCTTCTTTGCCCGGGGCTTGGCCTTGGTCGCGGCTTTGTTTGCCGGAGCCTTGGCGGCCTTGGGCTTTTGCTTCTTTGCCGCCGGAACCTTGGCTGCTTTGACGGCTTTGACCTTCTCGGCTTTCTTGGGCGCGGCCGCCTTTGCGGCCTTCTTCGTCTTGGGCATTGCTTCGGACTCCTCCACCTGATGCGAGCGCTCTCGGGTAGCTTTGAGCACAATCAGGTTAGAGGAGAAGTATACGCGTCCGAGCCCCTGAAAATGATGAAAATGCCTCAAGCGCATCGAATCGGCCCGGCGCGGCATCCTACACTGGAGTTGGAATCCATCTCCGGCTGGCGGAGTTTTGCTCCGGAGTCTGGCGATGGGGAGAGTGCATTGCCGAGCGCCGATTGTCATCCCATTACCGTTGTGCCGGGGCTGCACCGGCTCTTTCTGGAGTACTGCTCCGGGGCTGAGGAGGCGCGGGCGTTTTACTCAGACTCACCCGGCAACGCCGCAGCGGCGAGCCCGAGCGCGCACAGGCCGGAGCTTGTCGGCCTGCTGGCGGCAGAGAATGCAGCGCCGTCGCCGGCTGCCGCAGCGGCGCTTGATGCATTGCGGGCGGGCGCGGGCGTCGTCGTCACCGGCCAGCAGGTGGGCCTGTTTGGCGGGCCGCTCTTTACGCCCCTGAAAGCCGCAACGGCGCTGGCCCGGGCGCGCGCGGCGACGGCGGAGGGCAGGCCGCAGGCCGCCGTCTTCTGGCTGGCCACGGAAGACCACGACTTTGCCGAGATCAGTCACGTAACTTTTCCGGCGCGCCGCGAGCTGCGCCGGCTGGAGTACGCCCATTCGCCCGCGACGCCCTGCCCGGTGGGCGGCGTGGTGCTGGACGAGACGATCACGCCGCTGGTCGATCAGGCCTGGGAGTTGCTGGGCGCGAGCGATGCGATGGAGGCCCTGGCTGCCGCTTACCAGCCGGGCCGCACTTTTGCCCAGGCCTTCAGCGAGTTTTATCGCAAGGTCTTTGCCGCTGAAGGGCTTTTGGTGATCGATGCCGGCGGCCGCGACTTTCACCGGCTGGGCGCGCCGGTCTTGCGCGCAGGCATTGAGCGCGCCGACGAACTGCACGCAGCGCTGGTGGAACGCAATCTTGCTCTTGAGGCCGCGGGCTTTCACGCGCAGGTCGCCGTCGGGATGCAATCGAGCCTGCTCTTTCTGGTTGATGGGCGCACCGGCGCGCGGCTGGCGCTGAAGAGAACCGCGCCCAGCGCTGGCGAACCATCCGGATTGTGGCAGGCCGGGCGTGAGAGCTATTCGACTTCCGATCTTTTGGGCATTCTCGCGAGCGAGCCGGAGCGCATCTCGCCCTCGGCGCTCTTGCGGCCCGTCTTTCAGGATTACCTGTTGGCGACTTCGGAGATCGTTGGCGGACCGGCGGAGATCGCCTACTTTGCCCAATCGGCTGTGCTCTACGAACGGATTCTGGGGCGCGTAACTCCGGCTATGCCGCGCTTTTCGGCGACGCTGATCGAGCCCGAGATCGCCGAGCTGCTTGCGCGCCACGCGCTGACACTGGAGCGGCTCTTCGAGGGGCCTCCCACTGAGCTGGCGCAACTGCTGGCCGCGCGCGACCTGCCGCCGGAGGGCAAACACCGGCTGGCCGAGGCGGGATTGTCGCTGGAAGATGAACTGGTTCCGTTGCTGGATTGGATGCGCTCACTGGACGCGGGGCTGGGCCGCTCGGCCGAGACGGCGGCCAACAAGATGCGCTACCAGATGAGCCGGCTGCGACGGCTGGCGGCCAACTTCCAGTTGCAGCGCGAGACGCAGTTGACTCACCAGGCGGAGCAGATCAGCCAGGCGCTTTATCCCGGCGGGGTCTTGCAGGAGCGCGTGCATGGGGCGGCGTTTTACTTTGCCCGCTACGGGTTTGAATTGGCGGAAGAGCTGACCGCGCGAGCGGGCGAGTGCTCGGGGCACGCGGCGATCTGGCTATAATCCTCTGCAGCGGAGTTTGAAACACATGAAAAAAATTATGGCGATTGCAGCAGCAGTTCTGCTGGCCTGCGCCGCGGGGGCGCAGGCGAAAGCGCCCTGCGCCGTGGCGGGTGAGAACAACGATTTTCTCGGCATTCAGACCGTCCGCCTGTGGCCGGGCGATGCGCCGGATGCCAAGGGCACGGCCTGCGAGGACAAACCCACGCTGACCATCTTCGAGCCGCAGCATGGGCACGAGAACGGCTCCGCCGTGGTGGTGCTGCCGGGCGGCGCCTACCTGGGGCTGGCCGCCAACCTGGAGGGCCGCCAGGTGGCCGACTGGTTCACCGCGCGCGGCTTCCGCGCCTTCGTCCTGAGCTACCGGCTCAGCTCGAATGGCTACCTGCTGCCGGTTCCGCTCATCGACGCGCGGCGGGCCGTGCAACTGGTGCGGGCCAGAGCCGCCGACTACCACATCGCGCCCAATCGGATTGTGATGATCGGCTTCTCCGCCGGAGGCCATCTGGCGGCGCTCAGCGGCACGCAGTTTGTACCCGGCAAGCCCGAGGCCGAGGACCCGATTGAACGCGCCTCCAGCCGCCCGGATTATCTGGTGCTCGGCTATCCGTGGATTGGGGCGATCACGAGCGACACCAGCCATCTGAGCTACTGCCAGCTCTTCCACGTGATGGACAGATGCGAGGCGCTGCGCGCCGCATACTCTCCGGACCTGTTTGTCACCAAAGAGACGCCGCCTACGTTTTGGTTCCACACCTTCGACGACCAAACTGTACCAGTGGAGCAGGGGCTGCGCTTCTACGAGGCGCTGGTGAAGGCGGGTGTGCCTTCGGAGGCGCACATCTACGCGCACGGGCCGCACGGGACGGGCCTGGGCAAGAGCGATGAGGCGCTGGATCAGTGGCCGGTGCAGTTGGAGACGTGGCTGCGGGCCGAGGGGCTCTTCTCTGTCGAACCGGTCGCTAGAGAGAATCATCCGTAGATTGATAAGGAGATTTTGTGAAAGCTGAATGGTATCTTGCTGAATTGGTCATCAAGATCACGGTCGCCGATGATCCCAGGAATGTCGTGCATCAAAATCGGATTCTGATACGTGCCGATTCTGCCGAAGAAGCCTATGAAAAAGCTATTCAATTTGGGAAAAAAGAAGAAATCTCTTACGACAGTCTAGCCGGAAAAGCCGTACTATACCTCGGAAGAGATCATGGCTCAAGTTGCGCGGATGATGGAAGCCGGGAGTCAGAGCGAATAATCCGCCAAAGTAAGAGGCGGGCCATCTACCCCGGGAGTGGACGTACTTCCCGAAGCCAACAGCCCGCTGGACCCTGGACCGGGTCTAGGTGATACCCTCTAGTTTAGGCTGATTCCGCGCGAATGCAAGTTCTTTTTCCGGACATTCATTCCCGAAAGTGACCACCATCACGGGAGTCCCAGAAATGGGGCCGTTTGCGTTGACTTGAGCCTCCGCTCCTGATACAAAAAAGTGTTCCACCCAAGAAATACGGGCTCAAGCTGCGGCCTGAAAGCACGGGACGAATCGACTCAGCATGGATGTGATCGTACAACAATTAGAGACGCTCTTCATCGGAGCCATTCCCACGATACTGCTGTTCATCGTGCTGGTGATGGCCTATCAGTTCCTGGTGCAGGAGCCGCTCTCGAAGACGCTCCAGGCCCGCCGCGAGCGCACCGTGGGAGCGATGGAAGAGGCGCAGATGGCCATTGCCCAGGCCGAAGCGCGCTCGGCCGAGTACTCGGAGAAGCTGCGCCAGGCCCGCGGCGAGGTCTTCAAGCTGAGGGAAGCGCGCATGCAGCAATGGAGCGCCGAGCGCGACGCGGCGCTGGAGACGGCGCGCTCGGCCGCTCAGCTCAAGGTCACGCAGGCCAAGGCCGAGCTCGAGGCCGAGGCCGCCAAGGCGCGGACGGCGATCAAGGCCGCAGCCGGCGATCTGGCTCGCCAGGTGGTCGGCGCGGTGCTGCCGGCAGCCGCTGGGGGTTCCCGTTGAGAAAGTTCATACCGCACTTCCGCTTGATGCGCGTGTTTCCAATCTTGCTGCTGGCCGCGCTGGTTTGCGCCGCGCCCTGCCGCCTGCGGGCGCAGGAGACGGCTCCCGCGGCTCAGACTTCCATTGCAACAGATCAAACCGCCAAGTCCGAAACCGCCAAGCCCGAGGCCAACGCCGATGAGGCGCAGAAGAATCTCTTCCGCCTGGAAGGCCCGATCGTCAAGTGGACCGCCCATGCTCTTAACCTGAGCGTGGAGATCACGGCAGACATCTTCGACTTCATCAACTTCGGCGTGATCGTTCTGCTGATCGGCGTGCCGCTGGCAAAGGTGCTGCCCAAGCTGCTGCGCTCGCGCGGCGAGAAGGTGCGCGGCGATCTGGACGAGGCGCGCAAGGCGACCGCCGCGGCTCAGGAGCGGCTGAGCGCCATCGAGGCCAAGCTCTCCGGGTTGAACGAGGAGATCGAGCGCATTCGCGAGCAGATGGAAAAGGATAGCGCGCAGGACGAGGCGCGCATCAAGTCGACGATCGGCGAAGAGAGCGCGCGTATTGTGGCCGCCGCCGGGCAGGAGATCGCATCCAGCGCCGCGCAGGCGCGCCGCTTGCTCAGCAGCTTTGCCGCCGATCTGGCGATCGAGCAGGCTGTGAAGCAGTTGAAGTTTACGCCGGAGATCGACCGTGCGCTGATCGACGAATTTCTGACGGACGCGGCCCTGAAGACCGCCGACGGAGGGCAGAAGTAGATGGCAGCCTTTGCAGCGCGTTATGCCCGAGCCTTTGCCGACGTGGCGGCCCAGCTGAAGCTGGACTCAGCCGCGCTCGACCGCCAGTTCGAGGACTTTCTTTTGACATGGCAGGGCAGCGCCGAGTTGCGCTCACTCTTTGTCAACCCGGCGGTTGCGGCCGCGGAGAAGATTGCCTTGCTGGACAAGATGAATGCGCAGCTCAAGCTGCAGAAGCAGCTGCGCAACCTGCTGGCGGTGCTCATCAAGAACGACCGCATCGGCGAGGTGGAAGAGGTGGCCGCGGCCTGGCGCGTGGAGGTCGAGGAGCGAGCGGGCGTGCGTTCGGTGGAGATTGTGACCGCGCGTAAATTGAGTGAAGAAGACCGCGCGAAGTTGATCGCGGGAGCGGGTAAGTTGGTCGGCGCAAAGGTTCAGGCCAGCTTCAAGCTGGATGCAACGATCTTGGGCGGAACGGTGGTGCGCATCGGCTCCACGGTCTATGACGGAAGCGTGCGCGGACGGCTGGAGCGGTTGAAGGAAGTTCTCAGTTCATAGTTCACAGTTCTCAGTTTTTTCGTGACCGATTGGTATCAGACAGGAAACGGTAGCAAAGGCAAGCAGTCAGTGAGCAATGTGTCAGTGAACGGAGTTCAGGAATCACGATCAGGCGAAGGCCGGACTGAGAACTGAGAACTGGGAACTGAGAACGGCAACTGACAACTCAAAGGAATCAAATGGCTCAGATCAAGGCAGACGAGATTACGCAACTTCTTCGCGAGCAGATCGCGAACTACGACTCGAAGGTCCAGGTCGACGAAGTCGGGACCATCACCTCGCTGGGTGACGGCATTGCCCGCCTGCACGGCCTCGACAAAGTGATGGCCGGCGAACTGCTCAGCTTTCCGCACGGCATTGCCGGACTGGCGCTGAGTCTGGAAGAGGATTCGGTGGGCTCGGTGATTCTGGGCGACTACACCGAGCTGAACGAGGGCGACGAGGTCAAGCGCACGGGAACGATTTTGAGCGTGCCTGTGGGCGAGGGCATGATCGGCCGCGTGGTGAACGCTCTCGGTCAGCCGATCGACGACAAGGGACCGATCGCCTCCTCCGAGCGCCTGCCCATCGAGCGCCTGGCTCCGGGCATCATCGCCCGCCAGCCGGTGCGCGAGCCGATGGCGACAGGCCTGAAGGCCATCGACGCGATGATTCCCATCGGCCGCGGCCAGCGCGAGCTGATTATCGGCGACCGCCAGACGGGCAAGACCGCCGTGCTGCTGGACACGATCATCAACAATGCGAAGAACGATCTGATCTGCATCTACTGCGCCATCGGCCAGAAGCGCTCATCCATTGCGGCTGTTGTCCAGACGCTGACCGAAGCCGGAGCGATGGGCCACACCGTCGTCGTGGCCGCATCCGCCAGCGAGCCCGCGCCGATGCTCTATATCGCGCCTTACGCGGCGACGGCGATCGGCGAGTACTTCCGCGACTCAGGCCGCCACGCGCTGGTGATGTACGACGATCTGTCGAAGCACGCCATGGCTTATCGCGAGATTTCGCTGCTGCTGCGCCGTCCGCCGGGCCGCGAAGCCTATCCGGGCGACGTCTTCTATCTCCACTCGCGCTTGCTCGAGCGCAGCTCGAAGATGAGTAAGGAAGAGGGCGGCGGTTCGCTGACGGCTCTGCCGGTCATCGAGACGCAGGCGGGCGACGTCTCGGCCTACATTCCGACCAACGTGATTTCAATTACTGATGGCCAGATTTTTCTCGAGACTGATCTCTTCAACTCCGGCGTGCGTCCTGCCGTGAACGTGGGCCTCTCGGTCTCGCGCGTGGGCTTCTCGGCGGCGATCAAGGCGGTGAAGCAGGTCGGCGCGACGCTGAAACTCGACCTTGCGCAGTACAGGGAACTCGCGGCCTTTGCGCAGTTCGGCTCCGACCTCGATCCGCTCACTCAAAAACAATTGAATCGCGGCGCGCGCTTGACGGAGTTGCTGAAGCAGCCGCAGTTCCAGCCGTTGAGCTGGCAGCAGCAAGTGATCTGCCTTTTCGCCGGCACGCAGGGCTATCTGGATGATTTGCAGATACCTCAGATTCGCGCCTTCGAGGACGGGCTGTATAAGTACTTTGACTCAGCGCAGACAGCGCTGGTGGAAGAGCTGACCGCGAAGAAGGCGCTCGACGACGACTTGAAGGCCAAGCTGCACGCGGCGTTGAAGGAGTATGCGGCCAACTTCAAGGCGGAGCAGGCGGCGAAGTAAGTGGACGGGGAGCTGTCAGCTATCAGCTTTCAGCTCTCAGCCAATCGACTGAAGAACCTATTTGGACAGCAAAACGACAAGCTGATAGCTGAGAGCTGAAAGCTGAGAGCTAAGAAGAATGGCAAACGTACTCGACTTACGGCGACGCATCCGCAGCGTGAAGAACACGCGGCAGATCACCAAGGCGATGAAGATGGTGGCGGCGGCAAAGCTGCGCCGCGCGCAGGAGCGGGCGATGAATGCGCGGCCCTACGCCAAGATGATTACCAGTGTTTTGGAGTCGCTCACGCGCCGCGCCGATCTCTACGATGAGACCACGGGCAATCTGAGCCATCCGCTGTTTATCACGCGCCCGGAGAAGCGTGTGCTGCTCGTTGTCATCAGCGGCGACAAGGGCTTTGCCGGGGCATTCAATGCGAATATTCTCAAAACCGCATTTCAATTTATCGGCGGCAATCCCGACAAGCAGATTGACGTGGAGGCGGTTGGGCGCAAGGCGCGCGATCTGATGCGCCGCCGCTATCCCGCAGCGGTCTACACCGAGCAAACCGACGAGGCGGGCGGCGTCACAAACGTTCGCGAACGCAAGGCTTCCGTCGAGGTTGTCGGCGACCACGTGGGGATGCTGCTGAAGCTCGAACAGAGCCGCATTGCGGAGCTTGCCGAGAGCATCATTGCGCGCTATGTGAGCGAGGAGATCGATTCGGCTTACATCGTCTACAACGAATTCAAGTCGGTGATTACGCAACGGCTGGTCGTGGAGAAGCTGCTGCCGCTGATGAAGATCGGCATTCCGCAGATTACCGGCGCGCAAGAGCCGACCGAGGCTGAGCGCGAACGCATGGCCGAGGCTGCTCTTTCGGCGGGCATCGAGATCGAGGCAGTGGACACGGCCGAGGCTGACGAGGAAGCGAAGAAGTTCGGCACGGCGCAGGTGGATTACATCTACGAGCAGCCTTCGGAAGAGTTGTTTGCGGGGCTGATTCCGCAGTACATTTCGTCGATGCTCTATCACGCGATGACCGAGTCGGTGGCTGCGGAAAATGCGGCGCGCATGACGGCGATGGATTCGGCCACCAACAACGCTTCGGAGATGATCGACGATCTAACGCTGCACATGAATCGCGTGCGTCAGGCGGCCATTACCAAGGAGATCATTGAGATTGTAAGCGGCGCGGCGGCGGCGGCATAAAAGCAGCCGTCAGCTATCAGCTATCAGCTTTCAGCTTTGGCTTTTCACAATGAAACGCTCTTGGAAAAGATGGAAATGCAGTTACTCAGGAAGTAAAAACTGAAAGCTGATAGCTGATAGCTGAAAGCTTTTTACGAAAAGGCAGAAAAATGGCAGAGAATATCGGCAAGGTAATCAAGGTCTCCGGTCCGGCCGTGGACGTGCAGTTTGAAGAAGCGACGATGCCGCCCATCTATCAGGCGCTGCGCGTTGTGAGCGACGGTTTCACCGTCCCCGAGCCCATCAGCGTGATCGTCGAGGTGCAGCAGCACTTGGGCGAGGGCCGTGTGCGCACGGTGGCGATGACGGCCACCGACGGCATGGTGCGCGGCATGAAGGCCATCGACACCGGCGCGCCGATCAGTATGCCGGTGGGCAAGCAGACGCTGGGCCGCGTGCTCAACGTCATCGGCGATCCGGTCGATAACCTGGGCCCCATCGGCGAGAAGCTGCGCATGCCGATTCACCGGCCGGCCCCCGGCTTTGACGAGCAGTCGACGCGCGAGGAGATGTTCGAGACCGGCATCAAGGTCATCGACCTGATTCAGCCGTTTTTGAAGGGCGGCAAGATCGGCCTCTTCGGCGGCGCGGGCGTGGGCAAGACGGTCGTCATCATGGAGCTGATCAACAACGTGGCCAAGAACCACGGCGGCTACTCGGTCTTCGGCGGCGTGGGCGAACGCACCCGCGAGGGCAACGATCTGTGGCTGGAGATGACCGAGAGCGGCGTCATCAAGCCGGGCGACTGGGCCAACTCGAAGTGCGCGCTGGTCTACGGCCAGATGACCGAGCCGCCCGGAGCGCGTTTGCGCGTGGCCCTGAGCGCGCTGACCGTCGCCGAGTACTTCCGCGACGTGGAGGGCTCGGACACGCTGCTCTTCATCGACAACATCTTCCGCTTTACGCAGGCTGGCTCGGAGGTTTCGACGCTGCTGGGCCGTATGCCTTCGGCCGTCGGCTACCAACCGAACCTGGCCACGGAGATGGGCGAGTTGCAGGAGCGCATCACCTCGACCAGCAAGGGCTCCGTTACATCGGTGCAGGCGGTTTATGTGCCCGCCGACGATCTGACCGATCCCGCGCCGGCGACGACCTTCGCTCACCTGGACGCGACCACCGTGCTGAACCGCGCGCTGACCGAGATCGGCATCTATCCGGCCGTCGATCCGCTGGCCTCGACCTCGCGCATTTTGAGCGCGCGCATCGTCGGCCAGGAGCACTACGACGTGGCCCAGGCGGTGAAGAAGATTTTGCAGCGCTACAAGGACTTGCAGGACATCATCGCGATTCTGGGCATCGACGAACTCTCGGAAGAGGACAAGATGACCGTGGCGCGCGCCCGCAAGATTCAGCGCTTCCTCTCGCAGCCCTTCCATGTGGCCGAGCAGTTCACCGGCATGGCGGGCCGCTATGTGAAGATTGCCGACACGGTGCGCAGCTTCAAGGGCATCCTGGAAGGCAAGTACGACGACATCCCCGAGGCCGCCTTCTACATGAAGGGCGCCATCGAGGAGGTTCTGGAGACCGCCGAGAAGATGAAGGCGGCAGTGTAACGACAGCTTTCAGCTTTCAGCTTTCAGCTTTCAGCACACATCGCTCATAGTTCTGTGAGCAGTTTTTGCTGATAGCTGATAGCTGACGGCTGGCGGCTGTCCCGAAGGGACATATGGCAGAGGAAACCAATCAACTGCGCGTCCGGCTGGTCACGCCCGAGCGCGTCTTCTTCGATCACGCGGCATCGGCGGTCGAGCTGCCCTCGAAGTCGGGCTACTTCGAGGTGCTCTATGGCCATGCGCCGCTGATGGCCGAGTTGGGCGCGGGCGACGTGATCATCCACGGCGGCGACGGCGCTCCAGAAAGCGTGCTGCGCTACAACGTCAGTTGGGGCTTTGCCGAGGTGCTGGGCGACCGCGTCACGGTGCTGGCCTCCGACGCACTCAAACCCGAGGAGATCGACGTGCCCCGCGCACAGGATCAGCTGGAGCGCGGCAACAAGCTATGGAATGAAGCCGGCGAGAGCGTTGCCGCCTACGACAATGCACTGCGCGTCATCCACGAAGCCGAAGCCAAGATCGCCTCGGCGGCGGAGAAGAACTGAGAGTCCCAATCTCTCTCAAAGTTTTGATTTTTTATCAGGGCTTGTTTGGCGGGGTCTTGATGAAACCGCCCAGCGATACAGTGGACTTCATCATCCACGACAAGAGCGATGACAATGAGTTCGGCGTACATTGAATGGTTTCCGTTGCGATCGATTCATCCGCAGCGGAGTTGAAGGCGATCTCATCGGCTTCTGGATTCTCGACTAACTCCGCACTGATTGGCTCAGGCGTTATCTCCCCTGCGCTCACGCTCGATTGGATAGGCAGTTTGAGATTCGATCCAATTTTCATGGCATCCTCCTCAAATTCCTTGGGCTAAGGCTTATTGGGTAAATTGATTCCTCTATCTCCCCCAGAACTTGGAACCGGGGCTGTTTGAGGCGGTGGTGGAAGTTTGATATTTGCTCCTGTTTCTAACGTTTCACTGCCCGATGGAACTCTTGAGTATGCACCGTCCTGGGCTGTTGCTCGATTGCTTGGCAGATTGGCCTCATGGTTGAGATTCAGTATGACAAACAGTACAAGCGAGCATACACCCAAGAGAAACAAAATTCCAGAGATGCGGTTCACAAGCCGGATATAGCGCGCATAAGCATATGGAAAATCAGTATCCTTCCCCAACAACCGGTGATCCCAATACTCCTTGGCCTTGAAAAGCCCGGCGATGCTGAACTGGTAAGAAAATAAAACGGAGAAAATGCAGATAACCAGCAGGGCAAATGCGAGATAGAGAAGCCACAACAGTTCGGCTTCCTTGAGCGGTACAACGTCCTTGATAAAGGCCAGGGCCACAGCCAAGAATCCAGACGAGAGTGTCAGAATCTGTTTGTCGCACTCTGCCTGATTCTCATTAATCGTCTGATAGACATCGTCGATCTCTTTCTGAATCTCGGCGCGCGCGGAATCCTCCGGCGTTGGCAGCTTGTTTTCTTCCGGCTGATTCATTTCGCCTCCCGCCAAGTCTACTATAGCGGGTCTCCAATTTCAGCTTCAACAAAAAACTCTTGACTGCAATCGGAGAAGGCTCTCCCATCGACAGACCACGCGCCAGCGCGCGCTACTCCGTCACTGTCGCGCCGTAGTTGGCGGGCAGGGGTGCGGCGCCGCGCAACTGCGCGATGAAATTGCCGACCAGGCTCACGACCAGATCTTTGCGGTCGGTGTGCACCTCGTGCCCGCTGCCTTTGGCGATGACTCGCAGGCTGCGGGTGGAGAGCTGCTTCTGCTCCTCCTGCATCTGAGCCTCAAGCACTTCGAGCTTGCGCGCCTCCAGCGGCTCGTTTTGCGCCGCGCCCGCAGACGGATCGTGCGAGACGATCAGTAGCGGCAGATCGCCGAATGGCCCGCTATGCACCGTCTCCGCGCTCGATGAATCAAAGTTCTTGTACTCGTTCAGCAGCGCATCGAAGTGCATCCGGCAGCCGTCTTCGCCGAGCGCCTTGCCGGCGTGCGCCTCCCAGTTGGCGACCGGCTTACAGGCGCCCATCAGGCGGGGAATGCCCGCGCTATAGATCAGCCGATCCAGCAGGATCAGCAATGCCAGATGCGAATCATCCTGCGGACCGGCGACGGCAGCGAAGCGCCGCTGCTGATCGGGCGTCGAGCTATCGAGAAGAATGAGTCCCAGCACATTGGCCGGATAGTGCGATAGGTAATCGCGCAGATAGATTCCGCCCCAGGAGTGCGAGAGCAGAACAATCGGTCCGGTGATGCCGGCCTGCGCAAGCAGCGCGTGCAGGTTGGCGGCAACATGATCGGCGTCGCCGGGGCCGGGCTGCGGCTCGCTCCAGCCAAGGCCCGCGCGGTCGTAGGAGCAGACGTGCGTGATTTTGGCGAGCTCCGGCTGAAAGTTGCCCCAGCCCAGCACCGGCGTTGAAACGCCCCAGCCCGCCTCCATCACGATGGTGGGCGAGCCGCTGCCGATGCAGTAGAGATGCATTCGGTGGCCGTTCACCTGATACATAACTCCGGGCGCGGGATGAGATGCCCAGAAGATCTCGGCAACGATGGCGTTGTAACTGCTGCTGAGGGCGAGCATCGCTGCAACCAGCGCCACTACGGAGAGAAGAATGCGCTCGACAATCTTCCGCCACAGCCGGAAGGGTTTGCCGGCAAGCGAGATCATGCGGCGAATGCTCAGCCACGCAAGTAGAATCCCGACCACAAGAAAGATGGACGGCATGACAAGATAATCGAAGATCATTGCTTGCTAACTCCAGGTGCGAATGCCGATGATACAGAAATAAGTCAGATAGGCGGTAGCCATCAGCAGAATTGCGGTGACGGCGATTGAATACCAGCGCACGTAAGTGCGCATCTCTTTCTTTCGCGTCAGCCATAAAGCAAGCGCGCCGGCCACTGAGGCCGCGGAAAAGAGCAGCGAAGTCACAGTGAGGCCAAAGGACCAGACGGTCAAATTACCCACGCGCGCGGTTTCGTTACTGTTTGTGAGAATGAGAAGAAAGGCCAGCAGACTCAAGACTGCAATCAGCGGCCAGAGGCGCATGGCGCGCTCGGCGGGACGGCGGCGGCGCTTGAAGAAACCGCCGATGATCCAGAAGGGCGCATAAAGAAGGATGGAAACTACGGCGAGCAAAAAGCACGCCAGCAATGCGAGGCGGGCGATGGCCAGCCATGTGGGAATGCGCTTGTACGTTGTTCCGATAAAGATGAACCGGCCCTCGGCATTGGGCGCAATCAGCGCGGCCGTGGCGACAGGTTCATCCGCTCCCTTATCGGGCTTGTAGCGAAATTCGAGGCCGTTGACCGGGATAAAAGTTTGCTTTGCCGGCCCCAAAGACGAAAACAGTAACTCACCGTTCTTGAAACTCATATGCTGCAGGGCCAGGGGCGCGATGAATTCCTGCATCTTCATGCGCATTGCGTCGGCCTGATACCAACCAGCCCACTGCTGTGCATCGACGGGCAATGGAGCTGCGGCGGGTACTGGCGGCCTGGTTAGATTCCGCGTAATGTAGGCGCGAATGGCGTCACCGATCTTGCCGAAGGCCGCGCCGTTGGCCGAGTTGATGCTATAGAAGTAAGCAACACCGTATTCAGGCAGATAAGACATATCTGTAATTCCGCCGTCCACGCCGCCGTTATGGCCGTGATAGAGAAAGCCATCGTGAACAGAGGTATAGTTACTGAGGCCGTATCCAGCCTTCAATCCCTGCTGCGCTTCCCAGGTGCGCGTCGGCGTTTCCATGCGGTCAATCGAGGCGGAAGGAATTACCTGTGCGCCGTTTGCCGCGCCGCGATTGAGATAGAACTGCACATACGCGGCCATGTCTTTGGCCGAGGCGTTTATGGCACCGGCTGGGCGCTCGATGATGTTCCAGTAAGGGTACGGAGTCTTTCCATCGCCGTGATAAAGCGTGGTCAACTCAGGCGAAGGCTGCTCGAAGTAAGTGGCGGAGCGCATGCCGATGGGTAGAAAGAAATTGCGAGTGACATAATCCTCGAAGCGCTCACCGGTAATCTTCTCGACGATATAAGCGGCCACTGCGGGGCCGGAGTTGCAATAGGCCATGCGTGTGCCAGGTCTCCAGCGCGAGGTGCGCGAGTGATGGTCGTAGTTGAGGCCTTCGCGCAGAGTCATACCCTTGGCATCTTTGGCATACTCGCGCATATGCAGATCGTCCCATCCTGTCGTGTGTTCGAGCAGGTCCACGACGCGCACTGGATCTGTTGCCTCCCACTGATTCTCAAACCAGATCTCGGGCACGAGCTTGTGCACCGGGTCCATCAGCGAGAGTTTGCCTTCATTGACAAGTTTAAGAATGGAGAGCGAGGCGAAGGCCTTGGAGGTGGAACCGATGCGAAAGAGCGTCACATCGGTCGCGGCGTGGTTTGTCGCCAGATCCGACTTACCCAGACCGGCCACCCATTCCGGGCCGTCGCGATGCACAATGGCGACAGAGGCTCCGGGGGTGTGAGTCTCGGCGAGGATCTTCTCCAGTTGCTGCCGCAGTTCCGCGATCGATTGCGCGGGCTTGGGCGCATCGTCTTTTTTAGCCTGCGCAAATCCAACCGTGGCCGCAATTGCAACAACCAAGACCGGAAGGAAGTTCAATCCGCGGAATAACATCCTCTTGCTCATTCACGTTCTCCTCAACAGGCCTCGGTAAACCTCTTCCTACTCTGTAACTGTTGATCCGTAGTTTGTAGGTTGCGGAGCGGTGCCGCGAATCTGCTCGATGAACAGCGGCACCTCTCGCTCGATCAACTCATAGCGGTCAAGATGAATGTAGTGGCTGCTGTCTTTGGCAATGATTCTGCGGCTGCGCGTGGAGAGTTTTTTGAGGTCTTCCTGCATCCCGTTCCAGACATTCACGGCATCCGCCGATATTCCGGCTGGAATCTTGTCGGGACTCTCCGAGAAGATAAGAATCGGAATCGCGCCATAGGGGCCGGTATCCATGGTCTCCAGGCCGGATTGATGGATGCCGTCCATGTAGTCAAACATCGCGCTGATATGGGAGTGACAGATATCTTCGGCCTGCAATTTGGCTGCATGGGCGTCAAAGCCTTTGATGGATTGTGAGCACATTCCAAGGATGCGCGGAACTCCCAGACTCATTGCGAATTTTGCCAGCGGCTCAAAGACCCATCGTGGAGGTGTCTTGCCGGAACCGGCCTTCATCACAGGGTTCTCGTCCTGCAATGGCGTCGAGCCATCCACGAAGATAATTCCGACAATCCCTTCCGGATAGCGCGTGGCGTAATCGCGCATATAAATTCCAGCGATGGAATGGCCCATGAGCACAATCGGGCCGTCGATCTTAGCCGCGCCGAGCAGTCCATGTAACTCATCGGCGATATGGTCGGCATCGCGCGGAGTGGTCAGCGGGTCGCTCCAGCCGAAGCCGGCGCGGTCATATGAGCAGACGCGCGTGGTGCGGGAGAGCAACGGCTGCACGCCTTCCCAGGTGAGCGCGTCGTTTCCCAAGCCCGATTCCAGAACGATGGTGGGCGAGCCGCTACCCGTGCAATTCAAGTGCATCCGGTGGCCGTTGACGGAGTAGAAGGCGCCGGGAGGCGCATTATGCGCCCAGAAGATGTGAAGGGCGATCGTGTTATAGGCGCTGCTGCCGGCCATGGCTGCCGCAAGTATCACCACGACCGATAGAGCAATGCGCTCGACAACCTTCCGCCAGGTACGGTAACTCTTGGTGGAGAGCGAAAGAATGCGGCGAAGGCTCAACCAGATCAATACAACGCCGACAATAACAATGATTACTGGTAAGGCAACATAATCGAAGTCCATGAGTTAGATCGTCCCTTCAGGTTCAACGGATTGGCCGCGATCGATCTCGCCGCGCCGTTCCATGATTTTGTAGAGCACCAGGGAATAAAGTTTGGTGCCGTATAAACTAACAAGCAGTGTAGCCGTAAAAGATAGATTGAAGCCGAAGGAGACCAACACCAATCCCAGCAATCCGGCGAGGAGCCACACCCTGGAGGCAAAGCGATGCGTCGCGTACCAGACGCGCTGGTTGGTGAGTGTCCAGGGCGTAATCACGCCGATGAAGAAGTTGCGGCGAATCTTTCCCAATGCATTGCCGAAGTAAATGTAACCCAGGCAGAACATGACACCAATTATTTTGCCGGCATCCGCGACATGGCCGAGGCCGGCCCACAGCGTTGCCGCATGAATGCAGTACACGAATAGAAAGATGAAGAGCATCAAGGGACGATAGGTCGAGCGAAAGGTATCCACCTGAAAGTCCTTGGGAGAGATCCAGGGAAGAAGCCTGGTCAGCACGGAGACCAGGACCAGCATTCCCAGGTTGTACAAACAGGCTCCCCATCGGGGAAATGAACCATCGGGATGAAGATGCATATCCCAGTGAAGGGGCACCTGCACCGAAAGATGCGGATACAAGACAGCTGAGACCGCAAGCGCCGCCGCAATCATCAGAACTTCAAAGATCAGCACCTTACGCGTCATTGTTTAGTTCCCTTCCGGCTGCCGTCGCCGATCAGGCCGATCGCCCAGGTCATCAGGTCTTCCACCACGGTGGTATTCAGACCGTACCAGATTTGCTGCCCCTCGCGCCGGCTGGTGATCAAATCCGCCTCCTTCAGCACGGTGAAGTGATGCGACATCGAGGGCTTGCTCATGTCGAAGCGCTCCGCCAAGGCTCCAGCGGTCATCTCGCCGCGGCGCAGCAGGGCGAGGATCTCCCGTCGAGTCGGGTCGGCCAGCGCTTTGAATGCCTCGTTGCTGCTCATGACTTCTTTAGCCTCATAGATAATTAGATGAATATCTAAATGTAAGGATTACAGAACTTTCTGTCAAGAGGCAACTGCGAACGGATTTCTTGGCATTCTATGGCATCGCCTTGCGCGCCGGCGGCGTTCGATCTATCTTCGAGTGAGCGCGGGGAGGGGGGAGCAAACGCCCAATCACCGCAGCGGAGGGAAAGAAGCCATGCATACTGATCGACCGACTCATCGCATCCACACCGCAAGAGGCGTAATCCTCCTGGCATTTCTGGTGTTCGCCTGCCTTTTACCGGTAGCGCGCGCGGCTACCAAGGTCGTCACCGACGCGGACAAAGACAACATGGTTCATCTCAAGGTGGGCGACACGCTGGAAGTTCGACTGAAAGCAAATCCATCGACCGGCTATATGTGGTATATCACGAAGGAATCGACGCCGCTGATGAAGCTGGTCCACCAAACACAGACCGATGCCGCGGAGCCCGGCGTTGGCCGGCCCGTCGTGCAAATTTTCATCTTCGAGCCGCGGCAGAGCGGCGACGGCACACTGCGGCTGCACTACGTGCGCTCCTGGGATCCGCCCGCGCCGGATGAGGAGCGCTTTGAGATTCACGTGGTGGTCGAGTAAAGCCGGAGAGAGACAGGACGAAGGAGAATCGATGGATTGTCGCAAGATGTTGGCCGGGGTGATGGCCGTTTTGGGGCTGGGACTTGCTGCAACGCTCACCGGGCAATCGCTGGGGCCCGCGCAGGTGGACGACTTCGCGGGTCATCCGCGCGTGATCGTCATCAGCGACATCGGCAACGAGCCGGACGACCAGATGTCGCTGGTGCGGCTGCTGCTTTACTCCAATGAGCTGGAGATCGAGGGAATGATCGCCGCGACATCCACCTGGCAGAGGACGGCGATCCATCCGGAGACGATGCGCAAGCTGATCGAGGCCTACGGCGAGGCGCGGCCGAATCTATTGCTGAATGCGCAGGGCTGGCCGGAGGCGCAGGAGTTGCTCGATCGCGTTTACGCGGGGCAGCCCGGCTACGGCATGGCGTCGACCGGCGAGGGCAAGGCGTCCGAAGACTCGGAAGGCGCGCGGGCGATTGTGCGCGCATTGGAGCGCGACGACAGCCGGCCTCTGTGGGTCTGCATCTGGGGCGGAGCGAATACGCTGTCCCAGGCGCTGATGGATCTGCGCGCCAGCAAGCCGCCCGCGGAGGCGGCAAGACTGGTGAGCAAGCTGCGAGTCTATTCAATCAGCGACCAGGACGATGCGGGCGCGTGGATGCGGCGCGAGTTTCCCGGCCTTTTTTATATCGTGATGCCTTCGACACAGGATGGGAATGAATACTACTTTGCAACATGGACGGGAATCAGCAGCGACGCCTACTACAGCAAGGATGTGGGGGCCGACCCGAGCACGGTGACCAACGCATGGCTGGATGAGAATATCCGCAGCAAAGGGCCGCTGGGCAAGGTCTATCCTCGCGTGGCCTACATCATGGAGGGCGATACGCCATCGTATCTCAACCTGATCGACAACGGCCTGAATGCCTATCGCCGGCCCGACTGGGGCGGCTGGGGCGGGCGCTATGTCTATCGGCAGCCGCATGGCGAGACGCATCCCTTCTGGAGCCAAGGCGGCAGCGAGCTGGGCCATGGCAACTCGCAGGATACGGTGATCGGGGCCGATGGGCAGGAGCATACTTCGGATCAGGCGACCGTCTGGCGCTGGCGTCGGGCCTATCAGTATGACTTTGCCGCGCGCATGACGTGGACGGTGGCCGACTTTGCCCACTCCAGCCATCGACCGCTTGTGGTGGTAAATGGCTCGGCGGGCACGGCGCCGGTGGAGATCGATCTCGCGGCCGGGCAATCCCTCACACTCGACGCCGGGCAAAGCACCAATCCCGACGGGCAGCAGCTCCACTTCCATTGGTTCCATTACGCCGAGGCGGGCACGGCGGACGGAAACCTGGCCGGCGTGACGCTAACCGACGCCGAGACAAGCCGGGCGATAGTGCGGGCGGAGAACGTCTGCGGGCCAGCCGGGCTGTGGCCCACACCCTGCAAGGGGACGGGAGTCGCGCATATCATTCTGGCGGTGACCGGCGAGGGAAGGCTGCCGCTGACCGCCTATCGCCGCATTATTTTACGCGTGCATCCGGCTGCCGACGCGGGCCAGCCGATCACGAAGCAATAGCTACCAAGGCTGGATTTGTGGGTAGAAGGCCTCGGAAGTCGAAACCGTTCCGGTTCTCTGTGCAAGCTGCCCCGGAAGCGCTTACAATTCTTTTGGTAACGCTATGGCCAAGAAGAAAAACGAAGAGATTTTCGAGGTAGCTTGTCCGGATTGCGGCGCGATGTTGCAGATCGATGCCGCCACCGGTCTGGTCATCGGCCACACCCCAGCGCCGCGCAAGCGGATGTTTGAGGATCTGGAGACGGCGGCCCAGGCCATGCGCGCGCAGGATGAGCGCAAGGAGTCGATCTTCCGCCAATCGGTCGAGGCGGAAAAGAACAAGGAAGACCTCTTCGAGAAGAAGTTTGCCGAGGCGCTGCGCAAGGCCAAGGACGCGCCCGAGGGCAAGCCCTTCCGCGAGTTTGACCTGGACTGAGGCGCGGTAACCCAAAGTTTTACGGCAGGCTCTGAATTCTTTGGGCACGGCCGCCGATTTAGAGTGATACTGAAGGAACAATCCCGCGACCGCTGTCCGGGCAAAAGGAGAAGTGATGGTGATCGTCCCCCTTTCCAAGCCAGAGAATGATTCTCCCGCAACGCCGGAGCAAGTCGAGTCCGAGTCCATGAACTGGATCGGATTTGCCGCCGGTGGAACCCTTGTCACCGCCGGTTTGCTGTTGCTGGCCGGCGAGCGCCGCGCCGGCATGGTTGCCGCCGCCTCGGGCACCGCTCTGGCCATGCTCGATCAGCAGCAGACACTGCGCTCCTGGTGGGAGGCGCTGCCCACCTACATCGACCAGGTGCAGGGTGTTCTGGTCAAGGTGCAGGATACGGTCAACGAGGTCGCCGCGCGCCGCGAGGATCTGCGCCGCGTGCTGGCTCGCTAGAGCACCACGGCTTCGTGCGCCGCTCACTCGCGGGGGTGCTCTTGCCCTCAAAGGGCGGGGCTCTGGTAAGTTACCTTGCCAGGGCCTATTCTCTATTCCCTTAGTCCCTCAGTTCCTTAGTTCCTTAGTCTCCCACTCCCTAGTTCCCTGGCGGCCGTTGCGAGTATCCTAGGGAGAGCGCTACGATTCTCCACAGATGACAAGGATTCACCATGGCGGAAGCAGCCGTTGAGATCACCGAAATTCCCGCGCAGTTGCCCCACGTGCGCGTCGCCGTTCTCGGCGCCGGCAAGATGGGCGGCATTCTAGTGCAGGCTTTTTTAAAGGAGCGCCTCTTCGCGCCCGAGCAGATTCACTCAACCGTCGGCCACGCCGAGCGGGCCTTGGCGCTCAGCACGCAGTGGGGCATTGACGTGACCACCAACAATCTGGAGGCCGCGCGCCAATCCGATCTGATCCTGCTGGCCGTCAAGCCCTTTCAGACGATGGCGCTGGTCGAGGAGATCCGCCCGGCGCTGACCAAAAACAAGACGCTGCTGTCGATCGCCGCCGGCATCAAGACGCGCGCTATTGAAGAGGCCGCGGGGCTGGAGATTCCCGTCGTGCGCGCCATGCCCAACACCCCCTCCGCGCTCGGCGCCGGCGCCGCCGCGCTCTGCCGCGGACGCTTCGTCAACCCCACGCAGATGGAGCTGGCCGAGCGCATCTTTGAGACCGTCGGCCGCTGTGTTGTCGTCGACGAGAAGCACATGGACGCGGTCACCGGCCTGAGCGGTTCGGGGCCTGCCTACATCTACATCATCATCGAGGCGCTGGCCGAGGCCGGCGTCAAGGTTGGCCTGCCCCGCGACATCGCCACCGAGCTGGCCGCGCAGACCACCTTCGGCGCCGCCAAAATGGTTCTGGAAACCGGCTACCATCCGGCCATGCTCAAGGACGCCGTCACCACCCCGGCCGGCACCACCATCGACGGCATCATGGCTCTGGAAGAGGGCGGCCTGCGCGTCACGCTCATCAAAGCCGTCATGCGCGCCACCGAGCGCTCCAAGCAGTTGGCGGCGGGGTGATGCAGGGACTAGGGACTAAGGGACTAGTTTGTTCGTGGTGGATTGGATGAGATCGTAATGAATGTTGTCGAAGTGGCGAGAAGATCGCAGCGCACAGGACGGTTGTTGGTTCTTGTGTCTTTGCTCTATCTCGGCGCATCGATTCTAGTAGTCTGTGTGCTCGTAGCCTTGTCCATTTTGCCTACATCTATTTTGCGACCCAATAACAAACTTCAACAATTGGTACTGGAGTGTCTTTGGATTGCCGTTCCGGGAGTTATTTTCTGGTTGGTTGGCTGGATTATGGCGCGATCCGCCAATAACAAAGATTGAGTACGGCCAAGTGAGATTACGAAATCCAAAATTGACCCTCCAACGCCCAACCTGGCTGCCCACCTACCTGCCGGAACTCGACGGCCTGAGGGGCCTGGCGATTCTTGCGGTGGTCGTCTATCACTGCGACTATATGCAACTGGAACGCACCGGCCTGCACGGCGCAGTTGAGTGGGGTTGGGCCGGGGTCATTCTCTTCTTTGTCCTTTCCGGCTTCCTGATTACCGCGAACCTGCTCGGCGCGCGAGAGAAGCCCCGCTACTTCCACAACTTTCATGCCCGCCGCGCGCTGCGCATCTGGCCGGTCTATCTGCTCACGCTTGCCGCCGTCTATGCCTTCTCCGATTGGTTCATCGGCCCGCCGCCGCTTGAGGCCATCAAGGCCGCGCCCTGGTGGGCCTATCTGCTCTTTGTGCAGAATCTCTTTCACTTGACGCTGCCGCCCGCGCTCATTCCCACATGGGCGCTGGCTGTCGAGGAGCAGTATTACTTCTTCTGGGCTCCGCTGGTGCGCTGGCTGCGCAGGCCGTGGACGCTGGCAGCCGTACTCGCCGCCGCGCTGATCTCGTCGCCGCTCACGCGCCACCTGAATCCGGTCTGGCTCTGGGGGCTGCCCTCGCACACGCTTATCAAACTGGACGGCCTCGCCCTCGGCAGCCTGCTGGCGCTCGGGCTCTATACGTTGCCGATTACGCGGCGCGTCTGGCTCTGGATCGGCCTTGGCGGATTTGTTGTCGGCATCTTCGCGGCGGCCACCGTCGCCGGAGGCACCTCGCTGCTGGATACGGCGCTCGCCGTCGGCTTCTCGGGAGCGGCACTGGCGCTGATCGCGTCAACCGGCGCGCGCAATCCGCTCAGCGCAGTATTGCGCCGCGGGCCGCTGGCTTTCTATGGCCGCATCAGCTACGGCCTTTACCTGACCCACATTCTTGTCTTCGTTTATTTTGGCTGGTTCGATAAGTCGATGCAGAGTTATGGCGGGCTGGGCATCTTCGCCGTTGTTGCCCTGCGCCTGATCGCCACCACCGCCGTCGCCAGCGCCCTCTGGTATGGCTTCGAGTCGCAGATCCTCAAGCTGAAGCGCTACTTCTGAAGGCCGTCGCGCCGAGCTTACATAGGATGGCGGCGAAAGATGTCGTCCTCTTCGCGCCGGGGACAATGCGAACACTCCACACAACAGACCAGTAGCACTGCCACGGCTGCCGTCACCAGCGCAGCCAGCAGATTGTCACCTGCCGCAAAGCCATGAAGGAAGCTCAACATACTCGTCCACCACAACAGGTTAGACTCTGAAGCCGCGGCAGAGTCTACGCCCGGCGGAGGATTTTTTCTCCGTATCGCGTGGAACCCTCCCGGCCCAAAAAATTAATCGACAGTTCGTGGCAATATTTTAGCAGCCAAGAGACTTGATTTACAGCGAATAAATAGCGAAAATAGATTCACCGTGCCCCCCGACTCCAATCCGCTGCTCAACTGGCTCTTCGTCGATATGAACTCCTACTTCGCCTCGGTGGAGCAGGATACGCGCCCCGAGCTGCGCGGCCTTCCCATCGCCATCGTGCCCATGATGGCCGATACAACCTGTTGCATTGCTGCAAGTTACGAGGCAAAAGCTTACGGCGTCAAAACCGGAACCATCGTCGCCGACGCCAAGCGCCTCTGCCCCGGCATCCGCCTGATCGAGGCCCGCCACGAGCTTTATGTCGAGTACCATCACCGCATTGTCGAGGCCGTCGAGAGCTGCCTGCCGGTGACCGCCGTCCTCTCAGTCGACGAGATGGCCTGCCGTCTGATGGGCCGCGAGCGCCCCCTGCTGGCCGCCCTTGCGCTGGGCCGCCAGGTCAAGCGGCGCATTCTGGAGCGCGCCGGCCCCATGATCCGCAGCTCTGTCGGCCTGGCTACCAACCGCTATCTCGCCAAGGTCGCCAGCGATATGGAGAAGCCCGACGGCCTGGTCGCGCTCACCCCCGACATCCTGCCCCAGGCCCTCAGCCAGCTCGAACTGCGCGACCTGCCCGGCGTTGGCTCGCGCATGGAAAAGCGCCTCAACGCCCAGGGCATCCGCACGATGGAGCAACTGCTCTCGCTCGACTGCGACCGCTCCGGCGCGGTCTGGGGATCAGTGCTGGGCGAGCGCCTCTGGCACTGGCTGCACGGTGAGGACTTCGATACGGACGAGCCCGCGCATCAGAAGTCCATCGGCCACCAGCACGTACTGGCGCCCCAGATGCGTACGCCCGAGAAGGCCTGGGCCGTCGCTCACAAGCTGCTGCACAAGGCCGCCATGCGCCTGCGCTCGGGCGATCTGTGGGCCGCCCGCATTGGATTGGCAATTGGCTTTACCGTGCCGCGCGGCACAGATCAACCAGTAAGCCGCTTCGGCGCGCCCACCCGCGGATGGAAGGCCGAAGTCAAGCTCGCCGAGTGCCAGGACAATCTCACGCTGATTGCCGCGCTCAGCCATCTCTGGGAATCCCGCCCGTCCGGTCCGGAGTTTAATCGCCCCTACTTCATCGGCGTCCATCTCAGCGGCCTCGTCCCCGGCCAGCTTCACTCACTCAATCTCTTCGACGCCTCCGATCAGGCGCAGAGCCACGCGCGCCTCACGACAGCAATGGATGCGCTCAACAACAAATACGGGATGAGCACGCTCTGCCCCGCGGCCATGCTCACTGCCTTCCAGGCCGCCCCCACGCGCATCGCCTTTCACACCATCCCGGAACTCTTCTAGCCCGCGCCGCGCTAATAGGTAAACTGAAAGCCGGATGTCCGTTCAACCCAAATCGCCAAGTTATCGCGGACGGCTTGCGCCCTCGCCCACGGGCCTGCTGCACGCGGGCCATGCGCGTACCTTCTGGACCGCTTATCAGCGCGCCGTTGCTGCCGCAGGCACGCTCGTCATGCGCATGGAAGACCTCGACCCCGACCGCAGCCGCGCCAAGTACGCCACCGCCGCCCTCGACGATCTGCGCTGGCTGGGCATTCGCTGGCAGGAGGGTCCGGATGTGGGCGGGCCTTACGCGCCTTATGCGCAGAGCGGCCGCCACGCCTTCTATCTCGACGCATGGCAGACTCTGCTGCGTGGCGGCTTCATCTATCCCTGCCGCTGCTCGCGCAAGGACCTGGAAGCCGCGCTCGCCGCGCCGCATGAATCCAATCAGAACCCGCTCGACGACGAGCCCATCTATCCCGGTACCTGCCGTGCCAGCAAAGTGATCACAAACAATTTCGCCGATCCTGGCGCTGCTAACTGGCGTTTTCGCGTCCCCGACGGCGAGGCCATCGAGTTCGTTGACCTCAAACTTGGCCCGCAGCGCTTTGTGGCGGGCCGCGACTTCGGCGACTTTCTCGTCTGGAGGCGCGATGGCGTACCGAGTTATCAACTCGCCTGCATTGCCGACGATGCCGCAATGTGTATCACCGAAGTCGTGCGCGGCGAGGACTTAGTCAAATCCACCGCGCGCCAGATCCTGCTCAACCGCGCACTGGGCTTTCAGAATCCATCCTGGTTTCACTGCCCTCTGATGGTGGATGAGCGGGGCAAGCGCCTGGCCAAGCGCCACGACGCGCTCAGCCTGCGCACGCTGCGCGAGCGCGGATTCACGCCCGAGCAGATTCTGGCGAGCACTCACTTCACTACCGTCGAATAAAGCTGCCGTTGTGCAACTCGCTCACAGCCTGCCGCAACTCCTCTTCGGTGTTCATCACGATCGGCCCGTACCAGGCCACAGGCTCCTCCAGCGGACGGCCTGAGACGAGCAGAAAACGAATGCCCTCGGGACCAGCCTGCACGACAATCTCGTCGCCGCGATCAAAGAGCACCAGCGAGTGATTGCGCGCATCGTAGATCGCTTCGGCATTCGGATCGATGGCCGACTCGGTCCGCACCGCCCGCGGAGCCGATGCATCTCGAAAGCTGCCCGCTCCGGCAAAGACATACGCAAAAGCATTGCGCGTCGTCTCCACCGAGATCCGTTTGCGCTTGCCCGGCGGGATCGTGATGTCCACGTAGCGCGCGGCTACATTCGATTCCGTAGCCACGCCCTCCACCGTCCCGCGCTTGCCCCAGAACTCGCCGCAGATCACGCGCGCGTGGGCGCCGTCATCCTCGGTCACCTCCGGAATCGCGCTGGCCGGAATATCCTGGTAGCGCGGCGCGGTCATCTTCAGCGCGGCGGGCAGGTTGGCCCAGAGCTGAAAGCCGTGCATACGGCCCCGCTCGTCGCCCTTGGGCATTTCTTGATGTAATATCCCGCTGCCTGCCGTCATCCACTGCACATCGCCGGCCTTCATGCTGCCTTTGTTGCCCAGGCTGTCGCCATGCTCGACCTCGCCGGCCAGCACATAGGTGATGGTCTCGATTCCCCGGTGCGGATGCCAGGGAAATCCAGCCAGATAATCGGCCGGGTGGTCGCTGCGAAAATCATCGAGCAGCAGAAAGGGATCGAACTCCGTGCTCTTTCCAAAGCCGAAGGCGCGCTGCAACTTCACGCCAGCGCCTTCGACGGTGGGTTTGGTTTGAAGAATCTGCTTCACGGGGCGAAGCGACATCGGATGACCTCCTCTGCCTTGCAGGTATTGGATGCAGGGAGGTGGTATTCGTTGCAACGGGGATCAAACAGGCTTAAAAACGAAAGAGATAAGATGCCTTGATGAAGATCTGTTTACCGTCGTTCAAAAAATGATTGCTGCGCGGCGCGATCGTGTGGTTGGAGTCGCAGACCCCTAATGAAAAGGCTTTGCAGAGTCCGCGGTCCAGATTTTGCAGATCGTTGTTATAGCCGATATAGATTGCTGTTCCCGGATGCGGAAGCCAGGTCAACAGCGCCTCTGTGCTGATCTGCTTGGTCCGCGCGAGCGAGGTCTCCGCCGGATTGGCCAGCGTCGAGTCATACTCGGCAATTACGCGCGCCGAGATCGCTTTGGTAAATTGGTAATTGACTTTCGTGCGAAAGGTCTGGCTCTCGTAAACAAACGCGCCGTCGGCAACCGAGTGGTCGCGATCCAGCAGATAGATGTTATCCGCGGTCAGTTGGCGGATTGGCTGCAAGGTAAGATAAATCTGCGCCGTCTCCTGATTCATGAGAAAAGGAATATTCACCGGCTGAACATTGCAGGGAGCCGGACAAGCCACGGGGTTGTAATTCACATTGCCGCTGCGGGTAAAGTTGATATTGAAGTTCATCTGCGACCACGGCGCTCCGCGCGCGCCAAAGCCGCCGTAATTCTCCGTAAAGTTCTTATACCCCGAAAGCTGCGAATAACTCGGATGGCCCACGGTATCCGAGTTCTCTCCCGCAAAAGGATAAATGACTATATTGCGCTTGAAAACGAAAAAAGGATCGAAGTTGGAGTAATGATAGACACGGTCGCCTTGATGATTGAAGGCGATATTCTGGTTCGTTTCGAGCCCCCAGTTCAGAATCCTGCTGTGCTTGGGAAACCACTGATAGTTGGAGTAAGTGTGCCCGCTGCGAATATTCGCTGTCTGAATAAAACCAAGCTGCGTTTCAAATCCTGTGCTGAAATCCGAATAGGATGAATTCAGATTGAAGGAGTGCCCGGAGCGTTGCACATACAACGTGCTCGCGGGCCCGGCGGAGTAACTCGGCGGCGTGCTGTCCTCGTCGCCCATCGTCGAGCTTTCCACCATCTGCCCCTGCGCGGTCCATTTATCGTTGAAGCGTGCCGTAAAGTCGATGCCTCCGACGCGGCTCCATCCCTGGCCGAACTCCTCGTCGGCATAGATGGCGCCGATGCTGGTGCCCTTGCCGAACTCCTCTGAGAAGCGCCCCACGGCCGCAGTCGCGCGCTTGTGATAAAGCGGATCGCCCGCCGCCACCGTCTCACCGGGCTCGCGATCGTCGGTAACAAACACACCGAGATTCGAGTGATGAATCTTGCCCGTCATGCGCACGCCATATTCTGGATGCACAATGTTGCGCGTATAAACCAAGTTAATCGGCGTGGCAAAGTAATTCGCATTTTCCAGAAAAAACGGCCGCAGCTCCGGAAAGTAAACCGGGTAGCGTTGATTCACGGTGAACTGCGGCTGATCCGATTCGATGTCGCTGAAATCGGGATTGACCGTTGCGTCAACGATAACACTGTCTTTCAGGATCGCCTTGAACTCGCCGCCCGCCGTAGCCTCCGCGTGGCGCGAGCTGAAGTAAGGATCGGTCGGGTCCAGCGTCTCCAGCGTGCGCTCGTTCTGTCCCAGCACGTAGGGATTGATCTGGATGTTATGCGAGCCGGTAACTCCCTCGATGCCCTTCAGTGTCTCTTCCTGCGGCAGCACGCCCGTGATCTTGGTGGAGATATGCGGCCAGTTATCCGTTTCGCTGGCACGCGGAAAGTTGCGCCAGAAGACCACGCCCCAATCCGCGTCGCCCGGCCGGAAGCGCAGGCTGCGAAAGGGAATCGCCATCAGCGCCATCCATCCGTCTTGAGTTACCTGCCCATCCGAATCCCAGACCTGGTCGTAGCTGTAATCCTGGCCGCTGGTTTCGCTCCACGCCGCGTCGGCCTCGACGCCCACCGGATTCACCGTGAAGAGCGCGCCCTTGCGATGATCGCGGAATGTATCGAAGAGCACCGAGACGTTATCGTCGTTCAGAATATTCTCGCGCCGCGCCAAATGGCCGCGAACCAGCTTCGCGTGATGGTCGTAGCAGATGAAGACAAGATAGAAGGTGCTCTTGGTATAGCCCAGCCAGACCTCGGTCTCTTCCGTGGCCGGCTTACCGTCCTGCGGCGAGTTCTGGATGAAGCCGGTGATCTTGAGCAGCTTGTCCTTCAGCTCCGCCCGCGGCTTCATGCCGGCAAAGTCCGAAAGCTTCACGCCTTCGGTCAGCAGCGGCACGCGGTACTCGCGCGCGGGCTGCGCACTGGCTGCCTCCGCCGGCCTGGCGGCCTGCGCGGCTGCGTTTGCAGCGAAGGCCAACCCCAGCGACAACGCCGCTCCCCAAGCCATGAGCTTCATGCCTTTGAGGTACGCAAATCCCTTGTCGCAAGTTCTCGCGGAGTGCCTGGCTTTCATGCGGTGGGTACGCTCAGTTGGTTTGGACTCATGCGGAGCCGCTCCGATAGCAACAAAAACCGCAAATAAATGATGGCCGTCTACTACTGCAACAATGGTTGAAAAACCGGTTTCCCTAGTGTTGCGCAGAGCAGTTCAGACTCGAAGCAGCTGCGATCTGTGCGCGAATCATTCAAGGGAGTAATCGCCAATAGAGTCGATCATTGATTGCACTCTAACCGTCCGCCCACCCTCCGTCAAGAACGTTGTTGCAGACAGGACTGGCGCTTTACCAGCCGGTTTCTCTGAGCATTCTATCGACATCAACCGCCGCGATATCAGCGCCATTCGATAGACGCATCGGCAGGGTATTTTGTTCATGGTTTGATACGGGACGGAAGACCCAGAATGGACGGGCCGTCCCCGATTATCAACACACCTCGCGCTGGTGAGCGACGCGCGTTGCCTTCACTGTCTTATCTTCAGCGTCCAATGTGTAGATCACGCAGCAGCAGGCCGACATCGTCAAGATCGTCGAGGGTTGCAATTAAATAGGAATAGCACTGACTGTTCATCAAGCTGCTATTTTCCCAGCAGCGCCAGTATGTCTCTGCTGCCACGCAACACACGCAGAATCAATATATCTTCATCTTCGATACGATAAAGAATGATGTAATCTCTGACCGGAAAACTCCTCAGTCCTGGGCGCAATTCATGATCGCGGCGACGTCCGATGTACGGATGATTGGCAAGAAGATGAAAGCGATCGGTAAGGAATTCCGTGAAGCGGTCGGCTACTTCAAGACTGCTGCTTTGTCTTGCGATGTAACACCAGATATCGTCCAGATCGGTTTCGGCCTCCGGCGCTACGCGATGGGCCATTAGATACTCGCTGCCTGCTCGGCGGCCAGTAGCGCGCGGCCTCGCCGCTTCACATCGCCGGCAAGCTCACGCATGGATTCCTGAGTGATGACGCGGCCTTGACCATGACTGAGAGATGCCTCAGCGCTATCGACCAGGGCGAGAATCTCCGCGCGGGTCCGCTCACGCTCCTCCCACAGGAGCAGCGCTTCCTCGACCGCGTCCTCCTCGCGACTCAGCCTGCCCGTTTTTACGGCCATACTGAAGAACGCTCTTTGGTCCGCCGATAGTTGAACATCCATACCTTCAAGCGTAGGAGCGAAGTGCGCACGTGTCAATAGGCAGCAGGCGACAGCTTCCGGCCAGCTTCGCTTTTATGCGCCGCCTCCCCCTCCGGCTTTATCCTCTATACAGACCCCATGTCCGACTTCGCCCAAACCGTCAAGCAGCAGGCCGACATCGTCAAGGTGATCGAGGGCTACATCCGTCTGCGCAAGGCGGGGGCGCAGAACTACACCGGCCTCTGCCCCTTCCACAAGGAGAAGTCGCCCTCGTTCTCCGTTCACGCGGTGCGCCAGTTCTACCACTGCTTCGGCTGCGGGGCTTCGGGCGACGTCTTCAGCTTTGTCGCCAAGATCGAGAACGTCGGCTTTCCCGAGGCGGTGCGCATCGTCGCGGGCAAATGCGGCATCCCTCTGCCCAAGCGCGAGTTTTCTTCGCCGGAGGAGGCTGCCGGAGCGCGCCTCCGGGCCAAGCTCCTGGAGCTGCACGAGACGGCGACACTCTGGTTCGAGGAGCAGTTACGCTCACCCGAAGGCGCCATCGCCCGTGAGTATCTGGCTGGCCGGGGCATGACGCCGGAGGGGATCGCGAAGTTCCGCATCGGCTACGCGCCCGAGAGCTTCAACGCGCTGCGCGACCGGCTGAGCGGCATCGCCGACAACGAAACGCTGCGGGCGAGTGGATTGTTCGCGGCCAAGGAGCATGAGGACGGCTCGCTTGGCCCGATTTATGATCGCTTCCGCAAGCGTGTGACCTTTCCTATCTGCAATGAGAGCGGTCGCGTAATCGCATTCACCGCACGCACGCTCGAAACCGGTGACAAGGCCGGCGCCAAGTATATCAACTCGCCGGAGACGCCGCTTTACACGAAAGGGCAAATCCTCTTCAATCTCGACAAGGCGCGCACGGCGATTCGCCAGCTTGAGTTTGCCCTGCTCGTCGAGGGGCAGATGGACTGCATTTCGGTCTATCTGCGCGGCATTCAGAATGTGATCGCGACCAGTGGAACGGCTTTTACCGAGCAGCAGGTGGCTCTGTTGCGCCGCCACACCTCGCAAGTGGTGGTGAACTTCGATCCCGACGCCGCCGGCTCCAATGCCGCCGAGAAATCCATCGCGCTTCTCACCGAGGAGGGTTTCAACATCAAGATCGTCACCCTCGATGGCGGCCTGGACCCGGACCGTTACATCCGCGAGCGCGGCGTCGAGGCTTACATGGCGGCCCTGCGCGAGGCGCGCCGCCAGGCCGACTATCTGATCGAGCGCGCGCGGCTGGCCTTCCCCGGCGCCAGCGCCGAGCAGAAGGTGAAGGCGATGAACTTCCTGCTGCCGCACATTCGCCGTATGCCGGAAAAGCTCGCCCGCGATCAATTCGCCCACGACGCCGCGCAGAAGCTGGGCATCGATTCCGCCGTTCTCAGAGAAGAGCTGCGCCAGGCCGCGCTGCGCCGCCGCGACCACATCGAGACGCGGGCCACAACCCTCACCGAGGTCGAGCGCGTGCTGCTTCGCGCGCTGGCCATCGACGATCCAGAGAACGAGCAGGCGCGCCGCCTGGCCACGCAGGCGCTGGCCGAGCATCCCGCATGGTTTGAGCATCTGGGCTGCTTTGCGGCTTTGCAAGCGTTGGTCCTCCGCCAGGCGCGCGACCCAATGGACGTGGTCGAGGACGAGGCGCAGCGAGCCCTGCTGGCCGAGACGTTGCTGGCCGAGACCAAGCCGCCCGAAGAGACCGAAGTGCAGAGCGCCATCCAGGAGATTCACGAGCGGGCGATCGTGCGCCGCCAGCGCGAGCTGCGCGAGCTGATCTCCGAGGCCGAGCGTCGCGGCGACCACGCGGAGCTGGCCCTGCTGACGCAGCAGAAGCTCGACCTGGACCGCGCCCTGCGCCAGTTGCACAACCAGAGGCCGCCGGAGCGCTAAGGTTGTTCGTCATCGCTGAAAATTCGCGCCGGTAAGAGCATAATGAAAATGCAGGAGAAATTCTGCTTGCCCTGCGATTTGCGAAGAAATGAGGACAATATGGCTGCCAAAATTGCCAACATCTTCGATTTTCTCAGAGGGCTTTTTTGCGGCATTTTGATCGGCTTAACGGAGAGGCCGACCAACCCCCGATCAGCAATCAACGATTTTTTGCAAAAGAGGTGAAAAGCAAAAGCTGAAGAAGCCCGTAGCCGGTCAGAAATTGGCTTGATCTCGCCCGGAAAATGACATTCACCGGATTCATATCCGTTTCGAAGGAGCGCCCATGATCCTCGAACTCAAACCCGATCAGGAAAGAGTGCTCGACCAGGCTACCCGTTCCGGCATGAGCGCGGAAGAGGTGCTCGATCAGGCCTTTGCCGTCATTCAGGAGCAGTATCAGGACTGGATGCTGGCCGACCGCGATGCCATTGCCGCACAGATCGAGGAGGGATTTCGGCAGGCGGATCGTGGCGAACTGATCGACGCCGACGAAGCCCTCCGGATTCTCCAGATCGCCGCGCCCAACGGCGCATCGCCTGATCGATGCCCACACCCTTTCAGTTCACGCCACGTGCGCTCAACGATCTGAGCGAGATTTGGGCGTACATCGCGGAAAAGAATATTGGCGCGGCAAATCGTGTGGAATCGGCTATCTTTTCCGCGTGTCATAGTCTAGCGAGGCGTCCACTGATCGGTTCCAAGCGTAGCGAGATCACTTCGCTGCCGGTTCGCTTCTGGACTATATCCCGTTTTCCCAACTACATTGTGGTTTATCGCCCTGAGACCAAGCCATTGCAGATTGTTGCGGTGCTGCAGGGGAAGAGGAACATCAAAGCTCTGCTGGAGAGTGATCCGGAATTTCCTGCATGACTCTCCCCGCGGGCGGCGTTATCATTCAAAGCAGAGTGAAGGAGGGGTGCGGAATGAATCTTGCCATGCGAGTTGCACTCGCCGCGATGATCGCCTCGGGGGCTTCTGGATGGGCGCAAACGGAGACGCCGGCGACGGCTCAGCCCGTCGGCACGGCGGCGATGATCGAGAACCTCCAGGTCAAGGAGGTCAACCTCTCGGTGATCGATACCGAGCACGTCAAGCTGGCCGTGGACCTCAATCTGACCGCCGCGCAGTCGGTGACGATGGAGAGCCTGCGCCTCTGCTCGCTCCGCCTGAATGGCCTGCCGGTCTTTGCCGCGCCGCTCAATCAGGAGATCGTGCTCAAGAAGGGCGTCGCCACCGCGCTGCCGCCGCTCTACGTCACGGTCCTCTTTCGCGATCTGCACACCGTCGAGCCCCTGCGCCGCATGATTGAAAAGCAGACGGTGCACATTGAAGGCGAACTGGTGGCGGATATTCATCTCACGATGATCGAAAAGCTCGCGCTCCACACGCAGCACCCCAGCGTAGAGGTCACTCTCAATCAGGATGTGCCCGCTGAGATGCAGGTCTCGGCGCTCGAACGTAGCGTCGCGCTCTCCATCCTCGGCGTCATCGATACTGGCCTCGCGAGCTCCGCCGCCGGCAAGCTCATCAGCGGCACACATCCGGCCTGGATTCAGGAGCTCGAATCCAGCGCCCCGGCCAATCTCTTTGCCGTCGAATCCAGCTACGAGCTGGCGCAAAAGGATGCCAACTATCCCGTCGTTTCGCTGGCTTTGGGCTTCCGTCTGGGCTCGGGCGGCGTCGTCACTACAGCCGAAGCGCTGGCGCCATGGAAGTACGACGCGGAGTTTCTCGGCGCGGTGCAGTCGGGCGTCGCCAAGCTGGTCAAAAGCAGCCCCGATCTTCAATTGCGGCCACTGACTGTAGGCGATCCGCTGCGCCTGGGCTCCAGGGATTTTACGGTGCAAGCACGCGGCAGCGCCGAGGGTGACAGCCTGATCGCGGTCGGCGGCGGCGGCCACGGCAAGATTCAGGTTCTGCGCCGCGCCTCGCCCACCGCGCTGGCCGTGCTCACGCTGACGCCTGCGCCGGCAGCCGCGACGGCCCCCGCGGGATTCCTAGCGGCCACCCAAAGCGTGGTGGCGCAGGATGGCTGGGAGCAGGTCGCCCTCTTCCGCCTGCGCGAGGATCCCGCCACCAAGAAGCCCTCGGTCGAGGTGCTGCAGATGAAGGCCGCGAAAGACGGGAAGGGAATTCACCTCAGCGATCCAGTCGATGCGGCTGTCTTCGGCTCGCCCATCGTCACCCCCGACGGCGTAATCGGTCTGGTGCAGGACGAGCAGAGCGGAGCCTTCCTGCCTGTCGATCTGCTCGCTCCTCCGGCCGCGCCTGGATCGCTTCCCGCGCCCGCGCCCGCATCTGCGCAATAGAGTGGGCCTCCATTCCTGCGCCGACAAGGTGGCGCAGGGGTGGGAGGCTCGGCGAAGGTTGGAGTCGGTTCAGCGATGAAGGAATTTCCCGCATTCATGCGGCAATCCGCCAACGAGATTGCACGATCCAGCCAGGCAACGCCGGGCGTCGAGGGCTTTGTCTTCGACGGCATCGACGGCAGCCAGATGGCCTTCTGGAGCTGCCGTGAGAGCGCGGCCTCCGTGCCCCACGCGCACGCCTGCGACGAGTACATGATGGTGGTCGAGGGCTGCTATACGCTCATCATCGATGGCGAGCGGATTCCGGTCAGCGCCGGGCAAGAATACTTCATCCCGCGCGGCCTCGCGCACGGCGGCGAGGTCGAGGCCGGAACCAGAACCATCCACGCCTTCGGCGGCCATCGCGCCGACCGGATTCAGCGCCCATGACAGAGAGACATTTCCGCTTGCTGGTGGTCCGCCTGGGCGCGATGGGCGACATTCTGCACGCGCTACCGGCGGTGACCGCGCTGCGCCAGGCCCATCCCGATTGGGTGATCGACTGGCTCGTCGAGCCGCGCTGGAGGGCGCTGCTGGCCACCGAAGCCGCAACCGCCCAAAGCAACCGCTCATCAGCGCAACCATTGATCGACCACCTACACTTTGCCGCCACAAAACTCTGGCGCAAGGCCCCCTTCAGCCGCCAAACCCGCACAGAATTCCAAGCTCTTTGCTCTTCGTTCCGCAATGCTCGCTACGACGCGGTGATCGATCTGCAAGGCGCAATCCGCTCAGCTCTCTTGGCTCGTCTGGCCGCTCGGCTCTCGGGCTGCAAGCGCATCATCGGCGAAGCCGAGCCGAGGGAGCGCGCCGCGCACTGGCTCTTCACCGAGCGCGTCGGGACGCAAGGTGCGCACGTCATCGAACAGGATGTGGAACTGGTCTCGGCGATTGCGCCCGACGCACTCAATCCAGACGCCCTCAAGCCCGTCCAGCCCTGGCTGCCCGTGGATGCCACAGCCGAGGCCTGGGCCGATGCAATTCTGCCGCCAGCAGCAACCTCGCCCGCCGTGCTCATCAACCCCGGCGCGGGCTGGGGAGCCAAGCGCTGGCCCGCGGAGCGCTACGCCGAGGTGGCGCGCGGGCTCATCGCACAGGGCTGCCGCGTACTGGCCAACGCCGGCCCCGGCGAAGAGGCGCTGGCGCAGCAAATCGTCGAAGGCACTCAAGGCGCGGCTCGGAGCTTGAGTTGCTCGCTCGCCCAGTTGATCGCGATCACGCGGCGCATGGCGCTGGTTGTCGCCGGAGACACCGGGCCGCTGCACCTGGCCTGCGCGCTCAGGGTGCCGGTGGTAGGCATCTACGGCCCCACCGATCCCAGCCGCAACGGACCCTACGGGACGCGCTTCACCGTCCTGCGCAGCCCGCTCAGCCGTCGCGACCACTCGCGCTACGAAGCGCCCGAAGCGGGGCTGCTGACAATCAATTCCGACGAAGTGCTGCGCGCCGCCGGTGCGTTGCTATATCCTGTGAGAGCCCCCGAAGACAACCGATGACTGAAGCCACAACCAACTCCGAGCCGACCCAACCCGATTGGATCGCCCGCTGGCAACTGATTGCCCGGCGCATCCGCGTTCCACTGGGCTTTTTCACGGCCGCGCTCTATCTCTTCGAACTCGCCCGCCATGCGCCCCGTCCGGCTGCCGTGGCCTGGAGCCTTCTGCTGGTCGTGCCCGGAGTGTGGCTGCGCGCCTATGCCGCCGGCATCGTGAAAAAGAACCGCGAGCTGACCGTCTCCGGCCCTTACGCGCGCACCCGCAACCCGCTCTACCTGGGCTCGATGCTGATCGCCGCGGGCTTTGCCGTGGCGCTGGGAAGCTGGACGATGGCCGTGGCGCTGGCGGTATTCTTTGCGACGATCTATGTGCCGGTGATTGCCCTCGAGGAGCGCTATCTCAGAGCCAACTTTGCCGGCTTCGACGAGTATTGCCTCCGGGTTCCGCGCTTGATTCCGCGCCTGACCAAGCCGGCCCAAAGCGGTGAAACCAGATCCCCCGGCGGCTTCTCTTTCATGCTCTATCTCCAGCATCGCGAGTACAATGCAGGAGTGGGGGCTCTGCTGCTTTATCTCACTTTGATCCTTCTGCGGCCGTTGCTCGCCGCGCTCTTTCATCTGCCGCGGTGAGCGGCTTGTACGATTCGACTGTGAATGCAGCAGAGCCTGCAACAAGGAGCCCGGCGGTGAAGACGCGCATCTACACACTCGCAATTCTCGGAGCAGTTGGACTGGCCGCCTCGGCTGCGGCCCAGCAGCCGCTCGCGCTCGCGCCGCCGCGCCCCGGCTTCAGCTTTCCGCAGCGGCAGACGCTCACCTATGAGGTCGACTGGCGTGTTTTCACCGCCGGGCAGGCGGTGCTGCGCTTTGAGGCCGATGGCAGCCGCGAGAACCTGACGGCCAGCGCCGACACCAGCGGCGCCATCAACATGATCTATCACCTCAGCGACCGCTTCCAGTCCAGCTTCGACCGCGCCGCCGGCTGCACCGACGACTTCAATAAGCAGACCGTCGAGGGGCGGCGGCAGACGAGCTCGACCCTGCACATTGACTACGCGCAGCAGCGCTCCACGCTGAACGAAAAGAATCAGGTCACCGGGCAGACCAAGCAGGTCGAGACGCCCGTGCCCGTCTGCGTCACCGATCTGCTGACCGGCGTCTTCTACGCCTCATCGCAGCCCATTGCGCTGGGTCACAACTTTGTCATTCCCGTGCTGGACGCCATGCACATCGTGCCGGTCACGATGAAGGTCGAGGGGCGCGAGGTGATCCGCACTCCGCTGGGCGTCTTCAACACCCTGCGCGTGCAGCCCACCGCATCGAGCGGCGTGGTCAAGAATCGCGGCAACATCTGGATCTGGTACACCGACGACGACCGTCACCTGCCGGTGCAGATGCGCGCGCGCTCCTTCTGGGGCACCATCACCTTCCGGTTGACCGGCAACGATAACAAGTAGCGCGAATTGCTGGCGGGCAAAAAGCTCTAGTCGAAATCCGGATCGCGCCCTGAGGCGGCCACGCGATACTCAGCCGCGCTCTGGGTCTGGCTGTGCCGCGAGTCCAGCCACTGGCTGATCATCAGCGTCTCCTCGGGCGTCGAGCCCTCGATCTGGCCAGCGCTCTTCAGCAGTTTCTTCCGCACCTCGGCGGCTCGCTCGGCGGCTGTCGCCCGCTCACCCTGCGCCGCGGAGTACATATCGGCCTGATTGACGGCCATGGAGTTCCCGTGAATGTGCATCGTTCCCTCCCGGAAATCAAAAGGGCAATTCGAGCGCCGCAAAGTTGAAGAAAAGATAAGAGAAAACTCATTCGGGCACGATCAAATCCAGCTCAGCCCCGATTGACTTTGCAAAATGGACTAACTACACTTAGTCCATGGCCTATACCGTCCATCAGGCGAAGACTCACTTCTCCCGGCTGCTCAAAGAAGCGGAGGCGGGCCAGGAGGTCATCGTTACGCGCGGCTCCAAGCCGGTGGCGAAGGTGGTGGCGATCGGCGAGCCGGTCGAGCCCAAGCTGCCCTTCCGGTTGATGGGTGCCTACGCGGGGAAGATCCATTGGACTGAGGACGCCTTCGATCCCATGACGGACGAGGAGTTGGTCAGGTGCGGTTGGGGATGGATGCTGGATGCGCCTCTGGTGCAACCCGTCCCTGAGAATGCGGAAAAATGACCTATCTGCTGGACACGCACACCTTTCTTTGGATTATTCAAACTCCGAAGATACTTCCCTTGCCCGTCCAAAACATTTGCAGAGATCCTTCCGCCACTTTGATGATTTCGATTGTTACTCCATGGGAGATGGCAATCAAAAGCTCTCTGGGAAAACTGGAAGCTGACGATGTTCTAGATCAATTTGAATTCTTGCTGACACAGGGAGGATTCACAATGCTGGGGACTACGGCGCGACAGGTGATTCGTGGCGGGCGTCTCTATCCGCATCACCGCGATCCCTTCGACCGGCTGCTGGCCGCGCAGGCCTTGGAGTTGGGTATCCCAATCGTGAGCCGCGACAGGATCTTCGAGCGCTACGGCGTCCAGCGAATCTGGGATTGATTTTTTTTGGATTGCACCGCCCGCAGCGGCGACAGGGAGACAAGTTTTGTCGAAATATCATAAGTCGGTTGTTCCCACCAAATCGCGCTCCGGCGCGCTTCCCTTGGTGGCTATTGTGGGCCGCCCCAATGTGGGCAAATCCACGCTCTTCAATCGCCTCACCGGCAGCCGCCGCTCCATTGTTGGGGATGAGCCCGGCATCACCCGCGACCGCATCTACGGCGAATATGAGTGGATGGGCCGCGACTTTCGCTTGGTCGATACCGGCGGCATGGTCCCCGACGACGCCGAACTGATCCCCGCCGAGATCTACGCTCAGGCGATGGTGGCGCTCGAGGAGGCCGACGCCATCGCGTTGGTCGTCGATGCCCGCACCGAGCTCGCCAGCCCGGATTACGATCTGGTGCGCATGATGATCCGCGGCGGCAAGCCGCTCTTTCTCGCCGTCAACAAGGTCGAGGGCGAGGCGATGGCCATGGCCGCCGAGAACTTCCGCCAGTTGGGCATCCGCAATCTCTTTCCCATCAGCAGCGAGCACGGCCTCGGCATCGGCGATCTGCTGGAAGCCATCGCCGAGGCGCTGCCCGCCCCGCCGGAGTCGGATGTCGAGACTGAAGCCGAGCCGGAGATTCCCGAAGCCGCATCTGAAAGCCTTGCCGAAGGTGAATCGCCGGATGCTCAGTCCTCGCCGGAAGCGCAATCCCTTCACAGAACCCACGGCGACTTCGAGCCGCATGAAACCTCCATCGCCATCATCGGCCGCCCCAACGTCGGCAAATCCACGCTGCTCAACGCCCTCACCGGAACCTCGCGCGCCATCGTCTCGCCCATCGCCGGAACCACCCGCGACGCGGTCGACGAGGTCGTCGACTTCGAGGGCCAGCAGCTGCGCTTTGTGGATACGGCCGGCATCCGCCGCAAAGGCAAGACTCATCTGATGGCGGAAAAGCTCAGCGTGGTGATGGCCCGCCGTCATCTCGAGGCGGCCGATGTGGCGCTGCTGGTCATCGATGCGGTTGATGGCGTCACTGCGGCCGACGCCACCATCGGCGGTTATGCCCACGAGAGCGGGCGCAGCGTCATCATCGTCGTCAACAAGTGGGACCTGGTGACCACGGGCCGCACCGACGGCAAGCCTCCCGCCGATCGCGAGATCTTCGAGCAACAGCTGCGCTCGGTGCTCAAGTACTTGAGCTACGCGCCGGTCGTCTTTCTCTCCGCGCTCGAAGGCACCGTCGCCGGATCGCAGAAGATGCAGCGCGTGCTCCACGAGGTTGTCGCCGTTGCCGCCGAACGCCGCAAGCGCGTCAGCACCGGGCAGATGAATCGCTTCCTCGATACCGTCGACTTCCAACGCGCCCCGGTGCCGATGGCCAAGCGCCTGCGCATCTTTTACATGACGCAGGCCGCCGTCGCTCCGCCCACCTTCATCCTCTTCACCGACCGCGACATCAAGCTCCACTTCAGCTTCGAGCGCTTCCTCGAAAATCAAATTCGCGAGGCCTTCGGCTTCAAGGGCACGCCCATCTGGTTCAAAGTCAAGGCGCGCAACGCGGAGAAGAAGGAGTAGAAACTCTCTCATCAACTTAGAAGCAATCTCTTCAACCCGTTTTGAAAGGGCACGACTTTACAGCCAGCGAAAAAACTGATTTTGAGAGGCAAGAAGTGTCAGGGCACGACTTCAGTTGTGCCGCAGAAAGCCGCATCAATGCGCGGGCTTTAGCTCCTGAGGGATGATCTCCAAGGGCATTGCATGGAAATCAGATGTCTCATGCGCTCTGTCAGGGATGCTCTCTTTTCTACTCCGCAAGCGGAAAGAAACTTCAACCGATCCTTTCGCTCGCGACTCTAATCAACCAGGAGCAGAGTATGTCTTTCACTTCCCCGTTCTTCGTCGTCGCCGTCATCGTTCTGGTCTTCGCCGCCGCGCTCGCCTGGGGTGCCTGCACCAAGGATGACAGTGGCCAATCGCACTGAAGCCTGAAACCCCGCTCAAGCCCTCCACCGGCTTTCGTCGACACGCGAGGGATGAATTTCTCGACTGCCTATACCGCCGCTAAATTGCCAACTTGCCATACCCTCGAAGCGGGCTCTAACTTGCTGAATTTATTCCAATAAATCTCACTGCGCCTTTCACGATTCCTTCCAATTCCGGTTCAATAACGAACTCGTTTCTTCTCGGCAAAACACTTTTTTTCAAGTTGCGCTATGCTTGTCAGTGGAGTGAGGTGGACGATGCGCCGATTCCTTTCGCAGCGGAGATTCGTGTTCGGTCGGATGAGCCTGTGGATGGCAATCGCGCTCGCTGCTGTGCCCACGCTTCTTCCAGCGCAAACCGGCAGCCCAGCCGCAGCCCCCGAGCTGCCCCCGGCTCCCACTCCCGCGGTACATAGAAATAACGCAGCCCAGAGTCCCGGCACTGACGCCGCTCTGCCCGACAGTCCAGCCCTACCCGATAGTCCATCTTTTCGCGGCAGGGCCCCCGCGGCCAGCGACGCCGGCTTCAGTCGCGCCCCAAGGCAGCGCTCCGGCTCGGCGCCCGATGCCGGAGTAGCAACCTGGGACAGTTCATCGATGAATCCATTCCAGCCCGGCTCTGGCTCTGCGGGCGCGCGGGGCGGCATGGGGCGCGGCAGAGCCAATCGCTTCGGGAGCATCAATCCGGGCGGGCAGACCAGCAATCCCGACTCGCTCTTTCAGTTGAATGGCAATCTCTCGCGCGACCCGTCCGCCGGCATGAATCACTATCGAGGCACGCCGGCCCCCGCGCTTACCTCATTCAATCCGATGGTACGCAGCAGCTTCACTCTGCCGGTCGCCAACTCGCTCGGCAGCCTGCGCTTCACCTACCGCTATGCGCTCGCCCCCGGAGCCGCCGGCGCGGCGGGCGAGTTCGAGCGCCCCCAAGCCGCCGGCCTCTTCACCACAACCAATCTGGGCAATGGTTTCCTGCTCACCGCCGGCACCAGCTTCGGAGCCTCCTCGGCGGCCGGCGGCGCCAGAAACAGCCTCACACCTTCCGTCTCGTCCGGCTCGCAGTCGCACTCCGCATTGCCGCTCGCCAGCGTCAAGCTAAGCTTCTAACTACTTCGCCCCCGCCTTCTGCCCCGCAATCCAGGCATCCACGCGGTCGCTCAGCACATCCAGCGGCAAGGCGCCTGAGTCCAGCACCTGATCGTGGAAGGCGCGAATGTCAAATTTGTCGCCGAGGGCCGTCTTGGCGCGCTCACGCAGTTCCAGGAGCTTGAGCTGGCCAACTTTGTAGGCCAGCGCCTGCGAGGGCCATGCGATGTAGCGATCGACCTCGCTTTGCACGTTCGTCTCGTCGATCGCCGAGTGCTGATGAAAGAAGTCCACCATCTGCTGACGCGTCCAGTGCATCGAGTGGACGCCGGTATCGACCACCAGGCGGATGGCGCGCCAGTTGTCGGCCTCCAGCCGTCCGTAATCCGAATAGGGGTCCTGGTAGCAGCCGATGTCCTTGCCCAGGCGCTCCGAGTAGAGTCCCCAGCCTTCGACGTAGGCGGTGTAGCCCTCGTACTTGCGGAACTCCGGCACGCCTGTCAGCTCCTGCGCAATCGAGATCTGCAGGTGGTGGCCGGGCAATCCCTCGTGATAGGCGACAGCCTCCACGTTATCCAGGTTGCGATTGGTCGCGTTGTACAGGTTCACGTAGATGCGCCCTGGGCGGCTGCCGTCCGGCGTGCCCGGCTCGTAGTAGGCCTGGGTCTGCTCTTTTTCCATGTACTCGGGGACGCGGGCAATCTCGAAGGGGGCCTTGGGCAGGCGTCCGAAGAGCTGCGGCAGGCGCGCCCGCATCGGCTCCAGGTAGCCTCGATAGGCGGCCATCAGCGCCTCGGGCGAGGCCGGACGCAGCTTGGGATTCTCCTTCACGCTCGCACGGAAGCTGGCCAGATCCGCAAAGCCGAGCTTCTGCGCGATGGCCAGCATCTCCGCCTCGTTGCGCTTCACCTCGTCCAGGCCCGTCTGATGAATCTGGGCGGCGGTCAGGTTGGTGGTGGTGGTGCGGCGAATCAAAAACTGATAATATTTTGCGCCGTCCGAGAGCGCCGAGATGCCCGGCTCCGTGCGTCCCGCGGGCACGTAGCTGACTTCAAGAAAATGCTGCAAGCGATTGTAGGCGGGCAACACTTCTTTGGCGAGCGCGTCCAGCGTAGCCGTCTTGATCCGCTCTTGCTCGGCGGCGGAGATCGTGGCGGGAAATTTCTTCAACGGCAGCGCCAGCGGCGACTCCTCGGGCTTCTGGTTGGCTAGCTCCTTCACCTGTCCCAGAGCTTTTTCCAGCAGAAAGCGCGGCGGCAGGCGATGGTCGTCGATGCCGATGGCCATATTCGTCGTCACCTGTTCGAAGGCGCGGGGCAGAGCATGCAGGCGCGCGATCCAGTCCTCGTAATCCTTGACTGTTATGAAGCTCAGTTCGTTCACCAACTGCGGATAGGTGGTGTGAATGCCGCTCATCTGATCCAGCGGCATCTCCCACTCCTTGAAGTTGACGGCCTCGGCGTCGTCGGTGAACTGGCGCAGCAGCAGCTCGCGGCTCAGCTTCTCCTGATCCGTAAATCCCTTCGGATCAATCATCGCCAGCCGCATCATGAAGCTCTCTTCGCGCGCCTCCCACTGATTCGCGGCCTTCACCGAGTAGTCGCGCACGCGGTCGTTATAGCGCGCATCGCCGATCGACGAGGCAAACTCCGGCTCGCGTTCCAGATACGCCTGCCAATACTCATCGAAGAGCGCGTTCAGCGCCGCGCGATTGCTATCGACCGAGGTAAGCGCCGCAGCCTGCGAGCGCGCCTTGGGCAGAAAGGCGAGCATCAGCAGCAGGGCAAGGGCAAGGGAAGGATGAGGAAATCGGATCATCGCGTCGGGCCTCCAGGAGATCGTCGGGCGGAATTGCCCTCGATTTGAGTGTAGAAGATAGACGCGGGAGAGCTCCGTAGGTTGCCGCGCGCGGCAGCTCAGTTGCCGACCAGTTCGAGCGCAGCCATGCCCTTGCGCGGCGGAAGGAAGTTCACCGCGCGCCATGCAATCGTGATCTTCTCCCGGTCCAGTAGTTTGCGAATCTGCGTGCGCGCGTGCTCGCTCCATGGCCCGTCCTTGTCCAGCCGGGCATAGGCCTGCCAGTGGCGCAGCGCGGCGCGTCCCTCGCCCCGGCGCTCATGGGCCAGCGCCAGGTTGTAGTGGGCGTCGGCATAACCGGGCGCTAGCGCGACGGCCCGCCCGTAGGCGACGATCGACTCATCCAGCCGCTGCAACTCGTCCAGCACATTGCCCAGATCGAAGAAGGCCAGCACGTAGTTGGGGTCGATCTGTGTGGCCTGGCGATAGAGTTGCTCGGCCCACTCGAACTCGCGCAGGTGAAAGTGAATCGTTCCCAGGTTGATCCAGGCCGGGGCAAACTCCGGATGCCGCTCCATCATCTGCTGATAAAGCTGAATCGCGCGAATCTTGTCGCCCGCCTCTTCCGCCTGCACCGCCTCCAGGAAGATCTCTTGCACCCCCGGCTGCTGGGCCGCGGGCGAGCGCATCAGCAGCGGCTCGGAGCTGACCGAGAGCCCATAGCCCTCTTCCAGCCGCTCAAAGTCAAAGAGCAGTTGCTTGCGAATCGGGTCCACCATCGCTCCCGAATGGCGAAAGGCCAGCCTGGTTCCGGTGCGCACCAGCGTCGCCTCCAGCAGCGGATTCTCCATCCCCGCCACAGCCTTCATCGCCACAATCGAATGGCGGATCGAGGCCAGCGGTACCGACTCCTCGCGCAGCAGGTGCAGCGTGCGCAACTGCCCCAGATCCTGAAAGCTGTAACTCTCTTGTGGCGCAATCAGACCGGCCCGCTCCCATCCCTGCAACTGGCGCGAGCTGATCTGCAAGATGCGTAAGACGTCCTGGCGGCTATAGCTGGTCACTTTTCCTGCTCCACGAGTGGATTCCATCTCTGCCGCGGGGCTCGAACTCAGGCCTTCGACCCCGATCTTTCCGGACTCGGCTCTCGCTGATTCGCTCCTGAGAAGCCGTCTTGCTAGGATTATGCCAAGATTAAGGGTGGATATGAGGCATGAAACTACCGGCAAACGAAAAAAATCGTGGAGAATCCGTATTCAATTTGGTTCATTTTTTCCTGAGAGGTGCGATCCCTGTGGATAACTGAGGGGAAATGCATCAAAACCGGCGAAACCGGCAGGATAACCGAAGATACCCGAAACCAGCGGCAGCCCTCCGCCGATAGCCGAAAACCAGCCGCAAATCAACAGCACAGTTTTCTGTGCAGCACATAACCGTTGCTCCGGAGGGGCGCAGCGAGATGAAATGAATGACTCAATACAAGATATGATATTCCAAAATCGTTCGTCAAATATAACAAAATAAACGACTTGATTTAAAAAACTCGTTTTGTTTTATGCCGGACCTTTTTCCTTCACAACAAAGCGAATTCCGCTCTACTCCACCGTCAAATTCTCCAGGAAGTAGTCGAAATCCTTCATCGCCGGCTCCTCGATCGATGCCGCCGTATCCAGCAGCACCAGGTAATAGAGCGTGCCGGGAATCCGCTGCCGGATCGGCCCTGGGCTGTACGCCTTCGCGCCCTCTCCACCACTCGCATCCGGCACATCCATCGGCGATTCAAAGATCAGCCCCGGATACGCCGGCTGCTCCCGCGCAAAGGCGACGATGCGCCCACGCCCGTCGCCGTCCTCTTTGTACAACCCGGCTTGCACACCCATCAGTGCAATGCAATTGCTCGCCGGGCATCGGGCCGGAGTAAACGATCCTATGGTTCCTTTGGCATATTTCTTGGCAAAATCCTGCAGCGTCTCATTCTCCTCGGCCTGCTTCACCACGATAAGAATGCTGGGGCTCAGATTCCGCGTCGTGCCCTTGTAGGGACCACTGCTGAAGTTGGCGATACATCCATGTCCGTTCAATCCAATTGAGTTGATCGTCCAACTGGCGTGTGTGTGCAGCCGCACGCCGCAGGTGGTGCTGGTGAACTCCGTATCGTCGCCGCTTCGTATGCCGGTCCAGATCTCCTTCGGCTCGTACGCTCTGCCCGGATCGAAGGCCTCGTACCGGTTGCGCGTGAAATCGGTCACCATCGAGCGCGTCTGTGAGCTCTCCGTATGCAGCTTCAGTTGGTGCTCGGCGGCGCGCAGAAAGTGCGCAGGCATATTGGTAATCGTGGCGCAGGCCATGTAATCGTCCCAGAAGGCCGGCGTTAGCTGCTCCCAGGGGTGGCCGGCCTCAATCGCCAGAAACTCTTCGCCGCCTGCTTTGGGCTTGGCGGTCTGGCAGATATGGTCGGCATGGAACCACGCCACGCGCACGTCCGAGGGCTCGAGCTTCCCCGCCCGCTCCCATGCGGAGATCGTCGTCTCATAGCTGCCGGCCACGTCCAGGTTATAGGCGAAGTGCGCCACCAGGCCGGTCAGCAGCAGCAGCTCGGTATTCTCCGGATGGCTCTTCGCGGCAAGCGTCAGGGCATCCATATCCGCCTTCAGCCGGTCGGCCACATCCTTCTGCGCAATTGAATAACGCCAGTTCTCGGCCGGGGTATAGATGTAGGAATAAGGCTCCAGCTTGCGCGCATCCTCCAGCGCGGCCAGGACGGCCGGCTCCTGCGGCAGCTTGTCGGCATGGATGGCAGCCACTTCGGAGAGGGCAAAGGCCATCGAGGGGAAGAGAAGTGATGCGAACAGCAACGCGGCAGTTTTGCGCATCCGGGCCCCTTAAAGCGCCGTTAGTGCCTCGCCCTGCGTGGCAAAGAGCGCGGCGTATTTGGTGATGCCAACCATGGTGAAGACTTTGGTGAAGTGCGCGGTGAGGCCAAAGGCGGCCACCTTCTGGCCGGAGTTCGCGGCCTCGATCAGCAATTGTATCACCAGCGCGATGCCGCTCGAATTGATGTAGTCCACCTTGCTGAAGTCCAGCAGAACGAGCCGGGCGATATCCTTGGGCAACGCTTGAAAGGTGCCCAGGACGGCATCCTTCGAGGTGCTGGCGATGTCGCCCTCGAAGCGCAGGACGGCGACCGGCGCACCTGCCGGAGAAGTGAGCTGCTCGACGCGCGCCTTGGTTTCGCTTTGCACTGTCTATACTCTCCCTGTTTTCAGTTCCTAGTCCCTTAGTCCCTGTCTTATTGCTCTTTATCCAACCGGATCACCAGCCGAACATAACTGCTGTTGCCGCCAGTGCCAGCCACCCACTCGGCCTCGTCCACCAGCGCCTGGATGAGAAACATTCCCATGCCGCGCGCGCTTTCTTCGCCGTGCATCTTGCGGTCGATGTCGGGCTTGGCGGCGATGCCCGCGCGTTTCATGCCCTTGCCGTCGTCGATCACCTTCACTTCAAGCGAGTCTTCGCTGACCGACAGCACCACGCCCACACTGAGTTTTTCATTCAGGCGGTTGCCGTGTTCGATGGCGTTGATGCAGGCCTCGGCGACGGCCGTCTTCAGGTCCTCGACGCGCTCCTCGCGGAAACCCATCAGCCGGGCCACGGAGGCCGCGGTGGCCAGGGCAACCTTCTCGAAGCCCAGGCGCGAGGGCAGGCGCACCTCGACCGTCGTGGCCTTGGCGGCGCTGGCGGCGTGGCCGCTCACGGCTCCATCTCCATCGGCTTCGAGGCGCGGACGAGCGCCAGTGCGGTCATGTCGTCTCCCTGCGGCCCGCCTTCCGAGAAGGCCTGGATAGCCGCCCACAATGCATCGAGAATATCATTGGCCAACGTAGACGGGCACCGTAAAAATGCATCCAGAAGCCGTTCGGGACCAAATTCCTCATCGCCTTTGAAGACCTCCGTCAGCCCATCGGTATAAAACAGCAGCCGCGTACCCGGCAAAAATGCGGCCCGTTCGCTTGTGTACTGCATTCCGGGCAGCATTCCCAGCGGCGTTCCGGCGGCCGCGAAGAGGCGCGGCTCGGCTCCAGATTGCACCAGAAATCCCGGATTGTGCCCGGCATTCACCACCTCGATCTCGCCCGCCGCGGGATGCAGACGGAGGAAGATGGCCGTCACGTAGCGCCGGCGCGCCTCTTCGCCCTCGGCCCAGTGGTGCTGATTCATGCGCGCGGCCAGATCGGCGAGCGGCGGCCCGCTTGCGGCCATTGCGCGAAAGGCCGAGCGGAAGCTGGTGGACATCATCGCCGAGGCCATTCCCTTGCCGGCCACATCGGCCACCACCATCAGCTGGCTGCCGTCCGGCTGCGAAACCACATCCAGGTAGTCGCCGCCCACCTCGTAGCAGGTGTCAGAGCGGAAGGCGAGCGAGTAGCCGGCGATCTCCGGCAGCCGCTGCGGCAAGAGCGAGCGCTGAATGTCGCGGGCCGCATCGATGTCCTGCTGCACACGGGCGAATTCGATAGTGCGTTTGTGATTGCGTGCGTTCTCCAGCGCCACGGCGGCCTGCAGCGCCAGCCCCTCGATGAAGTCGGCCTCGTAAATCGTAAGCGCGCGACCGCCCGGAGAGGCCACCACCAGCTCCGCCATGCGCTCTCCAGCTCGATCCTCCAGCGGATAGGCCAACCGGTCAGCCGAGCCGTCGATCTCTCCATCGGGCGCATCGCCGTAAACCAGTCCCGCCTCCGGGAAAGCCGCTCCAGCCATCTCCAGCTCGCGCACCACAATGCTGAGCACCTGCTCCAACACCTCTTCCTCGCAGGTCGTTGCGTGCACCTGGCGCGATGCCTCCAGCAGCGCCTGCATACGCGCCACCTGCTGCTGCAAGTCGATCGTTTCGCCATTGCCCGCTTCGCCGTTGCCGGAAAGCCCGATTCCAGCCGCCATCGCGCACTGTCCTCCGTGAAATTTCACTCTAGCATGGTGTGCTCAGCACCGGCGCAGGATTTATCCATTGGCCAAGCGGCGCAGATCCCCGGTCTCCAGAATCCGCTTCTCGTAGCCGCGCCGCGCCACCGCCAACATGGCCTGGCCGATCTCACGCGTCGATAGAACCTGATTCGGCAGCGCCCAACGCAACAGCGGCAGCAGCGGCTTGGCGATCATGTATAGAACGCGATAGGCGCGAGTCTTCGATTGAATCCCATCCAGCGGCTCAATCATCCCGGGACGAAACATATAGGCCTGGAGCGGCAAACGCAGCAGTGCATTCTCCGTCCGGCCCTTGATGCGCGCCCACATTACGCGCCCATGCTCCGTGCTGTCGGTTCCCGCTCCGGAGACATAGATGAAGGTCATCCCCGGATTCAGCCGGCTGAGCGTCTGTGCGGCGGAGAGCGTGAGTCCATAGGTGATGCGCTCGTAGTCGGCCTCGTTCATGCCGGCTGACGAAACGCCGAGCGAAAAGAAGCAGGCGCCGAAGCCGGTCAGCTCAGCCTCCACCGACGTAAGATTGCCAACGTCAGCACAGAGAATTTGGCGCAGCTTGGGGTCATGCACTCCGATTGCGCTCCGTCCGCCGGCCGCTACAATCTCCACATCCGGGGCGCGCAGGCACTCGCGCAGCACACCCTGGCCCACCATCCCCGTCGCACCAAAGATCAGCACCTTCATCGCGTTCCTCTTCTCGCATTCCCTTGCTGGAAGCAAGTATAGTCCCGGCTAGTTTCTTCTGAGATGTAAAGTGTCTTCACAGTTATCGAATCTGCTGCTCATGTAAAAATAATTTCATCGAGAATTCTTCGACTTTCGCCGCCAGTGGAGAGGGTTTTAGTTGCTACGGCAGGGGCGGAAAGCATAGTTTATTGTTATGCGAATAATCCATTGCATCCCTCTGACCGCGGCGCTGGCTGCGCTCGTCACGATTGAACTCTGCGCGGCGCAACAGCAGCCCAAATTACCGGAGGTCACCATCGCGCCCAAGTCGAGCGCTCTGGTCAGCGCGCAGACGATCGATCCAGCTGCGGAGCCCGCGCTCTCGCAGGATGAGAAGTGGAAGCTGATTCGCGCCAAGATCAAGTACGTCTTTGTGCTCTTCCAGGAGAACCGGTCTTTTGATTTTTACTTTGGCGGCTATCCCGGCGCGGATGGGCTCTACGCTGGCGCAGACGGCCCTTACAAACTCGGCCAGCCTGCGGGCTTTACGCAGGTACTGGTGAATACCGATGGAACGCTGGGCGTGATTACGCCCTTCCGCATTCCAGCTACGATAGTTGACGCCGCGGAAAAAACCGTTCCGCTTTATCCTGCGGACATCGCCTCGGTCAATCACTCGCACACGGCCATTGCGCGCAAGCTCGCGCTCGACTCCAACGGCGTGGCGCAGAACTCGGAGTACGCGCTGACTGAGGAGGGCGTGACGATCGTCAACGGCGAACCCTCGATGGCGCCCACCCTCGAACGCAAGCAGTTCGGCGAGCTGGTGATGGCGCACGTGGACTGCGACACCGCGCCCTTTCTCTGGCGCTACGCGGATCGCTTCACGATCTTCGATCACTTCATGGACACAATTATCGGCCCCTCCACGCCCAATGCCATTGCGATGATCAGCGGCCAGGGCGGCGAGACGCAGTGGATGCTGCATCCCGAGCAGGCAGCCACGGGCGGACAGGGAAAAAACGCAGTGGTGCCGATGATCGCCGATCCCGCGCCCTACTGGGGATCGGCGCTGGATGCGGCGAACAAGCTCAAGCAGCCACAGGCCGTGCCGCCGGATGCGAGCATCTCGAAGAACCTGACCTTCGCCAGCCTGCCGCTCTCCTTCATGGGCAGCGGCATCAAGGAGACCACCGCGGCCGATTACAATTCCGAATTTGATCTGCCCGATGTGCAGCAGGATATTGAAAAAATTGCAGGTCACGGCACGAAGGCCGTCAACTGGGGCTGGTATCAGCAGGGCTACGATCATGAGATCAACGACACCTCGTGGAAGGCCTCGCACCAGGGTTACGTGGCGCATCACAACGCCCCGCAGTACTTCGGCTACGTGGCCAACAATGCGCAGGCCAGCACGCATCTGCACGGGCTGAGCGAGTTTTTTGATGCGATTGCAAAAAAGCAGTTGCCCGCCTCCGGCGTCTTCTATCTGCGCGGTGGCTACGGCAACATTCGCGGCTGGAAGCCGCAGGATCCCAACCCCAAGCTGGCGGATGTCTTCCCCGGCAATGACGATCATCCCGGCTACTCGGATACCGGGATCAGCGAGGCGCTGCTGGCCGAGGAGGTCAATGCAATCGTGGCCAGTCCGTATTGGAGCCAGAGCGCGATCATCATTACTTACGACGAGTCCGACGGCCTTTACGATCATGCGCAGCCGCGCGTGCGCTCGCACGATGCAAATGGGCTGCCGCTCGCGCAGGGGCCGAGGATTCCCGCGATCGTGATCTCGCCCTACGCCGTGGCGCATGGCGTCTCTCACGTGCCCTCGGAGCATAGCTCGATCATTAAATTCGTCAACGAACTCTTCGATCTGATTCCCCTTGCCGACCTGCCGGATGAGATGCGCGCGCGGCAGATCGGCGCGGATAAATTCGGTCAGGCGAATCTCGGCCCGGCCGACGACAAGGTCGAGGGCGTTGGCGACATGACGTCGGCCTTTGACCTGCTGCGCCTTCAGGGCCAACGCCCACCGCTCAGCGCCGAGTACGCAACCATTCCCTCCACTGAGGTCGCGCACTTTCCGCACGCGAACGGCGAGGGCTGCAAGCAACTGGAGATCACGCCGACCGATTGGTCGCTGCCCAATCCCATCCCGTCGGACTTCAATCCCCGCCCCGACACCACGCCAGGGATTCCCTCGGCGGGCGGATGGACGCCGTAATGCGAACATGGGCGCTTTATGCATTACCGGCGATGGCTTTGATCGCCTTTGGAATGGCACGCACGGAAGATGCGTCGCCAACCCTTGCCCGCGTGCGCGCAACAGGCGAGCTGCGTTGCAGCATCGATGCCGAGCAGGCCGAGTACTCGACCGCGGACGATCACGGCAATCGTCAGGCCTTCGACGCCGATCTCTGCCGCGCGGTTGCCGTTGCCGTGCTGGGCAGCAATGCGAAGCCGCTCATCAAACAGTATCCCGATGACCGCGCCGCATTCGATGGGCTTGCAGCGGGCGAAGTCGAGATCGTCGCCACACTCTCCGACGACTTCACTCATCAAGTTGGTACGCATCTGCGCTTCACCTCTCCGCTGTTGTGGGATGGCGTCGGCTTTCTTGTGCCGGTGCAGGGCAAGACGGTCCGTGCGCGGCAGTTGACGGGCGGGAAGATTTGTTTTCTTGCGGAGACCGCCGTCGAGCAGAGCGTGCGCGCCTGGTTTGCGCACGAGCATCTGGAGTTTGTGCCCTTTCCTTTTCAGGAGGAGGGCGAGATGCAGGCTGCATTCGCCACCGGCAACTGCGCAGCGCTCGCCGGCGAGCGCACTCACTTGGCCGAAACACGCGCGGAGTTTACACGGCGCGGCAGGCCGGCGCGCTTGCTGCCGGAAATCATCTCTCGCGATCCGCTGGCAACGGCGGTGCGCGAGGACGATCCGCAGTGGGCGGCGCTGGTGAATTGGGTAATGAATGCGCTGATTCAAGCCGAGGAGAGCGGCGTGACGCAGGCCAATGTGAAAGCGATGCGCACGCGCGCTGACAGCGATCCCGTGCTGCGCTTTCTTCTGGGCGGATCTCACCAGGTTGGCCGTGCGCTCGGCCTCGACGACGATTGGGTTGTGCGCGTGATTACGGCCACGGGAAACTATGGCGAGATCTACGCGCGCGATCTGGGCCTCGGCTCGCCGCTCAGGCTGCCGCGCGGCGAAAACAATCTGCGCGCGCATGGCGGTGCGATGAGATCGTTGCCTTTCAAGTAGCGAAGCGAGTCATTCCTACTCTTCGCGCGCCATCTTGAGCCGCGAGAGTCCCTGGCGGGCCAGGTCTGCGATGGCGCGGGCGAGCGTGACCGAGGCGTTCAGCGACTCCGGGCGCTCCAGATGGAGATTGATCTTACTGGCAAATTCACGGAAGAAAATGTCGACATCATAAAGGATTTCGACGTGATCGCAGAGAAAGCCGATGGGCTGAAGCAAGACCGTCTTTGCGCCTGAGGCGGCGATGGATTGAAGCTTCTCTTCGACGGTGGGTCCAAGCCACGGCCCGCCGCTGGCGCCCTGACTCTGAAAGGCGAAGAACCACTTCGAAATCTCCGGTACGCGCTCGGCCACCAGTGAAGAGGTACGCTTAGCCTGCTTGGCATAAGGATCGGCGGCTTGGCCTTCAGTGGTTTGCACGGTGCGGAGTGGAACGCTGTGCGCCGTGAAAAGTACGGGGACGGGCGCGCCGGCCTCGACGGTGAGCTTGGTCCAGGCCGGGCGCAGGCGCTCGGCGAAGGCTTCGATGAGCAGAGGATGATCGGCCCAGTTCTCGGTGAAGTCGATGCGCAAATCTGCTGCTTCGGCTTCGACAGCGCGGCGATAGAGGCCGATGCTGGTGCGCGAATTCTGCGGCGCAAGGCAGAGGACCGCGGCTTCTTCCACTCCGTCGGCTCGCATCCTGTTGACAATGTCAGCAATGTAAGGACACCAATTGCGCATGGCGACATAGACCGGAACCGACTCGCCACTCGCGGCTAATTCAGCTTCAACCAGCCGGCCTTGCTCCTGCGTGATTTCAGTGAGCGGGCTGCGGCCAATCAGAGCATAGCGGCGCTGAATCTCCTCGACAACTTCAAGCGGCAGCGGCCGCCCGCCGGTCACGTTGCGCAGGTATTCGGGAATCTGCTCGATGGTCTCGGGCGTGCCGTGGGCCAATAGAAGGACAGCTTGTTTAGGCATTTGAGGCCTCATGGTGAGTGGCCACTTATTTTCTGTACACGGTAAAGAAATATATTACAGCCCCAAAGGGTGCGGTGAAAAAAGCAAAAATAGACCAAGGTATTTTTGCGCCTAATGAAAAATCACAATTGAATATGCAGTGAATTGCCATACCAAGAATGATGATCAGAATAGCAAATATTATGACGAGTATAAATGCAATGGCGAATACTATTGCGATCAAATTGTCTAATGGAAAAGTCGTGGTTTGTTGTCCCCAGACAATCAGGCCGATAATCATGAAAATCCCCCAACACACAACGACCCATGCTGAGCATGAAAACAGGGCGAACATTGTTTTGGATTCAAGCCATGAATGTTTCATCTGATTAGCTTTTCTCCAGTCGAAACTCTTTTACCATGCGCACGACGGCTTGCACGTTCTCGACCGGCGTGGTGGGAACGATGCCGTGGCCAAGGTTGAAGATGTGGCCGGGGCGGCCGTTGGCGGCGCGCAGAATTTCATGAACGCGCTGCTCTAAAACTTCGTGTGGCGCAAAGAGCGTGATAGGATCGAGGTTGCCCTGCACCGCGTGGCCGTGGCCAACGGCGCGCCAGCCCTCGTCGAGCGGCTGCCGCCAGTCGAGACCGATGACGTCAGCGCCGGTTGCCGCCATTTGCGTAAGCAGGCCCGCAGTCTCCACGCCGAAGTAGATGACCGGTACTCCCATCTGCTGGACGGCGCGAACGAGGCGCTGTGAGGCCTCGAAGGCGTAGTCGCGATAATCGGCCAAGCCAAGCGAGCCGACCCAACTGTCGAAGATCTGGATGACGTCGGCGCCAGCTTCGACCTGCTGACGGCAATACTCTTCAAGGACTGCGACAATCTTGTCCAGCAGCAAGCGCCAGGAGTCGGGGTCGGAGTACATCATCTGCTTGGTGTGGATGTAATTGCGCGAGCCGCCACCTTCGATCATATAGCTGGCCAGGGTGTAGGGCGCGCCGCAGAAGCCGATGATGCCCAGGCGATTGCGAAAATGCGCGGCAACTTTCTCGATAGCGCGGGCGACGTAAATCAGGTCAGCGGCACGGTCGGTGCGCAGCGCGCGCACGTCGTCGGCGGTGCGGACGGGGTGGTGGACGTGCGGACCCTCGCCGGCCATGAACTCGAAGTCCAGGCCCATCGGCTCCAGCGGCAGCAGCAGGTCGGCGAAGATGATGGCCGCGTCCACGCCGAGCTTTTCAGCGGCGGTGATGGTGACCTCGGCGGCGATCTCCGGCTGCTTGCAGATCTCGACGAGCGTGTGGTGCTTGCGCACCTCGCGGTACTCCTGCATATAACGGCCGGCCTGGCGAAGAAACCAGACCGGCGTGCGGTCGACGGGCTGGCGCAAACATGCGCGGAGGAAGCGGCTGCCTTCGGGGTTGGGGAGGTTTGAATGCATACAGAAACGATTGTAGCGGGCATTGGCAGTAATTGCCTTTGATCAAAAAAAAAGGGCCCCCGATTTATCGGGGGCCAAATTGCCTTGGTTCTCTCTTTGTACGAGAGCTTAATTGGCGGCCGGGCGGCTGGGGAGCCGCCGGAGCGGAAAGGAGCCTCGGGGGGGGGCTGCGGGTTTTTTAGGGCCGCTCCGCACCGGTCGAGGAAGTTGCGTCATGGGGGGGCGCAACTGCCTGGGCCGCCAAACTGTTTTCCATCAACCGAATGCGGACGCTGCTCGTCTTTGCGGGCTTGGTCTCCTCCGCGCTCGTGGCATTGCCCAGGGCGACGGAGTGTAAACGGTAGACGGGAATCTGGTTATTCGTTACGAGATAGCGCTTGACCGCTTCAGCCAAACGCTGGGAACTCTGAATGCCTGCGGCACCTGCCAGAGGCGAGTAGCCCTCAATCTCCAGCACGTAGCCCTGATGGCCTATGAGGCTGGAGGAGAAGGCGTCCAACTGCTTGCGGGCTTCAGCCGAAAGAACTGGCTGGCCGCCGCGAAATGCTACTTCGAGCTGATTCGCCTCGCGATACTGGTCGAGGCTGGAGATTGTCTCGTTCAGGCGGTCGAGATGGCCTGCCGCATCAAGCGCGGCGGCATCGGCTCTCTGCGCCTGTGCGCCAGCGGCCAGCGCGGCCTGATTGGCTGCATCGGCGGCCGACTGCGCCCTGCGGATGCCGGACTGCGCGCGGCCGTCCACATCCTTAATCGAGCGCGCATTCTGCCCATTCACTTCATCCAACTCGTTGATCTGGCCCTTGATTGGATCGACGCGGTCATTGATCCACTTTTTGCGGGCAAACGGATTGACGTGTCCCCAGAAGCCCTCCTTCGGTGTATTGACGGAGGGCGACGGGGATGCGGTGGGGGAGGGCGGTTGTTGAGCGAATACTGGGAGGACGAACGCAGATGCCAGCGCAAGCAAAGCGAGCCGGCTAAGGAAGGATTTCCGAGTTGGAAGAAGTGCAACCATATGAAGGACTCTCTTCCGAGTAATCTTCTCCGCCGGGAGTGCGCGGGCTGAGCGGTGGTCTCTGCTCGCTTTTAGATAAAGCAAGGCGCGCGCCAAAGCCAGCACGGCGGAAAAGAATCCTTTATCTTGTTTAGATTGTTTGAGTTGCATGAAGATTTTGGCGAGGTATGGCCCGCGCTTGGCAGGCTTGACCATGTAAATCTTTCCGGATCGGGTAAATTTTACCCGGTAAATATTGCGCGGGGCCTTTTCTGCCGTAGAAAAAGCCCCGAATCTCCTAATGAAGCAATTCTCTTTAGCTCTTCAGCGCCACGCGAATATGCAGCTCTTTCAGTTGCTGCTCGGTCACCGTCGTCGGCGCATCCACCATCACGTCGATGGCTTTGGCTGTCTTGGGGAAGGCGATCACCTCGCGCAGGCTGGGTGCGCCGGCCAGCAGCATCACAATGCGGTCCAGGCCTAAGGCAATGCCCCCGTGCGGTGGCGTGCCGTACTCCAGCGCATCCAGGAAGAAGCCGAAGCGAGCCCGCGCCTCCTCGTCGGTGATGCCCAGCGACTGAAAAATCTGCTGCTGGACGTCCTTGCGATGGATACGGATCGAGCCCGAACCCAGCTCGAGCCCATTCATCGCCAGGTCGTAGCAGTTCGCGCGTACGCTGGCAGGATCCGAGACCAGGTTGGCCATGTCGGCCTCGTGAGGCGCGGTGAAGGGATGGTGCGCCGGCATCCATTTGGCCAGCGCCAGGTCGTACTCGAACATGGGAAAGTCGGTGATCCAGATGGGCTGAAAGGCCTGCGCGCCATCAATCGCAGCGCCGCTTTGTTCAGCGGCCTCCCGCACCACTTTTTCGGTCACGGCAAAGGCTCCGTGGCGCTCGGCGTACTTCTTCGCCAGCTCGCTGCGGAAGTTGCCCGCCGCAGAGTAGACGTTGATCTCGCGCTCGCTCAGGCGGCCGGGGAACTTGGTGTCGCTGGCCTTGACCGGATGCGCCGGGTCGCCGGCAACGATGATGACAAAATCCGCATCGGATGCACCGGCCAGCTCGCGCACCTTGACGGCGGATTCCGGGAAGCCCTTCGAGAGCCGCTTGAAGTCGTCGATGAATTTCGCGCCCTTTTTAAGATCAAAATTCGGGTGATTGTCCTCGCGCTCCTTGCGGCTCAGCTCGCCCACATCCGGAATGCGGAAGGCGACGACCGGCAGCGCCGGATCGATCTGCAACGCGGCCAGATTCTCGTCGGTGAAGGCCGGACGCACATCCACCAATCCCGGCAGGCGCAGATCGGGCTTGTCGGTGCCGTAGCGGCGCATCGACTCGTCGTAACTGATGCGCGGAAAGGGCCTGGGCAGCGTGACCCCGGCCGCCTTGAAGCCCGCCGAGAGAAACTTCTCCGCTACATCGAAGACCGTCTCCTGGCGTGGAAAGCTCATCTCCAGATCGACCTGCGTGAACTCAAGCTGGCGATCGGCGCGCAGATCCTCATCGCGGAAGCAGCGGGCAATCTGAAAGTACTTGTCGAAGCCGGAGATCATCAGAATCTGTTTGAAGATCTGCGGCGACTGCGGCAGCGCGTAGAACTCGCCCGGATGCAGGCGGCTAGGCACGAGGAAATCCCGCGCGCCCTCGGGCGTGCTCTTGGTCAGGATCGGTGTTTCAATTTCTAAAAATCCCTGCTGACTCAGGTTGTCACGGATGGCGAGAGTGATGTCGTGTCTGAGTCGAAAGTTGCGCTGCATCTCGGCGCGGCGCAGGTCCACGTAGCGGTACTTGAGCCGGACTTCCTCATTTTGGATCGCCTCTTCGGAGGGCGAAAAAGGCGCCAGGCGCGTGTCGTTCAAGACAAGTAATTGAGTCGCCTCGATCTCGATCTCGCCCGTCGGCATCTTGGGGTTGATCGTCTCGGCCGAGCGCAGCCGCACCTTGCCCACCGCGGCTACAACGTACTCCGGCCGGACGTGCTCGCCCTTGGCGTGCCCCTCGGGGATCAGCTCCTTGTCGAGCACAATCTGCGTGATGCCGGTGCGGTCGCGCAGATCGAGAAAGATCAGGTCGCCGTGATCGCGCCGCCGGTTGACCCAGCCCATCAGTACAACAGTTTGTCCTGCGTGCGCGGCGCGAAGATCGCCGCAGTGATGCGTCCGTTCGAGATTGCCTTGAAAGTCGAGTGTCATACTCTATCGATTGTAATGGAAGGACTTCGTTGAGATCTCTGAAGCCAATTGCAAATTCTTGATTTGCCTATTCCATTTCGATTTGCGCCGCACTATGATGGACACAAGGAGAGACGAGATGGCAGCCGCGCCGGTTTTTGTGCCCGTCGAAGAATATCTCCAAAGCTCATGGTCGCCGGACGCCGAGTATATCGACGGATAGATCGTGGAGCGGAACCGGGGCAGTGACGCGCACTCCTCGTGGCAATCGGCAATTCTGTTTTGGTTCAATCGGCAGGCTGTAAAAGCTGGTATCCGCGTGCGGCCATCGTTGCGTATGCAAGCCGATTCAAATACTTTTCTTATTCCCGACGTGACGCTGCTGGACCGCAACCTTCCAGCGGAACCCATCGCCACACTTCCTCCAGTTGCCGTAATCGAGGTTCTCTCGCCTGCCGATCAGGTTGGGCGCGTCATGAAAAAAGGAGAGCGCTACGAGAAGATGGGGATACGCACGATTCTCATCGTCGATCCAGAGGGGCCAGCTTTCAGGTATCGCGAGGGCCGGCTCGAAGCAATGGCCGAGAGGGCATTGACTCTCGATGGCAGCCAGGCGCGCTTCGATCTGGACGAGATCGCCAAGCTGGTGGATTGACATTTCCAGCGCAGGCATTAAAGCATAGAACCACTGCTCGCACTGAGCATACTCGATACTGAGGATTTTCCCAATGGACGGAACGACAGTTGTAGCGGTCTATGGCGCAATCGTTTCAACCTTTGCTGTTGCCTGGAACGTGTACAGGGATTCCCATGATCGGGCAAGGCTTGAACTGTCAACGATGGTGGGGTTCTTGACCAAAGACGGGAACCAACAGAACATCGTGGCCCATGCGTTCGCTCTTGAAAAGTGGCCTGAGCAATTCAAAAGCTCCTCACCTGAGCTTTTCTTGACCATTACAAATGTAGGCAGACGCCCAGTTGTTGTTCAGGGATGGGCTATCATAACTGACCGCAAGAAAACTGGGAATGACTACTTCAGGTATAAGCTAACCGTTCTGCCGAAGGCTCTGAAGGAAGGGGAATATGCAGTGGAGCGAACGGTTGATCTGTCATTGCTCGTAGACGGCGCAAAGAGGATTTACGCTTGGGACTCAGCCGGAACGAAATGGGCGCTACCGAACCGTCAATTCCGCAGGCTTCAGCGGGAAATCCGGGGTGCGCAGGCCGCTGGAACGCTTGAGATAAAACCCTTCCAAACCATCTAACAAGCGCCGGGTGTAACAAGTCTCGACTTTACTCCACAGAACAGAATATGCGATGAATCCGCTCACGGATTCTGAATGCAAGCCCAACATTTTCTGGAGCAGCAATGAGCATTGTAAGCTGAACTGTGTGAAAGGAATCCCATTTGCACTTCCCTTCAGAAAAAATTCGACGCGTTAGATGGTCTAATACTTGCTTTTCTTTCTCACTTTTAATCGCCTTTATTCTTTCCGCGAGACCAGATTGCAGAAAGTCTAGCGTTTCTAACTTTTGAAGATACTCCAAATTTGTATTTCGACCATCAGGTCCAAGACTATCTGCGTGCCCTACTCGCAGAAGATTGTCAATGGCATCGGCCGGAATTCTTTCTATACCTTCATCATTCATCCATCTCACTTCAAGGTATTCAGGTACGTGATTTAGCACATAGCCGTTTTTCTCAAATCCTAATGTGCACCAGTCACCTCGTTTCCAGGGACTTTTTCGAGGATCTAAAGACGGAGGTGTAACCATTTGAAAACCACCTTTCGAGCCGGATAGCCCAAGTCTCGATTTTGAGACCTGGGAGACGATGAACTTCAACTATGCAGCGATGGGATATTTCTTGATCTTGGGCATTTCCTTGCGGCTTGCTTGCCATAAATCATACTGCGTCTGCAGGGCCATCCAGATTGCGGGGCGATCCCCGAATGCAGCTGAAAATCGCAATGCCATATCCGCGGTAATTGACGCTTTGCCATTCGCTATACGAGAGAGCGTAACGCGCGATACTCCGATGTGCTTGGCGAAGTCAGTTAGCGTGAGGTTCAAACCTTCAAGCCATTCCTGTAATAATTCGCCAGGGTGCGCCGGGTTATACATCTCAGTCATCGTCCTTCTCCTAGTGGTAATCCTGATAGTCAACTAAATGCGCGTCCTCGCCTTCAAACTTGAATGTCAGACGCCAGTTTCCATTCACGCTCACTGCAAAACCGTCCTTCATGTTACCGCTCAATCTGTGAAAATCCCATCCTGCAATATTCATATCAACAGGTTGTTTTGCTACATTCAGACGGGTCAATTGACGGTTTAGCTTACCGGCATGATCCGGCTGTATTCCCGCCTTGCTGCCAGACTTGAAAAACTTTTCCAGCCCGGCGTGCCGGAACGACTTAATCATGTAAGGACTATAACGCTTCTCTTTACACTTGTCATCAAAAAACGGTGGTCTGGCGGGTGCCCCAGGTCCGGATTTTCGGACCTGGGAAACTGGACTGTCGGGATTCGTGGTCTCCCCGGTCTCAAAATCGAGACCGGGGCCACCCGCCTCCTTACCCTCTTCCATTCGACAGCGCAGGCGGCAGCAGAAGGCAAGCATGATCCTCCGTGCAGCGGCAGTGCCTGCAAACCCCCGCCACCGGCGCGCTCATTCGAGCGCCCTTTCGATCCGCGCCGCGACTTTGATGGAAAGCGTTAAAACACATAAAACATAAGGCGGCGCGCAGATCAGGTCGAAGAGATAATGCTCTCCACTCGATAGCGTTGCAAAAGCCGTCAAGGCCGCGAAGAGACCGCCGACCGCCGTCCATCCCCATCCCCAATCCCCCAGCCCAAAAAAGAACCAAACCAGCAGCGCGATAGCCATGTGAACGCTCGGCACCCCATTCGGCGCGGCAGAGAGCGCGATCAGGTGAAGCTGCAAGCCAGCCGGGGGCAGCGCTGGGAATGAGGTGAAAGCATAAGCCGGGCCGCAGACCGGAATCAGCAGATAGAGCGGCGTGGCCAAAAACAGGCAGACGGAAAAAGTCACCGCAACCATGCGCGCCTCCGCCGCCGGTCGCCACAGAATATACGCGGCCACGGTAGCGAAGATGGACACAGAGAGAAGCCCGTAACTTATCGAGGAGACCACCCCAAGCCACGGGTGCGCGACAGCTAGACGGCCAAGCGCGAAAGACGGCTCGCCAAACAGGCGGTCGAGTTGAAAGATGTAGAGGTCGAGCTTGCCAGGCCGGAGCGGCGAAAGCGCCCGCGCAGCCAGCAGCGCCACGGAAGCGGCGGGCTGAATCAGCGCCGCGAGGACAATCAGCCACTCTGCCCTGGTGCGGTCCAGAGAATTGGACGCCGCCAAAAACCAGCGCAGAGCCAAAGCGGGAACCAAGAGCGCGGTAACAGCGACGCTAGGATAAGCGATCAGGAAAGCGAGGAAGGTATTCAAAGCGCACAGCCTTTCTGGTCGAGAGCATCGCGATCTTCCAATTCCAGCATCTCGTTTTCTGTAAGAATCGGCGGGTGGCCACGGTCCCAGTAAGATTCCCCAACCCCACTGAGGGTGCCCCCGGTCTCGATTCTGAGACCGGGGAGACAAAGAACCCAGCCCTGCGGGTGCCCCAGGCCGGGGTCCCCACAGACAGGTCTTCGTCCGTGGGGTGGAGGTCCAGTTTTTCGGACCTGGGAAACATTGAACCCCTTGGCGCGCAAGCGCCGTCTGCCCCACCGCAGATTCTCAATTCGACAGAAAAACCGCCAGCTCCCCGCGAGGAACCTTGGTCTGCACGCCGGTGGAAAAATTCTTCACTGTCAGAATACCGGATTGAAGCTCATCTTCGCCGAGAATGATGATCTGGCGGGCGGTCTTGTCGGCGGCCTCGAAGGATTTCTTCAGCCGGAAGCTGCCCTCACCCAGCTCGATCCACAACCCCTGTTGGCGCAACTCCCGCGCCAGAACAAGCGCGGCGGCGTTCATTTTAGCGTTGATTTCTCCGATAGAGGCGGTGTCCTTAGGATCGCCCAAGGGCGCTATAAAAGCATCTGCCTTCTGTTGAACCGCAGACTCCTGCGCCAGCAGCGTCAGAACCAGCCGGTCCTCGCCGATCGCGAAGCCGATGCCGGGAGCGCGCGGCCCGCCCAGCATCTCCGAGAGCCCGTCGTAGCGGCCGCCGCCGAGCAGCGCATTCTGCGCGCCCAAACCGCCGTGGGTAAACTCGAAGGTCGTGCGCGTGTAGTAGTCCAGGCCACGCACCAGGCGATGATTGCGCGTGTACGGCACACTGGCCGCATCGAGGGCCGCCATGACGGCTGCGAAGTGCTTCCGCGACTCCTCGTCGAGCGAATCGGCGATCACCGGCAGCGTCTCGATGATGGGCTGGTCGGTGGGAACCTTGCAGTCCAGCACGCGCAGCGGATTGGTCTCCGCGCGGCGCTGGCAATCCGGGCACATCTGGCCGACGACAGGAACCAATGCAGCCCGAAGCGCCTCGTTGTAGCGCGCACGGTCCGCGGAGGAGCCAACGGAATTCAGCTCCAGCGTCCAGCCCTTGATGCCCAGTTCATCGAGCAGCGTGGCCAGCATCTCCAGAATCTCAGCGTCGCGCAGAGGTGACTCGCTGCCCGCAGAGGGCGGCCCGATGACCTCGGCCCCGATCTGCGAGAACTGCCGATAGCGGCCCTTCTGCGGCCTCTCCCGCCGGAACTGCGGACCAATGTAGTAGAGCTTTTGCAGCATGCCGCTTTCGCCCAGGCCATGCTCGATGTACGCACGGACCACGCCGGCGGTATTTTCCGGCCTGAGCGTGAGGGACTGCGTCTTCTCCGACTGCGCCCGCGCCCGATCCTCCCAGGTGTACATCTCCTTGGAGACGATGTCGGTCTCCTCGCCCACGCCGCGAGCAAAAAGTCCCGTGTCCTCAAAGACCGGCGTGCGAATCTCGCCGAAGTTGTAGCGCGCAAAGACCGCCCGCGCCGTCGCCTCAATCCGGTTCCAAAGCGCGGTCTCCGGCGGCAGCAAATCCCGCGTCCCGCGTACTGCTTTCAATGTGCTCATAGCTCTTTCAGTCTAAATGGAACGGGTGAGCCAGGAAGAGCCACCATCGCTAGACTTCATCATCCATAAGGGTCTCCAGATTGCGGGCGCCGTGCAGCACATGAACGATCAGGATGGCTTGCTCTTCGTGAAGATAGCGATAGAAGACCATGTGTTTTGGAAAGCCGGGAACGAATATCCATCGCAACCCCGCAAGAGCCGGGGAGCGAAAGCGGCAAGGCGCTCCACGCTCCGGCAAATTCAGCAGGGAGTTCACTGCCAGATCGACGGATTGCTCCCATCGCTGAGCCAAAGCAAGGTCGGCGTTCTGCTGGTAATAGTCCGCCTGCTCGACAATCGAGAGGGAAGCCGCCTCGGAAATGCGAAGTTCAATCACGGCTGGACGAGCTTCTCCCGCAGGACCGCGACAAGAGTGCGACCGCTCAATTCTTCCGGCGTTATCACAAACTCTTTACTTTGAAGTGCATCCAGCAACTCCGTCTTCAGCCGTACGCGCCGCTGTTCCTTGTCCTGGCGAATCAGGTTGCGGACAAACTCGCTTGGAGTGCCGAAGTCGCCCGAGGCAACGCGGCCTTCCACATAAGACTTCAACGGGTCGGGTAGCGAAATGTTGAGAGAGGTCATAGACATACCTTCATATTATGACAGTTTATGCCAGATTGAAAGTGCCAGCATCGTGCGCGAGTATAGAAATACAGAGGAATTCTCCATGGGACACGAGGTCATTCTGACGAAAGATGAGTCCGGCTGGATTGTCGCCGAGTGCCCGGAATCACCAGGCTGCGTGAGCCAGGGCAAGGACGAAGCAGAGGCTCTGGTGAACATCCGCGAGGCAATCGCCGGATGGCTCTGGGCGGAAGAGCAAAAGGCCGCAGAATCTCGGCCTTGAGTGCCGTCACGCCCTGCGCTTGATCGACTCCATCAAGGTCGAATCAATCCGCGTCTGCCAGCCACGCCCGGTAGCTTTGAAGTGGTCGATCACCTCAGGCGAGAGTCGCAGCGAGACCAGCGTCTTCGTCGGAGCCTTCTGCGGGCCGCGCTTGCCTCTTCGCACCACCTTGCCGCCACGAATCAGATCGGCCTGTGCAAGCCACGCCCGCGCCGCCTCGGCGTCATTCGGATCGTAGGGGCCATCCTCCGGCTCGTAAGGGATCGTGTCTCCCTCTTTGAAGGCCAGCACGCGCCCCCAGTCGGTCTCACTCTTTATCGAGTTCATATTGTTCGCGCTCCTCTCGTGAAGCAGGCCGGAATGAGATCACCCTCACATCGTCTCCGCGTTCGGTATAAATCAACGCCAGCAGCCGTCCCCGAACCACGGCCACGGCAAGGTCCATCAATCGCCGTTCGCCCGCCCGGCTTGAGTCATAGGTGCATTTATCCGGGTTGTCATAGACCAGATGCGCATCGTTGAAGTCGAGTCCATGTTTGCTCAGATTCGACTTCCGCTTTGCCTCATCCCAGACAAACATAATTTAATTGTAGCTACATTATAAATAGAATGCAAGCATTTCACAGCGATAATCCGCGGTCGGTGCGACAGAGTGTTCCTACTTCGCCAACTGCTGCTCCTCGATCACGCGCCGGATATCGGCCGGCGAGTAGGTAGGCGACTTGATCACCTTGCCGTCGTCGCGCTTGTGAATCCTCAGGATCGGCTGCCAATTGCCCGCGTGGGCGTCGGCTGCTTGCGGATGGAGCAGCTCCACGCCGCTGCCGCGCTCGAGTACCGCGTCGCAGGCGCTGCAATGCGGCCAGGCTTTGCTCATGTTGCTGCGCTGCACCTCGTCCCAGGCGGGGTGAGCCTGCACGCCGGCGGCGTTCAGCGCTCCATAAGTGACCACAAGCTGGTCGATGCAGCCGTCCACATATTCGATGAAGTCCGGCTCGCGGTTGGGATCGGTCACGACGCCGATCTTGTCGATGAGATCATCCGGCTCTGCGCCGATCGATGCAGCTGTCACGACCGTGCAGCCGCAGCCCTTGACGAACTCCAGCGCCTCCTCGAAGACCAGACGCGCACGCAGCAATCGCGTCTGGGTGTCGGGCAGCTCGGGCGTTTCCTTCACCTGCTGGTTGTACTGCCTCATGAGGGTTGCGATATCTTCCTGCGGGCGATAGGGCCTGTCGGTCATCCGATCCTCGATTCTAGATTCGCTCCGATTCCGGAAGTCCAAAGCCAGATCGGAGATTGGCGCAATTGTAATTGATCGGCCATTGCCGGGCGGGCGAGGTACTTGGGCACCCGGGGACTGGCGGTCCAGGTGGAGGCGATACGCGCAGGGGGTTCGCGGTATCCCACCCATCCGCAAAGAACGCGGATGGGGCACCCGTCTGCATGGATTCCCAGGTCCCCGAAAGCGAGGGATCTCCACCCCACGGACGAAGACCTGTCCGTGGGAACCCGAACCGGGGCAGCCGGCGTGCGAGTGCATGGATTCCCCGGTCCCCAAAAGCGAGCGACCGGGGGCACCCGCACCCGTTTGTTGTTTCCCAGACACCCGTCGCCGGAGGTCAGCAATTGTCAAGAGGCCGGAGGCGCGGCGCGACAAATGGTCGAAAAAGCGGTCTTTTTGCCCCCAAAGCGGCCTCTTTGGGGCGGAAAAGTGGGCAAAATCGGCCGTTTGATGTTACTTGTTAATTAACAGAAAGAAAAGATAACTGATTGAAAACATGCATCTTGCAAGAAAGACTGCGCAAAATTCCGGGGGATTTCCACAGGGGGGGGTGGGGGTAAGGCCGAAAAACAGGGAATAGGGACTAAGGGTCTGAGGGACTGGAAACGCGCCGCAGCTTATGTTGGTACTCATGGATTGATTGTGCGCCACAATGGCGAAATCATCTGCAAACGGGCGTTGTGGTTGAGGAATACTGCACGCTGTTTTATATATAACCCAATTGATTCCATAGCCTTGCATAAGTGATTCGCCGGATATTTCCGCTAGAATCCAGCGCATTTTCCGTTCTCTCCAGCAATATTCTGAACACCGTGACCGCTGTCACTGCCGGCAAAAACGACTCGCCCTAGACTCGGTATATGGTTATCGATATGAATTTATCGAATCCGATTCCCATGAGTCGCCCCGAGGCCCGCTCCATCCCTCAGCCGAGCCTGCAGCGCCTTCCGCAGTACCACCATTACCTGGTGGAACTGGAGAGCCGGGGGATCAACCGCATCTCGTGCAGCGGCATCGGCACGGCGCTGGGTCTGGTTCCGGTGCAGGTGCGCAAGGATCTGCAATACACCGGGATCATCGGCAAGCCGAAGACCGGCTACTCCGTCTCCGCGTTGATCCAGGCGATCGAAAGCTTTCTCGGCTGGAACAACATCAACGAGGCTTTTCTGGTGGGAGTGGGCCACCTGGGGACGGCGCTGCTGGGCCATGAGCGGTTCACGCAGTTCGGTCTGCATATCGTCGCCGCCTTCGACACCGATCCGGCCAAGATCGGCCAGTGGATTCACGAGAAGGCGGTCTTGTCCCTGGACAAGCTGGCCGATCTGGCGCCGCGCATGAGCATTCACTTAGGAATTATCACCACGCCCTCTAATGTGGCGCAGGCCGTCGCCGATGAGATGGTCAAGGGGGGCATTCAGGCAATTTGGAACTTTGCTCCCGTCAAGCTCACAGTTCCCGAGCACATCATTGTGCATAACGAAGATCTGTATAACTCGCTGGCTTCGCTCTCCTGGAAGCTGGCGCGGCGATTCCGTGTACCCATGCAGGAAGAGAAGGAGGCAGTTTAGATGGCGACCATAGCCCTCGATCGCGCGGAGAGGTTTGAAAAGGTGGTCAGCATTCTGGACCGCCATGCCCGCCGTCCCTCAGGATTGATTCCGATCCTGCAGGCGATTCAGCACGAGTACCAGTATTTGCCCGAAGAGGTGCTCACCTATGTGGCAACTTCTTTGGATGTTCCTCCGGCGCGCGTCTATGGCGTGGCGACGTTTTACGCCCACTTTGCGCTGGAGCCCAAGGGCAAGCACGTCATCCGCATCTGCGATGGAACGGCCTGCCATGTGAAGCAGTCCTTGCCGGTGTTGAATGCGCTGCACGAGAAGCTGGGCACCAGCGAGAAGAGCAAGACAACCGCCGACATGATGTTCACCGTGGAGACGGTGGCCTGCCTGGGCGCCTGCGGACTGGCTCCGGTGATCGTCGTCGACGAGCAGGTCTACGGACAGATCACGCCGGAGCGCGCCGTCGCGCTGATCGACGAAATCAAGAGTGCGGAAGCAACGCTGGCCGCGGAATCCGCGCTGCCCGAGGTGGTCAATGGATAAGTTGGAAACGCTCACCACAGTTCCGCAGAATGGGCACGGCATCTCCACGCTGGCTCAGGTGCGGCGCGTGATCATCTGCGCCGGCACGGGCTGCATGGCCAACGGCGCGATGAAGGTCCACGAGGCCTTCAAGAGCGAGATCGCCGGCTCCGGCCTGCGCGTGATTCTGGAACTGCGCGCCGAAGCCACGAGCGACGAGATTCGGCTCTCGAAGAGCGGCTGTCAGGGCTTCTGTCAGATGGGACCGCTGGTCTCGGTCGTGCCCGACGGCATTCTGTACACCAAGGTGCGCGGCGAAGACGTGGCCGAGATTGTCGAGAAGACGCTGGCGGGCCACCAGATCGTGGAGCGGCTGCTCTACAAGGATCCGGCGACGCGCCAAAGCTGCCAGGGCATCGAGGACAATCCCTTCTACGCACGGCAAAGCCGCTTTGTGCTGCATGAGTGCGGCTTCCTGGATCCGGAGGATATTCGCGAATATATGCTGCATGGCGGATATGCGGCGGCAAAAAAGGCATTCGTCGAGATGTCTCCCGAGGAGATCTGCAAGACGATCCTCGACTCCGGCCTGCGCGGGCGGGGCGGCGGCGGCTTTCCGACGGGACGCAAGTGGGAGGCGGCGCGGATACAGAACTCCGCCAAGAAATACGTCATTTGCAACGGCGACGAGGGCGACCCCGGCGCGTTCATGAACCGCTCCGTGATGGAGGGCAATCCGCACAGCGTGATTGAAGGCCTGATGATTGCGGCCCGCGCCATCGGCGCGAGCGAGACGCTGGTCTACGTTCGCGCCGAGTATCCGCTGGCCGTCGAGCGGATGCGCCGCGCCGTGGCCGATGCCGAAAGCGCCGGCATTCTGGGCAAGAACGTCTTCGGCTCCGGCCTGAGCATGAAGTGCGAGGTGATGGAAGGCGCGGGCGCATTCGTCTGCGGCGAAGAGACGGCCATGATCGCCTCGATCGAAGGCCAGCGGGGAATGCCGCGGCCCAAGCCGCCCTTTCCCGCGCAGAGCGGATTGTGGGGCAAGCCGACGATCATCAACAACGTCGAGACGCTGGCCCATGTCTGCCGTATTCTCAACGAGGGCCCCGAGGTCTTCAAGCAGATCGGAACGAAAGAGTCTCCGGGCACGAAGACCTTCGCGCTCACCGGCCACGTGGCCAACACCGGCCTGGTGGAGGTTCCCTTCGGCACGACGCTGCGCGAGATCGTCTACAACATCGGCGGCGGCGTGACGGACGACGCGGGCAAGATCTGGAAGACAGGCTTCAAGGCGGTGCAGATCGGCGGTCCCTCCGGCGGCTGCCTGACCGAGGATCATCTCGATCTGCCGCTGGCCTACGAGTCCCTGCGCTCGGTCGGCGCCATGGTGGGCTCCGGCGGACTGGTGGCGATGAACCAGGGCACCTGCATGGTGAGCATTGCGCGCTTCTTCATGGAGTTCACGCAGCGCGAATCCTGCGGCAAGTGCGTGCTCTGCCGCGAGGGCACGCGCCAGTTGCTGGCGCTGCTCGATGACGTGATCGAGGGCCGCGCCGATCAGAACACGCTGGACCTGCTGGAGAAGCTGGGCCGCGCGGTGCAGATCGGCTCCCTCTGCGGACTGGGCAAGACCGCGCCCAATCCGGTGCTGTCGACGATGCGCTACTTCCGCAAGGAATACGAAGAGCACGTCTTTGAGAAGCGCTGCCGCACGGGCCGCTGCAAGGCGCTGCTGAGCCCGGAGATCAATCAGGTGAAGTGCAAGGGCTGTGGCCTGTGCATCAAGGCCTGCCCGACGGGCGCCATCACGGGAGAAAAGAAGCAGCCGCACCAGATCAATCCCGAGTTGTGCATCAAGTGCGGCGCGTGCGCTACAGCCTGCAAAATTCACGCGGTCGAGGGGATATAGCCAGATGAACACAGTCACGCAGCCAACATTGACGATCGATGGAAAAACGGTGGTGATCGAGGGCGAACGCAATCTGCTCGAACTCGTGCGCAAGGCCAACATCGACCTGCCCACCTTCTGCTATCACTCCGAACTGAGCGTCTATGGCGCCTGCCGCTTGTGTCTGGTGCAGATTGAAGGGCGCGGCATTCAGGGCGCCTGCTCGACGCCCGCCGAGCCGGGCCTGAATGTGCTGACCACGACGCCGGAGATCCGCGAGATTCGCAAGATCGCCGTCGAACTGCTGCTGGCCAACCACGATCAGAGCTGCCCCACCTGCTCACGCAGCGCCAACTGCCAGTTGCAGAGCCTGGCTCTGCGGCTGGGCGTGAAGAAGGTGCGCTTCAAGAGCGTGCATCAGCCGGTTCCGCTCGACGAGTCTTCACCGTCACTGGTGCGCGATCCAAACAAGTGCGTCCTGTGCGGCGATTGCGTCCGCATGTGCGCCGAGATTCAGGGCATTGGAGCGATCGACTTTGCGCATCGCGGCCACGAGGTCAGCGTGCAGCCGGCCTTCGGCAAGCTGCTCGGCGAGGTCGAATGCGTCAACTGCGGCCAATGCGCCAGCGTCTGCCCGGTGGGCGCGCTGACGGTCAAGTCCGAGGTTGATAAAGTCTGGGAGCTGCTCGCCGATCCGAAGAAAACAGTGATTGTGCAGATTGCTCCCGCCGTGCGCGTCGGCCTGGGCGAGTGCTTCGGCCTGAAGCCGGGCGAGATCACCACCGGCCGTATCGTGGCCGCTCTCAAGCAGCTCGGCTTCGATCAGATCTACGACACTTCGTTTGCCGCCGACCTGACGGTCATCGAAGAGGGAAGTGAATTTCTGGAGCGCAAGACGCAGGGCGGAACTCTGCCCATGTTCACCTCCTGCTGCCCCGGATGGGTCAAGTACGCGGAGCAGTACTTCCCCGAGCTTCTGCCCAATCTCTCCACCTGCCGCTCACCGCAGGCGATGTTCGGCTCACTCGTGAAGGCGATGCTGCCCGAGCAGATGAAGATCGAACGCAACGACATCAAGGTCGTCGCCATCATGCCTTGCACGGCCAAGAAGTTCGAAGCCCAGCGCCCGGAGATGGGCGTCGATGGCGACCCCGACGTGGATGTGGTGCTGACCACGCAGGAGCTGGGGCAGATGATTCAATCCGCCGGCATCCTGTTCGACGCATTGCAGCCCGAGTCCTTCGATATGCCCTTCGGCTTCTATACCGGCGCGGGCGTCATCTTCGGCAACTCCGGCGGCGTGATGGAAGCAGTCTTGCGCTACGCCGCGGAAAAAGTCTCCGGCAAAAAGCTGGACAATGTGGACTTCCAGCAGGTGCGCGGCGAATCCGGTTTGCGCGAGGCCACGGTCACGGTCGACGGCACCGAACTCCGGCTGGCCATCGTGCATGGCTTGCGCAATGCCCGCGTCGTTGCCGAGCAGGTGAGAGCCGGCAAGAGCAAATACGACGTGATCGAAGTGATGGCCTGCCCCGGAGGCTGCGTGGGCGGCGCGGGACAGCCGGTGACCACCTCACAGGAGGCGCGCGCGCTGCGGACAAAAGGCTTGTACCACGCCGACAAGATGCTGCAACTGCACAAGTCGCAGGACAACGTCTTCATCGCCGACTGCTACACAAAGTTCCTCGGCGAGATCGGCGGAGAGAAGGCTCATCATCTGCTGCACACCAGCTACAGCAGCCGCCGCCGCATCGCCGATGAGACGCTGTCGCTGACCCAACCGCAACAGGGCGCCGAGAAGACTAAAGTGAGCGTCTGCCTGGGAACGAATTGTTTCTTGAAGGGCTCGCAGGAGGTGCTGAACGGCGTGCTGCGCCACGTGGAGCAGAACAACCTGGAAGGCAAGCTCGACGTGCGGGCCGGCTTCTGCTTCGAGAAGTGCGAGAGCGGTCCAACGGTAATGATCGACGGCGAACATGTGCATCACTGCACCGCCGCAAAGGCGATTGAAGAGTTGAATAACCGCATTGAAAGCGAAAAAACCGCTTGAGCAGTTGACGCGGAACGAGTAAGCCCCGGCGCCGGCTGAGTGATCGCAAAGGAGACTATTTTGATTACTCACGAACGAGCAGACTATATCAATGAAGTGGAGATCGACGCGATTCTCGAGCAACAGAAGCGTCCCGAGGCGGCGAAGGTCCGCGAACTGCTGGCCAAGGCGCGCGAGATGCGCGGGCTCTCCATGGAAGAGGTGGCCACACTGTCTCGCGTCGAGAGCCGCGAACTGCTGCAAGAGATCTTCGACGCGGCCAAGCAGATCAAGGAAGCGATCTACGGAACGCGGCTGGTCTTCTTTGCGCCGCTCTACATCTCCAACCGCTGCTCCAACGAGTGCACCTACTGCGCCTTCCGCGCAACCAACGCCACGCTCAAGCGGCGCACCCTGACGCAGCAGGAGATCGCCGAGGAGACGCGCATCCTCGTTCGCCAGGGGCACAAGCGCGTGCTGATGGTCTCCGGCGAGGCGCTGCCGCCCGAGGGCTTTCAATACCTGCTCGACTCGATTGCGACCATCTACTCGACGCGCGTCGGCCCGGGCGAGATCCGCCGCGTCAATGTGAACCTTGCGCCGCAGACCACCGAGCGCTTCCGCCTGCTGAAGCAGGCCGAGATCGGAACCTTCCAGCTCTTTCAGGAGACCTATCATCGCCCCACGTACGCGGCGGTCCATCTGAAGGGCACCAAGCGCGACTACGACTGGCGCGCCACGGCCTTCGACCGGGCGATGGAGGCGGGCATCGACGATGTCGGCCTTGGCGTTCTGTTCGGGCTTTACGATTGGCGCTTCGAGATCATGGCCATGATGCAGCAGATCCGGCACCTGGAAGAGAGCTTCGGCGTCGGTCCGCACACCATCAGCTTCCCGCGCATGGAGCCGGCGGTCGGCTCCGACGTTGCCTCACAGCCGCCGCATCCGGTCAGCGACGCGGACTTCATGAAGATGATCGCCATCATGCGCCTTGCCGTGCCTTATACGGGCATGATCATGTCCACGCGCGAGACGGCCGAGGTGCGCCGCGCGACGCTGGAGCTGGGCATCAGCCAGATCTCCGCCGGCAGCCGCACCGATCCCGGCGGCTACAAGGACGGCGAAGGCGACCCGAACGGCAGCCAGTTTCAACTCGGCGATCATCGCAGTGTCGAAGAGGTTGTCAGCGACGTCGTCTCACTCGGCTTTCTGCCATCCTTCTGCACCGCCTGCTATCGCCTGGGGCGCACCGGGCAGGACTTCATGGATATGGCCAAGCCGGGCGAGATCAAGTATCACTGCCATCCCAACGCGCTCTCCACATTTCAGGAGTATCTGTCGGACTACGCCGGCGCGGAGGCAAAGACCCAGGGAGAAAAACTCATCTCCATCGAGCTGCAACAGATGGATGGCCGGCAGACCGCCTGCGCGCTGCCCATGTTGAACAAGGTGCGACGCGGTGAACGCGATGTGTTTGTTTAAAGCGGTTCTCCAATATTTATGCCCTGACCAGCTCTGTCGAAGGTGGCTTTTTCTTGAGGAAAAAACCACTCAGTTACATGGCTTAGGAGTACAGCAATTGGAGAACCGCTGCAGGGTGAATTGCCCGTGACTGAACTGAGCAAATCCGATCTGCTTCAATGGCTGCGCGAGAGCGATCCTGAGCGCCTCGCGGAGCTGTACGAGCAAGCCGACGACGTGCGCAGGCTGAACGTCGGCGACGCTGTGCATCTGCGCGGGTTGATCGAGATCTCCAGCCACTGCATGCGCCAGTGCATGTACTGCGGGCTGCGCCAGGCAAATCGCGCACTGCCGCGCTACCGCATGACGCGCGACGAGATCCTTGACTGCGCGCGCCAGGCTGAGCGGCTCGGCTTCGGCACCGTCGTCATGCAGGCCGGCGAAGACGACGAACTCACCGGCGATTGGATCGCGGAGATTGTGCGCTCCATCAAGCGCGAGAGCGCGCTGGCCGTCACGCTCAGCCTGGGCGAGCGCTCTCTTGACGAATTCAAGCAATGGCGCGCGGCGGGCGCGGACCGTTACCTGCTGCGCTTTGAAACCTCCGACGCCAATCTCTTTCGTCTCATTCATCCGCCGCGCGCATCCGGCGCACCGGACCGATTGCAACTGCTGCGGCAACTGAAGAAGCTCGGCTACGAGGCGGGCGGAGGCGTGATGGTCGGCATTCCTGGCCAATCGTACGAGAGCCTGGCCGACGACATTTTGGCCTTTCGCGCGCTCGACCTTGACATGATCGGCATTGGCCCTTACATTGCCCACGCCGATACGCCGCTGGGCTCCGGCGCGCTTCGTCCCGCCATTGCTCCGGCCGATCAGGTGCCCTCTGTTGAAGAGATGGTCTACAAGATGATCGCTCTTGCGCGCATCGTCTGCCCCACGGCAAACATTCCCAGCACCACGGCGCTGGCCACCATCAACCGCGTGGATGGGCGAAAGCGCGGCCTCAGCGTGGGCGCCAATGTCGCCATGCCCAATCTGACGCCGGCGCGCTATCGCCGCCTCTACGAGATCTATCCCGACAAGGCCTGCGTGGGCGAGAGCGCGATCGATTGCAATCAATGCCTGCGCGGCCAGATTCACTCACTGGGGCGCTTTGCGGGCGAGGGCCAGGGCGGGCGGGGAACGATCGAAACCCTTGAAGGCAATCTGCATCCTGCGCGCGAGCGCTTCGTGCAGTTGCAGGCATCGTGAGGTGGATATGGCTTCCGAAGACGGAGTTGTAGAGATCGTAGTTTGCCTGGGAAGCTCCTGCTTTGCCCGCGGCAACTCGGAGAACCTCGCCATCCTCAACCAGCAGGTCAAGAGCCGCGGGTTGAACGCAACCATCCGGCTCACCGGAAAGCTCTGCCAGGACCAATGCAAGCAGGGGCCCAATCTGACGATCGATGGGGAGTTTTATCACGGCGTGACCGCGCAACGATTGCGCGAACTGCTGCAACAGCCGGGCAGTCCGCTGCGGGGGGATGATGGAAAAGCTTAATCCCATCTACACGCAAGAGCGCGAGTGTCAGGATTGCCACAAGTGCATTCGCGAGTGTCCGGTGAAGGCGATCCGCGTCGAGGACGGCTATGCGCGCGTGGTGCCGGAGCTGTGCATCATGTGCGGCAACTGCGTGCTGGCCTGCCCCAGCAGCGCCAAGCGGGTGCGCGACGATCTGCCCCAGGCCAAGGCGCTTTTCACCGGCGGGCGCAAAGTCTTCGTCTCCCTTGCGCCGTCCTTTGTGGCGCACTTCACCGGCGTGAGCCCGGCGCAGTTGATTCATGCATTCAAGAAGCTCGGCTTTTATGCCGTCTCCGAGACGGCGCTGGGCGCGCAGCAGGTCTCGGCCGGCGTTAACGCGCTGATGCGCGGCGATCAAAAGCAGATCTGGATCTCCTCGGCCTGTCCGGTCGTGGTCGATTTCATCGGCAAATATCATCCCGAGTGTCAGCCGCATCTGTTCAGCGTTCTCTCGCCCCTGCTGACGCATTGCAAGATGCTGCGCGCGCGCTATGGCAATGAGATCGCCATCGTCTTCATCGGTCCCTGCATCGCCAAAAAGACCGAGGCCGAGCAGCATCCCGAGCTGCTGGACGCGGTGCTCACCTTCGAGGATCTGGAGCGCTGGCTGGACGACGAGGGCATTCGCCTGGACGAGATCGCCGCCGTGCCCGAGGACCGCTTTCAGCCCGAACAGGCCGAGGAGGGCGCGCTCTACCCCATCGACGGCGGCATGGTTCCCGGCATCGACGGGGTCGGAAGCGAGCAGTTCATGGCCTTCTCCGGCCTCTCCAATGTCGAACAGGCGCTGCAGGACATCTCCGCCTGGAAGCCGGAGCAGAATATCTTCTTCGAACTGACGGCCTGCGCCGGCTCCTGCGTTAACGGACCCAAGGCGGCGCGCGGCACATCGGTCGCCCGCCGCCGCTACGAGATCGTCCACTACGCCCGGCCCGCCGCCGAGCATCCGCGCACGCTCGCGCTCTGCATCGATCGCGAGTATGCCGCCTCACCCATCGCGCGCAGCCAGTACAGCGAACAGCAGATGAGAGAGGCGCTGCGCACCGTGGGAAAATACTCCGCCGAGGATGAGCTGAACTGCGGCGGCTGCGGATACGACTCCTGCCGCGACTTTGCCCGCGCCCTGATTGCGCGCAACGCCGAGCGCATGATGTGCGCCACCTATACGCGCAAGCTGGCGCAGAAAAAAGCCAACGCCCTGCTGCAGAAGATGCCCTCGGCCGTCGTCATCGTCGATGAGGAGATGCGCATCATCGAGTGCAATTTGAACTTTGTCCATCTCTTTGCCGCCGATCTGGAACACGCCAAAGAACTGGAGGGCAGCGCGCTGGACGCCGTGATTCCGTTCTCCTCTCTCTTCAGCCGCGTGCTCGATTCCGGCGAGGATATCGTCGGCCACGACATCCGTTATCAGCGCAGCATCCTCAACACGAGCATCTTCACCATCGAGCCGCATTCGGTTCTCTGCGGCATCTTTCAGGACATCACCAAGCCCATCTTCCAGAAGGAGCAGATCATCGGCCGCGCCCGCGAGGTCATCCAGAAAAACCTCAAAACCGTGCAGCAGATCGCCTTCCTGCTGGGTGAAAACGCCGCCGACTCCGAGATCATCCTCAACTCCATCGTGCGCTCCTTCAGCCCCGAGGAGCTGGAGGGCGGCGACGCGGGTGGACGCCCATGACATCCTCCGGCAGCTTCATCGAGGTCGACTCCTGCCAGAGAGCCAAGAACGGGCAGTTCATCTCCGGCGATGTCTTTCTCTCGCGCAAGGTCGAGCCCGAGGGGCGCATGATCACGGTCCTCTCCGACGGGCTGGGCAGCGGCGTCAAGGCCAGCGTGCTCGCCTCGATGACGGCCACCATGGCCTTGAAGTTCACCGCCAGCCCGATGGACATCCACGACTCGGCCGAGATCATCATGGACACGCTGCCCATCTGCAGCGTGCGCAAGATCAGCTACTCCACCTTCACCGTGGTCGACGTGGACGGCTCCGGCGCAACGCGCATCATCGAGCATGGCAATCCGCCCTACCTGCTGATTCGTCCCGGCGGCGAAGTGAAGGTGGAGAAGACCGAGGTGCGCCCCAAGCGCTGGGAGGAGCGCGTGATCAGCTTCTCCTCCTTCCAGGCGCAGCGCGAGGATCGCATTGTCTTCTTCTCCGACGGCATTACCCAGGCGGGCATGGGCGAGTTTCGCACGCCGCTCGGATGGGGGCTGGAGAGTGTGGCCGCCTTTGTGCGCGAGAAGATCGACCGCCAGCCCTCGATCTCGGCCCGCGATCTATCGCGCCAGCTCGTCGCCCGCGCCGAAGAGGTGGACGGACTGAGCGCCAAAGACGACATCACCTGCGGCGTGGTCTACTTCCGCAGCCCGCGCCAGTTGCTGGTGATGACCGGCGCGCCCTTCAATCGCGCCCACGATCACGATCTGGCGAAGATGGCCGAATCCACTCCGGGGCGCAAGGTGATCTGCGGCGGCACCACGGCCAACATCGTCTCCCGCATGCTCAATCGACCGATTCAGATCGATATGCGGCAGCCGATGCACTCGACCGTTCCGCCTTCGGCCCGCATGGACGGCTTCGATCTGGTGACCGAGGGCACGCTCACCCTGGGCGAGGTGCTGCGCCTGCTGGAGCAGGGCTTCGATCCCGAGCAGACGCGCGCCAATGCCGCCGTGCGCCTGGCCAACCTGCTGCTCGACAGCGACATCGTCAACTTCGCCGTCGGCACGCGCATCAACGAAGCGCACCAGGACCCCAACATCCCCATCGAACTCGATCTGCGCCGCAACATCGTCAAGCGCATCGCGCAGTTGCTGGAGAGCAAGCACATGAAGCGCGTCCTCATTCACTATCTGTAAGCGACTCCAGCCACAGCCTCCAGAAGCGGCCGGCGGCCTCCGCCAACGCCGCTGCGTACTGCTTAGCCTCGGCGCGCAGCCCGGCCGCCGAAAGGCCCGCGGATTGCAGCTCGCTGGCGTGGCCCACGTACCAGCTCTCGAGGCCTGCGGCCGTCACCTCGGGATGAAATTGCAGCCCGAGCGCGAAGTCGCCAATCGTAAAGGCCTGATGCGCGTAGCGCTCGGAAGAGGCCAGCAGGCGCGCGCCGGGCGGCAGATCGAAGGTGTCGCCATGCCAATGAAAGAGCTTCAGATCCACAGCCAGCAGCGGAGCAAACCAATCGGGCGAATCGCTTGCGGCCTTCAGCGGAAACCAGCCGATCTCTTTACCGTTTGTGCCCGGATAGACGCGGGCGCCGAGTGCCGCGGCCATCATCTGCGCGCCCAGGCAGATGCCCAGAATCGGCTTGCGCTCGGCCAGCCGCCGACGGATGAGGGCAATTTCATCGGCAAGAAAGGGATAATCCCGCTCGTCGTAGACCCCGATCGGCCCGCCGAGAACGATGAGCAGATCGCAGCTCTCGGCCTGCGCCAGCGGAAACCGCGCCGTCGAGGCTAGCCTGCTTTCGATCGTAAAGCCGCGCTCGACGAGCGGCGCTTCCAGCGTGCCGAGGTCTTCAAAGGCAACGTGACTCAGGACGAGGGCGTGGTGTGTCGGCTTCTGCATGGCATCAGTCTACGAGGCCGGAGATGAGGATTCAATCAACAAAATCCACCTGCGGGGCGACGGTGATGATGCCGCGCTCATGGCCCAGGTCGAGCAGCTTGCGGATCGCCGCGCGCCCGTCCGCGCCGTAGTCCAGCGTCCGCTCATTCACATACATATTGACGAAGCGGCTGGCCAGGCGCGTATCCAGGTCGCGGGCAAACTGCATCGCGTATTCCAGTGCTGCTTCGCGATGATCGAGAGCGTGCTGGATGCTGTCGCGCAGCGCCTTGGAGAGCGTCTTGTGCGCCTCCGCGCCCAGCGAGCGGCGGATCGCGTTGCCGCCCAAGGGCAGCACGAGGCCGGTCGTCTCCTGCCACCAGAGGCCCAGGTCCAGTACCTTGTGCAGACCGCTGGTGCCGTAGGTGAGCTGGCCCTCGTGGATGATCAGCCCGGCTTCGAAGTCACCGGCAAGAATCGCCGGAATGATCTTGTCGAAGGGAACCGTCTCGGTGCGGAGCTCCGGATTGAAGATCTTCAGCGCCAGATAGGCGGTCGTCATCTCGCCGGGAACGGCGATCTTGATGCGGCCCAAATCCTCCGGCGCCAGCGGCTTGCTGGAGACCACCATGGGTCCGTAGCCCTCGCCCACGCTGCCCCCGCAGCCCATCAGCGTGTACTGCTCTTGCAGATAGGGATAGGCGTGAAAGCTGATCGCGGTGATGTCGAAGAAGGCTTCCTTCTGGGCGCGCAGATTCAGCGTCTCGATGTCGCAGAGCGTGTGCGTGAATTTGTAGCCGGGGACGCGGATCTTATTCGTCGCCAGCCCATAGAACATGAACGCGTCGTCCGAGTCGGGACTGTGCGCGATGGAAATTTCTACGCTCTCAGCCGGTTTTCCGGCTGCTGTCTTTGCTTGACTCATGGGGAATCATAGTCCTTTCGGAGAATAAAAGAAGGGCTAAACCTCTGTTTCTACGTCGCTTTTCTCTGTCGATACCGGCTGCGAGGCGCCCCCCGGCGCACTCTTTTTCCGCTTGCCGGTGCGATATAGACCGATGTGATGCGCCATGCCCCATGCTGCGATCAGCAGCCCCAGCAGCGAGACGAAAAGAATCATCAACAACCAGCGCATCAGTAGCAAACCATGCTCAGGATACCAGACTCACCGCTAAGCGAGCCTGTGCATCGGGGCAGGGAAGCCGAGATTCAAGCCTCGAGCAGGCTCTGCAGCAGCCAGGCGAGGTAGGGCTGGCTGGCTGCTTCAACGCCCAGCACCAGAAACTCCGGCGTCTGGTAGCTGTGCAGTTCATGGAGCCGGGCTTCGAGGGCGGTGAGTTGGGCTTCGTTGGTTTTAAGCAGCAGCAGCGTCTCGGTGGCGGACTCGACCGCGCCCTGCCAGCGATAGATGGACTGTGCGCCGGGGATCAGCGTGGCGCAGGCGGCGAGACGCTCCTCGACCAGGGTGCGGCCGAGGCGGGCGGCCTCGTCGGGGTTGGCCGTGGTGGTGAGGACGATGCGGATGGGTGGAGTGGTTTCGGACATTTTGACTTCCTCGGTAAGTGTAAGGCATTCCCAATGGCGTTTTTTCACCTACCCTGCTACGCTTTTACTGTGCAGATCACGGTCACCATCCCGGATGAGTTCGCCGCGCAGGTTAAGGCCCGCGGCCTGACGCCGGAGAACTATGTTGAGAACCTGATCGATGATGCGGTGCGCACGGCTTCCAGGCCTCTTCCTCCGGCCAAGCCTAGAATGGATATGGCGACATTTCTCCGGGAGATGGCTTCTTTTTCCGATAAAATTCCTCAACTTCCCGACGAGGCTTTTACCCGCGAGAGTTTTTATCAGGACCATGACTGATGTCGCCCGCGCCGAGGTATTTGATCGATACCAATGTTCTATTGCGGATATTTCGGCCAGACGACCCCCAGCACCAACTGACACGGGCAGCTCTCGATGAGTTGGACAGGCGTGGAATTGAAGCCTGTTTCTCCCTGCAAAATATAGCTGAGTTTTGGAATGTCTGTACCCGGCCCCTGGAACGAAACGGCTATGGCCTCAACATCTCCGATGCCAGCCAATGTGTCGACCGAATCGAACGCACAATGACTTTTCTTCCAGACAATGAGGAAGTTTATTCGATCTGGCGTCGGCTGGTGATTGCCAATCAAGTATGCGGCGTGCAGGTGCATGATGCGCGGCTTGCTGCGATCATGCAGGCTTATGGCTTGACATGCATTTTGACGCTGAATCTGCCTGATTTCCTGCGCTATGCGAAGATTCAGGCAGTGCATCCAAGCCAAGTTCAGCCCTCGGCGCAATAGCAGAAACGGGTCTCTGCAACTGCAGAGAACTTGTTCCCGCGCGCCCGAGTAAGGCAGTATGAAATGAGAGCCGCTCGGTACGGCTCAAGGAGAATTGTCGATGGCGAAGGGGATCAGGTTTGGGACTTCGGGGTGGCGGGCGATTGTGGCCGAGGAGTTTACGGTGGCCAATATTCGCCTCGCGGTGGCGGGCATTGCCGCGTATGTGAAGACGCAGCCGGAGCCGCACCGCGTACTTGTGGGCCGCGATCCGCGCTTTCTGGGCGAGAGCTTTGTGGACGTGGCGGCGCGCGTGCTGGCCGGGGCGGGCGTGACGCCGATTGTGATTCCCGAGGCCGCGCCGACGCCGGCTATCGCCTATGCGGTGCGCGAGCTGAAGACGAGCGGCGCGATCAACTTTACCGCCTCGCACAATCCGCCGGAGTACAACGGCATCAAGTTCTCGACGCACGACGGCGCACCGGCTTTGCCGGAGGTGACAAAGCAGATCGAGGCGGCGATTGCGGCGTTGCAGCAGAGCGGCGCGGCGATTGCGCTGGCGGAGGTTCCGGCGGGCGGCTTTGAGACAGCCGACGTGAAGCCGGGTTTTGTGAAGCGGATTGGAGAGCTGGTGGACTTGAAGACCATCGCCGCTTCAGGCATCAAGATTGTCTACGATCCCTTCTGGGGCGCGGGGCGCGGCTACAGCTCGGAGATTCTCGGCGCGGCGGGCGTCGCGGTGGAGACGGTTCACGATTACCGCGATGTTTTATTCGGCGGCCATGCGCCGGAGCCGGATGATCCTCTGCTGGGCGATTGCAAGGCCAAGATGAAGCAGACGGGCGCAGTGCTGGGCATTGCGACCGACGGGGACGCGGACCGCTTCGGCGTGGTGGACGCGGACGGCACCTTCATTCAGCCGAATTACATCATCGCGCTGCTCTTCGATTACCTGGTGGAGACGCGCGGCTGGCGGAACGGCGTGGCCAAGAGCGTGGCGACGACCAACCTGATTAATGCGCTGGCCGACTACCACAAGGTTCCGCTCTATGAAACGCCCGTCGGCTTCAAGTATATCGGCGAGCTGATCAACCAGGACAAGATCGCCATCGGCGGCGAGGAGTCGGCGGGGCTGACGATTCGCGGCCATGTGCCGGAGAAAGACGGCGTGCTGGCCGGATTGCTGGTGGCCGAGATGGTGGCCAAGCGCGGCCGGAGCCTGAGCGCGCAGTTGCAGGAACTGTTTGCCAAGGTTGGTTCCTTCTATCCGATTCGCGCGAACTTCCACTTGACCCCGCAGGCAATGGCCGCGTTCACTGAGAAGATGAAGGCCGATCCCGCCGATCTGAGCGGGCGCAAGGTGGCGAGCGTGGTGCGCACGGACGGGTTGAAGCTGATCCTGGAGGATGGCTCATGGGTCTGCTATCGGCTCTCGGGAACCGAGCCGGTGGTGCGCGCTTATACGGAGGCGCGCAGCGAACAGGACTCCGAGGCGCTGCAGGCGGCGGCCAAGCAGTTTGTGCTGAGTTAGAATTCCGAGTCAGGAATTGCCTGTGGAATTCGGTACGCGGAGACGCGGATTCTTCGACTCACCACCCCCAAACTGAAGAACGTTTGGGGCCCCGTTCGCTCAGAATGACAGATCGAATTGGGAGAGGACAGCTCGATGCCGGTCGTGACAAGACAAGCCGAGAAAAGCGCGACGGAGCCGCCGGCAACGCTGCGGGAGCGGGCGCTCGGCTGGCTGCGGCGGGCCTGGCGTCCGGCGGCCTCGGTGGCTGCCGTGACAATCGCGTTCGTGCTCGTCTGGCAGGGCATCAGCGGCAAGAACGGGCTGCTGATGTGGCGCGAGAAGCAGGCCGAGGATCGCGAACTGCAGAAGGAGATCGACGCGCTGAACCAGGAGAACGCCCGCCTGCGCCAGCGCGTGGAGCAACTGAACTCGAATCCGGATGCAATCAATCAGGTTGCGCGGGAGCAGTTGCACTACGCCAAGCCGAATGAGGTGATCGTTCAACTGCCGCCGGAGAAGAAGCCGCCGGAGCAGCTGATTGGCTCCGGTAAGTAATTGGATTCATATAGATTATTGAAACCTTCATCCCTTTCGCGGTATTTCAATTTACGGGAAAATTAGGTAGTGGGTCAGTTTGAATAAAGATACCCTCGGGGGCTAAAGCCCGCATGATATTGCGGAGTTTATGTACGGGCTAAAGCCCGTACCCTTCAAATTGACCCACTGCTGAAAATTACTTCTCCAATCCCTCAGGCGAAGCCAAAGAAATCGATTCGCGGTGTGAGATTCCGAACCAATTCAATTATTCAAAGAACTTGTCGATAGATGAAATATGCCTCTGACCCAGAGTTGAAATGGGTCCAATGCTCTTTCGGCACATGCAAAGGGCCTCTCATGTCTGAGACCGTATTCAAACCGGAAGCGCTGGTTCCCATCTGGGTAGAAAATACCGGCATCTCCGCGCTGGAAAAGATGGCGCAGCGCCCCGTGTTGATTGAGCTGGATTCGCTGGGCAAGACGATGCGCGGCCAGATGATGCAACTGACGATGTCGGGAGCCGTCGTTCTTCCCAATGAGCAGTTCTTGATATGGAACAGCCTCCATGTGAAGGTCTCCTTCCGCTTCAACGACGTTGTCTACAATCTCACCGGATTGACGTTCATGAGCGAGAAAGACCTTCGCTTCCGCTTCGAGTTCGACAATGTGACGCGCAAGAGCTTCATCATTCTCAGCAAGAATCTAGGCGAGGCGGGACTGCTGGATGCCGCCGATGTGGAACAGATACTGGCCGCGAAGAGTGCCGACAAGCAGGCTTCAGAGGCGGATTCCGCGTCACTGAAAAAATCTCGACTCCACGCCCGACTGGTTCGCCATGAACCGCCTCCAGGCGGGAAGGAGCGGCGCATCCATCATCGCTATGACATCGAAGCGAACGCCAAGCTGGCGGTCGTCAACTCCGATTGCAACCTTGAATGTACCGTGCTGGAGCTGAGTTTGGGCGGTTGCCGGGTCCATACCGAACTTCCGAGCACCATCGAATTGGGTACGCAGGTGGAGGTGCAGTTTGTCTCCTGCGGCTATCCGCTGCGTATGCCGGCGAAGATTCAAGGCAAGCACGGCGATCATATCCTCGGCTTGAAGTATCTGGAGATGAGCACCCGAATAAGAGAGCGGCTCAAGAGTCTGATTTGGGAGGTTGCAGAGGACGAGAGGGGAAGCAGCCCTGAACTCAGCCAATCCTAGAAATCCACGTGGGCGCGGACGGAGCCGACCCAGACCGGCCCGCGGTCGCGATTGTAGCCGGGATTGTTGATGTGCTGCACATCGACGGCATAGAAGAGGCCGCGCCACACGTGCCAGTTGTAGTAGCCTTCGACAATATTCTCGCGTCCGTAGTTGAGGCTGCCGTCGCCCAGCAGAAAGCCCAGTCCGCCCAGCTTCAAATACTCCTGATGGTCGCGCTTGATGGCGTTCGATACCGCAACCAGGGCGATCTTGTCCGCCGGGCGATGCCAGCGCGCGCCGGCCAAGTCGCTGCCCACCTCGACCGTCTGATCGACCTCCGTGTAGGCGTAGGATTCATGCTGGCCCTCGTTCCATCCAAAGCGGCCAAAGAGGCGCAAATCCTCGGTGATCTCCTGCTCGATGTTGTAGCCGAAGCCGTATTTGAGGGCGCCGTAGTGCTCGTGCAGCAGGATGTTGGGCGCGGGCAGAGCCTGGTCCGCACCGTAAAGGAAGGCGTCGACGGTCTCGCGATAGACGCCCATGTGGGCGCGGTTGGCGTAAAAGAGCAGGCGCTCGGTGCCCTGCCGCTTGGCGACAAAGCTTTTGCGCAGTTCAAACTCGCCGTTGTGTGCGTGCGCGCGCCGCCAATTCCAATCCAGATCCATGCCGTTGGCCACGGTGGGCATGGCGAAGAGGCCGTAGCGCAGGCTCCAGACGCGGTCGTCGTACTCGATCAGGCCGCCCACGGTGTAGCCGCGCGTGTTGGCCGCGTAATCCCATGCGCCGTTGTTGTCCACCGTCCAGTTCATGAACTGCAGATGGCTGTCGGAGCCGGGGCCGTTCACGTCGAAGAAATCCGGCAGCGTCAGTTTGCCCAGGCGCAGCTCGAGGCGGCGCGCGGGCAGGCGGGGCGCAAGGCCAAAGGTCGAGGCAGAGATGGCGTCCTGAGCTACTGTTTCATTGGTGAGCCCAAGAACCTGATGCAGCTCATAGCGGGCCAGGTAGGGCGCGGTGCCCAGCGTCGGGTTACGCACCACGTCCAGATTGGTAAAGCCGGCCAGCCCCAGCGCCTGGCTCAATCCTCGCCCTCCGGCGCTCTCCAGATCCAGGATCACATCGGTGTTGTAGCGGATGGAGTGGGTCGGACGGATGACCGAATAGAGCGTGCCCAGCAGCGAGGTCTTGTACTCGGATGCGCCGCGAAAGCTGTTGACGCCGACGTACGGAGAATGAAAAGGCAGATTGCCCTGAAAGATAATATTGGCCTGGCCCGAGAGCCAGTAGCGGTCGTTGCCGTGATGCGGGGCCAAGGTGAGGATGGGCTCGCTCTCGGGCGCTTTCGGCTCCGCTTTGGCCGACGCCTTCCCGGGCGCATCGGGCAGCGGATTCTCTTGCTGCGCGGCGGCCGATGCGCAGACGAGCGCCCCCAGCGCGAGCGCGCTCAGCAGGCGGATTGCCTGGCGGGGGCTCGAGCGGGTTCGGGCTATGCGGAGCATCGATGACCTCATCGGTTGGATGCGCCCCGTGTGCGGCAGGACGCGGGGATAGAATGGTGAGTGAACCGTACCCCTGATCGATATATACCATACCCGGGGTGGGTATTGGCAAGCGGAGGCCTTCCATGTCCGGACATGAACGAGAGAAGCTCAAACTCTTGCAGCGCATCAGAAAAATGCGCGGACAACTCGATGCCGTCGAGCGCTCGCTCACGGCCGACGAGGATTGCGGCGGGCAACTGATGCTGCTGGCCGCAGTGCGCGGCGGCGTGAACAGCCTGATGGGCGAGGTGCTGGAGACGCACATCCGCTTCCATCTGGTTGACGGCGTCAAGGAGCAGATTGCCCCCGATTTGGCCGAGGATCTGATCGACCTGGTGCGCGCCTATTTGAAATGATCTCATCGAAAGAAAACAGCCGCTGCCGCTCCAAGCCTGTGCAGAGCAAGTGGAGGACTGTTACTCGATTGTAGATTGCCACAGGCGTGGCAATTGTTAGAGCCGGATGAATCTGCGGCTTGCGCTCGTTCTCCCTGCGATAGAAGATCCGGCTCCGAGCGCCTGGCGGAACATTTTTTTCACGCGATTCGTATGGAATGATATGAACCCTGGCCCGCTGGCTGTTGTGGCCTCGCAAGATGGCCGTCAATCCTCACTGTTCGCTTCCGGCATAGCGATTGCCGTCTATGTGGCCCTTGCGCGCATCGTTTTGTTCTGCATCGCCGGGCCGCATTACGGATACTTTCGCGACGAGTTGTATTATCTGGCGTGCGGCGAGCATCCCGCCTGGGGATATGTGGATCAGCCGCCGCTGATCGCATGGGTGGCGTGGCTGCTGCAACACTCGATCGGCACCTCGCTTTGGGCCTTGCGCCTGCTGCCGGCGCTGGCCGGAGCCGGGACGATCGTATTGACGGGAGCGCTGACACGCTCGCTAGGTGGCCGGCGGTGGGCGATCTTTCTCGCCTCGCTCGGGGCCTTGCTGACGCCGGTCCTGCTCATCTTTTCTCATCTGTTTGCCATGAACGCCTTTGACCCGCTGCTATGGACGGCCATCGCCTGCGTGGTGGTGCGCCTTGCCCAGAGCGGGCGCGAGCCTCTTTGGCTGGCCGTGGGCGCGCTCGTGGGCGTCACTATCCTGAACAAATACGGCGTCCTCTTCTGGCTCTCGGGATTGTTGATCGGTGTTTGTCTGACGCCGCTTCGCCGCAGCTTCGGTCATGTCTGGATATGGCTGGGATGCGCGCTGACGGCTGCGATCTCGCTGCCCAACTTTCTCTGGCAATGGCAGCACGAGTTTCCCTTTCTGCAGTTGATGCACAACATCCGCGCGCATGGCCGCGACATTGCGCTCGGGCCGCTCTCCTTTCTGCTGGCGCAGGCTCATATGCTGGGCTTTGTGACTGCGCTCTTTGTGCCATTTGCCCTGCTCTACTTTTTTTCCAAAGCCGGAAGGAGCGTGCGCGCTCTGGGGTGGGCCTATCTGGTCTTCCTGGCGGAGATGATGCTGCTGCACGGCAAGATGTATTATGTCGCGCCCGTCTATCCGATGATCTTTGCCGCCGGCGCGGTGGGTTTGGAAGCCGTCGCATCGAGCAGGCGCTGGAGTTGGGCCAAGCCGGTTCTTGCCGTGTCGATCGTGAATGCCGGCATTGTCTCCGCGCCGCTGGTTCTGCCCGTTCTGAGCGTTCCCGCCTTTCTCGCCTACGAGCGGATGACGGGCATCCAGTCGCAGAAGTTCGAGCACCAGCCGGATGGAGTGCTGCCGCAGGTCTATGCCGATATGTTCGGCTGGGAGCAGGTGGCGCAGACGGTGGCGGCCTACTATCACACGCTTTCACCGGAGGAGCAGCGCAAGACCGCCATCTTTGCCAACAATTATGGGGACGCCGGCGCGATCGACTTCTTCGGGCCGCGCTACGGGCTGCCGAAGGCCATTGGCAATCACCAGAACTACTGGATATGGGGGCCGCGCGAGTTTACCGGCGAGAGCATCATCGTCCTCGGCGAGGGCCACGAGAGCAATATGCAGAGCAAATGCGCCAGCTACTCGATCATCGGCAATACGATGAACCCGCTCTCGCGGCCCGACGAATGGCAGCCTATCTATCACTGCCGCGGATTCAAGTGGAACCTCAAGGAGAAGTGGCCGGAGATGAAGCACTGGGATTGAGTGAGCGGCTTTCTTCGCCGCTCGATCAATGCCGCGCGCCGCTCAGCTCTCCTTGCGATAGAGCATCTCGCGCATGGCGCGGCGGCGGGCCTCGTTCAGCTCGCGCTCGGTCTTGGGAGCGACGAAGGCTCCGTGCGTGCTGCCGGCGCTCTCGGCAGCCTCATCGGCGGCGCTGCACTCGGGACAGCGGTTGGCAAAGCCCGGCTTGCCGGGTCGCAGCTCGAACTCTTCCGAGCAGATCACGCAGGTCTTGATGGGAAATTCCATACATAATCCCCAATAATGTTTCCGGTATCTGATCCCTGATCCCCGTTATTACTCCAGCGCCTTCTCGACCGCGTCGGCCAGCCTCTCTAATCCATCGGCAAGCTCGCCTTCGAGGTGAACGCGCAGAGCGCGCCTGCCGCGCGCTTCGAGCACCGCCAGATCGCCCGCGGCCTGGGCGTCGATGACCACGCCAAAGGTCAGCTTCTGTCCGGGAATCTCAACATCAACGGAATGATCCGCGGTGATCTGCAGGAAGACGCCTGTGTTGGGACCACCCTTGTAATCCTGCCCGGTGGAGTGCAGGAAGCGCGGGCCGAAGCCGAGACAGGTGGCGACGCGCTTGGTGTCGCGCACCCGGTGGCGCAGGCGTTGAATCACCGCCTCGTTCTCCGAGAACATTGGCAGATAGGCCAGCGCGGCAAAGTAATCGCCGGAGTGAATCTGATTCAGATGAGCGCGCAAGTAGCCGACGAGCGTCTGGCTGGGCGCGGCATCTTTCAGCGTGGCCGCGTAGGTGTCGGTCGCGTAGAGTTTGAAGCCCTCGCCCGCCAGCACCGGCGTCCGCGCCGGCAGTTGGCCGCTCTGCTCGTAGGCCGCCGTCAGCGCGCGGGTCTCGATCTTGGCCGACTCCACGTCGGGCTGATTGAAGGGATTGATACCCATCACGGAGCCCGCGACCGAGGTGGCCACCTCCCAGGTGAAGAACTGGCCGAAGATCTCGTAGAGGTCGTCGAGCTCGATCATCACCACCGGATGGCCTGCGGTCGCGAGCGCCGCGACTTGAGAGTCCTGCGAGCTGTCGGCAGTGGCCGCGTAGCGGATATATACAAAAACCCGATCCTGTCCATATGTTGCCGGTGCGGCGATCGCCTCGCGATCCACCGGCGTAATGCCCAAGCCCCGCTTGCCGGTCGATTCGGCGACCAACTGCTCCATCCATGCGCCCAGGTCGGAGAGCTCGGGCGAGGTGAAGACGGTCAGCTTGTCGCGACCGTCCGAGGCCGCCGAGCCCAGTGCGAGTCCCAGTTGCACGGCGAAGTTTTCCTTGGGGTCAAGTTTAGCCGCGGCGACGGCCTTGGCGGCCTCATCCAGCAGCTTCTCGACATTGAGGCCGGCCAGCGTCGCCGCCACCACGCCGAAGGGCGAGAGGGCGGAGAAGCGTCCGCCGATCTCCGGGTCGCCATAGAAGATGTAGCGGAAGCCGTCTTGCTTGGCCACCTGCTCCATCTTCGAGCCGGGATCGGTGATGGCGATAAAGTGGCTGCCCACCTCCTCCGGCCCAACGGCCTCCTTCATCTCGTTGTAGAAGTACTGCTTCAGCACATTCGGCTCGAGCGTCGAGCCGGATTTGCTGGCCACCACCACCAGCGTATCGGCCAGATTGGCCTCATTGCGCGCCGTCCAGACCTGCTCGGGATCGGTGGAATCGACGATGCGCAGCGCGGGGAAGTCGGGGCGCTGGCCAAAGGTGAGCGAGAGCACCTCCGGACAGAGGCTCGATCCGCCCATGCCCAGCAGCAGCACCGTCTGGAAGTCGGCCGTTTCCACCTCCGCGCCCAGCTCGGCATAGGTGGCCAGATCCTTCTGCTGGCGCTCGACAATGTCGATCCAGCCCAGCCATTTTTCCTCGCCGTCGCCGGTCCACAGGCTCGAGTCCTTCTGCCAGAAGCGGGCGACTTTGTTGTTGGAGGTCCAGTCGGCGGAGGCCTGATCCACGGCCGCGCGCAATGCTTGCGGTAGTTCAAATTGAATCTTCATATCGTTCTATATTGTGCAACAAAAGGCCGCATCCTGTCCGTGCCGTAACGGAAATTCTTCTTGGCAATCGGACAAGTGCATTGACCCACCCTGCCCGGCGGGTTGAGGATAGAGGTTGAGCCCGCTTGAGCGGTTCTCCAATAGGTATGTCCCGATCAGTTTTTCGCAGGTGTCTTTTTCTTGATGAAAAAGCCACTCAGCAACATGATTCCGGGGGGCAGCAATTGGAGAACCGCTGATGCCGCACCCCAACAGAGGAGCCGACTCCATGCCTGAATCTTCCCAGACGATCCACGATCGCCAGCGTTCCCTGCCGCCGGTGCTGGAGAGCCCGTTGGCCGGCGAAGGACTGGAAGAGATCTTCCAGATCGTAGCCTCCGGGCTTTATAGCCTGGCCTCGATGCTGGTGGGCGAAGGCGAGCCGAGTATGCGGCTGGTGGAGGCGGCGGTGGCCAAGGCCGAGGTCTCCGTCTGCCAGAATCCGCTGGAAGCCCGCCAGAGCAGCCGCCGTTGGCTGGCCTCGTCGGCGCTCGATCTGCTGGCCGAGCGTGAGCCGGGCAGCCTGACCCCGCCCGCGGGATTGGCTCCGGCCAGCGTCTGCATCGACGACGACGACCTGGCCGCGACCGGCATCACCACGGAAGAGTTGGAGGGCATGATCGCCGGCCCCGAGCGCGACCGCGTCCGCGAGTGGCTGCATGGGCTGCCGCCCTGGATGCGCTCCGTCTTTGTGCTGCGCGCCGTGGCCGGCTTCAATGCCACTGAGACGGCCGAGCTGCTGGCCAGGCATAGCGGGACGCAAGCCGCAGAATGGAATCGTGAGACCGTGCGCGAGGTCTATCGCCAGGGGCTCTGCTCGCTGGCCTCGCAACTGCTGCACGCATCCACTGAACGGTAATTGGGGAACGGTAAGCGGAACGGAGATTGGTTAGGCGCACGGTGATCCCAGTGCGCCAGTTCCAGCACGATTCGAACGATCAAACGAAGAGGCTTTTTTTCGACAGAGCCGCTCGCTCCAGCGTCACTCGCGAAACCCATGCGACCAGAATGCTCAGCCCCAGGCCGCCCGCAGCCATCAGGCCTGCGGTCATGCTGGGGTGATGCCACCGGTCCAGCCGGGCAGCCAGGTTGTAACTCAAGGCTATATGCATGATAGAGAAATGGTAGAGATAGAGTCCATAGCTGATGAAGCCGAAGAAAGCAAGCGTGCCGTTCATGAAAAAGAGGCGGTGCAACTGCTTTCCCGTATTCTCCGAGACCAGTGCAATCAGAAGCAGACCGGTGGAGAAGATCGCAACTGCCGTATAGAGCAGGGGGAAACATGGAACATTGGTCGTGAAGAATGCCTGGATGGAAAGAAAGAGTGAAACTCCCGCAATCATCAAGGCAGAACCGGCCAGCAGCAGGGTCATGCGTTTGGGCGTTGCCGAGCGCAGCCAAATGGCCACAAAGGCACCGCAGAGAAGCCCGTCATAGTGCGTGAATGGGCAAATGTAAATAACGATATCGGAGACGCCGTGATGCCGGGCAATCAGTCGAATCAGAGGCGCGGCGGAAAGGCCGGCCAGCAGAATCGGCAGGATGATCAGCCGTCTGCAAATCCGCAGGATTGCCGGCCATACCAGATAGAACTGCTCCTCGATCGCCAGAGACCATGTAATGCTCAGCAGCGGGGAGTAATAGAGTGCCGGGCCTAGCAGATTCTGAATAAAGAGCAGGTACGCCCAGACGCCGTATGGTTCCCCAAGCAGGGTCCCGGCCGACAAGCCGGACAAGTGCCTGATGAGCGGAACGATGGCGAATACCAGGAACAAAATAATCAGATATACGGGCCAGATGCGCAGGATGCGGCGTACGTAGAAACGCTTGAAGTATCCTTTTTCGCCTCGACTCTCCCACAGGATGCCCGTGATAAGAAACCCGGATAGGACGAAGAAGAGATCGACTCCGATCCAGCCCTGACGGAGAATCCCATCGAAATATTGAGGGGCAGCCTTCTTCGTGTGATTCATCAGCACCAAAAGAATCGCCAGGCCGCGGAGCCGGTCCAGTTGCGGAATCGACCTGGGCAACCGATACAGCGACCTCAACTCCAGCTCAGCGGCAGACTGACCGTTCGGTTCTTGCATCCGATCACCATGGATGGGGTAGTCGATCTCTCTCTATCATAACTGGATACGCCTTCCCGGTTGCGGGCATCCGCGATATGCCTCGAGGCAATCAAGCGAAGCATAGATCCGAAACTTCAGTTAGCTTATGGGGCTGGGCAGAGGCGGCTCCAAAGGTTGCGGCGCTCAGTTTCGACAGAGCTTCCAATCAAGCTTCAGCATTCTCAGAAGTCACACCCAGACGAAAAAGCCTCCCGTCGCCGGGAGCCTTTCCTGCCCACCCCTTCGCTTGGATCGTTCTCAAAAAGGCGGATCGTCTCGATGAATACCTTGGACCTTCATGCCACTTGCCAGATTGGACCCAAGTTCCTTGAAATCTGGCGGGGACGACGAGACTCGAACTCGCGACCTCTGCCGTGACAGGGCAGCGCTCTAACCGACTGAGCTACGTCCCCACTTGCAGTTACACCCGACGTGCTTCCACTCCAGAGGGTGGAAATCGCTTGAGCACAACCACTAAAAAGAGTGTACCAGAGAAGCCCGAAGCCGTTGAGGAAAACCGGCCCAGCCGCTGGCGAAAAAATCGATCGGGCTCGCGCTCATCCCTGCCAAGGGGCGCGATGGCCGCGGCTGCTGGGAAGAAAGCCCATATCCATCGAGATGCCGCGCACGCACTGCAACAGGTGGTTGGCGATCGAGGGCAGCTTCTGGGCCGTCACGCGGAAGGAGGGCCCGGAGATGCTCACCGCCGCCACCGGCAGGCGCTGCGCATCCAGCAGCGGCACGGCGATGCAGCGCAGACCCTCCTCGAACTCCTCGTCGTCGACGGCATAGCCGCGGCGGCGGGTCTTTTCGATCTCGGTGCGAAGCGCCTCGGGAGTGGTGATGGTGCGCTGGGTGAAGCGCTCAAAGCGGATGCGGCGCAGAATCTCGTTCAGGCGCTCCTCGGGCAGAAAGGCGAGGATGGCCTTGCCCACCGAGGTGCAATGGGCGGGGTTGCTCGAACCGATGCGGGTAATCATGCGCACCGAGCGGGCCGGCTCGATCTTGTCGATGTAGATCACGTGCGCGCCCTCCAGAATGCAGAGGTGCGCTGTCTCCTCGGTCTCGGTGACCAGGCGGCGCAGATGCGGCTGGGCGCGGTCGCGCAGATCGTATTGCTCAATGGCGCGATTGCCTAAATCGAAGAGCTTCAGGCCGAGGCGAAATTTGCCGCCCAGGGTGCGCTCGACCATGCGATGGCGCTCCAGAACCATCAGGAAGCGGTGCGCGGTGCTCTTGTGCAGTTGCAGGCTCAAGGCAACCTGCGCCAGTCCCAGCGGCGTATCGCTCTCCCCCAGCAGATCGAGGACGGCAAAGGCGCGGTCGAGGGCTTGTACTTTATAGGTTCCTTGCGGGGCTTCGTCTCGCATGATGGTCCTCAACTTCGCAGAATGACTCTCTTTCAGTTTGCTGATTTTGGGATGCCGTGTCAAATGCTGGCATACGAATTTACGTTACGGGAGGTGCCAATGGGTGAGGCCACCGCATCTCGCCGTCGATTGGCAACCGCCGGTTAGCTCTCTGCCATCACCGTCTGCCGGAGGAGTGTGAGCAGGCCCTAATTATCAAAGGTTTCTCATGACAGTATGCCGCTCGCCGATAACCAACATGAGCAATTGTTAAGTTTTCAGTTGCCTGAAAGCCGTTGTTCGCAGCCGGGTTCTGCACTTTCGCCATGCAATCGTTACTCCATCTGAACGAAACTCCATCGCTGGGCACTGGCTCGATGACCGTCGCGATGATCAGCCCGGACGAGCCGAGCCGCAATGCCGCATCGAGCGCGCTGGGTGAATGCCCCGGCGTGCAGATCCGCGAGTTCATCTCCTATCCGCCGGGCATCGAAAATGTCTCGCGGATGCTGGGCAACAACTTCGATGTTGTGCTGATCGATCTGGACAGCGATCCCGAGTATGCTCTGGATCTGGTTGAGAGCATCTCGGTCAACGGCGCGGCCACGGCGATGGTCTTCTCCTCCAAGGCCGATCCCGATCTGCTGGTTCGCTGCATGCGGGCCGGCGCTCGCGAGTATCTGATTACCCCCTTCAAACCCGGCGAGATGGCCGATGCGCTGGTGCGTGCCTCGGCCTTGCGCGCGGTCGTCAAGCCGGAGAAGAAGACCGGCGGCAGGCTGCTGGTTTTTTTGAGCGCCAAAGGCGGCTCGGGCGTGACCACGCTGGCCTGCAACTATGCCATCTCGCTGGCTCAGGAGTCGCGCAAGCGCACGCTGCTGATCGACATGAATCTTCCCTTGGGCGACGCGGCGATCAACCTTGGCGTCCGCGCGCAATACTCGACGCTGAATGCGCTCGAAAACTTCAGCCGTCTGGACTCGAATTTCCTCTCCGGGATGCTGGTGCAGCACAGTTCGGGGCTGCTGGTGCTGGCCGCGCCCACCGAGCTGGTGACGGCGCAGACCTCCGACGACGCGGTGGACAAGCTGCTGGCCGTCGCCTGCCAGGACTTCGATTATGTGGTGGTGGATGCCGGCTCGCGGCTCGACCTGCAGCACACGCATCTGTTCGACGAATCGGTCACCGTCTATCTGGTTACGCAGGTGGGCGTCAGCGAGCTGCGCAACTCCAATCGCCTGATCACCAAGCTCTCGGCCGAGGGCTGCCCCAAGCTGGAGATCGTCATCAACCGCTACGACCCGAACTCGCAGGAGATCGACGAGGCGCAGGTGACCAAAGCATTGACGCGCCAGGCGGAGTGGAAGATTCCCAACAACTATGCCGCCGTGCGCCGGATGCAGAATACGGCCGTCTCGCTGATGCATGAAGACTCGAAGATCTCGCGGGCCATCCGCGAGATGTCGCGCTCGGTCAGCGGCGAAGTGGCCGAAGAGAAGAAGGGAAAGAAGAGAGGCTTCAGCCTCTTCGGCTGATTGTCTGGCCGGAAGATCACCGCAGGCGGTAAAATGCGGTCATGCCCGCTTATCGCTCACGAACCTCGACGCATGGACGGAATATGGCCGGAGCGCGCGCATTGTGGCGCGCCACCGGCATGCAGGACGGCGACTTCGACAAGCCCATCATTGCCATCGCCAACTCCTTCACCCAGTTCGTCCCCGGCCACGTTCACCTGAAGGACCTCGGCCAGCTTGTCGCGCGCGAGATCGAGCGAGCGGGCGGCGTTGCCAAGGAGTTCGACACCATCGCCATCGACGATGGCATCGCCATGGGCCATGACGGAATGCTCTACAGCCTGCCCTCGCGCGACCTGATCGCCGATTCAGTCGAGTACATGGTCAATGCCCACTGCGCCGATGCACTGGTCTGCATCTCCAACTGCGACAAGATCACGCCGGGAATGCTGATGGCCGCCATGCGCCTGAATATTCCCGTGGTCTTTGTCTCCGGCGGGCCGATGGAGGCGGGCAAGGTCAAGCTGAGCGGCAACATCGTCAAGGCAGTCGATCTGATCGACGCGATGATTGTCGCCGGCGATCCCAACGTGAGCGACGCCGATGTGGACGAGTACGAGCACTCGGCCTGTCCCACCTGCGGCTCCTGTTCGGGAATGTTCACTGCCAATTCAATGAACTGCCTGGTGGAGGCGCTGGGCCTCGGCCTGCCCGGCAACGGCAGCGTGCTGGCCACGCACTCGGACCGCAAGGAGATCTTCCTCGAAGCTGGCCGCACCATTGTCAAACTCGCCCGGCGCTACTACGAGCAGGACGACCAGACCGTTCTGCCGCGCGCCATCGGAAGCTTTGAGGCCTTCGAGAACGCCATGACGCTGGACATCGCCATGGGCGGGTCTACAAATACTGTGCTGCATCTGCTGGCGATCGCGCAGGAGGCCGAGGTGCCCTTCACCATGGCCGATATCGACCGCCTCTCGCGCCGCGTGCCCAACCTCTGCAAGGTCGCCCCCTCGGCGCCCAGCGTGCATCTGGAGGATGTGCATCGCGCCGGCGGCATCTTTGCCATCCTTGCCGAACTAGACCGGGCCGACCTGCTGCATCGCTCGGCGTACACCGTTCATGCTCGGACGATCGGTGAGGCCATCGATTCACTCGATGTGATGCGCTCGCCCTCGTCGGCAATCCAGCAGTTCTATCGCGCTGCTCCCGGCGGCGTGCGCACGACCGAGGCCTTCAGCCAAAGCAATCGTTACGACGCGCTGGATCTCGATCGTACGCACGGCGTGATTCGCTCGCTCGACCACGCCTTCAGCAAGGACGGAGGCCTCGCCGTGCTCTTCGGCAACATCGCCGAGGAGGGTTGCATCGTGAAGACGGCGGGCGTCGATCCGGCGCATCTGACCTTCACCGGCCCGGCGCGCATCTTCGAGAGCCAGGACTCGGCCGTCGAAGCGATTCTGGGCGACAAGGTCGCGCCCGGCGATGTGGTCCTGATCCGCTACGAGGGGCCCAAGGGCGGTCCGGGAATGCAGGAGATGCTCTATCCCACCAGCTATCTCAAATCCAAGGGGCTGGGCAAGGTCTGCGCGCTCATCACCGACGGACGCTTCTCCGGCGGCAGCTCCGGACTTTGTATTGGCCATATCTCGCCCGAAGCGGCAGAAGGCGGTTCACTGGCGCTGGTGGCCGAGGGCGACATCATCGAGATCGACATTCCCCAGCGCATCCTGCGCGTGTCTCTTACGGATACGGAGTTGGCCCTCCGGCGCAAGGCAACCGAGGCCAAGGGCTCGGCCGCATGGAAGCCAGCTGCTGCGCGCGTGCGCAAGGTATCGCAGGCGCTCCAGGCCTATGCCGCCATGACCACCAGCGCCTCGCGCGGCGCGGTGCGCGACGTGAGCCGCATCCAGAAGTAGTCTTTCCCTTTCAGAGATTTTGCTGTACTATTTCGTTAGAGTAGGATTCAATCCTACTCTAACGAGAGGCGAATCCATGCGTTCTACGCGTCAGCTGAGCATCACCTTGCCCAATGAAATGGCTGAGATGGTCCGCGCCAGGGTCGCCTCCGGCGAATATGCCTCCGAAAGCGAGATCATCCGCGACGGTTTGCGTGCTTTAGAGGTGCGCGACCGGGCCTTTGAAGCATGGCTGCGAAACGATGTGGCCGCTGCCTATGATGCCATGAAGGCCGATCCATCCCGCGCACGATCGGCAGATCAAGTGCGCGCATCGCTTGAGGCCGCCCACCAGTCCGCTCTCAGCGCAGGATGATCTATCGCGTCCTCTACGCTCCGGAGGCAGAGGCGCAACTGGTCGCTCTCTTTTTTCATATTGCTGCTGCCGCCTCACCGGAGATTGCCGCCCGCTACACAGACGCAATTGTGGAGCAGTGCGAGAGCCTGAAGGCCTTTCGCATGCGAGGTGCGCTTCGGGATGATATCCGCCCCGGCCTGCGCGTCTTCGGCTTTCGGCGGCGCGTCAGTATCACCTTCGAGATCACCGGAGAAGTCGTAACCATCCTCGGCATCTTTTATGGTGGACAGAACTTCGAGACGGCCTTCAAGGAATAAAACCGGGCATGGCACCTCACCTCCCCAAAATCGAGAGTTGCACCAGCAGCGCTTTGATGATGCGCTGGTCGCGTAAACGCGCCCTCCCTGCGGGGTTGAAGCTCGACCTCTCCAGTGTTTGGAATGAGGACACTCTCAACATCAGCCCGGCAGGCGATCTTCGGTACTCGATCTCCCGCTCGAAAGTCATTGCAGAAGGGCAAGAAAATCCTCAGCATATCTAAATAATTTTTAACCGCCGCCGATGCATCCGTTAGAGAGGTCATAAGGATGCTCACCAACACAACCCCCGTCTATCTACTCGCATCGGCAGAGCCCGGACTGCTTACGGCTCTTGAACCTGTGCTGGCTTCCAACGGCGCGCGCGTGGAGATCTTCCTTTCCGCCGAGGCGGCTCTGCCCGCGCTCACCGCGGCTCATGCGCCCACGGCGGCGCTCATCGATGTCCGCCTGCCCGGCATGAGCATGGGCCAGTTGCTGGCCTCGGCGCGCTCGGAGGCCACAGGGCGCGGCTATCCGATTCTGCTGCTTGCGGATTCGATCAGCCAGGAATGGATCGATCGCCTCGCCGAGAGCGTCATCGACGACCTGTTGCCGATCGCAATGGAGCCAACTTTTGTCCGTCTGCGCATCGAGGCGGTTCTGCGCGAGCATCGTCGTCGCCGCGAGCTCGAACTGCTGCGCGAGGCCGCGCAGATGCACGCCCAGACCGACCAGCTCACCGGCGTCTACAACCGCGAGACGATGCTCTCGATGATCTTCCGCGAGACCGATCGCGTGCAGCGCATGAACAGCCCTTTATGCCTGATTCTCTTTGACATCGACGACTTCGGCCACTGGAACACCCGCCTCGGCACCGACGTCTGCGACGATCTGCTCTGCCAGGTGGTCACGCGTACGGCGCGCCTGCTGCGCAGCTACGATCTGCTGGGCCGCGCCGGCAAGGACGAGTTCCTCATCGCCATGCCCGGCTGCTCCAGCGTCAACGCCGTCATGCTCGCCGAGCGGCTGCGCCTGGATGTCTTCAGCGCGCCCTACCATGTCAACGGCGACGCCATCCGCCTCTCGGCCTGCTTCGGGATTGCCACCAGCGGCGGCCGCTCGCCCGTCGTCGTGCTGCGCGAGGCCGAACAGGCGCTGATGATCGCGAAAACCATCGGCCCCGAATCGATCCAGTGCGCCGGCGACTTCCCCGAGCCCTCAGCCGCCCCCGTCGCTTTCCTGTCGTCCACCTCCGGCGACGAGCTGCTCGCCTGGTAGGGCAGGGCGATTGGCCCAGTCGACGGCAACGATCAAAAGTGCGCTGATCGCCGCCGGAAAGTGGCTCTAGCTCGCCCCCGCCATCGCCCTGAGCGCCTCCGTGTACGACGGCCGCAAAACGCCGCGCTCGGTGATGATCGCCGTGATGTACTTCGCCGGGGTCACGTCGAAGGCCGGATTGCGAATCCCCACGCCGTTGGGCGTCAGTTGCCGGCCGCCGTGGTGCGTCACCTCCACCGCCGCCCGCTCTTCGATGGGAATCTCCGCGCCGGTCGCCGTCGCCAGGTCGATGGTGGACCACGGCGCGGCCACATAAAACGGTATTCCGTGTTCCTTGCAGAGGATCGCCACGTTGTAGGTGCCGATCTTGTTGGCCGTGTCGCCGTTGGCCGCGATGCGGTCCGCGCCCACGACCGCTGCCTGAATCAGTCCGGCGCGCATCAGGCTGGCGGCCATATTGTCGCAGATCACGGTGGTGGGAATCCCGTCGGCCATCAGCTCCCAGGCCGTCAGCCGCGCGCCTTGCAGAAAGGGCCGCGTCTCGTCGGCATAGACGTTGATCTTCTTGCCCTGCTCGATGGCCGAACGGATCACGCCCAGCGCGGTTCCGTAGCCGCAGGTGGCCAGAGCGCCGGCGTTGCAGTGGGTCAGCACGCCGCCCTCATCGGGAAGCAGCACCCCGCCATAGGCACCCATCGCCCGGCAGGCGCGGATGTCTTCCTCGTACATGGCGTGCGCCTCGGCCAGCAGCCGCTCCTTGATCTCGCCAAGAGCAGCGCCTGCGGCAGTCAACCGAACGAAGCACCGCTTCATGCGGTCGATTGCCCAGAAGAGGTTCACCGCCGTGGGGCGCGTTCCGGTCAGGTGCGCGCAGATCCGCTCAAACTCCGGTGCAAACTCCGCCGTCGTCGCAGCCCGCGTGCGCAGTGCCCCCAGCGCCACGCCGTAGGCCGCCGAGACCCCAATCGCCGGCGCGCCGCGCACCACCATGGTGACGATTACCTCCGCCACCTGCTCGTAAGTGGTTGCAACTACATAGCTCTCCTCCAGCGGGAGCCGCGTCTGGTCGATAAAGCGGACACCCTCAGGCGTCCATGCAAGTGTGGGTATCATGGAACTCCAGTGTAAACCGTGAGCGAGGGCTCAGGGTTGTGCCCGGTCGCACACCGGCAGGCCTGAGAGAAAGAGCGGATGCCTATCTGCGCCTCCGCTGCGATAGGATGCTATCGAGCGATGAATTCTTCTCAGCAACCCCGCTTTGCCGCCGCCTGTCGTCTGCTGGACGAGGCAATCGCCGCGCGCGCCTTTCCCGGCTGTGCCTTCGGCCTCCTCGCCGGTGGCGCGGTTGTGCTTGAGGGGGCGAGCGGCCGCTTTACCTACGACGAGGCCTCGCCCCCGGTCACGCCTGCGACGGTCTACGATGTTGCCAGCCTCACCAAGGTGGCGGCCACCACCGCCGCGGCGATGCTGCTCCATCAGCAAGGCCGGCTCGATCTGGAGACACCGCTTGCCGAACTGCTGCCCGGCTTTCTCTCGGGCTGCGCCGCCAGTGATCCGGCACGGCGCGTGACCCTTAGCCATCTGCTGGCCCACAACTCCGGCCTGCCCGGTTATGTCGAGTTCTTCCGCACGGCCACGACGCCCGAGGCGCTGATGCAGGCCTGCCTTGCGCTTCCGCTCGAGGCCGCGCCCGGCGAGCGCGCCGTCTACTCCGATCCCGGCTTCATTCTGCTGGGCAAGGCGCTGGAGGTACTGACCGGCGAGCCGCTGGCGACTTGGGTCGCGCGGGAGATCTTTCAGCCGCTCGGTTTGTCGGCCACGGGCTTCTGTCCTCCCGCCGCAGCGCGTGAGCGGATTCCGCCCACCGAGCGGGACACCACCTTCCGCCATCGCCTGATCCAGGGCGAGGTGCAGGACGAGAACGCATGGCTGCTGGGCGGCGTGGCCGGCCACGCCGGGCTCTTCTCGAATGTGGCTGAGTTGCTGCTCTTCGCCCGCGAGATTCTTTTGGCCGGCTCCGGCAAGGCGCGCCTGTTCAACTCAGCTGCGGTCGAGCACTTCGCTCGCCGCCAGAGCCCGCCGGGATCGTCGCGGGCGCTGGGCTGGGATACGCCCTCGACGCCCTCGTCCTCGGGCCGCTACTTCTCGTCCCGTTCGATCGGCCACCTGGGCTACAGTGGCTGCTCGCTCTGGATCGACCTTGATGCCGATGTGGCCATTGTGCTGCTGACCAACCGGACTTGGCCCGACAGGAGTTGCCAGTTGATCCGTTCGCTGAGGCCCGCCTTCCATGACGCCCTCCGCCAGGCGCTGTAAGACGCAGGCCTCAGCTGTGGAGATTTCTCTCCGGGTTGACTACTTTCCAGTTACAATAAAAACTCGGGGACTGACGCGATGCTGACGAGCTCGATGACACAGGGTGCGGCCACGGCCCATAAAGAAGAGAAGACGGGCCCGTCCACCCAGCCGCAGATCATGACGACCGAATGCCAGAACGATGCCTCGCAGGGCTTCGATACCAAATCCGCGCTTGAGATCGCCCGCATTATCAACCACGAGGACGCCAAGGTCGCCGCAGCGGTGAAGAAGGCGATTCCGGAGATTGCGCTGGTGATCGACCAGTTGGCGCGCAGCCTGCGCGAGGGCGGACGGCTGATCTACGTCGGCGCCGGCTCCAGTGGCCGCATCGCCGCGCTCGATGCCTCCGAGTGCCCGCCCACCTATTCGACCGCGCCTGCACAGGTGCAGTACATCATGGCCGGCGGGCCCAAGGCTCTGGCTTCAGCCGTTGAGGTCAACGAAGATTCGGAGGAGATGGGCCAGCGCGACATCGCCCGCCGCCGCCCCACGCGCAAGGATGTGGTCATCGGCGTCTCCGCCAGCGGACGCACGCCCTATGTTGTTGCCGCCGTCGCTTACGCTCGCGCTCGCGGCGCTCACACTGCCGCCGTCACCTGCAATCACGAGACGCCTCTGGCCCAGGCCGCCGACATCACCATCATCGCCGACGTCGGGCCTGAAGTGATCTCCGGCTCCACGCGCATGAAGGCCGGCAGCGCCCAGAAGATGGTGCTCAATATGATCACCACCGGCGCCATGACCCGGCTGGGCTACGTCTACGAAAACCTGATGGTCAACGTGCATATGCAGAACACCAAGCTGGTGGAGCGCGGCATCCGCATCCTGATGTGCGCCTGCAAGATCGACCGCGCCACCGCCGTCGAGACGATCAAGTGCGCCGGACGCAGCGTTCCCGTGGGGCTAGTGATGCTCAAGGCCAAGGTGGACAAGCCGGAGGCCGTGCGGCGCCTGGCCAAGAGCGACGGCAATGTGCGCCTGGCCATCGAGGACAATGTACTGGAGTTATAGAATCGCGGTTGTATCGAGATCTTCCATGTTGCACGACGGAGATGAACGTTGCAGACCGTACTGATCACAGGCGGTGCGGGGTTCTTTGGCGGAATCCTGAAGCGCAGGCTGCTCGCCGCGGGATTTCAATGCATCAGCCTCGACCTGGTGCACGATGAGGACAGGCACGAAAACCTGGTCAGCATTCAAGGGGATCTGCGCGACAAGGCGCTCGTCGAGGAAGTTTTCAGCAAGTATAAGTTCTTCGCGGTACAGCATTGCGCTGCCATGCTGGCGCATGGCCTCAGGATAGACGCGGAGGAAATCTGGAATTGCAATGTGGAGGCCACGCGCAATCTGGCGGAGGCCTGCAAGCGCCACCAGGTGAAAAACTTCGTCTACACCTCCACCAACTGCCTTTGGGCCAGCAATCTTGGCCATGCCATTGCAGAGAACGAGCCTCCAGCTCCGGTTGAGGCCTATGGCCGTGCAAAACTCGCGTCGGAGAAGGTGCTTAAAGAATATGCAGCGCATTTGAATGCCGTCATCATTCGCTGCCCGACGATTATCGATAGCGGGCGGCTCGGTCTGCTGGCCATCCTTTTTGAATTCATAGATGACAACAAAACAGTCTGGGTTGTGGGCAAGGGATCGAATCGCTACCAGTTCATCTATGCCGACGATTTGGCCCAGGCCTGCACGCAGGCGATGGAAATAGGAAGGCCGGAGATTTTTCATATCGGTTCCGACCGCGTGGAGAGCCTGCGCGAAGTTTATGAAGCGGTTATTCGCTCCGCTGGATCGCGGTCCAAAGTGCGCTCCCTACCGGAACGGCCAACTATCTTTGCCATGAAGCTGGCCAGCATGCTGCACCTTTCGCCGCTTGGGCCTTATCAGTACAAGATGATCGCGGAAGACTTCTTCTTCAATACGGAAAAAATCAAATCAGCTCTTCATTGGCGACCCACGTTGAGCAACTCCGAGATGATGGTTCGCGCCTACCGGTATTACTCGGCCCACCGGGGGGAGATCGATGCGCGGTCGGATGTTTCGGCTCACAGGAGGACCGCGCCGATGGGTATTATCAGGCTACTCAAATGGATATCCTGAGTTCGCGCCACACGCCCCGGTTCGGCAAAGCGGAAGCCATAGTGCTGGCCGCCTATTCTCTCCTGCTTGCATGGACGGTTGCACACCATGCGCCGTGGGCCGATGAGGCGCAGTCCTGGCTTCTTGCGCGAGATTCGTCGTTGACCGCGCTTTTTAAAACCAATCTGCATTTTGAGGGGACACCGGGACTTTGGCATTTGTTTCTTTGGCTGCTCTGCCGGATGCACGTTTCATACGCCGGTATGCACTGGTTTGCCGCTCTTATTGCTATTACTGGAATCTGGGTCTTTCTTCGCTTCTCCCCTTTTCCGCTGCTCGTGCGCATCGCGTTGCCCTTCAGCTTTTACCTCTTCTATCAGTATGCGGTTATTGCGCGAAGTTATGTGGCGGTTCCGCTGTTGGTCTTCATCATCGCCGCATTGTTCTCACGGCCGGCGCAGAATCTGATCGCGATTGCAGTCGTTCTTGGATTGCTGGGCAATCTTTGCACACAAGGCCTTGTGCTGTCGGCGGGTTTTGCCTTTGTTCTCTTTCTTCATCTGCGGCAGCAAGGAGATAGTAACTCCACGCCTCCGGGGCCAAGGCGCATCACCGCTGCACTTTTGATCCTGAGCGCGTTTTGGGCGGCAGCTGTATGGACCGCACTTCCATCCGCCGATAACAGCTTCATGCCCGTTGCGAAGCTGATCAACCGAATTGCTCCTCCGCCACCGGCCAGCATCGGAAGCGCAAATTCTGCTGCACAAACGCCGCCCGCCCAGGAAAAGCCGGACGATCCGTATGAATCCTGCCATCCAGTGACGCTCGCGCAGGATCTGGGGTTTATCGTGACCGGTGGCCTTTCGAATTCCTGGCTGCTTACCCTCATCACGCTGGGCATCATCTTTGCCTTTCTCGCCTCTCGCGCCTCGCAAGAGAGACTCCTGGATATTGCTCCCTACTTCATGCTTCAATGTTTTTTTCTGCTGGTTCTTGAACAGCCCTGGCATCTTGGTATGTTATTCGTTGCGTTGATAGGCATTCTTTGGATCAACTGGCCGCGGGAAGAAACGCGCCGCGAACGCATCTGGAGCGCGCTGCTCGTATCCGCAGTGCTGGCCGTCAGCATTGATCAGGCATTTTGGAGCGCGCGCGCAATCAAGACCGACTTGCAAGGCAATTACTCGGGCGACAAGCAAGCCGCGGAGTTTTTGAAAAGCCATGCCGCTGGTAAGAGAGTGGCCGGATTTCGCCCTCATTCCGTCGGAGTCTTGCCGTATTTTTCTTCAAATATCTTTGAAAACCAGCATCAAGAGGGATTCTGGTTTTGGAGCCGGATGAATCACACCGACGACCGGGTGATGGAAACGGTGCTGGATCATCCCGATTTTATTGTCATCGGGTTCCTGGTCCATCTCTGCAATGGGACCACCGCAGATAGCGAAGCTGTGGCATCTTCGAAGCGGGTTCTCCCGGGGATGGAAGAGCGGATTCTGGCAAGCGGGCTCTACGTGGAAACGCACCGCTTCTGCGGTGATGCATTCTCAGGCCATGATTCACAGATGACACTCTGCCAGGTGATTCTGGAGCCTGTCACTCGCTGACGCTCTCGCAAGCCGATGGGAATCCTCTCGAACCGAATCGAATACGCGCGGGCCACCCTGTGCCATCCTCTCTCTTCCATCGGTGCTTCGATGGGCACGATTGACTCTGCTCGGGCTTCGCACCACAGCGTGCTACTTGCTGGCAGGCTTCCTGGGAGCGGGTTTGGCGGCCGCCGTGTCGGCCAGCGCCTGGTCGATCGTGCGGTATAGATCCTGGTCGATGTTTCTCACCTCGATGTACTGCGCGCCCTTGCCGCCCGCGGTGACGATGAAGACGGTCGGCGTGTGCTCGATGCCGGTGCGCTTACCCATCTCGTTGTCGGCCTTGACGGCGGCACTCAGCGCGCCCTGCGGATCAAGGGCGAAGGGCAGGCTGATGCCGTGACTCCGCGCGAATTTATCGGTGAAATCGTGCAGCACGACAAGGCTGTAAATCGAAGCCTGATTGGCGAAGACCTGATCGCGGTATTCGTCGCCCAGGGACTTGCTCTTCTGGTCGAACCAGCGCGCGTTGATCGCCGCCTGCGTGCTCCAGACGTGATAGGGAATGAGGAAGTCGTGGCGAACCCAGGGGATCTTGTACTGCTGAATGGCCCTCTTGATAACCGGGTTCTCATTGCCGCAGACGGGGCATTCCATGTCAACGAACTCGACCAAGGCCACGCGGGCGCCGGCCGGCGGATGGAGCGCGCTCGAGTCATGCACCTGGGTTCCGGGCGACGGAGCGCCAAATTGGCCGCGGGCGCTTGAAGGAATGATCAACAGAACGGCGGCCAGGCTCAGCAGCAGGCTGGCGCGCGACAAAAGACGGTAGCGATGGGAAAGTGCAAGCGAATCAGACATAACAGTTGGACGACTCCCTGACAGCAATTGTAACTACTGGCAGCGCGGATCTCCTATTGGGTTGGCAATTCTCTCATCCGCGCCGGAAAAGGAATCGGGTGGAATGCACTACTATGGTTCTCATGCGCGCACTTTCCGCTGCCGAGATGAAAACCTGCGACCGGGTGACCACGGAGCGCTTTGGCGTGGCGTCGCTCGATCTGATGCGCGCGTCTGCGGAGGCAGTGGCGGCCTTCGCGCGGCGGCAATTCCCGCAGGCGCGGCGGGTGACGGTCCTCTGCGGCCGCGGCAACAACGGCGGCGACGGCATGATGGCCGCGCGCAGGCTGGCCTCGGCCGGCTTGGAGGTGACCACGCTGCTGCTGGGCTCGCGCGAGCGGCTTACCGGCGACGCGGCTCAAGCCTGGCGCGAGCTGACCGGCCCGGCGCATGGACTGATCCACGTCGTCGAGTCGCCCGGAGAGCTGGCCCATCACAACGACGCACTCCAAACCGATCTGATTCTGGACGCCGTCGTCGGCACCGGCTTCAAGCCGCCCTTGAAGGGCCTGGCCGCCGCCGCGCTCGAATGGCTGAAGTCGAGCAAGGCTCCGATTCTGGCCATTGATCTGCCCTCCGGCTGGTCCTCGGACGCGACCAGCGCAACGGCGGCTGGAGCGGTCTATCCCGCCGATGCCGTGATCTCATTCACCGCGCCCAAGCCGGCGCACCTCTTTGGCCAACTGACGCGCCATTGGGAGCAGCCGGTGGTGGTGGCGCAGATCGGCTCGCCGGAGGAGGCGATCGTCTCCGCGCTGGGATTGCATTGGGCCGGCGCTGCGCTGGCGATGACGCAGGCGAGGCGTCCGGCGGCGGCCAATAAGGGCAGTTTCGGCCATGTGCTGGTGGTGGGCGGGACACTTGGGACGGCTGGCGGCAAATCCGGCGCTCCGGCGATGGCCTCTTTGGCCGCGCTCCGGGCCGGTGCTGGTTTGGTGACGGCAGCTGTTCCCTCGCCGGTGCTCCCTCTGGTAGCGGCCGTCGCGCCGGAGCTGATGAGCTTTCCGCTGGCCGCAACGCCGTCGGGTTGTATCGCGGCGGAGAACTTTGCTCCGGAATCTCTGGCCGCGCTGACGGCAGGCAAGACGGTGCTGGCGATTGGCCCCGGCTTGGGCCAGGATGCGGAGACTGTCAAATTCACGACCGGGCTGCTTTCGGCCACCAAGATGCCGGCGGTGATCGACGCCGACGCGCTGAATATTCTGGCGGCGAAGCCTATGCTTCTAGCCAAGCTGGCCAAGGGCCGCACGCTGGTGCTGACGCCGCATCCGGGTGAGATGGCGCGGCTGGCGGGAATCGGCGTGGTCGAGGTGCAGGCCAACCGGCTGGAGGTGGCGCGCGGCTTTGCCCAACGCATGGCTGTTACGCTGGTGCTCAAGGGCGCGCGCACGCTCATCGCCCACCCCGACGGGCGCGTGGCGGTGAACACCAGCGGCAATCCGGGGATGGCCAAAGGCGGCTCAGGCGACCTGCTGACCGGGCTGATCGCGGGGCTGCTGGCGCAGTTTCCGGCTGATGCGGCGCGGGCAGTGGAGGCCGCGGTCTATCTGCATGGGCTGGCCGCCGATCTGGCGGTGCGCAAGGCCGACGAACATACGCTGCTGGCGACAGACAGCCTGGCTGAACTGGCGCGGGCCTTTCGCTTCCGCGCAGGCGACGCCGAGGGACTGGTTTGGTTGCAGGGGCTGCCGTCGGAGGCCACGCGATGAGTGCAGAGAGTGCAGGCCGTCACCACGAGTTCACGACAGAGAGCGGCGCGGAGACGATTGAAGTCGGGCGACGGCTGGTGGAACTGCTTTCGCCCCCGCAACTATTGATCTTGCGCGGCGACCTGGGAACGGGCAAGACGACGCTGGTCAAAGGCATTGCCGAGGCTCTTGGGGCAGCCGAAGCGAATGAGGTGACCAGCCCCACCTTCACGCTGCTGCACGAGTACGATGGCGTGCGCGAGGGCCGGCCCGTCAGGCTCTGTCACCTGGACGTCTATCGACTGGAGGGCGAGCGACAGTTGGATACGCTGGGATTGGATGAACTGCTGACCGCCGATGCGCTGGTGCTGGTCGAGTGGGGCGAAAAGTTCGCGAGCATCCGCAAGAAGGCCACGGGCGAGGTCGTGATCTCGTCGACCGGCGGCGACACGCGCCGGATTCTTGTTACGTTGAAAGCATAACAATAGAGTACCTTTCAATACTCCGCAATTACTCTCGGGGAGAAGTGGTGAATGGTTCCTGAATACATCAACGAAATTGATGCCAAGATCGCTCTGATGCGCGGCCGGCTTGCGAGCTTGCAGAATGAGGACGGCGGCTTCCGCGCCTTCTATTGCCACGACCGCGAAAGCGGAATGTGGACGACGGCGACGGTGGTGCATAGCCTGTCGAAGCTGCCGCCTGCGGGCGACGATCTCGGCTGGCTGCGGCGCGGCTGCGATTATCTTGTGGCCTCGCAGAATGCCGATGGGGGCTGGCCCTTTCGCGCGGCGGGCAAATCGATCACGGATATTACGGCATGGTGCTGCCTGGCGCTGAGCCATTACGGTTATGACGATGCGATTCGCCGCGGCATCGAATTCATCCTGCAGGCACGGACCGAGTGCAACGGACAAGAGGGCGCGGATTGCCCGATGGGATGGGGCTTCACCTCGCACGAGACGCCGCGCACCTATTCGACCTGGGCGGCCTGCTACTGCCTGTCGCGGCTGCTGCGCACGCGAGCTGAACTCTTCCGCGATCCGGAGGCGGTGGAGGCGGCGATGGCCAGCGCCAAGTCTTGGCTGCTCGCCTCGCGCCACGAGGACGGAAGCTGGGGCGCAACGGCGGGAACGCCCTCCTCGTACTCCAGCACGGCGATAGCTCTGCTGACGCTCTTCTTGCAGGGCGAGAATCCGGAGAACTACGGCAGTTCGTACAAATATCTCTGCTCGGGAATGCACGACCACCTGTGGGCCGCGGAGAACGAGGTGGTGATCACGCAAGAGAAGTATGAGCTCTCGCAGGACTGGTTCACCTCGGCGCAGTGCCTGGCGGCGATGATCTTCTTCGCGGAGCTGAACATTGCGCCGATCGATCAGGTGCACGGCGTCTTCAGCCGCTTGATGAAGCTCGTTCGCGCGGATGGGAATGTGGCGATCGAGGCGCAGGGCGCGGCGGATTTCATGTGGTCAATTCCGCAGATGGTGACGGCGGCGGAAAAATACAGGGCGCTGATTCTCTCCAAGCAGCGGGAGTTCAACGACTTTCTCTACCGCCAGGAGCAGCAGCAGGTGAGCCTGCGCAAGCAGTCAATGCAGGAGACGCTGCAGGTGCACTTTCCTTATCCGGTCAGCCAGGTCTTCTTCTCCTATCAGCATGAGCTGGATTACCACCGGCGCTTTCAACTGATTCTGCAACTCTATGAGGTGGCCATCAAGTACGCGACGATCGTGGGCATCTCGGGCTACCTGCTCGGGCGCGAGCAGGACGGGGCGATCAACGCACTGTTGCGGGAAAACTTTCGCCGCCCGAGCCTGGGAGATTGGTCGACGCTCGTCGAGGCGCTGCTGAAGAGCTCAGCGGGCTTTGCCAAGCTGCTGCAACCGGTCTCGGCGCAGGATGTGCTCCGCAATCGCCACAGCTATTTGAATGAGAGCGGGGCGAAGACGAATCTGCATCAGACGATCGAGGCGATCCTTACTTTGCGCAACAACAACACCGGCCACGGCGCGCTGCGCACAGTCTACGAGTACAAGCAGATTGTGGAGCAGGAGGAGGACCGGCTCTATTCCTTTTTCGACCGGCTGGGATTTCTGGCGACGGGCAACTCGTTCCTCGTGCTGGCCTCGCAGTACGACGAGTTCGGCGAGAGCGACCGCTACAAGATCCGCGTCTTCCGCGGGCTGAACATCAGCGACAACGACCTCGAGACGCCCAACCGGCTCTCGGAGGGGCAGAAGGATACGATGGTGCGCTACATCTATTTTCAAAACACATCGAACAACACTATTGTGAATCTTTATCCGTTTCTCTCGTATATGTACTGCGACAGTTGCAAGCGCGAACACTTTTTCTTCTTCAACGGAATCAAGGGTAGCGAGCGCGTGACCTACCTTTCCTACGAGTGCGGGCACTTTGTGGAGCGGGAGAATATGGCGCACTTTCGCAAGCGCCTGCAGGCGAGTGGGATCGAGTGGTCGGAGAGCTAGAGCATTTCGCCGGAGTCTTTCTTCAGCGGCTTTTCCAGGAAGTTCCAGAGCTTGAGAACAAGAATCATCAGCAGAGCGGTTACGGCAAAGCTCAAGAGCGTGAAGAGTCCGGGAGCATCACTCGACTCCGGTCCGCCATAGAGCGCGTGATAGGCGGCCTTGCCGATGTAAGGGCAGGCGCCGATGGCCAGGAAGAGGGCGAAGCCATAGATGGAGACAAAGCGGCCGATGCGCAGCGTGTGCAGTTCGTTGAGGCTGCGCAGCGAGGTTTCCACGGCGCGGATCTCGCCGTCGCAGAGGTCGAGGCGTCGCGCGAGCGACCAGCGGCCGTCAATGGCGGCGCGGATGAGCCGGGCGTCGGGATCCTCCGGCAGGATGGCGTAGCGTCCGCGCATGGCGGCCAACTCGGTGCCAAGCCGGGCGGTGCGCAGCAGCAGTTTTTCCAGCCCTGGCGCGTGCTTTGCGCGATTGAGCAGAGAGCGGACGTCTTCGACCAGCGGACGCAATTTGCGATTTTCAAAGCGCAGTAGTTCGGCGTCGAGCGTGGCGGCGCGATGGAAGTCGTCGCGGATGGCCTCCAGTTGCAGCGATTGCGCACTCCAATCATCGAGGAGAAAAAGGCCGTCGCGCATGACGATGGCCAGACCGCCATCGAGCGAGACCAGCTCCCAACTGCCGAGGGCGGGCAGATCGCTGAAGCCGACCGGCTCAGGCGAGCGGCCATGATGGAGCAGTGCGGCAAGAATGCGGATGAAAAAATTGGAGGCGGTGAGAGAGCGTGGTAGGACCAGAGCCTCCTGTGCGGCTGAGTCGTCCCAGCGCGCGGCATAGAAGAGCTTGTCGTGCTGGCTGTGCCTCGTGTCGGGCGGCAGGCTCAGCAGCGGCAGCATCCCCTTCGCTAGCGGCGAATGGACACTGATGCCGCGCAACGGATTGAGCTCGGTCCAGAGCAGCTCGCGCAGATCCTGCCAATCGAGGCGCGAACCGGGACGTCCATCGCGCAGGGCGCGCGGCCGGGCGAGCAGTGTTTTCGAGGGATCGATATACCAGGGCTGCTCGTAGATGTTTTCAACACCTTCCAGAGGGCGCGGGGCATCGGTGGGACGGGCCTCGCCGGCTTCCTCCCAGGCGCGCGTCTCGCGGCGCTCGATCGCCTGCCAGAGCGGGAGCAGGCTTACGCCGCGGCCTGGATCGACGCTGAGAGTGATGTCCATCGGATGCCCATCGCTGGGCGGAGTGTAAAGAGCGAGGAAGGAAAAGCCACGTCCAAGGGGTGAGTTTGTGCGGTCGTTGCGCAGAAACACCTTGGCGGCGCCGGTGATCTGCTGGGCTTCGACGAGGAGTCCATCGACCAGCATACGGCGGTTCAAGGCGCCTTCCAGAGGAAGGGAGAATTGCAAGACAGTGGCGCGCTGCAGCCAGTCCCAGTAGATCTCCTGCTCCTGCTCCATCGCGCCCTTGGCTTGCTGATACTCGCGACAATGAGGAAGCTCGGGAATGTTGAGTGGATCCAGTTGCAAGGCGAGCGCGTGAGCTGCAAAGCGCAGGGCTTCGGCCCAACCGCGTGCGAAGTCGGCTGGAGCGACGACGCCCTCGCGCGGGAAGTGGCGATGCGCCAGGGCTGACTCCAGCGCGCACCAGGAATGCCAGGGGTCACTGACGTCGCCGGAGCGCTCCCAACTGTCGACGGCCTCGATCCAGGCGGCGGGAATCTGAGCGGGATCGACGCGGGCCATGCGTGCCAGAAGAATCAGCACGGCAAGGACGGAGTCTGGACTGATGTCGTCGGCGACCAGAGTGATTGAGGCCAGCGCCTCCTCCGGGGCAAGCGGAGACTGGAATGGTTCCCAGTTCTCCAGATAATCATCCGGCGGATGAAGCACGAATTTGGTGACACTGCTATCGTCGCTCGCGCGGCCAAAGCGCCGGGCCGTGCCTTTGTTGGTCAGCAGGAATGGAGAGCCCGCTGCGGCTACGTTCTCCCACTGCTCCCAGCCGATGTAGAGCGGGTGCGCGAGTTCATATGCGCTGAATGCACTCTGCGCGTAGACGGTATTTAGCGATTGAATCCCGCTAAGCCGATCGAGAAAGAAAGAATAATTCATGAGACTCCCCTCTACAGCATGCTTCGGATGGATACGCCGGAAATAACGGCGCCTGCACTCCTCTGTCTCGAATAAATATCTCAGGAAGACGAATAATGATTCAAATCAGAATGTTTTGTAAACAATGTCCGGGGCCGGTTGGTTGAGCAGAAAGACGAAGACAAACACAGCCAGGCCTAGCACCGATGCATAAATCATCCTAGCGTAGCGATGCGTAAGTACCGGGTTTCCATCTACCTTGATGGACAATAAGGCCGAACGCAAAAACTCCCAAAGCGACAAAACAACTGCCGCGCAAAACCAGATAAATAACCACACAACGAGTAACTGAGTAATACTTATAATATGCAGGAGTTTGCCGATCTGTATCCAACTACTCCAGAACCAGAGTAAGGTGAAGGCGAACCAGCTGAATGTCAAGCCGCGGCCAAGCGCAATATAAACAGGATTAGCCGCCAGTGTTTTATATTGCTTGCGGCCCAGGCCGCGCGCGAGGCCCAATTGCCAGAGTTTGTTAACAGCCACGCCTCCGCCTTGAAGCACGCCGAAAAAGATGAACTCCGAGGTGCGCCCATGCCAAACGCCAACCAGAAAAAATGTAACAAAGAAGCACAGTACTCCCAGCAACGGCTCCAAGGCCGGCGACGAGTTCCAGCGCATCAACGCGATCAACAGAGGATTGTAGACGTATGTCTTCAGCCATGTTGACAGCGTGATGTGCCAGCGATTCCAGAAATCCAAAAAGGAAGAAGCCGAGAAGGGGCGATTGAAGTTTTCCGGCAGGCGTACGCGCATCAGGCGAGCCAGGGCAATCACAATATCGATATAGCCGGAAAAATTGGAGTATAAAAACAGCGGATAAATGATAAAAATATTAAAGATTGAGAAAAGCCGCAGCGATAAATGGAAGGATGGAATCGACCGCGCCAATGCATCATCCTGCGCCGCATGCAGAAGAAGAGCCAAAACATTGACCTTGAACAACCCGCGCACGATACGCTCCAACTGCGCGCCGATTACCTGCGGCCCCAAAGGCAATGGATCGAGGGAAAACTGATCGCGGGCAAACTCCTCATAACGCTGGATGGGTCCGGAGACCAATGTCGTAAAATTGAGTGTATAAAGAAGATAAGCACCGAAGTTAATTCCCGTCTTGCTCTTGTCGTCTCCGCTGTCGATCAGCAGATGCAGCACGCGAAAGAGTATGTAGGAAAGCCCGATGGTAAAGTACGGCGAGTGCAAAATAATTCCTTCGGGCAGGAAGCTATACTTTTTTAGCCAGACATAGACGGATAACAAGGCCAGTATGGTCCAACCTATGGACCGGGCTCCGCATCGCCTGATCAGCAACAGGCCGACATAGCCCAATAGCAGAAAACAGATCAGAGGAAAAACGAGAATCAAGCTATGAGCCAGCAGGACAAGAAATATAATGCTGGCCGCCATAAGAACTGCCGAGCGCCAAAGACGCGAACGGCTGAAGTTGGAGACAAGCGCCACGGCTAATCCAAAGAGTACAAACTGAAATGACGCAGTGTCCATGACTATCTGCCTTGCTCCATTTCCTTCAGAGGCTGCGCGGCAACTGTAAGTGCGGGCACCGATCCGCCGGTAAGTTCTCCGGCAAGAAGCTCCGATAGGATTGCATGCCCGCCGGCATCCGGATGGCCGTCTGCCGGAAAGTAAAGCTCTTCCGGCCTGATTAAATTACGAAACTTCGGCAGGATGTCAATATAAGTTGCTCCATGGCTCGAAAGGATTGTGCGCACCTCGCCGTCCAGTTTGTAGGGGTCGTATCCTGCCGGCCAAACATTGTCGGAGATCATGATGGCTTGCGCACGATCCGGCACAAACACTGCTGCCAAAGGAACGTTCGCATCCCTGGCTTGAGCCGCAATGCTCGCGGCATGACCGGCAAAGTCCTTTAGATGCTGTTGCCAGTTAGCGCTCAATTTGCTCTTCAAAAACCCGGCTGTATCGTCGGCATTCATAAGAAAAGTCGCCACGTACCGGTCCGAGCCCTCATGAGCGTAGAGAGTATTACGGATCAGGAGCAAGGCCCGGGAGCGTTCTTGGAGATCGCGAGTTATTTCTCCAACCGACTTGGTGCTGAAATCGTGCTTTAGTCGAGACCATGGAGTGATTGAAGGGTCTATTCGTTGTTCGATTTTGGAGGGTTCAGGAATTGTCGTTCCCTTCAGGACATCATAAGGAGTCAATACCCAGAGAATCAAGTCGGGCTTGGCTGCGAGAACCTCATTGAACCGCAAATCCAAGGCTGGCGGAAATACCAGGAGCATTCCTTCGTTGTAAAGTTCAATCCTGCGTCCGGTCTTGTGGGTGAGTTCCACGGGCAGTTGCGCGGCGATGGTTTTTTCAAACGGTACTCGATCGCCCATGGCAGTAGAGGCGCCGGCGATAACGATTCTGTAACTTTCCGGCGCTTTGGCTCCGCACTCCATACCCGCGCGGTGCCCACAGCTATTCATCCTGTATTCAATCGACCCGCCGGCAAAGACCTTTCCCTTGCATACCGAGTTTGGTATTCCCCTCCCGCCTAGAGTCCGGTTGCTCTCATCGATGCACTTTGGGATATCCAGGTCATTGCCGGGAACCAACCGCCGAACGATCAATTCAGTGGAAACTGAAACGATGCAGACCGTCAGCAGGCCAATCATGGGCAATACTATCCAGTCGCGGCGCGGGAGCCTTGCTTCCTTCGCGTGATTGATGCTGTCAGCAGTGTCTTGCATCATGCCCTCAGTACCCCTTGGCCGGCGCAAAGCCGAGCGAGACCACCTTCATAGGCGCGTTTTCCGGCTCGGCTTCAGCAACCGGCAGATCCCAGCGCGTCAGTCCGCCCTCTTCTTCGCTCATTTTAGTAAAGCCGAGTTTGAGATAGTGATCGGCGACCAGCCCATTGCGCTCTGTGGGCCTATAAGTTCCAGCCAGCTTCCGGATACCCGCCGCGCGCGCGTGTTTTAGAATCTCGCGCAGAATCTCATGCTCCACCTTGCGCCCGAGCACCCGGCAGCTCATCAGCCAGGTATCGATCTCCCAAACTCCCGCTTCGCAGGGCCGGCAGATCACAACGCTGATCATGCCATTGTCGCCGAAGATGTCCGACAGGCGCACTTGCAACGTAAAGACGGAAGGGTCACACTCTGCCTCTTCCACCTCCGGATCGGTGTAGCGGCGCGTGGTCAGATTGTATTGGTTGGATTTGTTGATGAGCTGGACGATGCGGGCACGGCCGGTCGAGTCAAATGGCTGAAAGGTGATGGTCATCTCCAGCGAGGCCAGGTACGCGTCAACACCGCCAGCCTGTTTCTGAAGGCTGGCACGGCAGGCATTGTCCTGATAGAAGCCCGCGCGCTTCAAGTCTTCCTGCGCAAAGGAAACAGCCTCGAAGTAACCGCCGGCCGCCAGGGTCCTCGCGTAATAGGCGGGATCCTCGGGCAACTCGGGAACGGCGACTTGCGGGAGCAGCTTGCGCACCAGCCCCCGCTCCGCCGGGTTGTCGTCGAGGAAGACCATGGCGTCCAGTCCCAGAGATAATTCATCGGCGATCGCCTGTATGTTGGTAGCTTTGTCGTTCCAGTTGGCCTGAAAAACGGCGATGTGCTCCAGGCGGAGCAGCATCTCGGGGTGCTTTTCGAAGGGGGTGCGCGCCACCTCGTCGGTATTCTTGGATGAAACGGCAAGGATAATGCCGCGCTGGCGCAGCTCCAGGGCATAACGCTGCACGGCAAGATGCGCCTCTCCGCGAGCGTCGCCCTGAGCCACTTGGATGCCCTCCAGACCGTCGTCGCCAATGACCCCGCCCCAGACGGTGTTATCAAGATCGAGGATCAGCGCCTTGCGGCTCTTGCCGCGGAGGGCGGAGACGGTGCGCGCCACATGATCGGCATAGAGCGGAATGAGGCGGTCGGAAAAAGGCAGCTTGGCCAGGTTCCAGAGTTGAGGATCGTGCCAGTTGGCCAGCCCTACAGTCTCCGCCAATCCCGCCACGTCCAGCAGCACATCGCCCGAAGCCAGTACATACGCGGCCAACTCCCGGTTGATCTCGTCCAGCAGCCAGCGCAGAGTCCCCGGCAGAGCGCGGTCCAGGCTGCCAAACTGCGGCTCGGCCGGCGGCGCAAAGCTCTGAAAGATACAAACGGCGTTGACGTGTTTCTTGATGCCTTCTCGGAGCGTCTGCAGATAACCCAGTACGCCTTGTACCGTGGCAGAGGCCGCTTCGATGTCGCCAAGCGAGGTTTTCAGCGGCAAAGCCCTGTAGTCCAGAGCAAAGAGCACGGCATCGGCTTTCGAGCGATTGACCTGGGAATCCGGCGACAACGCTTCTTGCGCGACCTGATCGTAGCAGGGCTGCACGACTTCCAGCGCGACTCCGTGGCGGACGGCGCTTGCCACCAGAGGCGGAACCAGAAGATCCGAAGTCGAATTGCTCAGGATAGCCAGGCGAAACGGCGCGAGAGGTGTGAGCGGCCTGCCCTCGGAGCGCAACTTGCCGATTGCCTTGGCCAGCTTGGTCAACTGATTGAGATCGAGAGCATAGGAGGCCAATGCGCGCAACTGCTCGCCAATCGCGCCGGACCTGTGGCCCAAATCCTTTACCAGAGCGGAAAAACTGGCCGGGGCAGGAGGCAGCCACTGCAGCTCTGCATAGAGTGGATTCACTAAATCCTCAATCCTCATTGTTCCTTACGAAAAGGAGAGTTTAGTCTAGATTCGAGACTGGATCAACGCGACAAGGTCGCCAACGTTTGCTAGTTTTCCAATCTCTGAAGTTGAAAATTTGATTTTGAAGGCTCTTTCGATCGTCAGAAGAAGACGGATGTGTGTGAGACTGTCCCATCCATCGACGTCTTTTGCAGACAAACCGGGCCTCAGAACGATGGAGTCATCGTCAAAAACGTCTTCGAAGATCTTTGCCAGCAGTGCGTATATTTGCGATTCGTCCATTGGAAGATTAGGTACCTCGGCTCGGGCAGATAGACCGTTTGTCTCCATTCTAGAACGCTGCAACCCTCTTCAACCTGGAGAAATCCATTTGGTCGGGCGGAGGGATTCGTATCGACTCGTATCTAGTTAATATTCATGGCGGTAGAATTTTTCGCCTTGTATATACCCCCATATCTACCCCCTTTTCAGTAGGTTGCGTCCGGATTTGTCTATCGGGGTCCGTTGACGTCGGCTTCTTCCGTGTCAAGGCTTCCATACATTGTACTTTCAATATCTTACAGGACGATGGAGACTGCCAAACCACGCGGAAATACGCCGAAGACGAACATTTAACAGGTGATTTTGCAGGTGAAGAATGAATAGGGTTCCTTGGCATCAGCTATGGCGGCAGGTTGCACTCTTGCCCGGTCAATCCGCGCTGCAACGGTTCTTGATGCTCGTGCTTGACCTCTCGCACGATGTTGCAAAAAGCCAACCGTCGCGCAGCGGCGGAGAAAACCGTGCGCAAGATAGAGGCAGAGGCGATAGCCCTTGTAGTGCCCAAACCATCGGCCTCAGCACAGGCCGGGCGCTTCGTCGTAGCTCCTGACAAGCTCTCTTCCTTGAAAAGGGTCTTGCATCCGGCCCGCCGCGAGCTGCAAGGCTGTACTCTGGTCGTCAGTCGATACGCGGGCATAGCCGTATTTCATGGTTTAATTATGGCCTTGACATTTGACCCATGCAAGCCCTTGAAAACACGGGGCGGCGGTCGTGGGTCAACACTTACCCTTTGTAGCCCAAAACCCGCACAGGTGAAGCAGGGACAGAAGCATAGTCTACGTCTCTAAACTAAACCATCAGCGTGATCGCGCACCCAAGAGTAGCTTCATGACATTTATCAACAACACTCTGGATCGATCTCTTGGAGCTTAAGTCGAATTCTTTGCTTAACAACCTCAGTCAGACCACTCATGGATGTGGAAATCACACAATTTTCGCGCTCGCCGACCAGCTCCCAGCGTTCGGGGCTCTTTTTCCAGCGAAAGATGATCAGGTTTTCACTTTTCGAGGCGATCTCATGCGCTGCCCTGATTGCAAGTCGCGCAGAAGGCAGTCCTTCCACCGTTGAGCCATTGACTGTCCGTTTCCCGTTGGTAATATGGAAATCATCTATCAAAGTAGCTCTTTGAGAAAAGTAAGGAACGAGTTCGAGAATCGCCACAGATTTCGCCAACTTATTGAGAAAACAATCACGTCTATCCTGCGGGTAGCTGTTTATTAAGCCGCCAAACATTCTAGCAAAGTAAGGTGTCCATGCTTGCTTCGGAATTCCACTCTTTTTGAAGGCAAAGCAATAATCCAACTTTTGGTGCCTGTTGCGCTCAAATAGACATTGAACCTCATGATTACGAAGATCTTCGTAATCATCATTGTTTACTCCTGGATTAATCATGAGAAGAAAGATTTGTGCCGTCCGCAGATTGCCAACGTACGGAATTGCACCTAAATCAAAGTGGAACCTCCCGCTTCTCGTACCGTTCAGATCTTTTTCGTTAGCCGTAAACCGTCTCCGTGGCTCGACTCTCTGTTCGACCTCCTTCAGGTAGTCCTCGTCGCCAGGAAAGAACTGCCCTCCTCGAAAGTGCTGTCCTAACTGCAAATGCTCGCACGCTTTGATCCACTCTTCCACTGCGGACATATCGACCCTCCATGTGCTGACTGGGTAGTTCGCTTGAATTGTGCGCGACTCGCTCGCCTCGTATCGACTCTCGACTCCCTTACGGCTGGTACTCCCACAGATCGTTGAGCGTTCCTTCCGTTCCGGTCGAGTCGTAGCCAGACCCGCCGAAGAGCCAGAGATTGCCCGACGCATCGCTCCAGCTCACGGCTGAGGCTCGTCCCCCTGGGATGTTGGTGGAGGCCGCTATTCCCCGCGTTCCGTAGACCCCGGAATTGCCGCCATATTGAGTTGGCACAGTGCTGCTGCCATCCATCCAAGTCCACTCGCCATTTATGCCTAGATTCGGATTAAACATCCATAGGTCGTTGAGATCTCCTTCCTTTCCGGTCGAGTCGATGCCAAACCCGCCGAAGAGCCAGAGATTGCCCGACGCATCGCGCCAGCTCACGGCATACTCTCGTGCTCCGGGGACATTCGTGTAGGCTACCGTTCCCTGCGTTCCGTAGACCCCGGAATTACCGCCATTGCTGCCGACTGTGCTACTGCCGCCCATCCACGTCCACTCGCCGTATGTGCCCAGCTTCGGATCAAACATCCACAGATCGTTGAGAAATCCTCCCGCTCCGGTCGAGTCGATACCACTCCCGCCGAAGAGCCAGAGATTGCCCGACGCATCGCTCCAACTCACGGCTGAGGCTCGTCCCCCTGGGATGTTGGTGGAGGCCGCTATTCCCCGCGTTCCGTAGACCCCGGATTGGCCGACTGTGCTGCTGCCGCCCATCCAAGTCCACTCGCCATATGCGCCTAATGCCGGATCAAACTTCCACAGATCGTTGAGAGATCCTCCCCCGAAGAGCCAGAGATTGCCTGAAGCATCGCTCCAGCTCACGGCATACTCTCGTGCTCCGGGGACGTTCGTGGAGGCTGCCGTTCCCAGCGTTCCGTAGACTCCAGATTGGCCGACTGTGCTGCTGCCGCCCATCCACGCCCATCTGACACATGTGACCTGAACATTCGTTACATTGACAGTAGCAGTGCCGCTGCCGTTGCTCACCGTGCAGCTCTGGCCCGCAGGCTGGGTGAGTATTGTGACGCTGTAGGCCGCGCCGCTGGCAACTGCCGTGCTGAATGTGAAGCTGCCTGCGCCCGCGCCCACCGCCAGGTTGTTGCCGCCGTCGTTCTGCAAGACGAGCCCGGTGCCGGTGAGTCCGGAGACGGTGCCGCCGATGGTGTAGTAAGCAAGCGAGCATGAGACCAGGACGTTCGTCACATTGCCGAAGGGCGTGTCGAAGCCGTTGGTCACTGTGCAACTCTGACCAGAGGGCTGGGTTAAGACTGTGACGTTGTAGATGGTGCCACGGGCAACGGGATTCGAGAAGGTGAAGGCACCATTTGCACTCACCGCCAGGTTGTTGCCGCCGTCGTTCTGCAAGACGAGCCCGGTGCCGGTGAGTCCGGAGACGGTGCCGCCAATTGTGTAGTAAGCAAGCGAGCATGTGATCTGGACATTCGTCACATTGGCGCTGGCCGTGCCGCTGCCGTTGGTCACCGTGCAACTCTGGCCGGTGGGCTGGGTGAGGACCGTGACGCTGTAGGCCGCGCCGCTGGCAACTGCTGTGCTGAATGTGAAGCTGCCGCTCGCGCTCACCGCCAGGTTGTTGCCGCTATTATCCTGTAAAACCAGCCCGGTGCCGATGAGTCCAGAGACCGTGCCGCCGATGGTGTAGGAAACATTTGAGCATACGACCTGGACATTCGTCACATTGGCGCTGGCCGTGCCGCTGCCGTTGGTCACCGTGCAGCTTTGGCTGGTGGGCTGGGTTAGGACCGTGACGCTATAGGTCGCGCCGCTGGCGAGGCCATTCGAGAAGGTGAAGGCTCCATTTGCGCCCACCGTCGCGTTGTTGCCGCCGTTATCCTGCAAGACTAGCCCGGTGCCGGTGAGTCCGGAGACCGTGCCGCCGATGCTGTAGGAAACATTCGAGCAAGCGACCTGGACATTTGTCACATTGGCGCTGGCCGTGCCGCCGCCGTTGGTGACCGTGCAGGTCTCACCGCTCGGCTGCGTTTTCACTGTTACTGCATAGCTTGAACCAGAAGCGACGGCAGTAGGGAAGGCGAAAGAGGTCGCGCCCGATACCAGGGAAACGGTCTGGCTACCATCGGCCAGTACCAGGCCGCTAGCCGTCAATCCGCTGATCGTGCCGCCGATGGTGTAGGTGGTCGTAGAGCAGGTGACCTGGACATTGGAAACATTGGCGCTGGCCGTGCCGCTGCCGTTGGTGACAGTGCAGGTTTCTCCGCTCGGCTGCGTTTCGACTGTCACCGAATAGATCGTGCTGGAAGCAACCGCAGTCGGGAAGGTGAAAGAGGTCGCGCCCGATACCGGGGAAACGGTCTGGCTGCCATCGGCCAGTACCAGGCCGCTAGCCGTCAATCCGCTGACCGTGCCGCCGATGGTATAGGTGGTCGTAGAGCATGTGACCTGGACATTGGAAACATTGGCGCTGGCCGTGCCGCTGCCATTGGTCACCGTGCAACTCTGGCCGGTGGGCTGAGTTAGGACCGTGACGCTGTAGGTGCTGCCGCTGGCAACTGCCGTGCTGAATGTGAAGCTGCCGCTGGCACTCACCGCCAGGTTGTTGCCGCTATTATCCTGCAAAACCAGACCGGTGCCGGTGAGGCCGGAGACTGTTCCGCCGATGGTGTAGGTGGTCATAGTGCAGGTGACCTGGATATTCGTCACATTGGCGCTCATGGTCCCACTGCCATTGGTCACCGTGCAACTCTGGCCCGTAGGCTGCGTTAGAACCGTGACGCTATAGGAGGAGCCGCTGGGTTCTGTTACGCCGAATGTAAAGCTGCCATTGGCACTCACCGGCAGCTTGTCGCCAGTAGAACCATTGAACAAAACCAGCCCGGTGCCGGTGAGTCCAGAGACGGTGCCGCCGAAGGTGTAGGTGGTCGTAGCGCAGGTGACCTGGACATTGGAAACGTTGGCGCTGGCCGTGCCGCTGCCGTTGGTGACCGTGCAGGTCTCACCGCTCGGCTGCGTTTTCACTGTTACTGCATAGCTTGAACCAGAAGCGACGGCAGTCGAGAAGGCGAAAGAGGTCGCGCCCGATACCGGGGAAACGGTCTGGCTGCCGTCGCCCAGTACCAGGCCGCTAGCTGTCAATCCACTGATCGTGCCGCCGATGGTGTAGGTGGTCGTAGAGCAGGTGACCTGGACATTCGTTACATTGGCGCTGGCTGTTCCGCTGCCGCTGGTCACTGTGCAACTCTGGCCGGTGGGCTGAGTTAGGACCGTGACGCTGTAGGCTGCGCCGTTGTCAACGGCTGTGCTGAATGTGAAGCTGCCGCTGGCGCTCACCGCCAGGTTGTTGCCGCCATTATCCTGCAACACCAGCCCGGTGCCGGTGAGTCCAGAGACGGTGCCGCCGATGGTATAGGTGGTTGGCGGAAGATTCGAGCATGAGACCTGGACATTCGTTACATTGGCGCTGGCTGTTCCGCTGCCGCTGGTCACCGTGCAGCTCTGGCCGGTGGGCTGGGTAAGGACCGTGACGCTGTAGGCCGCGCCGCTGGCAACTGCTGTGCTGAATATGAAGCTGCCGCTGGCGCTCACCGCAAGGTTGTTGCCGCTATTGTCCTGCAAAACCAGCCCCGTGCCGGTGAGTCCGGAGACGGTGCCGCCGATGGTATAGGTGGTTGGCGGAAGATTCGAGCATGAGACCTGGACATTCGTCACATTGCCGCTGGCCGTGCCGCTGCCGCTGGTCACCGTGCAACTCTGGTCTGTGGGCTGGGTGAACACAGCGACGCTATAAGCCGCGCCGCTGTCAACGGCTGTGCTGAATGTGAAGCTGCCGCTGGCGCTCACCGACAGATTGTTGCCGCCATTATCCTGCAAGACTAGCCCTGTGCCGGTGAGTCCGGAGACTGTACCGCCGATGGTGTAAGTGGTTGGCGGCGGGGGAGTCGATCCGCCTCCTGCGCTGCCGCCGCAGCCTACAACCATGGGCAACGGCATGGCAAGCAGAAGGAGCCAAGGGGCTGCACCAACCTTCGGTGCCCCTGGGAATGAACTCGTAACCATTTGAAAGGCACTACGGAACGTGAATCGAGCGGAGACCAACCCCTTATTCATTGATACACCGTGCTTTCCATCAACTTAGAAACGGCAGTTGAACCGCCTAAAACGCCTCGAACGCTAGACTGGTAGCGGGTTTATTCGTCACCTGTCATTGCAGCCAGCGGAAAGTCTCCGAATCATTCAGAGGACAAATCCTGTGGGTCTTGCTTCATCAGTAGCTCTGCCAGCAACTGTAACTGCTCGTCCGTGATATTGATTTCCTCGCGCTCGCAATACTCGCGAGCTTTCTTCTTCTGCTGATCGGATATCATGAGAAGCTCCTGTTCTTACTTGGCTATTATTGTCCACCCCCCCCCGAAAGTAAAATCGGCCTGGCTCTTGTTCAGAAGTCAGGCGGCAGGCTGGAGGATAGTTCGGTAGATGGGCGATGCCGAAGCGGGCGGCGACCTTTGCAACCGGGATGTAGAGCACCCCATATTCTGAGGGGTTGGACGATAATAGCCACCCTCCACAAACCTTCTATTCAGTCGACTGTAGCTAGAACGAGGTTGTCTGTATAGTTTTGCTCATAAATGCGCAGCCAGAAACTGAGAAGCCGCCTTCGAGAATGACGGAGCCTTCCGCCATAGTGCCACCTACAAAGCCACGCTGTTCTGGGAAGGCCGGGGTCGCTAATGCCCGACAGAACGGCCAGCGCCTCGGGCGGTCCGCAACTGCATCAAAGCACGCCAGTGAAGTCGTACAACTACGCTACACCGGGCTCAGCAGATCCGAGATCGCCCGTGCGTCAACATCGGACGAACCGCGCACGCCCTCCGGAGGGCTTCAGTTGATTTTCGAAAGCAGTGCGAACAGTCTTCGATCATCTTCGAACACTGTCCGAAGTTGTTCGAACTCTGTTCGATGTCATCAGAACGCGTCACCATCGCCCCCGAGAAAGCAATACAAAAGGCGGATGCGCAACGCGGGAAGACCTGAAATCCTTGCGCTGATTGTTCGAGACGCCGTGGAGAGACAGCGTTAGCAGTCCATTTGCGCGTCGTATGCGCCGCGCGAGACGGCAACATAGGCCATGCGGTTATTGAGCAGGCCTTTGGCTCCCAGCTCGGTATGCGCATGGATCAGCACACGGTCGGCGGTCTGCCCCTGGCTGGAATGACTCGTGACCGCGTAACTGCCTTGCCGTAGCCTGTGACGGTCGCCGCGAATCCCTGGCTGGACTCCTTTTCTCCCTTCCTCTCCCACGGTTAGACTTGTTGCAGTTAATTCGGCTTCCCTCACTTCCATGCAATGAACCCACTACTCCCCCGGCGCATTATTCGCGTGAACTCTATTTGCAACAATCGTTTGCAGTGTGGTCTTCCATTCTCATATACTAATGCTGTAAGATACGTATCGACAAGGAAACCACATGCCTGCCGCAAAGAAAGCCCCAGCCCGATCGAAGCGCAAAATCGTGTCTCCCGCAGAGACGCGCACTCAGCTCCGGCTCACCGTCGATTCCAAATTCACCAAGAGCCATTTCAGCCAGCTTTTTGCCGTGCTCAAAATCCGCAGAAAGAACGCCCTGGCCGAACACATCATCATGAGTTTCAAAACCAAGGCCGCGCAGACACAGCTTGTTGCGTTCTACAACAACCAGTGGCTGAACATCCCATTTCAGAGTATCGACACCGCTTTCGTGTTTCCTTTGACGTTCGAGATCGCTGATGAGCTGGAAAGAGTTGGCGGAGAGATTCTCGGCGGGGTGAATCGGTCCAAGGCATTTCGTGTGATGGTGGCCTATTTTGCCTTCGTCCATAAACTCAAGACTCCGGTTCAATCTACATTCGCATAGTCTCGTCAGAGCATCTTGCTGACGGCGGCCGAATATCCGTAATCACGGGCTACCTGCCGCCTCTTTCCTGCTGGCGTTGGCGGGGATTCGCCAGACGTTGAAGAAGACGCAGGGCGTGTTGCATCTCCGGGTCAGTGAATTGGACGGAGATGCCTTGTTGCGCCGCAACCTTCGTGACCATCCGCTTCCACTCCACGCTGCCGTCACACGCGATGCGCGATCCGTATTTCTGGACGGCCATCTCCAATCCAAAGAGGACGGCAGCCTTATCCTGGTTGAGAACGGTGACGATGCGTCCGCGGTCGATGACGGAAACTTGCCCGTTGAGTGCGTAGGACACGTCGCCG
>Ga0302140_10000013_pt1 | contig 166370 bp, 169 predicted proteins | sample I_Bog_E1_1_FD_202095 | JGI IMG/M metagenome (GOLD analysis project Ga0302140, IMG submission 202095) | Peat permafrost microbial communities from Stordalen Mire near Abisko, Sweden - I_Bog_E1_1 | ecosystem: Environmental > Terrestrial > Soil > Wetlands > Peat | place: Sweden: Abisko... | reverse complement strand
CCTCCTTTTTTATAAGTTTTTTGGATTAGACTTATATATTAAGGCTTAGCTATGTTTTTTTCTATACTTTTTTATTGGTAATTTAATCCTTGGTTAACTTGACCTTTTCAGTGTCCGTAAGTCAGGAGTTATTATAACTAAACTAAACCCAATCATAAGAGGTATAGGAAACTACTGGTCAAGCTCTGTATCAAAAGAAGCATTTAAAAAGATAGACTATTACATATGGATTAAAGTAAGAAAATATCTGAAGGTCATGCACCCTAAAAAACCGTGGAAATGGATTATTAAGAAATATTTCAGCAATGATATACATGGCGCAAGCACTGCAAAATGGTTATTGAACCGATAAAAGCATGAAGAATTGCCAACTTATGAAAATGCAATGGATACCTATAATAAGACATCAATTGATTAAATATAAGAATAGTCCGGATGATGGAACATTGAAAGAATACTTCATGAAAAGAGATGAAAAAGAATTTAGTAGAAACAATATTTTGAGTAGACAAAAATTAGCTAAAAAATGCAAACATCAATGTAGGATTTGCAATCAATCATTATTCAGCGAAGAGAATCTAAAAGTTAATCAAATCGTACCCAAGGTACTTGGCGGAAAGGATGTTTACAGAAACTTTGAGATATTACATGAAAGCTGTTATGCCCAACATCAGAAATTATTGAAAAAATATGGTGGAAACAAACAACTTAGTAAAATTAAAAAGTTTTTTGATGATAGACAGATAGAACCATCAAGTAAAGACGGTATGAAAATAATGAGAGAACAATTTAAGCATTTTGAATATAACTGTTAGGATAAATGATGGCTTGAGCCGTATGTGGTGAAAGTCACAAGTACGGTTCTTAGGGGGGAAAGAAATCGAAAGATTTCCGACCTACTCGACAATTAAGTGTAGATAAAGTAATTAATTAATAGGAAAATACTTTGAACTTATGAAAATAAAATTAAATCAAGGTAAAAATAGTGATGCAAGTTTGAAATAAGAGTAAAGAATGGGTTTAATAAAAAAATCGAGCAATATAAATTAGTTAATACAAAAGTGAGTGATTAATAAACAAGCACCACTAAGGCATGGAAATACCTTAGTGGCACTGAAATTTGCAAGTGCAAGTTTTAAATGAATATAAAAATAAAGATAGCAGATGAGATGAATTAATAAAATCTTATCTGCTTTGATGAAATTTAAATTTTATATCAAACTTTTAGATAACATCAGATTAGTATATAATTTAATTACAAAGTCAAATAATATTGATATAATACAATAAACGAATTACAATAAAATGGGAAAACTAAAATAATTAGATTAAAATATAAATTTTTCATTTCAATATGAAGAAGGTGAGAGCTAGAATGACAGATATAGAATTATTGGAGATATTGAAAATTGGTGAAACTGTTGATGTAGAATGCAAAGAGGGAGAAAATAAAGTTCCTAATTCTTTGTGGGAAAGTTATTCTGCTATGGCAAATACAAATGGTGGCATAATAATTTTAGGAATAAAAGAAAACAAAAGTAAAGGTACGTTTGAAGTTCAAGGAGTAAAAAACATTGATAAAAGAATACAGGATTTTTGGAATACTATAAATGGAAGTAAAGCTAACAGAAATTTATTAAGAGATGAGGATGTACAAAAATTAAATATTGAAGGAATGGATGTCCTAATAATAAATGTTCCAAGAGCTAATTATAAAGAACGTCCAATATATTTAAATGAAAATCCATATAAAGGAACATATAAGCGTAATGCAGAAGGTGATTATAAATCTACAGAAGATGAAATTAATGCTATAAGCAGAGAACCAAAATCTATGATTTTGTGTGAATCGCTTACTCAGCGAACGTATGTGAGTCGAGTTTCCTTTGAAAAATGGATGCATCAGAAGAAGGTAATGATGGTGTAATACTTGAAGATTATACAGTAAAGGATTTAGATGAAGATGCAATAAAGAAATAGGTTTAGTTATAGAGAACCAGATCATCCTTGGAATGCACTTAATAATGAAGAATTTATGGAAATGCTAGGTGGAATAAAGGAAGATAGAAGAAGAAAAATCAAAGGAGTAACTGTAGCAGGAATGCTTATGTTTGGAAAAGGTCTTTATATTAGAGATTTATTTGCAAAGATAAATTTTGACTTTAGAGAAGAAATAGATGTAAATTCTAATCAAAGATGGTCAGATAGATTTACTATAGATGGAACATGGGAAAATAATCTTTATAATTTTTACTTTACAGTAATTAATAAATTAACAAGTAATGTAAAAGTACCATTTAAATTAGAAAATTTAGAACGTAAAGATGATACACTAGTTCATCAAGCAATAAGAGAAGCTTTTGTAAATCAAATAATACATGCAGATTTCAATATACAAGGAACACTAAAAATTATAAAAACTAAGGATAGTTTGGAGTTTACTAATCCAGGGAGCTTAAAGATAGATTTAGAAAGCATATTTAAGGGTGGAAATTCTAAAAGTAGAAATCCTAGAATTCAAAAGATGTTTTCTTTAATAGGATTAGGTGAAGGCGCAGGATCTGGGTTCCCTAAAATTTTAGCAGCATGGAATGAACAAAGTTGGAGAACACCTGAATTAAAAGAGTTAGGAAAAATAAAAAGAGTTGGTAAAGGGTCATATACCCAATATGTATTAATAGATTAATAAAATGTAATGCCCGCTTATCGCCTGCTTTAATCGCCCGCTTAATCTATTGATTGACCGGGCGATTGTTTTAAGAAATATTCTTGAATAAATATTAACTACAAGTGGAAACTTGTAGTTTAGTTTCTTTGTAAAAGAATCAATAAAAATATATTTTATAAAGAAACTTGCAAAGAAGATTACAAATAAAATATCATATGAAATAATCAAAATGCCTATTCTAGAGCCTTAAGTAAGATTGAATTTTCTTTGTAAAAGTATAAAGAAAAATATATTTTACAAAGAAAACTTACAAAGAAAAAATTAAATATTAACGAATCCAATAAAAAGGCTGTACTACAAGGTATTTAACCAAGTATTACAGTCTTTCCTTTAAATAATTATAATATATGTATTATGTAATGGATTCTTCCCTCAACTTTCCCTTAAAGTATAAAATACAATAAGTTAAAGTAAATTATGATAAAATATAATATTGCTCAAAAGTGGCTAAACACCTATATTTCAAAGTATCATAAAATACGATTAAATATGATTTAGTACAAGCTATATCTAATACAGAACTCAGCTATCAACTTGATATTTAAATTAAGTAGGACTTTATCAAAAATATTCCTACTTTTTTCATAATGGAACATATTAAATTCAAGGCCTCTATGGAAATGGTGATAACTAATCTCATGGTTTAAAATAAATATGATATGTTAATACTTCTTAATGGAGGTGATGAACATGTCATTTAAATTAACATGGAAGAGTTATGTAATTTGTATGCTTATATCAGTAATTTTGGTGTTGATTCTGAATCCAATATTTGATGGAATTTTATCAGATTTATTCTATCAAGATATTATTTTTTATCCAACAAAGAATTTAATATTGAACTTTTGTATTTATACAATATTGTTAATGATACCAATTTCTGCAGTACATGAGACAATTCATGGAGCAGTTTATAAATTATTTGGTGGTAAAGTTAAGTACGGGTTCAAAGGTATTTATGCTTACACAATGGAGATTTCAGGGAAAAAAATACCGAGACTACAATTTCTTATCGTTTTGTTGGCACCTTTAACAGTTATCTCAATATTATCTTTATTATTTCCAGCATTGCTAGGAGGAATGCTATTTTTTCTTAATCTTATTGGAGCTTCAGGGGATATTTATATGGCATTGTTTTTATGTAGATTTAGTTATGATAGCAAGATCATTGATAGGAGTTATGGGTTTGATGTAGTAGAATAAAACCTAGAATTACGTTTATTTTTGAAAATTGATTATGAGTTAATAGCAAGCACGCCTAAATCGTGCAAGTACCTTAGAAATCTAAAAATTGCCAGGTACAAGTTACGTAATTTAATAGATATAAAAATATCAAGAATTTTAGTCTAAAGTATAAAAAATATTTTAAATAAATTTCTACTTTAGGCTTTTTATATTATTTTTTATTACAAATTCATTTAATTTTTTCTACTGCCGCTATTTTTATGTAGAAATATTTTTGAATATATATTAAAAAAGTTTTCTTTTATGGTATTAAAAATTAGTTATTACAATTCAATTGGATATATATTAACAGTTAATGGTAGAGTTGTATATAAATTTGGTTTATATTATGGAGACTCTAAAAGGAAAATATTGAAACAATACGGATTAATTATAAAATTATTACAAAACCATATAAGTCTTACTATGAGCAGGTTTGGGAGGTTTGGGAGGTTTGGGAGGTTTGTAAACTATGAAAATAGATTAAATTGCAGAAGTGGGAAAGACATAAAAAAGGCTGTACTACAAGGTATTCAAACCAAGTAATACAGCCTTTTCTTTAAATAATTGGTGCCGCTAGCCGGATTCATAAAATGGGTTTTTTACTAATATTCACTAATGCGCTAAAGCCTCTAGTAGTCAAGGTTTATAGCGAGTACAAGCAGTTTGGATTTTTACTAATTATTTCTCCAGTTGTTGCAAATATTGTTGCAAAAAATTTGGGTTAAGCAATTGAGATGGTGAAGAATATACATAACTGCATACTGTGAAATAATGGATAAAATTATTTAAATACCTGCACCTTTAAATAAGTGCAGGTATTTAGTTGATGGATTAATAAAAAGGGTTTAAAGATGAAAAATCACTGTTTTTATAATCTTGAAGTTATGATAAACTTAATTTAGGAATAGAAAAATTATTATAAAAATTAAATAATAAAGTGAGATGATAAAGGTGCTTGAAAATTATATTGAAACCTTGATAGCAGAAGCTACAGAAATAGACTTCAAAGCAGATTTAGAAGTGAAGAAACCTAAAAGCTGGCTAAAAAGTATCGGTGCATTCGCTAATGGAATTGGAGGCATATTAATCTTTGGAGTAGATGATAATAAAGAAGTTAAAGGATTATCTGATATTCAGAAAGTGTCTGAAAAAATTACAGAACTTATTAAAGAAAAGATAGATCCTCAGCCAGAAATAATTATGAAACCATATAAATCAAAAGACGGAAAAGAAATACTTTGTGTAAAGGTATTTTCGGGAATGGTAACACCATATTATTATTCTAATGATGGAAATAAGATAGCTTTTGTTAGGGTCGGAAATCAATCAGTACCAGCACCATCACATATATTAAATGAATTAATATTAAAAGGTCAAAATAGGACTTTCGATTCTATAATTTCTGAGTATAATATTGGAGATTATAGTTTTACTTTGTTAGAGGCAACCCATAGAGAAAGAACTGGAGATGTAATGGAGAACAGAGATTATATTTCTTATGGGCTTGTGAGTAAAAATGGAAAACTTACTAATGCAGGAGCATTATTTTCAGATCAATGCCCTATAATTAATTCTAGAATCTTTTGTACTAGATGGAATGGTATGACTAAAGGCTCAATATTTGATGATGCAATTGATGATAAAGAATTCAGTGGAAGTTTGATTTTTCTTTTAGATAGTGCAGTAAATTTTATAAAAAATAACTCTAAAAAAAGTTGGAAAAAAACAAGTAATGGAAGAATAGAAAAACTAGATTATGCAGAACGAGCAGTATTTGAAGCGGTAGTAAATGCTATTATTCATCGTGATTATCTTGCTATGGGTAGTGAAGTTCACATTGATATATATAATGATAGAGTATCTATATGGTCTCCTGGAGGAATGTTTGATGGAACAACAATTCAAGAACATGATATATTTAATATTGAATCGCGAAGAAGGAATCCAATTATAGCTGATTTGTTTAATAGACTTAGATTTATGGAACGTAGGGGAAGCGGCTTAACAAGAATAGTAGAAGAAACAAAAAAACTTGTGGGATTTTCAAAAGAATATATTCCAGAATTTGAATCAAGTCAATCAGAATTTAGGACAGTTTTAAAGAATGTAAATTATGTTAGTGGTCAAGATAGTGGTCAAGATAGTGGTCAAGATAGTGGTCAAGATGATAATATAAAAAGGATAATTGAATTTTGTGGAGTTGCAAGGAGTAGAAATGAAATTCAAGAGTTTTGTGGAATAAAAAGTCGGGATTATTTTAGAAAGAAAATACTAAAACCATTATTAGAAAAAGGCAAGTTGAAAATGACTTTGCCAGATAAACCTAATAGCAAAAATCAAAAGTATATTAAAGAATAATAAAATAATTAGATATGAATTAAGATTATATTATTAGGATTACAAAAAGGGTAAATTAGAGTAATATGGACTAATTGTAAAATTGTTAAAAATATATAGAAGTTATACTATGAGTGGGTTTTAAGAGTTTATAAACTATAAAAACAGCTTTAATTACAGAAGTAACAAAAATAGTGATGAACACATAAAAAAGGCTGTACTACAAGGTATCTAAACCAAGTAATACAGTCATTATCTTAAATAATTGATGCAGCTATCCAGATACGAAAAGAGCATGTCAACTAATAGATACTAATGCTTAGAGACCTAGTGGTTAAGCCATTTTATGAGTGTACAAGTAGTTTTGATTTTTAGTAGTTTTTTGTGGCGTAGTGAGAAAAATAGTGGGAAAATTATAACGTGTAAGTCAGTAATATCAAGGAATGAAAGAAACGATAGATATATAATTTAAAATTTATTAAAAGTTATTTGTTTAGTTTAAAATACTATAGTTTTAGGGTATAATTTTAATAAAGATAAAGATAAAGATAAAGATAAAGATAAAGATAAAGATAAAGATAAAGATAAAGATAAAGATAAAATTATGAATAATTTAGTATGAGGTAAATTTATATGAAATTAAAAAAAAATAATGTGAATTTGTATGATCAATTTTTAAAGTATTCATATTCAGAGTTAAAGGAATTATTTAATGAGGCAAAGACAAAGGAAGAACAGGATTTTTATATGAATATGGCTAATTTAGTACTTCAAAGAGAACAAAGAAGAGTTATAAAGGAAATGCCAGTGTAATGAAGAGATATACATTATTTGCAGGAGTAAATGGCGCTGGAAAGACCTCAATATATAAGTCTGTATTCTTTAATGAAGATTATGTAGGTAAGCGAATTAATACTGATGAAATGGTTGCAAGAATTGGATCGTGGCAAGATAATAATCTTCAAATTAAAGCAGGTAGAGAAGCGGTCAAAATGATTAATTATTATATAAAAAATGATATATCATTTCATCAAGAAACAACTTTATCTGGTAAAAGTATAATTATTAATATAAAGAAGGCTAAAGAAAAAGGATTTTTTGTAGTAATGAATTATATAGGTCTTGAAAACTCTGAAATAGCAAAAGAAAGAGTTAAGTTTAGGGTATCTAAAGGTGGTCATGGAATACCAAATGATGTAATAGAAAAAAGATATACACAGTCATTATTAAATCTAAGCGATGTTATTAAAATATGTGACGAAGTTAATATTTATGATAATACAGATGAATTTATACAACTTATAAATATTAAGAGTGGAAAATTAACTTGGAAAGATAAGAGTATGCCAGAATGGGCGAAGATAATATTGAAGCAATTATAATTTAAATAACTATGGCTATTGATTAAATAATAAATTTCGTTAATATGCCTTAGATATGGCAATATGAATAGGGATGAAATGTTCAAGTAAAAACTATATGCATTAGCAGATACCTTAAATAATATAGTTGAAAACAATTTATTTAAATGCTGTACTACTCACCAAAATGAATGGTACAGCATTTTAATATGGTGGTAATTATAGAAGAGAGTGGGCTTTATATATCATCAAATTCATATTGTACGCCAGTATTTTCTTTTATATTATAATCAAGATTTTCATAACCTTTAAGTCTCTTATTATACATTTTTACTAACAGAGGAATATTATTGTCTACGTAGTCATATATTTTCACCATATTTTTTCCTTCATATCGTCTTTGTAATCTTCCAGCATATTGTTGCAGTACTCCTTTCCAAGATATGGGCATTGTTAAAAACAAAGTATCTAAACGTGATTCGTCAAAACCTTCACCAATATATTTTCCTGTTGCTAGTATTATAAATTGTTCTTCTTTAGAAAATGATTTTATCATATCAAGAGCTAAGTTCCTTTGCTTATTTCCCATTCCACCTTTTAGTACAACAATTTTATCAGTATATGCACTAAGCATGTTTGATAAAATATTTAGATGATCAATTCTTTCAGTTAAGATAAGAGGGGTACAGCCAAGTTTAAATGATTCAATAATATCATTTATAATTAATTCATTTCTAAATTTATCATTCATAATTTCATCATATAGCTCTGATAATTTTAATTTAGATAAATCTTTATAAGATTGTAGTTCATTATTTCTTGGCATAAGCATATGTGCAATTTTTTTCTCGTTTTCGACTTTACGAGCTGCTTTATGGACTATTGGACCACATTGCATTGTTATGATTTTATCGTATTTATCTTTTCTATGGGGAGTAGCAGTTAATCCTAAAACATATTTTGTTTTTGCTCTTTTCATAACTTTTTCAAAAGTAAATGCTGCTATATCAATTATATTGCTTGTTTTTTTCTTACCGCCACCTAATCTTCTGATACTATCTTTGCTTATTTCTAAGAAAATATTTAGCTTTTCTTCCCATTGTTCAAGTAACTGTATAGTATTTACAATTATTAAAGTATTTACTTTTCTAGTTGCAATAATACTTGCAGCAACAACTGTTTTGCCAAATGCAGTAGAAGCCCATAGAATACCACTATCATGTTTTAGAATGGCTTCTGTAGCAATTTGCTGATAATCATATAATATACCCTTGAATACTACATCAATGTTAATTCCGAATACTCTCTTATCTTGTATATTAACCTTAACTTTATTTCCTTCAAATATACTACAAACTTCTTGTAAAAGGCCTCTTGGTAATACTAGAAATTTTCCATATTCATTGAAACAATTAAGAATCTTTGGAGTTTTGTAAACTGATAACCTTAAAGCTTGCTTTTTATAGTAATCAGGATTATTTATTATAGCAGTTCTTTTAATAAGATTTAATAGTTCATTTGGCAAAATTGTGGCATCAATATAAATACCATTACTTAAGATTATGTTTATTTCAGAAGGCATATCTATTATATTATTGTTACGTGATATTTTTTTATCAGAGATAATATTGTTTACAGATTTATTACTATTTATTGATAAATCATTCTTAATTTCCTTTTCTAATAATTCTATTAATGCATTTACTTCAGTTAAAGTTACTTTTTTGACATTAGATAGATATTCCCATTGGTCTTTATAATATTCAAAATTAGTATCTACAAATAAACTATTTTTGTTTTTAGCTGGTATTCTTTGTAATGGCAAAGCTATTAGATTACCAAAACCACCTTTAGGCATTTTATCTTGATTAGGAAATAACCTATCATATGATCCTAAATTTAATCCTATATTATTTTCAAGTGTGTAACTTAAAATTAAATTTCCAAAGTATCTAGCTACTTTAGCCAAGATTTCTTCATTAAAGAATATCCAAAGATGACAACCGTTACCTGATCTAGAACGTTCTATAGATGTAGAAATATTAAATTTGTTAAATGTATCAATTACACATAAAGCATCTTTCTGCCAACTACTATCATCAAAATCAATAGCTAAAAATTTACACTTGTCATTTGGTAAAAGAGGATATAGTCCTATTGTTTTTTTACCAGATAGATGCTCTAGAATATCATTATCTTCTAATGATTTAAATTTTCTAAAATCACAATCACTACATTTGATTTCAGATTTATTACAAATTCCATGTTTCCATTCATAGATACAATCTGGTTTATATCCATGTGTATTTTTAGAGTCATTATCCCATCTTAATGCAAAAACATCATTTCTACCATAAAATAAACTTCTGTATAATTTAATTTTCTCTTCTAAGGTGGAATTAATATTTATTGAGTGATTGTTTATTTGTTTCTTATTATCAATACTAGTAGAAATACGAGATTTTAATTCTTCTATCTCTTTTTTTAATTTATATATTTCAGATTTCAATTGTTTATTTTCTTCTAATAATTCATTATAGCTACTCAATTAAACACCTACTTTAATTAGTTATAATATTTTGATAATTCTATTTGCAATTATTTTACCATAATGTATATTTATATACATTACGTTTATATACAAATTATTAAATGAGATGATGAAATACTAAATAAACAATATGTGCACTTATAATACAGAACAAGATTATAAAATCTTTATGATAGAACATAATAAAATAAAAATAGTATTAAGAAAATGTTTATAATGATAAAATAAAATTAGAGTAATAATAAATTAAATATAAATATGCAAGTCAATAAATTTGAATTTATATTTTTATGGAGGAAAATAATGAATAGTATAGAAAACGATAAAAATTTATTAATAATAGAGGCTATTGAAGGTTTTGCATTTAATCATAATATAAGTAGTAGTAATGCGTTTAAAATATTTGAAAAATATGATCTTATTAAATTAATTCGTTCTCAATATGATGTTTTACATACTCAGAGTTTGGAGGAAAGTATAGGGTTTATTGAGGATGTAGTTAGGAGAAAAGAATATGCTAAGCAATAATGAGTTAATGCTATTTCATGGAACTAATAAATTATTTGATGAAGTAGATTTGGAAAAATCTAAAAATAAGCGTGATTTTGGAAAGGGATTTTATACTACTACCTTGGAGTTACAATCTAAAAGTTGGGCAGAAAATATGTTTATTAGATATAGTGGAGATGGAATTTATGTAATGAAGTTCAAGTTAAAAGATATTTCTGATTTAAAAATAAAGGAATTTAAGGGACTAGATAAAGAATGGCTAAATATGATAAAAAATAATCGACTTAATGGAGGGATTCAGCATGATTATGATGTTGTTATTGGACCAGTAGCAGATGATAATACAATGAGAACAGTAGCATTATATGTTGAAGGAATTTATGATGAAGATATGGCGATTAAACAATTGAAATTTTCAAAGTCAAATAATCAAGTTTCAATTCATACTAGCAAAGCATTGAGTAAATTAGAATTTATAGGGAGAGATGAATATGATAAACAAATATTCATATAAAGGACAAGATATAACATTAGATATTGTAATGAAAATTGAAAAGATTGTAAGAATAGTATCTGAAAGAACAGGAAAAACATTTGAAGAAGTTATTAAGGAATTCTATGAATCTAAGACATATAAAACACTACAAAATACTGAATCTGTTTTATGGGCTGAAAGCTCAGAATTTATAGTAGATGAATTGTTTAGAGAATGGGAAAACAAAGAATAATATAGTGATGAGAAGAATTAGAAATATGGAACAAATGTATGCACAATTTACTGCTGAGATTTGGGATTCGTTATCATCAGATGAAATAACAGCAACTGAATTAGTTTATAAACATAATAAAGTTACTACTAAGATGTTAGAAGAAGAATTAGATAGAGGAACAAAATTTGCAAGAAAAGTATTAAATGACTTAGTAGAAAAAGAAATCTTAATTAGAATGGAATGTCTAAAACGATCCTAAACAATACTATGATCTTAAATTAAAACAATAATAAATGGCTAAATATAGATTGGGATAAGTAGAATCGGTTGAATATGGAGAAGTTGCAACAAATTAAATAATAAAAAATCAAGCAAAAATGAAAAATGCCAAGCAGAGAAGTAAAAGACTAAATTAAATATAATAAATTAAAGTAAGAATACTGGTAAGCAATCAGTTAATATCTATCAATGTGACTAGTTATTAACCGCTTTATTTAAAAATTACAATAAATAAGCTAGGCTTTTGCCTAGCTTTAATCAAACATACTGTTAATCTTCTCATATTCCTTCTTATTCTTATCTTTATTAATTTCAGCATATACAAGCATAGTCATTTTAATATCAGTATGGCCAACCCAATCCATAACGGTACGAGGATTAATGTCTTTACTTAAGCAATTAGTTATAAAGATATGCCTTAAACTATGGTAATGTATGTCTGTCTTTATTTCAGCTTTTTTTAATGCAACTTTAAGATGTCTATTGGGCTTTTTATTGTCTATATAATCACCATTATCTTTACAGAATATCAAATTGTTATCAAAATATAATTCACCGAGCTTAAGCTTATTCTCCATATTCTTTTTGATTAGTGTTTTTATTATAGGTTTTAGCATAACTGGAAGAGGTACTTCTCTTATACTAGTTTTAGTTTTTGGAATAGTTACTTTATTTTCATATATTTTTTTATTTTCTTTGTTTCTTTCACCGGTCCACACATATTTTACGGACTTATTTATTTTAATATTCATGCGGTTAAAGTCTATATCGTTAGTTTGCAGAGCCATAGCTTCCCCTAAACGCACGCCACACATTAAGCCCATCAATATTATTCCTTGAAGTTCATTAGATTCTAGAGCATTTAAGAGATGTTTTTGGTCATCTTCTGAAATGTAGTTTTCCTTGTCTTCAAGAATATCATGGTTTTTAGGATATACTATTCCTTCTACAGGATTATATTTTACTTTATTAATTGATTTAGCATATCTGAAACAATTGCCTAAGCAGCTATTCATAGTTTTAATTTGTGATAAAGTATGTTTTTTTAATAATGCAGTAGTTATCTTTTGTAATGTTAACGTATCAATATCAGCTAATTTAGCATTACTAAGTCCTTTATTAGGTTTTATATAATTTCTGTATATGCCTTCCCATTTTTCAAAGGTAGAATCTTTTAATGCTGGTCTTTTAATATTCCATAACCAATCATAATAGAAGTTACCTAAAGTTGAATTATCACTATTGGTAGCAAAATTATCTTGGTATTCTTTTAATTTATCTTTAGCTTCTTTCTGAGTTTTGCCATATATATATTTTCTTTTTAGATTACCTGTTAAAGGATCAAAACCAACAGATATTGAAATCCCCCAATATTTTTTACCATTCTTAGTTACCCATCCAGAAGAACCCTCTCCATTTGACCTTTTTGCCATAGCTCTGTTCACCTGCTTTTTCATATAATTGATTTGTTGATGTTTCCAATACAATCGCCATTTTCTTTACAGAATATTAAATTATTATCATATATTTAATTAGGAGAGTAGTTATGAAAACTAAAAACCTATGTTCTTATTTTGTCGTTGTTGTTAAGAAATTATTCTTTTCATAGTGTTTAGAATTACCAGGAATAATTTTTTCATTCTCATTAATTGAATTTCTTTCATGAGACTTTAAAGTTATAAATCTATTAAATAGAATTGATAATTCATTTAAGTCTTCTTCAGTAAAATTTTCTATTTCATGTAAAGGACACAATGATAAAACAAATTTAAAATAATCATGTGGTTTCATTTTTATTGTTTTCCAGTTAAATAAATCAAAAAAGTATTTTTCATACAGTTCATTCATATCTAATTCATACTGATTACTCTTTTCTTTTTCAACATCAATAGTATTCTTAATATCCTTATCTATTGATTTAAGAAGTTCTAATTTATTCGCATAAGGATTTACTTCATTGCTATTATCTAATAAGTCAGAAACGGACATATCTAAATTTTCTGCTATTTTTAATAAAATTGCTATTGTTGGAGTTCGCTTGTTATTCTCATAATTGTAAATAGCGTTTCTAGACAAATTACACTTATTACCCAATTCTTCCTGAGATAAATTCAATTTATTTCTATAAAACTTAATTTTCTCACCTAGTATCATTTAAATCACTTCCCCAAGATTATTTTATAAACATTTCATACAAATGTGTGAAGGAGGAAGTAAATGAATATTGATATCAATAAAATAAAAATTGCTCAGGCCAATGAATGTTTATCAGTTAATGAATTGGTAGAGAAAACAGGACTTGGAAGAGCAACAGTATCAAAAATTATTAATGGATATGCAAAACCATCAGTAAAAAGTCTTGGATTAATAGCCAAGGCACTAAATGTTCAGGTAAAAGAATTATTAGCAGACGAGGAATAATTTCATAAGAAGTCTAAGAAAACACATCTACTAATCTTAGCATATTAAATTAACCAACTTTAAATCATTGTTCCTAAATTTTAAAGAGTAATTTTAAATGACATTATAGTATTACGTGATTAGGGGTGTAATACCTATAAAATATATTATTTGGAGGGGTAGAGGATGGATATTGAGGAGTACAGAGAAAAGATTAAAAAGAAAACAATAAATACTAAAGAACTAGCAGAAATACTAGGTGTTTCAGAAGTGAAAGCAAGAAGGATAACACATATTGAAGGAGCACCAGTGTTAAAAATAGGCAGGGATATTAGAATAATAATTTCAAAATTAGATCAGTTTTTAGAAGAGCATATTGGAGAAGTTTTATAGAAAGAAGGGATTTAGAATGATAAGAAAATTTGAGGGTATGACAGTTAATGATTTAATAGAAATATTAAAAGAAGTACCAAGAGATACAAAAATATGCATTGAATTGTTAGGACAAAATTTTCCTGTAAAGCAAGTTGAGCAGTGTATTTATTATGATTGGAATAAGGGAAAAAAGGTACAGGAGCATAAAGGGATTTTAATCAAATAGAAGAAAAGTATTTCACTAACTTAGGGGATAGTGAAGAACTGATATTTTACAAATACATTAAAAGATATCTTAATGAACTAGGGGAATAATGGTAAATCTTAAAATTTTTAGACACTATGTGTTTACTTGTGAATTAATAGGAGTTACTCCATCTTTTAAAGATCTTAAACAATTTAAAATATTTTATACATGGGGGAGTAATAATAATGGGAGATGCTAAATGGGTTAAATTTGAAGTCAATATGTTTGATGATACTAAGCTTAAGATAATAGATAATATGGATGAAAGAGATTCTATCCACTATTTTTGGACAAGATTACTTGTTTTAGCAGGAAAAATAAATTGTGGTGGATATTTATATATTACTGATAATATAGCTTATACAATTAAGACATTTGCAATAGAATTTAATAGAAGTATAGACGAAGTCAAAACTGCTTTTAAAGTATTAAAAAAATTAGAAATGATTGAATTTACAGAGGATAAGGCTTTCAAAATAAAGAATTGGGAAAAACATCAAAATGTTGAAGGATTGGAGAGGCTTAGAACTCAAAATAATCAAAGAGTTGCTAAACATAGAGCTAAAAAGAAAGAAACTAAAGGGAAGAATGAAGAAGAAGCAAATAATTATGTACCAGAAATAGATGAAGATAATAAACAAATTAAAAATAATAATGAAGAAACTAAGGATAAAGGTAATCTAGTTGAAGAAGATAAAGGGTATACTTCTGATTTTAATGAAGAAGTTGTTAATGCTAAAGATATTGTTATAGATGATATCAATAAAAATGAAGAAATAGAAACAAAAGAATGTACTAATTCTAATAATGAAAGTAGTAATATTTTAGAACAAAATAATGATAAAGATAATGTTAATAATAGTAATGCTACAGAAAATGTTGATGATAATGTTGATATTAATACAAATGAAAATTGTAATGTTACAAGTAATGATAATAATTCTAGCGGTAACATTACTGTAATGGAACAGAAGAAGAAAGAGAATAAGAAGAAGAGGGAGAAGAAGAGAGAGAGTAAGAGTGATATTGAAATTAATGAGGAAGATGATAATAGTTTAATCAAATTTTCTGATCCATCAGATTTACAAGAAATTAATGAAAATGAGGTTGTGGTCTTTTCAACTAATTTTGCTAACGATGCAAGCAAAGAAGATTTTAATAATATTGCTGAAAAAGACAGTAAAGATGATTTTAAACAAAGCAGCAATACAGAAAATGAAACTCTTAATAATCAAGCAGCAGCTAAGTTATTAAAGCATCATCAAAGTATGACAGGAGTTATTGGAGGACTTAATTTGGGAGCTCTTAAATTAGCTATTTCTATGCATGGATATGAAAATGTAAAAATGGCTATAAATAAGGCTTTAGAAGTTAATAAATCTAATATGACTTACATTAATGGAATACTAAAAAATTGGAGAAGAGAAGGGTATCCAAAAGAGAAGGAGGCAATTAATAATGGGGTTAGAAGCATTGGAAAGAATAGCTCAGCAGATAAAAATAAATTTACAGGATTCAAGCCAAAGAAACCACGAAACCTCACTGAAGATGAACGAAAAGGAGCAGAAGAAAACCTCATATAAGTGCGATAAATGCTGTGATACGGGATGGATTCTTATTTCACAAGAGCATAGTCAACCTTTAGCTATAAATTGTGAATGTAGGAAAATCGAAAAGCTTAAAAATGAGTGGAAGTCATGTGGAATTAATACAGAAATGTGTAAACATAAATTTTCTAATTTTGAGGTATGGAATAAAGCTACAGAGAGAGCAAAAGATACAGCAATAGCTTATTATCATGATTTTGATGAAGTAAGAGATGGAAGGAAAAATAGTATTCTATTTTGTGGACAAGTAGGTAGCGGTAAAACACACTTGTCCGTTGCTCTTGCAATAAACTTTTAAAAAAAAAAGACTAGAGTTGTATACATGCCATATAGAGATGTTATTACTAAAATAAAACAAAATATGATTGATGAAGAATATTACAGTAGAGTTATTTCTAAGTACCAATTATGTGAGGTCCTACTTATTGATGACCTCTTCAAAGGGAAAATAAATGAGAGTGACATTAATATAGTATTTGAGATTATTAATTATAGATATTTAAACTTTCTGCCTATTATAGTAAGCAGCGAATTTTCTATTGATAGATTGTTAGCTTTTGATGAAGGTGTTGGATCGCGCATATATGAGATGTCTAAAGATTATGTGGTGGAGATTGAGAAAGATATGCACAATAATTATAGACTTAAATAAATTATAAGTTTTAGAAGGAGTTTGAAGATGAAAGCATCAGGAATAATAAGAAAAGTTGATCCACTTGGACGAATTGTAATACCAAAGGAAATAAGAAAGGTAATGTCTATTAATGAAGGAGATCCTTTAGAAATAGTCAAAGATAATAATGGGATATTATTAAAAAAATATCATAAAGGATGTATTTTTTGTGGCAGTGATAAGAGCATTATTGAATTTAAATATATGCTTGTTTGTAAAGAATGTAAAAAAGCTTTGAGCGAAGAATAATATGGGGCATATATAATTAATAAAAATTTGAATGTAGGGGTATGGGGAAGCATGAGTTTAGAATCAGGAAAACTTAGAAAAAAGCTTATAAAACAAGAGAAAGATTTAACAGATTATACAGAGCAGAATATAGAATTAATAGGAGAAAATATGACGCTTATTTATGAAAATAGGAAATTAAAAAATAAAATAGAAAATATAGAAACAAAGTTAACTGAAGAATTAACAAGAAAACTTGAGGAAAATAATGGTGAATCACAATATCTTGTGGTTATTATTGCTTAAAAAGTATTTAGATAATTGAAATTTCAAAATGTTTCTAACAAAATAAATAAAAAAAATAGAAGCTCGTCCTTTTAATTAATTAGGATAAGCTTCTATTTTCTAAATTCAACTAAGCCACTTCATATTTAGTAACTTGTCTTTGAGTTAACTGAGCACTAGATTTCTTAACTAAATCGCCAGAATTTGTTTTAAAGATATTCTTAGAGATAATAATATCCATAAGAGCATTTGTTTCAGCTTCTGTAAGAGTAGGCTTAACGCCACTAATACTTAAAGTACTCTTTAAACCAGTAGCAGTTAAAAAAGTCATAGCTAAAGAATATTCCATTTAATTTACCTCCAATCTTTAAATATTTCATAGAAATTTGACCTAAGCATTAACTAAACTAGAAGACTCATTTACAAAGTAATCTCTAGTTGAAGCAGCTAAAACACCTTTGATAGCTTCAGCAACATCAAAAACATTTTGAACAGCAGCATCTGTTTTTACATTAGAAAAAGTCTTCTTAGTGTAAAGTGGATCTCCAGCTAGATCAGTTCCACTTTGAACCTCCATACTAAGAGAAGTTGTACTAATAACTTTTGTTACAGTCATAATTTTTTACCTCCTTTATTTTGTTTTCATAGAGGATATATGTGTGTTAATGAATTATTACATAAATAGTTGAAAATTATTTAGGAAACTCGACTTACATTCGTTAGCTGAGTAAGTTCGAGGAGCCAAATATGAAATGCCCACAGGGAAAGTTTGAGAACTCAAATATAAAATTTGGACTCTCACTTATGTTTTGAGTTGTAAAAGAATTTAAATAGATGAAAAGTAATGAATTATGAGAAGAAATTAAAAAGTATAGTTACTGAAAAAACAAGGTCAGTTTAATAATTAGAAAGGGATATGTATGAAAGAGGAAAGTATTATTGAAGGACAAATTAGTATTTTTGAATTACCTATTATAGAGTCTATAAAACCTAAAAAAAGATTATTAAAGATGCATCGATTATAAAAACAGACAAGCTAGATGATATTATTAATTTATATTCAGATACCTGCAGTAGAATAGTAAAAACAAATAGTGGAGCATTGTTAGTTGAACTGGAGAATAAAACTATATATTTTAATTCAGATGGAGTAAATGAGTTTGAACTTCCTGTAAATGTGGGGATTATGCCTGGAGAAGAAATTCTTATTGCTAATAAAGAGAAGGAATTAAACTATTTACAAAAACAAAAGCTAGAAGATCTTAAGCCAAAAGAATATATTAAGCGAAAAGGGGATTCTAATTTAATAATACCTGGAGAAAAAACAATAGTAATAAATCCTAAAGGATGGGTATTAGAATATATGCAAAAACCTCAATACCATGAGAATGAGATATTTAGCACAGAATTTGATTTTAAAATTAAAGAAGTAGAGGATAATATTACAGAATTAGCTATAGATGTTACAGATGTAAATTTCAAAGTAGATGATAAAGTTAATATTGAATACCAAGGTATTAAATCAATAGGAAAAGTAGTGAGAATATATAATAATGGAGAAACGTTAAATGCTTGGAATGGTAAACAAACAGCTTTTTATTATAAGAATGTAAGAAGGGTAGAATAACATTATCTTTTTTTTAGTATCTAAAGTCCTTAATTAAGGTCGGCCTTTTTTCCATAATTTTAGTGAATTTCTCGGGAGTTGGGTGTATTTTTCACGCTATCACCTACTCAATTTGATACTAAAATTATATCATAAAAGCCATGAAGTGTTGGTAACAACATTTCATAGCTAATTTTTAGAATACAAGGACTTTTTCAGTGATCTCGTCTATTTGCCAGCCTATTTTCCATGGCAATTTGGACTTGTTATTTATTTTCATGTGCCTAAAGCTGCTTGGGTTTATGAACTTCCCCAAAATCATGGGGTTAGACATATTATAGTTCAGACGTTGTCCTCAAAAGGAAAATTAAAATATTCTTTACTCATAACAAACATAAGTAGCAATGAGATGAATCCTGTAGAATTATTTCATTTTTATAATGGACGCCAAACTATAGAAGCTTTTTTTTAGATGGCTAAAAATGTATACCACATAAAAAATCTAAGAACTTCAGAATTTCACGGTATATATGGATTCCTGTGGCTTGTATTTATAACACATAATCTTATAAGTTGGTTTAAATCAACAGTTCTTTATGGAACTGAACTTGAAAATGTTGGAGTCAAAGTTCTAGTAAAAACTATTGGAAATATAAAAGGTTTTGTTAAAAGAACTTCTGAAGGGATTAAAGTAAACATTCCACCGATAACAAAGTTAGCAAGGCTAATTGCGGATGCACTTTGTAGCCCTAGATATATACAATTGACCTTTAATATTTCAAGTTAAAATAAGTTTGTTACCAATACATCTAAATCCAAAACTGGAAATAAGATTTTAGTTTTCTTTAGTGCTATCATTTTTAAAATTTGTATATTATTCCATAATATATTTATTTTTAAATAGGTATTTAAAGGAATATTATAGATAATTATAACAGGCAATTATGTACAAATATAAGTTTTATATTTGTACGAAATTTAGGTAATTAAAAATAAGGTAAACTGATTTTAGCACTTTAGTAATTAAAAAAGTATAATAAGAGATAGTAAGTCATGTCATAAAAGGAAGAATGGTCTGAATGAGTAAAGTTTCAGCTATTTTTGTTCCAATTATAATTTTAGAAAAACTACGTATAACAAAGGATGTACTATAAAATGAGAGAAATAAATAATTATTTAAAATCGAATCAACAATATATTTATAGAAGTTTAATGTTGATTTTAGGAATAGTAATTTCAGCATTTGGCATGACATTACTTATAAAATCAGATTTGGGACAAAGTACAATATCTGGAATTAGTAATAATATTGGAATTATTATTAATATGAAAACTGGTACTGTTTTAGCAGTTATTAATTATGCATGTTTTATTGGGCAAATTATTTTATTGAGACATGATTTTAAACTTATCCAAATAGTGCAATTGATAGTGACTACTTTATTTGGTTATATTATGAATTTATTTCTATATGATACCTGGTTTATAGCTAATTTAGAATTAAATAATTATGTGTTAAAATGTCTTGTTTTATTTGTTGGAATTGTATTTATGGCTTATGGTGTAAGTTTAATGATGATAGCAAACTTAACTTTTATGCCATTTGAAGGATTGTGCAATGTGATTGCATTGAAATTACATATGAAATTTGGTACTATAAGACGATATATTGATATATTTTTTGTGATACTCTCTTTTTGTATCATAATTATTTTTAAAATACCAAATACAACTGTACGAGAGGGAACGATTGTTTATACTTTAGTATTTGGGCCGCTGACAAACATTTTTATGAAATCAATTAATGGAGTGAAATTAAAAATAGATAATCCTTAGCATTACTAATTCTAGTATTGTTAAGGATTTTATTTTAATAGCTTTTATAAAGAGAAAATGTTAATCCAAGTGTTTTTGGATAGTATCAAGTATTATAGGAATATTTTTATTTATTTGTCTCTCATTTACTTCACTAATGGTAATTCTGAAATAATTATTACATTTGTATTCTTTAAGGAAACATTGATCTGTATTAAATATTCTAATATTTTTATGGTGCAATGAAGTAATTATTTTATCATATTTTAAAGAACCATTCACATAAATACAGCCAAAATACCCTGATTCAGGAACGTTGTGCTGTATATTTGGATGCTTATATTCTAACAAGATATTTTTTAAGCAGCTAATACGACTGTTATATAAACTGACTAATTGTTTCATATGAGCATCAAACATACCATTTTTTATATATATTTCTAAGGCTCCTTGAGATAGGATTGGGCTGCTTATGTCAGTCCATTTTTTATATTCTAAAAAACTGTTGATTAATAAGTCAGGCAATATAAGAGCTGCAACTCTTAAACCTGGCATAAGTATTTTTGAATAACTTTTAAGATATATTACTTTTGAAGAAGTATCATAGGAAAACATAGGATCATTTTTTTTATTCACATCTAAATCTGCAGCAATATCATCTTCAACAATATATACATCATATTTTTCTGCTAATTTGATAATTTCCTGTTTTTCAAGTTTACTATATGAAGTTCCAGTAGGATTATGAAATCTAGGTATACTATAGAAAAATTTAATATTACCATATTTAAACAATTTCTCTAGTTCATCTAAGTTTATTCCGTTAAAATCTCTATTAATGCCTAGGGTAGGAATATTATTAAGTTCTAGATATTTTATCATTCCATAATATGTAGGCTGTTCAACAAGAATATTAGATTTTCTATTTGGAAATGGCATAATTGATAATATGTTTAATGCTTGTTGAGAGCTAGAAGTAATAATTATGTTATCTGGTTTAGTAAATATTTGATAGTTTTGAATATGTTTTGATAATACTTTTATTAAAGAATTTAATCCTCTAGGATCAGAATATGTAAAAAGTTTTTCCTTATATAAGTCTATTGATTTATTTAGACAATGCTGAAAATTCCTATATGGAAAAGCTTCAGCATTTAAATTTACAGCTGAAAAATCAATTATAGGTTGTTTAGAAGGCGTTTGATTATGAAAATCATCAATTATGTAATATCCACTTTTAGGTACTGAATAGATAATATGATCCTGCTCAAGTTTTGAGTAAGCCTTTAAAACTGTACCAGTACTACACTGAAACAGTTCTTGAATAGACCTAATAGAAGGTAATTTCTTAGGATGATTCAATTTTTCTGTTTTTATATTATTTTTAATATATTCTATAATCTCTTCATACTTCAACAAAATGAGTTCCCCCTTTGAATATTGTACTAGCACAGATTGGAATTTTATTTATTGATATATAGAGTACACTATAATACCATAATTGTATAGAAAATCTTAGTTTGGGGGGGAATTAGTTATGGAAATAAAGAATAATGCTGATTTAAATTCAGACGAAATTATAATAAGATTATTACTAAAAAAACTTGGATATGAGGAAAAAATTATTAATAAAGTATGTGAGGTTATAAGATAAAGGGGGCATTTTATATTATGATCAACATATCCAGAATGATTGGAAAGGTAATAGATGGACGTACAATTAATAACTTTATAGATTTTTCTAATATGCTTTTAAATAAAGAAAAGGTGGCAGTTATTCCAGAAGACGGGTTTGGAGTCAGCAATTATGTAAGAATTTCTTATGCTACTTCCATGGATAATGTTAAAGAAGGAATCAAAAGAATAATTAAATTTGTAGAAGATTACAAGTAAAATATAAATTGACAATGGTTGTCTATTCTGAAATATGTTTAGCAACCATTTTTTTATAAATTTTAGTATATGGGGGTAATTATTATGAATATTAAAGAATTAATTAGCTTCTTAAAAGTATGTGAAATGAAGAGTATTTCCAAAGCATCAAAAGAACTTTTCATTTCACCACAAGGCTTGAGTAAAACAATAAAAAATTTAGAAAATGAATTAGGCGTATCATTATTTGTGCGTTCTCCAATTGGGATTTCTCTTACAAAGCATGGAGAAGTATTAGAGAGGAATGCTAAAAGCATTATTGATGATTTGGAAAAACTTCAATACGAAATGGATAGTGCAATAAAGTGTGATAAAGAAAAAATAAAACTAGTTTCATCTTATGGGGTACTAAGACTATTAACACCTGAATGCATTTTAGAATTTAACAGAACTCATTCTAATATATCATTAGAATATGAGGAACATCCTGATACGTATATTGATGAATATGTCAAGGAGAATAAAGCAGATATTGGATTTGCAATTGAGCCTATAGATGATGCAAATTTTAATAAAATAGTTATAAAAACATTTGAGCTTCAGCTGCTAGTACATAAGAATCATCCTCTTAGCAAAAAAAAGGTAATTACTTATGAGGATATTAATAACGTAGATATGGTGATTGAAAGCAAAGAGTTTAAATTACATCACATTCTAGTTAAGAATTTCAAAGAGGCTGGAGTAAAACCGAATATTATTTTTGTAACAAGTGGTTTTAGCCTTTGTCATAAGTTATGCAGTCAAAATAAATGTGTATCCATTACCATGGACTTTATAAGTAAAGACATGAAATATAATGATCTTGTAGTTATTCCTTTTGAAGATGAAAGTTTGAAATGGACTATTTGCATGATAACTAAAAAGGATTATATTATTTCAAATGCGATTAGAGTATTTGAAAATTACATATTAAGTTGGATGAAGCATATTGAATAGATATTATGTAACTATTAACCAAAGGTTTATACCTATAAAATTAGTGATGCTACCCAGAGAAAAATTATGGTGATATACTGACATTAGTAAATAGCTTACGTAAGAATTTATTGAAAATAATATATAAATGACAAAGGCGTCTTAAGTAATAATAATAACTTAATACGTCTTTTTTTGTTAAATTAAGGAGGATACAATTATGTCAAAACAATACCCAAAATTCAAAGCAGCAGCAGTTCAAGCTGCACCAGTATATTTAGATTTGGATGCAACAGTTGAAAAATCTTGTAAATTAATTGATGAAGCAGCATCAAATGGAGCAAAATTAGTAGCATTTCCAGAAGCATTCCTTCCAGGTTATCCTTGGTTTGCGTTTATTGGACATCCAGAATATACAAGAAAATTCTATCATGAACTATATAAAAATGCAGTTGAAATTCCAAGCTTAGCAATTCAAAAAATAAGTGAAGCAGCAAAAAGAAATAAAACTTATGTTTGTATTTCTTGTAGTGAAAAAGACAATGGTTCTTTATATTTAGCACAATTATGGTTTAATCCAGATGGAGATTTAATTGGAAAACATAGAAAGATGAGAGCATCTGTTGCTGAAAGACTAATATGGGGCGATGGAAGTGGAAGCTTAATGCCAGTATTTGAAACAGAAATTGGTAACTTAGGTGGATGTATGTGCTGGGAACATCAAGTGCCATTAGATCTTTTAGCAATGAATTCACAAAATGAACAAGTTCATGTAGCTTCTTGGCCAGGATTCTTTGATGATGAAATTTCAAGTAGATACTATGCAATTTCTACTCAAACTTTTGTATTAATGACTTCATCAATTTATTCAGAAGAAATGAAAGAAATGATTTGTTTAACAAAAGAGCAAAGAGAGTATTTTGATACATTTAAGAGTGGACATACTTGTATCTATGGACCAGACGGAGAACCGATTAGTGAAATGATTCCAGCAGAAACAGAAGGTATTGCTTATGCTGATATTGATGTAGAAAAAATAATTGATTTTAAATATTATATTGATCCAGCAGGTCATTATTCTAACCAAAGCTTAAGTATGAATTTTAACCAAAATCCTACACCAGTTGTCAGAAAGTTTGGAGATAGTAAAAATAAGGTTATAACATATGAAGAAATTAATTTATCAGTAGGTAGTGAGGAATAAAAAAAGTAAGCAATTGAATAAGTGATACGGAAAGTAAACTAGTAGGATTTATAAATAGAAAATTTTAATAAGGGGCTGTTGAAAAACGAATATTTATAAATTCTCATGAATAAAAGCCATGCACAGAAGGGAATTTTCATTCCTATTTATGCATGGCTTTTAGACTAATATAAGACTTTTATCAATTTTGCAACAGCCTCCACTAAATTTAATACATATTTTAAATTATCTTTTTCTTATTTATAATGAGATGTATCTCCATATAATAGTATTTCATATACTCCATCATTAATACATATTTGAGAAAGGCTAGCTGGATCTATATCTGGGATATTATTAGTGTTAATTATATTTTCATTATTAAAATGTAACATGATGACTTTTAAAGCAATTTTATGTGTTACAATAGCAATATTTTTGCCTGGATTTGAGTTTATAATATTTTCAATTTCAGTTATAATTCTATTTTTAAATTTATCATAAGATTCACCTCCACCAACTGGAGTATATTGAATTGGATTATTCCAAAAGTTATTCCATATTTGAGGGTATTTGTTAATTATATCCGATTGTTTCATACCTTCCCATTCTCCCATATTGATTTCTCGTAATTCATTTTTTGTGCAGAGAGGTATATTTAGATCACCTTTGATGATTTTAGCTGTTTTATAAGCACGTTTACTTTTGCTGGAATATATTAAATCAATTTTTTCTTTATTAAGTCTATCATGTAATTTTTGAGCTTGACAAATACCAAGCTTTGTTAAAGGTGAATCTTTATGTCCCTGCATTCGTGTTTCAAGATTCCATTCTGTTTGTCCATGTCTAATAAAATAAATAGTAGTCTGTATCATGTTATACTCCTTTAATAGTTATTAGGCATATTCAAAAAAATAACAAGTCAGCATGCTAGTCTATTTTTCTTCATACTTCATCATCATGTTAACCTAACAGCCCACTATGAAGCAGACACACTTCTTCGTCTGAAGAAAAATATACATCGCATCATTGAGTTATTTTCTTTCATATACCTTATAAAAAGAGTATAACTGGAAAAGATATATATGTATAATATATGTTATTATACTATTCATAAATAAAATATATGAATGGAGACAGAATATGAATTTACATGGATTAAGATTATTCTATGAGGTTGCTAAAACAGGAAGCGTAACTGTTGCAGCGGAGCAACTAAAAATTAGTCAACCAGCAATTACATCACAGATTAAAAAATTTGAAAAAGAAAATGATGTTGTACTATTTTTACCACAAGGTAGAGGTGTTTGTCTAAGTGAAATAGGTGAAAAATTGGCCAAAGAAGCAGGATTGATTTTTAAAATAGAAAATAGAATGGAAACACTAATAAAAAAATTTAAGCAAGGTAAAAATGGTACTTTGAAAATAGCGGGTAATTATCTTTCAACTAATTTTTTAATACCTATGTGGGCAGCTAATTTAAAACAAGAGAACGAAGATATGGATATTGAAATTAAGACCATGAATACTGAGGATGCTATTACTCATCTTATTTCATATCAAATAGATGTTGCAATTTTAGGTGGTGGCGCAATGAAATATATTGATAAAATTAATGCCACTAAAATAATGGATGATGATCTATGGTTTGTAGCTTCTTCAAATCACAAATATGCCAATAAAAATATAAACTTAACTGATATTATGTTAGAGCCATTTATAATGAGGGAAAAAGGAAGTTATGCAAGAGTATTTTTGGAATCTCTGTGCTATACCAATGGAATTCAACTACCTAAAATAGCCATTGAATTTAACGGATTGCATGAAATACTTATGGCTTCAACATATGGTTATGGTGTAAGTTTCTGTTCGTCAATAGCAGCTAAAGAATTTATAGATATGGGAAGAATATCGAGGATTTATGTAGATAATATTGACATTAAAAATAATATTGTTATTTGTATAAGAAAAGATGAAGAAACACCAATTTTAGTAAAGAAGTTCATTTCAGTTATAAATGATTAGTGATTGAATAATTTGAATTATACCAACATTTATACTAGTACAGATGATGAATTTATTTCTTGATATGTATACTATTTTGATATAAATTATAAATGAAATATATGTTGAAAAACATATTTTAATTAAAATAGCCAGCTTTTTGGCTTATTTTTACAAGGGGGGCTTATTAATGTCAAGAGTTTATAATTTTTCAGCAGGACCAGCTGTTCTTCCAGAAGAGGTTCTAAGAGAAGCAGCAGAGGAAATGTTAGATTATAGTGGTACTGGTATGTCAGTTATGGAGATGAGTCATCGTTCTAAAGCTTTTGAGGGGATTATTACAGAAGCTGAAAAAACACTAAGAGAACTAATGAGTATTCCAGATAATTATAAGGTATTATTTCTTCAAGGTGGGGGATCACAACAATTTGCAATGATTCCAATGAATTTAATGAAAAATAGGGTTGCAGATTATATTAACACAGGACAATGGTCTAAAAAGGCAATAGCAGAAGCTAAAATATATGGAAAAGTTAATGTTATAGCTTCTTCAGAAGACAAAACATTCACATATATACCAGAATTAAAAGGTTTAAAGATTTCAGATGATGCTGATTATGTATACATATGTCATAACAATACTATCTATGGAACTAAGTATAATGATTTACCAGAAGTAGGAGATAAGATATTAGTAGCTGATATGTCATCAGATTTCTTATCTGAACCTGTAGATGTATCAAAATATGGGCTAATTTATGCAGGAGCTCAAAAGAATATAGGACCAGCAGGGGTTGTTGTAGTAATAATTCGTGAAGACTTAATTACAGATGATGTACTGCCAGGTACTCCAACAATGTTAAAATATAAAATTCATGCTGATAACAAATCATTATATAATACACCACCAGCATATGGAATATATATATGTGGAAAAGTATTTAAATGGCTTGAAAAAATAGGTGGACTAGAAGTAATGAAGGAAATCAATGAAAAGAAGGCTGCTATATTATATGATTATCTTGATTCAAGCAGCATGTTCAAAGGAACAGTTGTAAAGAAGGATCGTTCTTTAATGAATGTACCATTTGTAACTGGTAATGATGAATTAGATGCTAAATTTGTAAAGGAAGCTAAAGTTGCAGGATTTGAAAACATAAAAGGACACAGAACTGTTGGTGGTATGAGAGCAAGCATATACAATGCTATGCCAATAGATGGTGTTAAAGCTTTAGTAGAATTCATGAAAAAATTTGAAGAAGAAAACAAATAAAATACTTAAAAATGTAGCTGAACTATTAATTAGATCAACTACATTTTTAAATTTTAGAGAGTTAAATTAATTAAGAAAATATTATTATCATGTTTGAGGGAGATATCTATGAACATAAAGCTAATTGAAAAAGCTGAGAAAAATCATAATTTAAGTAGGACAGAATTAATAACTATACTTAAAGACAGTAGTATAGATAAGGTACTTTTTGAGGCAGCTGATAGGGTGAGAAAAAAATATGTAGGAGATGAAATTCATTTAAGAGGGATTGTTGAATTCTCTAATATATGCAGACGTGATTGTTTATATTGTGGGCTAAGGAAGTCTAATACTAATATTAAAAGATATAGATTAATGCCTAATGAAATAATAGATTTAGCAAATAAGGCAGTGGGGTATGGATATAAAAGTATTGTTTTGCAATCGGGAGAAGATGAGTATTATACGGTGGATATGCTTAGACACATAATATCAAATATAAAGAAAATGGGAGTAGCAGTTACTTTAAGTTTAGGTGAAAAGACCTTTGAGGAATATAAGGCGTATAAGGAAGCAGGTGCAGATAGATATCTACTTAGAATAGAAACTACAGATGAAAAGCTATATGAAGATTTAGATCCAGGTATGACACATGAAGAAAGAAAAAGATGTCTTAGAGACTTAAAATCATTAGGTTATGAAGTCGGGACTGGTAATTTGGTAGGCTTGCCTAATCAAACTATAGAATCACTAGCTGATGACATACTATTTTTTAAAGAAATAGATGCAGATATGGTGGGATTAGGTCCATTTATCCCTAATGAAGATATACATTTAAAAGACATTAAGGCAGATAATTTTACAATGAGTATAAAGGTAATGGCTTTAGTAAGACTTTTACTACCAAATTCCAATATACCTGCTACAACGGCAATGGAAAGTTTAAATAGGAATGGTAGAATAATTGCACTTACAAGTGGAGCTAATGTTGTTATGCCTAATATTACAGAAGGAGAATATAGAAAATTATATGCCATTTATCCAGGTAAAATATGTGTAAATGAGACACCAAATCAATGCTGGAATTGTATTACAGGAAAAATAAGCTCAATAGGAAGAACAGTTTCAAAAGAAATTGGCTCTAGAACCAAAATGACTAGAATATGATGTATTACTTTTAGTATACTGACTTGTTATTTTTTTAAATGTGCCTAATATAGCTAAGAGAAGTTAATTATGATTGAGTACTATAATAGAAAAACTAATAAATATGAAATTGAAAAAATTGCAGGTGATAAGTATCTTAGATGGATTTATTCTTCCACGATAGGGATGAATTTGTAAAGAATTTTCAGGAGGAACTTGCTTAGTTTTGAGACTCTGTCCTACAGACTATCATAGATTTCATTTTATAGATAGTGGAATCTGTGGGGAAAGTCTCAAAATAAATGGAGACTATTATTCGGTAAATCCCATAGCTTTAAGTAAAGTACCAGAGATTTTTTGTAGAAATGAAAGACAATGGAGCATTTTTGATACTGAAAATTTTGGTCGTGTATTATATATTGAGGTTGGTGCAACGTGTGTGGGATCAATAATACAAACTTATAAACCTAAAATGTTTGTGACAAAGGGTGATGAAAAGGGATATTTTAAATTTGGAGGATCTACAATTATAATCATGTTTAAAAAAGATAAAGTAAAGATAGATAATGAAATAATATATCAAACACAGAATGGGTTTGAAACTAAAGTACTTATGGGAGAGGAAATTGGATGTAAAATATAGTAAGATAATCCTAAATTTAAAACTTGTACTAGCACAGATAGGAATTTTATTTATTGATATACAAATCATACTATACTACTATGAATGCAAGGATAAGAATTTATTGTAAAAATAAACTCATTTAATTTATTTGAGGCTAATTAAGAGATAAATTGCACAATGCTGTGGTAAAAATAAACTATCATAAAAGATAAAACTAAGAAAAATGTAATAGCTAAAAAAAATGCTAAAGGAGTGATTGAGATGTCTAATACAAATAAAACTGTAAGAGTAGCTGTAGTTCAAGCAGCACCAGTAATTATGGATTTAGATGCTACTGTTGAGAAAACTTTAACATTAATTAATGAAGCAAAAAAATCTGGAGCAAACATAGTAGTTTTTCCAGAATCATTTATTCCAGCTTATCCAAGAGGTCTTTCGTTTGGATTTGTTGTTGGAAGCAGGACCATGGAAGGACGTAAGGATTGGCAAAGATACTATGAAAATTCTGTCGCAGTCCCTAGTAATGTTACAGATGCTTTAGGAAAAGCAGCTCAAGAGGCAGGAATATATTTATCTATAGGAATTACTGAAAAGGATGGAGAAGAATTAAACAGCACCCTTTATTGTACAAATTTGTTTTTTGGACCTGATGGAAAATTATTAGGTAAGCACAGAAAATTAAAACCTACAGGTACAGAACGTTGTATTTGGGGAGAAGGTGACGGAAGCACTCTTACTGCAATAGATACACCTTACGGTAAAATGGGATCATTAATATGTTGGGAAAATTATATGCCATTGGCACGTACAGCTATGTATGCTAAAGGAGTAACAATTTATATAGCTCCAACAGCTGATTCAAGGGAAGAATGGCAGTGCACTATGAGACATATTGCATTAGAAGGAAGATGTTTCGTAATTGGATGTAATCAGTATGTTGAAAAAAGAATGTATCCACCAGATATTAATTATTATCATGAATTAGAATCTCAACCTGATGTTATGTGTTCTGGAGGAAGTTGTATTGTTAATCCATTTGGAAAATATGTTAAAGATCCAGTATATAATAAGGAAGATATTTTAGTTGCTGACTTACAATTAGAACAAATTTTACAAAGTAGATTAGATTTTGATGTGGTTGGTCATTATTCAAGGCCAGATGTTTTTAAATTATCTGTACAGGAATAAGAGTGTTTTACATCTTTTATAAATATAAAAAATACTTTTGATAAGATTATTCAAACAATAAATAGAAGAGGAAGGTAAATTTATATGATAACAATCACTAAAGAAATTTTAAAAAGTTTAGATGAATTTAAAGATAATTTAAAATTATACAATGAAGGCAAATTAGATAATTTTAAATCTTTTAGTTCTATTATGGGAATCTATAAAGAAAGGTTATCTAATACATATATGGTGAGACCAAGAATTCCTGGTGGATGTGTAACATTAGAGCAATTAAAAGCAATAAGTAAAATAGCAAAAAAGTACGCAGGAAATCAAATACGCTTTACAACAAGGCAAGATATTCAATTTCATTCTGTAAAAATAGATGATTTGAGTAATGTATTGGATGATTTAATAAAAGCTGAATTAACTACTAAAGCAGCTGGTGGCGATGGTGTAAGAAATGTTGCTTGTTCTCCGCTTTCAGGTGTAGCCATAGATGAAGTTTTTGATGTTACTCCATATATGAAAGCAGTTGCAAATTATATGATGGAAGATCCTAAAAATCTTAAATTACCTAGAAAATATAAGATAGCCTTTTCAAATAGTTTAGAAGATACAGTAAATGTAACTATGACAGATATAGGCTTTATTGCCAAAATAGTTGATGGAAAAAGAGGCTTTGAAGTTTACGGTGCTGGCGGATTAGGCGGTGGGCCTAGAGTTGGTATAAAATTTGAAGATTTTATTAACCATAAAGATGCACTATATTATGTACAAGCAATGAAGCAAATCTTTGAAAGAGAAGGAGATAGAACAAATAGGCATAAAGCTAGATTGAGATTTGTTTTGCAAAGATTAGGTGAAGAAAACTTTAGAGAAATGTTTAGAATTGAACTTAACAAAGTGAGAGCTGAAAAAGATTTAACACTTAATATAGATTGTGAGCAAGAAGATGTAGAGAATGCAAAGCAATATAATAAAAAACAATGGGATAAAAAGTATGAAAAGAGAATAATTTATCAAAAACAAGAAGGCTATTATTCAGTATATATTCATGCGAAAAGTGGCGATATGACTACTGATAATTTGGATATTATATTAGACTTCTTAACAGATTTAGATTACAAAGTATCTATAAGATTAACTATGACACAAGGATTCTTTGTAAGAGACTTAAAAGAAAATGATGCACAAAAATTAATTGATTTAACATCAGATTTTTCTTCTATATTTAATATAGACAATTCAGTAGTTTGTGCTGGTCCTAAAATCTGTAACTTTGGAATTAATAATTCTCAAGGATTATTAATTAAAATTATTGAAACTTTTAAAAATAAATCTTTTGAAATAAAAAATGCATTACCACAATTGCTTATATCAGGATGTCAAAATTCATGTGCTCAACCTCAAAAAGGTATTATTGGCCTTATTGGGAGGAAAAAGCGTACAGATGATGGAATGATACCAACATATTCGATATTATTTAATGGTAAAGTGGGTCCTAACATAGCTAAGTTTGGTGAAGTTTATGGAGAAATTCCTGCTAAAAAAATACCTAATTTTCTTGAAGAATTGGCTAATTTAAAAGTTAATTCAGATTATGTAGACTTTGTTCAATTTATAGAAAATAAAGAAACAGAAATAAGAGAATTAGTAATTAAATATTCCCTATTAGAAAGTTTTAGTGAAAATCCAGATTTATATTCTGACTTTGAGTAAAAAAGAATGTGATAAGTGCAAGTGCTAATAGAATTGGTGCAGGTATAAGTATTGATATTATTGTAGCTAGTATAAATATAGGGATTACTAAGTTGTAACATATGTACTTTTAATCCCTGTAATTAAAAACAGAGGTGATAATTATGAAAATTGCTTTAGCACAAATTAAGGTTAGTGAAAATACAGATAAAAATTTAGAAAAGACATTAAATTTAATTGAAGTTGCAGCAAGAAATGGGGCACAACTTATTTGTTTTCCTGAGTTACAACTAAATCCATTTTTTCCGCAATATGAGGGGTTAGATGTATCTAATTATGCAATCTCAATTACTGATAAGAAAATAAAAAAAATCCAAGAAAAATCTAGAGAATTTAATATAATATCAGTTCCAAATGTGTACTTAAAAGAGAGTGATAAGTATTTTGATGCTTCATTGGTAATTAGTAGCGATGGAGAAATATTAGGTACTTCAAAAATGGTTCATATTGTTAAATGTCATCAATTTTATGAACAAGATTATTATCATCCATCGGATACTGGATTTAAGGTTTATAATACACCAATAGGCAAAATAGGTATTATAGTCTGTTTTGATAGACATTTACCAGAAAGCTTCAGGGTATGCGCTTTGCAGGGAGCAGAGTTAATAATAATTCCTACTGCAAATGTAAAAAATGAGCCTTTAGAAATGTTTGAGTGGGAGCTAAGAATTCCTTCCGTTCAGAACAATGTTTTTGTAGCTATGTGTAACAGAGTTGGTGTAGAGGGAGAAATGGATTTTGCAGGAGAATCTATAGTTGTTAATCCAAATGGAGATATAGTTACTAAGGCAGATGATAAGGAACAAATAATTTATGCTGATATTGATATAAATGAAGTATCAAAATACAGAATAGAAAAACCATATATCAGTTTAAGAAGACCAGATGTATATTCAAAAATTAGTGATAATAATATAGAGATTTTTAGATATGAGGAGAAATAAAATATGTATAAGCCAGAACTTTTAGCACCAGCAGGAAATTTAGAGAAACTTAAAACTGCTATAAATTTTGGTGCTGATGCAGTATATCTTGGTGGAAATAAATTGAATTTAAGAGCAGCAGCAGATAATTTTACAATAGAAGAATTAAAAGAAGGACTTGAATTTGCGCACTCAAGAGGGAAAAAAGTCCACGTTACATTAAACGTAATTCCACATAATGAAGATTTAGTAGGGATAGAAGAATATCTTAGTGAATTATATGAAATAGGTGTTGATGCTGTACTTATTGCTGACCCAGGAATTATTAGTATAGCGCGTGAGGTGGTACCAGATCTTGAAATACATTTAAGTACTCAAGCTAACAATTTAAACTACAAATCTGCTTTATTTTGGCACAAGGTAGGAGTTAAAAGAGTTGTAGCAGCAAGAGAAATGAGTCTTGAAGATTTAAAGATACTAAGAAAAGAGCTTCCAGAAACTTGTGATATAGAAGCTTTTGTTCATGGATCAATGTGTATGGGGTATTCTGGTAAGTGTTTATTATCAAATTATTTAACTGGTAGAGATTCTAACAGAGGTACTTGTACGCAGCCTTGCAGATTTAAATATCATTTATTTGAAGAAAGAGAATCAGAAGATTATCATAAAGTTAATGAAGGTGATAATGGAATCTATTTTATGAATTCAAAGGATTTATGTATGATAGAACATATTCCAGAACTTATTGAATCAGGTATAAATTCTCTTAAAATTGAAGGGAGAATGAAGAGTTCATATTATGTGGCATCTGTAGTAAAAGCCTATAGAGAAGCTATTGATAAATATATAGAAGATCCAAAAAATTATAAAATTAATCCTAAATGGATGGAAGATCTTATGAAACCTAGCCATAGACCATATACAACAGGTTTTTACTTTGATGAAGAAATAAGACAAAATTATGAAAGTTCAGCATATATACAGAACTATGATATGGTAGGTATTGTAAAAGATTATAATAAGGAAACTCAGATTGCAACCATACAGCAAAGAAATAAAGTTTATAACGGAGATATTGTTGAAGTTTTAGCTATAAAAGGAGACAACAGGATTATAAAACTTGAAGATATGAGAAAAGAAAATGGTGAAGCCATAGAAAGCGCGCCTTGCCCACAAATGATTTTTACAGTAAAATGTCAAGAAGAATTAAAGGTTGATGATATAATTATCAAAAATAAAATGTCTTAAACGAAAAAAGTGCTATCTTTATATTTGCAGATAGCACTTTTTAATTATCTATAAACTAAGATTTATATTTTAAATTTTGATACAGTAGATTTTATTTTAATAGCTTTTATCGAGAGCAGATGTTAATCCAAGTATTTTTGAATAACATCAAGTATTATAGGAATATTTTTAGATATTTGCTTCTCATTTACTTTACTAATAGTAATTCTGAAATAATTATCACACTTGTATTCTTTAAGGAAAGATTCGCGCGTATCTAATATTTTTATATTTTTATGATATAGCGAAGTAATTATTTTATCATAGTTTAAAGAACCATTTACATAAATACATCCAAAATATCCTGATTCAGGAATGTTATACTGTATATTTGGATGCTGATATTCTAATAGGGTATTTTTAAAACAATTAATACGACTACTATATAAGCTAACTAATTGTTTCATATGAGCATCAAACATGCCATTCTTTATATATATTTCTAAGGCACCTTGAGATAAAATTGGACTACTAATATCAGTCCATCTTTTATATTCTAAAAATTTATTAATCAATAAGCTAGGTAATATAAGTGCTGCAACTCTTAAGCCTGGCATAAGAACCTTTGAATAACTTTTAAGATAAATTATTTTTGAAGAAGTATCATAGGAAAACATAGGATCATTTTTTTTATTCACATCTAAATCAGCAGAAATATCATCTTCAACAACATACACATCATATTTTTCTGCTAATTTAATAATTTCCTCCTTTTCAAATCTAGTGTATGAAGTTCCAGTTGGATTATGAAACCTAGGTATACTATAGAAAAATTTAATATTACCATATTTAAATAATTTCTCTAATTCGTCTAAATTTATTCCATTGAAATCTCTATTTATGCCGAGAGTGGGAATATTATTAAGTTCTAGAGACTTTATTATTCCATAGTATGTAGGTTGTTCAACAAGAATATTAGATTTGCCATTTGGAAATGGCATAATTGATAATATGTTTAGTGTTTGTTGAGAGCTTGATGTAATAATTATATTATCTGGTTTGGTAAATATTTGATAGTTTTGGATATGCTTTGATAATACATTTATTAAAGAATTTAATCCTCTAGGATCTGAATGTGAAAAAAGCCTCTCTTTATATAAATCTATTGATTTATTTAGACAATGCTGAAAATTCTTATAAGGAAAATCTTCAGCATTTAAATTTAAAGCTGAAAAATCAATTATAGGATGTTTAGAAGAATTTTGAGTATGAAAATTATCAACTACATAATATCCACTTTTAGGTACTGAATAAATAATATGATCTTGCTCAAGTTTTTCATAAGCTTTTAAAACTGTATTGGTACTGCATTGAAACAGCTTTTGAATAGACCTTATAGAGGGTAATTTTTTAGGATAGCTGAGTTTTTCAGATTGTATACTGTTTTTAATATATTCTATAATTTCTTGATATTTCAACAAATTGAGTCCCCCCTTCAATATGATGATAGTACAGATTATGAATTTATTTATTGATATATAGAGTACACTACAATACCGTAATTGTATAGGAAATTTTAGAATATTCCAGATAACTATAAGGTATTATTTCTTCACGGTGGGGGAGTACAACAATTTACAATGATTCCAATGAAAATGTAGCTGAATTTATTAAGTAGTTTCAACTACATTTTTAAATTACAGAGAATTAAGTTAACCAAACCAGAATATCTATAAAACTAAAGTACTTTATGGAAGAAAAAAAGGTTGTAAAATACAGGAAATTAATCCTAAATTTAAAATTTGTACGGGTACAGATAAGAACTTTATTTATTGATATATAAAACATACTATACTAATATGAATACATGGGTATTAGCTTATCATGGAAACAAACTCATTTATTTCAGTTTAAGGTATTTATAACTTAAAACCACCTACTTTAGGTGAGCAGTTTAATTAAGGAATAATCCTAATATAATAATATGTATAATCCATAGTAATATAATCATATTAGTATTAATACTATGAATTAATAAATTTAAAGGCGGGGTAAAAGCAATGAAGCAATTTAAAAATTTTGAACTTGTACGTTATCACCATCATGTTTTAGATGGTAATGAGAAGGGGCATCATCACCATCACGGAGGGGAAGTTAATGACTATTTGCAAGCAGTAGCGGAATATAGAAAGACTTTTGCATCAAAGCAAGATGTTCTTGATAAAACTCCAGATCCAGCAATAAAAGAAATGATATTACATATGGAGCAAATAGGATGTGACACAACTTTTGACAGGTTTGATAAACAAAAACCACAATGTAGTTTTGGACTAGCTGGAGTTTGTTGTAAGATTTGTAATATGGGACCTTGTAAGGTTACACCTAAAAGTCCTAAGGGAGTATGTGGAGCAGATGCTGATCTAATAGTTGCTAGAAACTTATTAAGATCTCTTGCAGCAGGAGTAGCACAGCATGGGGTACACGCAAGAGAAGTAATACTTGCTTTAAAGTATGCAGCAGAAGGAAAACTTGACATACCTATTATAGGAGAAAATAAAGTTAGAACAACTGCAGCACAATTTGGAATAGATACAGAGGGAAAGACAGTAAAGGAACTTGCATCAGAACTTGCAAATATTTTATTAGAAGATTTATCAAGAACTGTTCCTGATGAATATAAGACAATAAAGGCTTGCGCACCACCTGAAAGACAAGAAGTGTGGAAGGACCTTGATATATTACCTATAAGTGCTTACCATGAAGTTTTTGAAGCTTATCATAGAACTGGTGTAGCAACAGATGGAGATTGGCAAAATGTATTACAACAATTTTTAAGATGTGGACTTGCTTTTGTGTTTACTGGAGTTGTAGGTTCAGCCATTGCAACTGATAGTCTTTTTGGAATTGGAGGTAGAGCTACTTCAAAAATTAACGTTGGTGCTTTAAAGACGGGATATGTAAATATTGCAGTTCATGGACATTCGCCTGTTCTTGTAAGTCAAATAGTTAAACAAGGACAGAGTGAGGAGTTTATTAAATTAGCTAAGGAAAAAGGAGCAAAGGGAATTCAATTCTATGGAATATGTTGTTCTGGTTTATCAGCAATGTATAGATATGATGGAGTAATTCCATTATCAAATGCAGTAGGAGCAGAATTAGTCCTTGGAACAGGAGCTCTAGATCTTTGGGTTGCTGATATACAAGAGGTATTCCCATCAATTATGGAGGTTGCAAAATGTCATAAGACAACTGTAGTTACAACCAGTGATTCAGCAAGACTTCCAGGTGCAGAACATTATGCGTATAATCATGATCATTCTAACATAAATGAAACTACAGCTCTTGCAAGAAAAATAGTTACAAGAGCCATTGAAAGTTTTGAAGAGAGACGTGATATACCAGTATTTATTCCACCATATGAAGTTGAGGCAGAAGTTGGTTTTTCAGTTGAATATATTACTCAAAGATTTGGAAGTATGAATCCAATAGCAGAAGCCTTAAAGAGTGGAGAAATTTTAGGTATTGTAAATTTAGTTGGATGTAATAATCCAAGGGTAATTTATGAAAAGGCAGTTGTTGATGTAACAGAAACATTACTTAAAAATAATGTTCTTGTAATAACTAATGGATGTGCATCATTCCCACTTTTAAAATTAGGATTCTGTAATTTTTCAGCAGTTGAAAAGACAGGGGAAGGCTTGAAGAAATTCTTAGGGTCAGATCTTCCACCAGTATGGCATATGGGAGAATGTATAGATAATACAAGAGCATCTGGATTTTTAGCAGGGGTAGCAGGAGCTGCTAATCAAAAAATCAAAGAAATGCCATTTGCACTTGCAAGTCCAGAATGGTCAAACGAAAAAGGAATAGGAGCAGCACTAGGATTTAGACTTCTTGGAATAAATTCATATCACTGTGTAGAGGCTCCAGTACAGGGATCAGATAATGTTATGAATTTCCTTAAGACTGGAACTAAGGAGACTCTAGGTTCAACAATGAATGTAGATGTAGATCCAGTTAAATTAGCAAATAAAATAATTGAAGATTTTAAAGAAAAAAGAAAAGCTCTTGGATGGAATTAATTATAGATTACATTGTTTATATGTAGTCTGAGTAAAAATAAAGAGAATAAATCCGTGCAGAGAGATCTGTACGGAATATATGAAGGAGTGAATAATAATTTATGAAAAAAATATTATCGATTATGATATTAATTACTTTACTTATGGGGATTACAGGATGTTCTAAAAATTCATCTGGTAATAAGGAAGCTAAAGCAAATACTGAAAAGCAAGTAGTTAAAATTGCATATTTACCAATTACTCATGCGCTTCCAATATTTGTGGAAAATGAACTACAAAATGAAGAGAATTCTAATATAAAGATCGAGCTTGTAAAATACGGATCATGGCCAGAATTAATGGATGCATTAAATACAGGAAGAGTAGACGGAGCATCTGTTTTAATTGAACTTGCTCTTAAAGCAAAAGAACAAGGCATAGATTTAAAGGCAGTTGCATTAGGACATAAGGATGGGAATGCAATAGTAGTTAGTAAAGATATCAATAAGGTTGAAGATTTAAAAGGAAAAACATTTGCTATTCCACATAAACAATCGTCTCATAATATATTGCTAAGTGAAATGTTAGTAAAAGCAGGATTAACAGAAAAAGATATTAATATAGTTGAACTTGCACCAACTGAAATGCCATCAGCATTAGCAAACGGTCAAATTGCAGGATATTGTGTTGCAGAGCCATTTGGAGCAAAATCTGTACAATTAGGAACCGGAAAAGTTTTATTTCAATCAGGGGAACTTTGGAAAGATTCTATTTGTTGTGCACTTGTTCTAAATAATAATTTCATAAAAAATAATAATGAAGCAGCAAAGGAATTTGTTAGTCAATACGATAAAGCAGGAAAATACATTACACAAAATAAAGAAAAAGCAAACGAGATTGCAAAGAAATATCTAAAAGTAGATGATGCAGTTTTAGAACTTTCAATGGGTTGGATTTCTTTTGATGATTTAAAGATTACAAAAGAGGCATATACAGATCTTACTACCAGAGTTAAAAAGCTAGGATTATCAGAGAATCCACCAGCTTATGAGGATTTTGTAGATAGCTCATTATTAGGATAATAAATTTTGTAGATAGATTAAAATTTTATAACCTCAAGTGAACAAATATATATAAATAAATGATAAAACAAATGAATATATATTTGTTCACAATATCACTAAATGAATTGGAGGAGGAATATGAAAAAAATAATTAATATTATAGGTGGTTTTGCCATACTAATTATAATTTGGCAATTGATTTTTATCTTTGGGAACTATAGTCAAGCATTATTTCCATCACCACAAGGTGTTATAAAAGCTTTCATAGAATTAGTTTCTGAAGGTGTTTTATTTGAAGATATTCGTGATAGCATGATACGATTTGTAATAGGATATTCTATTTCAGTTATAATTGGAATTACTTTAGGTCTAATTTTAGGATGGTTCAGAAACATATGGGGATTTATTAATCCTATAGTTCAGTTATTAAGACCTATTTCACCTATGGCCTGGCTACCATTTATTGTGTTGTGGTTTGGTATAGGAGATTTACCTGCAATCGCAATTATATTTATTGCTGCATTTTTCCCAATATTACTTTCTACTGTATCAGCGGTTGGAAGTGTAGATCAAACTTATTTGAAAGTAGCAAAAAACTTTGGTATAAAGCAACCACAAGTATTAACAAAAATAATTTTGCCATCAGCATTCCCCAATATTGCAACAGGCTTACATCTTGCACTTGGAACAGCATGGGTATTTTTAGTTGCAGGTGAGATGGTTGGAGCACAATCAGGTTTAGGGTTTTTAATTATTGATGCACGAAATAATCTTAGAGCAGATATGTTAATGGCTGCTATTGTTGTAATTGGTGTACTTGGATTGTTACTAGATAGTTTAATCAGACTATTAGAAAAATGGATTTCTAATAGATGGGGAATTGTATCTAATGAAAGGGGTGCTTAAAAATGTATATTGAAGTAAAAGATGTTTCAAGAGAGTATACGCAAAAGGGTACTACCTTTAAGGCTTTAGATAAAGTGAATTTAAATATTGAAAAAGGAGAATTTATATGTTTGTTAGGTCCTAGTGGCTGCGGAAAAACAACATTATTAAATTCTATTGCAGGCTTTGAGTGTGTAACAGAAGGTAGTATTAAAATTGATGGAATAGAAGTAAAAGAACCGTCTATAAAAAATGTAACTATATTTCAAAATTATGGACTCCTCCCATGGAGAACAGTTCAAAAAAATGTGGAATTAGGACTAGAAAGTAAAAAACTTAATAAGCAAGAAATACATGATATTGCAAGCAAATATATTGATATTGTAGGCCTTAGTAAGTTTAAAAAAAATCACCCATATCAACTTTCAGGAGGTATGCAACAAAGAGTTGCAATAGCTAGAGCATTAGCTGTTGATCCTGAAATTATATTTATGGATGAACCATTTGGAGCTTTAGATGCATTAACTAGAATAAAGATGCAAGATGAAATATCTGATATTTGTGAAAAACAGAAAAAAACTATTATCTTCGTTACTCATGATATTGATGAATCTGTATTTTTAGCAGATAGAATTGTAATTATGACACCTAATCCAGGTAAAATAAAGAGTATTATAAAGGTTGACCTTGGTAAAAAACGTGATAGAACAAATCAAGATTTCTTAAAAATAAGAGATAAAGTTTTTTCTGAATTTGAAATGAAAGAAAAGGATAAAACAGAGTATTTCATTTAATAAGTAACAAATTTATATGTATAAGAAATGTATAGGATTTTTTACCTTTGACATTATATTTCTTATACTATTTGATTAATAGAAAATTATCAACATATGATGAGGTGATTATTTTGAAATATAGGGAATCAGGAATGCCTGATGAAACAATGTGGGATACTTTCTTTAATCCTACAGATGTTTTGGATAAAATGAATATCAATAACGAAGTTGAAGTTTTAGTCGATATTGGATGCGGATATGGAACATTTTTGATTTCGATGGCAGAAAGAGTAAAAGAAGCCATAGGAATAGACATAGATGATCATATGATATCAATATGTAAAAGTAAAATTAATGATAATAATATAAAAAATATTGAGTTATTAAATGGAGATATATCTACTGCTAAAACCTTAAATGAATTAGAAAAATACAAGTGTTCAGTGGATTATATTTCCTTGTTTAACATTCTTCATTGTGAAGAGCCAAAAGAATTACTTGAAAATATTTCTAGACTTTTAAAAGATACTGGGAAAATCGGCATAATTCACTGGAAGTGCGAAGAGACACCAAGGGGGCCATCTATGGAAATAAGACCAAACCCAGAGATGATTATTGATTGGGCGTCAAAAACAGGATTTAAACTTCAAAAAAAAGTTGAGCTTCCACCCTATCACTTTGGGTTAATTTTCTCAAAAGTTCTATGATTTTAAATTTTATTTAAGTATAACATTTTAACTAAAATAATAACATAAAGAATATTTTCTCTTGGGGGTACGAAATGATAAAAGAAGTAAGTATAAAGAAAATTAAGAATGATGCTGAATTATTACATAAAAACGGTGATTTTTACTGTTCAGAAGCTATAGTATGCTCAATAAAAAAGAATTTCGAAATTGATATGCCTGATGAAATAATTGCTATGGCATCTGGTTTTGCTGTTGGAATCGGAAAAACGAAATGTGTTTGTGGTGCTATATCAGGAGGCATAATGTGTTTAGGGTATTTTTTTGGCCGGACTAAAGGAAAAGATACTAAAATTGAAAAAATGCTTATACTAGCTGAAGAACTTGTAAATAGTTTTAAAAGTAATCATAAAGTATTATGCTGTAAAGTACATACTAATGGACTAATAATGGGTTCACCAGAACATAAGCAACAATGCGTTAGTTTTACAGGAGAAATTGCTGAGAAAGTAGCACAAATTATTATTCGTGAACTTGGTATTAAAAATATAGATTAACTTAGCTAAAGAATTGAACGTATGCTAACTTTACAAACATGTAAAAATATCAACACTATATTAAAACATAAACAAATAAAAATAAGTTATAAATAAAAGGGGAGAAAAAGAAAATGCATATGGCAGATGCTTTAGTATCACCGGCAGTAGGGGGAGCAATGATAATTGCTACAGCTGGAGTTACAGCTTATTCAATAAAAAAGATAAGCACAGATGAAAACACTGAACAAAAAATTCCATTGATGGGAGTTATAGGTGCCTTTGTATTTGCAGCACAAATGATTAATTTTACAATACCGGGGACAGGATCTAGTGGACATATTGGAGGAGGAGTGTTACTATCGGCTATTTTAGGCCCATATGCAGCATTTTTGACAATGATATCAATACTAGTAATTCAATGTTTATTCTTCGGAGATGGTGGGCTTTTAGCTTTAGGCTGTAATATTATGAATATGGGGTTTTTTGCTTGCTTAATAGGATACAACTTAATATATAGTAAGATTATAAGCAAAGGGTATTCTACAAAAAGAATATTTGTAGCATCTATATTAGGATCAGTTATAGGGTTGCAAATTGGTTCCTTGGGAGTAGTTTTAGAAACTCTATCATCAGGCATAACAGAATTACCATATTTAACTTTTATAAGTTTTATGCAACCAATTTATTTAGCAATAGGAGTTGTTGAAGGGATAATTACTGGTGTGGTATTAAATTTTGTTTGGCAAAGTAGACCAGACTTGTTAGAAAATGTTGATAAAGAGAAAAATATAAAAATTTCTAATAAAAAAGTTATAAGCGCATTTTTAGTGTTATCTTTAATTGTTGGTGGATTCATTTCATGGTTTGCATCACAAAATCCAGATGGACTTGAATGGTCTATGTTAAGGACTTCAGGAAGTGAAAAATTAGAAACAAAAGAAGACGTACATGAGATAATTGCAAATATCCAAGAAAAAACAGCAATATTAATGGACTATAATTTAAAAATAGAGAAACCATCTGAAAATTTAGAGAAATTAGGTACGTCAGTGGCTGGTATATCTGGAATTATATTAACTACAGGATTTTCTTTAGGTATAGGATACTTAATAAAAAGAAGAAATAAATTGAAAACAGGAATTAAATAATATGGTGGATATAAACAAGAAGCTTTACAAAATCAGATTTATAGATGATTTAGGCACACAAGAAAGTGCAATTCACAGAATAAATCCTACAATTAAGTTGATAACTACATTTTTATATATAATTAAAGTTCTTTCATTAAAAAATTTTGTATTAATGGATATTGCTATAATAATAGCATATCCATTAATATTATTTCTTATAGGAAATATTCCTATAAAATTAATATTGGAGAGATTAATTATAATATTACCAGTAATAATAGGAATTATAGGAGTCAATCTGATTATAGATTTCTCATATAATCAAATAATTTCAGCACTACTATTACTTTTTAAGTGCTTATTTTCAGTTGTTAGCACATTACTTTTTATAACGACTACAGGCATGAATAACATTACTAGAGCACTTAGAAGATTAAAGGTTCCAAAGATACTTGTGACACAAATATCTATGCTTTATAGGTACATAATATTAATGATGGAAGAAGCTTATAAAATAAAATCAGCATATGAACTTAGAACATTAGATAAAAAGTCACTGGATATTAAGCACTTTGGAGAGATAATGGGGCAGATGCTTTTAAGGAGCATAGCAAGAGCGGAAGATATATATAAGGCTATGAAACTTAGAGGATTTGAAGGCGAATATTACACAAATACAGAAGAAAAATTAAAAGTTGCAGATTATATATATTTAGGTATATTCATAGGTGCATTTTTACTTACTTTCTGTTAAGAGAGGAGGAGAGAAAATTATAGATAATTCACATATTTATGTAGACAAAATTATATATAAATATCCAGATGGATTTAAAGCCATAGATGAAATATCATTCTCTGCTAGAATAGGAGAAAAAATCGGAATTATTGGAGCAAATGGTGCTGGTAAATCTACAATTTTACAGCTCTTAACTGGTTTATTTACTCAAACAGAAGGAAAGATTTTAATAGATAATATAGAATTGAGTAAAAAAACATTAAAGGAGATAAGGAAAAAGATAGGCTTTATATTTCAAGATTCAGATAATCAATTATTCATGAACACAGTGTATGAAGATATAGCTTTTGGACTTAGAAGTGGTGGAATAAGAGAAGAGATTGTAAAAGAAAAAGTAGAAGAGATAATAAAGAAAATGTTAATTGAACACTTAATAGACAAATCCATATATAAATTATCTGGTGGGCAAAAACGAATTGTAGCTATAGCAGGAATTCTTGTTATGAATCCTAAAATATTGCTTATGGACGAGCCAACTGCAGCATTAGATCCAAAATCTAGAAGAATACTTATAAATACATTGAAGGGTCTACCACAAACAAATATAATAGCTACCCATGATTTAGATATGATTATGGATTTATGTACTAGGGTTATTATTTTCAACAATGGTAAAATAGTGGCTGATGGAATCGCAGATGAGTTGCTAAGGGATAAAGAATTAATGGAAAAGTGTAATTTAGAATTACCACTTTCTTTGCAAAATAAAATCTAGAGAATTTTAATATAACTAAATCATTTCTAAAGCCATGAAAAAATAAAAAAATCAAGGTTAATCAATAATTTGTATGAGCTATAAAGAAAAAGGTGAAAAGATTATGCAAAAGTAAAATGCATAATATATTTTTAATTTTAAAGGCAACAAAAATGTTTATTGCCTTTTCTCATGTAGGGAGAGACAGAAGATAGTTTTGTGTTAATAACAAAGTTATCTTGTGTCTCATTAAAAAGTTAATGGGGAAAAAAGTTCACGTTACATTAAACGTAATTCCACATAATGAAGATTTAGTAGGTATAGAAGAATATCTTAGAGAATTATATGATATTGGTGTTGATGCTGTACTTATTGCAGATCCAGGAATTATTAGTATAGCACGTGATGTGGTACCAAATCTTGAAATTCATTTAAGTACTCAAGCTAACAATTTAAACTACAAATCTGCTTTATTTTGGCATAAGGTTGGAGTTAGTAGAGTAGTAGCAGCAAGGGAAATGAGTCTTGAGGATTTAAAAAAATTAAGAAAAAAACTACCAGAATCTTGTGAGGTAGAAGCCTTTGTTCATGGGTCTATGTGTATGGGGTATACTGGTAAGTGTTTATTATCAAATTATATAACTGGTAGAGATTCTAATAGAGGATCTTGTACGCAGCCTTGTAGATTTAAATATCACCTATATGAAGAAAGAGAATCAGGAAATTATCATAAAGTTAATGAAGGTGATAATGGAGTTTATTTTATGAGTTTAAAGGATTTATGTATGATAGAACATATTCCAGAACTTATTGAAGCAGGTATAAATTCTCTTAAAATTGAAGGCAGAATGAAGAGTTCATATTATGTGGCATCTGTAGTAAAAGCTTATAGAGAAGCCACTGATAAATACATAGAAGATCCTAAAAATTATAAATTTGATCCTAAATTGATGGAAGATCTTATGAAACCTAGCCATAGACCATACACAACTGGTTTTTACTTTGATGAAGAGGTAAGACAAAATTATGAAAGCTCAGCATATATACAAAACTATGATATTATAGGTGTTGTGAAAGATTATAATAAGGAATCTCGTATTGCAACCGTACAGCAAAGAAATAAAGTTTATAATGGAGATTTTGTTGAAGTCTTAGCTATAAAAGGAGACAACATGATTATAAAACTTGAAGATATGAGAAAAGAAAATGGTGAAGCCATAGAAATATAAAATGCGTGTAGTGAAATATTAATAAAATGATGCTATACTAAATAAGAAATATTATATTTAATCATACAAAGGAGAAGTTTTATGGGTATATTATTAAATCGTTTACTAATAATGTTAAATGATAGTGATCCAAAATCAACAGAATATCATATTGCATTTACTTTACTTATGAATTTTTATTCCTTATACGATATGTCTATTAACGAAGTAGCTGAGCTGTGCAATGTTTCAAAATCTACCATTTCAAAATTTATTCGTAGTATCAATTTTGAAGACTATGCTAGTTTTAGAGCAGCATCAACCTTTAAAGAAAATAAATATGGATTTTCTCTAAATTATAATCAGAATATTGCTGAGTATATTGAAGAAAATGGAATGGATTCTTATTTAGAGATTATACATAAGGATATTGAGGAATGTAAAAAATCAATTGACATGAATAAAATCGATGAATTGGCAAAAGATTTAATTAAGTATAAAAAAGTGGCGAGTTTTGGATTATTATTTTCTGAAATTGCTGCACTAGATTTACAAACCAAATTAGCTTATAATGGCAAGTTTATAATTACCAATTTAAACGATGTAAAGCAAGATGAATTTATACATAATGCTAAAGAAGATACTTTAATCATAATCTTTTCAAATTCAGGAAGCTATATGAAAAGATATCAGCTATCTGAGTTTCAAATTACAAAGAATTTTTTAAACACGAAATCTAAAATTGTTTTGATTACATCTAATAAAGGAATGGAAAAATTTGAAAATGTAGATTTGTGTATTAGTTTCAATCATACGAGTAACATTCAGACTCATTCAAACATTTTTCAAATAATTAACGATTATATTACTCTTAGATATCGCCAATTGACACGTCAATAGAAATAATAAATGAATTGTGAGCTGTTCATAATATAGCTCTTACAATTCATTTTTTTTATTTAAGTTTCCAAATTGCGAACTTTTATTGAGTCATAAAAATTCGTGTTACAATCAAGATACATTAATGAACTAAAGTAATTTGATTCCTTTGGCCAAAGTGAACAAAAAGGTTGTATGAAAACAATTTAATAGTATTGGAGGAAAAATATTATGGCTAAAAAAAATTATGAAAATTTAGCAAAGCAAATTGTTGAAAATGTTGGCGGAGTTGATAACGTTTCAGGTTTAACTCATTGTGTAACACGTTTAAGATTTAAATTAAAAGATAATTCAAAGGCAGATAAAGATAGAATTAAAAAACTAAGTGGAGTTTTATCAGTTGTAGAAGGAAATGGACAGTTTCAAGTTGTTATTGGGAATGAAGTTACAGATGTATTTGATACAGTAATAAGTTTATATCCGATTAAAGCTGAGGGTGGTAATACACAATCAGAAGAAAAGCTTACTGGAAATGTATTGACACGTGCACTTAATACAATGGCAGCTATTGTAAATCCAATTGTAATAGCTCTTGCAGGTGCAGGTATGATAAAAGCACTTCTTGTAGTTTTAACTACTACATTAGGAGTACTTGATAATACAGGTAGCACGTATAAAATATTATCAGCAGCTGGAAATAGTGTATTTTATTTCTTGCCTTTATTTTTAGCATATTCATCAGCAAAGACTTTCAAATGTAATCCTTTTATTTCATTAGCAATTGTAGCAGCTCTAATGGAGCCTAATTTTACAAAACTTATGACCACAAATGGAGATGTAACAAACTTTTTGGGAATACCAGTTGTATTAATGAATTATTCTGGTACATTAGTCCCTGCTATTTTATCGATTTATGTTTATTCTAAGTTAGAAAAATTATTGCAGAAATTTATACCTAAGAGCATAGAACTTTTTACACTTTCCTTTGTAGCATTGCTTATAATGGTTCCATTAACTATGATTGTAATTGGGCCAATGGGTGTTTATTTAGCAAATGGTATTGGAGGAGCAGTAAATTTCTTCAGTATTAAAAGTGGACTTTTCACAGGTTTAATTGTTGGTGGAGGCTGGACATTATTAGTAATGATAGGAATTCACTGGGGTGTTGTTCCAATTATGATTAATAACATTTCAACGTATGGGTATGATTATATTCGTCCAATGGTTGCAGCAGCAACATTTGCAAGTGCAGGTGCAGCATTTGGAGTATTCTTAAAAAGTAAAAAGAAAGAAAACAAAGCCTTCGCATTATCAGCAGCAGTTCCTGCATTACTTGGTGGTATTACAGAGCCAATTGTATATGGTATATCAGTTAAGTATAAGAAACCATTCATAGCACAAATTATCGGTGGTGGTATTGGTGGGGCATTTATTGGAGCTATGCATACTAAAGCAATTGTTTATGTATTCCCAGCATTGACTACTTTAGCTGCTAATATTGGTGATACATTTGCATATTATATAATTGGAATTTGTATAGCATTCTTTGCCACAGCAATTCTAACATATATCTTAGGTTTTGAAGAAGATATGGGAGAAGATGAAGGAGAACAAATTCAAGTAAAAGAAAAAGAAATTGAACTAAATGCTTGTGTAAATGGAGAAATAGTTGAATTAGTAAAAGTAAATGATGAGGTATTTTCTTCAAAAGCTATGGGAGATGGAGTAGGAATAGTACCAGCAGAAGGAATTTTATATGCACCTATAAATGGTATAGCAGAAACTGTATTTCCTACAGGCCATGCAGTTGGTATAAAGACAGATAATGGAATTGAAGTATTAATGCATATTGGTATCAATACAGTTGATCTTCAAGGAAAATATTTTGAACCTCTTGTAGAACAAGGGAAAAGAGTGAAAAAAGGTCAACCATTAGTAAAGTTTAATATTGAGAAAATTAAAGAGGCTGGATATGATCTTACTACAATGCTGATAGTTACTAATATGGATGTGGTTGAAGAGTTTTCTATATTAGAAGAAGAATCAGTTACCAAGGACTCAAAAGTGTTATCTGTAAGGAGGAAATAATATGAATAAAAATAAATTCCCAAAAGAATTTTTATGGGGGGGAGCAACTGCGGCAAATCAATGCGAGGGTGCTTGGGATGTAGATGGCAAAGGGTTATCTGTAGCAGATTGCAGTACCTATAAAGCCAATATTGATCCAAAAGATTATAAGGCACAACATGGAATTACTAGTGCTGATATAGAAGAAGCTATGAAAAGTACAGATGTTTCAAAATATGGAAAACGTCATGGAATAGATTTTTATCATAGATACAAAGGAGATTTAGATTTATTTCAGGAAATGGGCTTTAAAGTTCTTCGTGTATCCATTCAATGGGCTAGAATTTATCCAAATGGTATTGAAGAAGAGCCAAATGAAAAGGGACTTAAATATTATGAGGAAATGTTCATTGAAATGAAGAAAAGAGGTATTGAACCTTTAGTAACACTTCATCACTATGAAATGCCACTATATTTATGTAATAACTATGATGGATGGTACCAAAGACCTGTAATTGACTTCTTTATTACTTTCTGTAAAACAGTTTTTAATCGTTACAAAGATTTAGTAAAATATTGGTTAACTTTTAATGAAATCGATAGTGTGTTCCGTCACCCATTTACTACAGTTGGAATTGTAGCGGACAGATATGCTGAAGATAAATTAGAAGAAGTTATTTATCAATCAGTTCATAATCAGTTTGTAGCTAGTGCATTGGCAACTAAATATTTACATGAAATAATACCAAATGCACAGATGGGATGTATGTTAACAAGAACATTAACATATCCAGAAAATTGTCACCCGCAAAATATGTTATTAGCATTAGAGGAGAATAGAAAGAATTATTTCTATTCAGATGTACAAGTTTTGGGTGAGTATCCAAAGCATGTTAAAAATTACTGGGAGAAAAATAATATTAATCTAAAATTTGCTCCAGGGGATGAAGAAATAATAAAATGTTATCCAGTGGATTTTGTATCCTTTAGTTATTACATGAGCAGGGTTGCAAGTAAAGATGAGGAGCAAAGAGAAAAGGTAAGCGGAAATCTAACTAGCGGTGTTAAAAATCCATATCTTGAAACAACAGAATGGGACTGGCAAGTTGATCCTACAGGACTTCATATTTCTTTAGTAGATCTATATGACAGATATCGTAAACCATTATTTATTGTAGAAAATGGTATTGGATGTAAAGATAAGGTTGAGGAAGATGGAAGCATTATTGATGACTACAGAATCAAATATTTTAGAGAGCATATTCAAGCTATTTCAGATGCCATTGAAGTTGGAGTTGAAGTTATGGGATATACACCATGGGGATGTATTGATATGGTAAGTATGTCAACATGCCAAATGATTAAGAGATACGGATTTATATATGTAGATGTTGATGATCTTGGTAATGGAACTTATGAAAGAAGGAAGAAGAAATCTTTTGAATGGTATAAAAAAGTAATTGCAACTAATGGAGAAGATTTAGATTAGTAAAATATTAAGTTATGGTTGGGTAATTCTTATGGTTAATAAGGATTACTCTGCTTTTTTTTAAAGTTATAGACAGACAATGCAATTTTATTAATAGATGAGGTGAAAGTATTATGAAATATATTAATCAGTTTGGGATTATATTGATAGTAGCTTTTATTGGAGAAGTATTAAAATATTTTATACCACTACCAGTTCCGGCAAGTATATATGGTTTGATTTTTATGCTTTTGGCATTAAAAACAAAAATAATTCCTATTGAGCTGGTAAAAGAGACTGGAAATTTTCTGATAGAAATTATGCCACTAATGTTTATACCTGCAGCGGTAGGTTTATTAGTTTCATGGGAAGCACTAAAGGATATATGTATACCCGTTATTATAATTACCATATTAACGACAGTAATTGTAATGATAGTCACAGGAAAAGTTACTCAGTTTATAATTAGATTGGAAAAGAGGAATAAGAAATGAAAGAATTATTATGTGACTCATTTTTTTTTGGAGTAATGGTTAGTATTATTGGATATAAAATAGGATTATTTTTAAAGAAAAAGTTTCATAAGGCAATTTTTAATCCTCTTCTTATTTCGATTGTGTTTGTAATGGCTGTTTTAGTTATTTTTGGAGTAGATTATAAAAGTTATAACAATGGAGCAAAATATTTGAGCTATTTGTTAACTCCTGCTACGGTATGTTTGGCAATACCTCTATATCAACAACTTGAATTACTAAAAAGAAATGTTAAAGCTATTCTGGCAGGAATTCTTTCTGGGGTACTGTCAAGTCTTGGAAGTGTATTTTTGTTTTCTAAGCTCTTCCATTTTACGCATGAACAGTATGTCACACTATTACCAAAGTCTATTACTACTGCAATTGGTATGGGGGTTTCAGAAGAATTAGGTGGAATTGTAACAATTACGGTAGCTGTTATTATTATAACAGGAGTACTTGGAAATATGCTCGCTGAGATAATCTGCAAGGTATTTCGTATCAATGAATCCATTTCCAAAGGAATTGCTATCGGAACTGCGTCTCACGCCATTGGAACATCAAAGGCAATGGAAATGGGAGAAATTGAAGGAGCTATGAGCAGTCTCGCCATAGCAGTATCTGGTTTATTGACAGTGGTTGGGGCATCAATATTTGCTAATTTTATGTAGAGGTGCTAATGATGGAAAAATATAATACAGTAATATTTGATTTGGATGGAACTTTATTAAATACATTAGAGGATCTTTCTGATAGTGTGAATTATTCTCTTAGAAAGTTTTACTTTCCCAAAAGAAGTCTTAAAGAGGTTAAAAGTTTTGTTGGAAATGGTATATTCCGACTAATGAAATTGGCAGTTCCGGATGGAACGGAGAATCCTTCTTTAATGGAAGTGTTTCACCCCTTGACAATATTTATTTTCTATGGAGCTCAAGTATTTGCCCCAAAAACACCTGAAGGCTTGCCCTATAATTTTAGTAGTTAATTTCATATTATGTAGATACTCTAAAGTTTTGATTATTAGAAATTTTAAAATGAAATTATTGTATCGTTTGTTACATATTTATTACTTATATTGGTTTAATATCAAAGATAACAGGAAAGATAACTCCACTTTTCACAGATGTTTACTTAAGTGCATATATTAATTTAAATTGCACAAATAATCATAATGGTAAATGTTTTCCATCAAAGGAATTAATTTTATACATGGAGGTGTTATAATTGATTGATATAAATAAACAAATTGAAGATACTAGAGATAAATTGAATATGCTAATAGCAACTAAAGAAATAATTACAGATGATAAGGAATTATTAGCACTTAGTGTAAGATTGGACAAACTAATTAATATATATATACATACTAATAATAATGAATTATCTTTGTAAAATTCTATAAATACTAAACAATAGTATAAACAAGTTATTTACAATCTAACTAAATAAATTAGCCTATATCTTTAATTACTACTGTAAAATAAGATATAGGCTTTATATTTTAGAAAAATACTTAATATACGGTTAATGTTTTTTAATGATTTATTCAAATTCTAGTTCAAGTTGCTTAGGCTGAGCATTAAGGAAATATTGATATTTCTCTTTATAATAAATAATAACTTTTCTTCTTGCTTCATAAGGTAAGTTATTTAAAAGGTAATCATATTGTGCTCTTGAAGTGAAACATTCATTTTCTTTTAGCCAAGTTGTAAATGTCATAGAGTTCAATCCTTTCTTATTTTAAATATTTATATTATTTTTAAATTGGACAATAAGAAGAAGGTGGAAAATATCTCTCTACCTAATCCCATTCAGTTTGAAGTACTTTTAAAAAATATTGATATTTTTCGTGATAATATAAGTCAGTTTTTAGTGCCTCTTCTTTGGTTAAAAAGGATAACCATTCTTTGTAGTGGCCAAATGAATTAAAGGTTTCTTTAGTAGTAAGCCATTTAGTAAATGAAAATTTTCTCATGTGTTTCTCAAATCCTTTCTATATTTCTTTACTATAATTATGCCCAAATATGAGAACAAATATTCGGTGTTACTTGTACAAAAATGTATAATTTTTAATACAAGAATAATGTATAAAATTTCAATTATTGGGCACAATATTTGACAGAGAAGGAGTGAGGAAAGCATGGCAGACAAACAAAAACCAAAAATTATAAAACCACCAACTAAGCAAGTCCATTTAGAATGTGATATGGCATTATATAAGAAGTTTGAAGCATATTGTTATGGAAATGGAAAGAGCGTAAGTGCTTCATTAAGGGCATATATGAAAATGTGTGTCGGTGAATAAAGAATATGTTTAAAGTATCTGAAAATAGGTACTTTTTTTATACAAAAAAATGTATGGAATTTCTAGAGATGGGCAAAATATAAATAGGGTAGGGAAGGCATGAAAGGTAGGCTGTACAAAATGGAGAAAAGAAAATTTCAAACAAAAACATTAATCGCAGAATATCACTATTTAACTGAATTGGAGGATTTTAGATTTTCAGAAATTGCATACAGATTAAAAGATGGTTCAATAATTATGGAATATGATGGAGCTTGTCATAGTCTCTATGGGTTAAAGCTAAGCTTCAATAAGAACATTGCCAGAAAAGGCATTTTTAGTATTAATAAAGATGATTTTGAAACGTGGAAATCTATAAGAAGTCAAAGAGAAGATAGTTCTTTCATTGATTGGGAAAATGAATATGAGGATCTAATGAATGAAGAGCATGAAAATGTGCTAAAATGCATTGGAGAAAATGAATTACCATATTAGATACATAGGGGGAGAAATCCTCCAAAAGAAAAACAAGGACAAGCTCACCTGCAGATTAAAATTGGACAAGCTTCAACACCATGATAAACTTTAGAAAAATAGCCTGTCCCACCAAGCACCATAATACTACATAGATTTTTTCATATTGACCAGACATATTTATTTGAAAATTAAGTCAAGAACGTAGAACGCAGTGTGTCTTTACTTAATTTTTAAATAAATATACCATAAGATATGAAAAAAACTAGTTAATACCTTTTCTAAAGTTACTGTATAAAAAATCAAACCTAATTTATAAATATAATATTGTTAAAAGATTTTCCAGAGTTCCTATATGGGGGGCGGTCTTGTAATTGCTTCTCTGCCTGTCATTTTTTGTGATGAGTGGCATTGTAGCGAAAAAAACCGAATGACTAAAAATAATTTCCCGGTAATATAAATTTTAATTATTTTTAGTTATTGGATTTTTTGCAGCGGAAAGGACACCATCACAAAAAAGGACTTAGCAGGCAAGCCAGTACAAGATGGAACTGCCTACATCATTCCATTTTATTTACTACTAATTAGATGCAGGCAAGTCCAAGCCCCCAAAACCATTGCTAGTTTACTGGCATACTCTCTCAAGTTCCAGAATATACCCAAGAAAATTTAATATTGATAAATCTAAAAATAGAAAAGATATACTTTAGTTTCAGATGAGGGGGGGCTAGTTTGCCTGTCCTATTGTAAAGGGCACTATCATTTATCCCTTTACAAATGGACTAGCAAACCTGTCCACCCCGAGCACCCCATCGGGTACCCAAACAAAGGACTAGTTGTATGACCTGTCCCTTTTTGGGTGATGGATCAAGTGCCCAAGTATCAATTCACAAAAACAACATGTCCTTTAAAAAATACGTATACAGAAGTAACAAGAATACAGATATAGTTAAACAGTTAAAGGGATTATTAAAAGAACTATATAGATATATTGCTATTACGTATGAAGATTTGAAATTATGTACGTAAAAAATCTAAAACATGATAATAAGGAGTGGCGGAGCCACAAAAGGGCACGCAGTGCTCTTTAATAAAATTGGTTGAATTGGACAACTGTTTGCCCAATTCCTCCTTTGTTTGAGCGTAGCGAGTTATAATTTTGTAATATTCAAGCTGAATATACATATACCTTAGTTTTTAAAATACCAAGATAACATACATTTCTATAAAGTATCCAGGTACTATAAATTCAGCTTGTCTATTACTTCCTTTGTGTGAACGGAGTGAGTTTAATTTTAAAGATATTAATTAGTTTAAGCAGAATAAACCATATGCGAAGAATAAAACTTTTATAAATAGGTCCTGAAGTTCGTACATTGTCTTTTGCTTGAAGTATATTAATATCTTCATTAGTGATGAGAGAAACATTAACTATGGGATTTAAGGCGTGCCTTTAATCCTGCAACCATATTTGGAGATTCAATAGAAGAAAGTATCAATGTAATGGCAGGAGTTTTAACTTCTGGTATTGCATATTGATTCTTTCTGGACTTAGATGTTAGATGATTATTTAGAGGATGCAGTTAGGATGAGAGAAACATTAACATATGAGCGTAGCGATCATAATTAAAAGATATTTAATTAGTTCAATCTGAAAGAAATATATGCGAGAATATAAACATTTTTAAAGCTGTTTTTTAAAGTTTAATAGAATATCATTTTTGTATGCATATGTATACAAAAATGATATTATAAAATAAAATACATCAAAAATCTACAAAACATTTACAATTTAAATTATGTATGTTAGTATTGCGTTATAAGATAATAAAGAAAAGGGGAATATAATTTATGGCTAAGGAAAAGAAAAGCATACCATTTAGTACTAGACTTACTGAAAGTATGGATATGTCTCTAAATGAATTAAGCGATGTAATGATGCTTACTAAACATGATATTGTAAGAGTTGCATTATCAGAATATTTATTAAAAAATAAGTATCTTATTGATAAAAATATAGAATACAAAAAAGATGAAAAAGTTAAATATGATACATTTGAATTAACTAATATAAACTCAACTAGTACAGGGGATAATGGAAGATGGATTGCAGGAATTATTTGGGATGAAGATAGAAAGGAACCATTAGATTGTGTTGAGTTAGTAAAAATAGAAGTGAATATTCCAATTATAACAGAAAAAGAGAAAATTCCACTATTAATAGACTTATTAAAAAATGCTTCAGAAGAAGAAAAAAAGAAAATAAAAGAAGAATTAATGAAAATAGCAGGAGTTCAAATCGTAGAGGAATATACGTTAAAATACACTGAAGAGGGATTATCAATAAAAAATAATCCTAAGTTTCAACAAGTTCTTGAAAAAAGTATTTCTGAAATTATAGAAGAAATACGAAATTCTAAGAAGTAGTATATAAGTATGGAATAGGCGGGAGAGAGAATGGAGATATGTTTATATAATGGAAACCAAATCTGTGCTTATGAGGTTACAAATATAAATGGGGTATTAAATTATCAGCCATGCACAGAATGGAGAGAAGCCGGAAGAAATGGAGAATTACATTGTCCAGAGTGTGGCAATGAAGTAATATTAAATGTTAAACATCCTAATAAGAAAGCACCACATTTTGCACATAAATCAAAAGATAATAGCTGTCCCTTTAGTAATGAGGATATAAGAGAATCAGAAGAACATAAAAAGGGAAAGATGAAATTATATCATTACTTTAAAGAGAAATATCCTAAAGAAAACATTGTTGTAAATAAGAGATTTTCTAATACTAGAAGATGTGATCTATATATTGAATTTAGTAATCATGATAAATTAGCTGTTGAATTTCAAAGAACAAATATTTCTAAAGGTGATTGGCAAAAAAGACATGATGCATATGCAGATCAAAATATAAATGATTTATGGATATTAAGTGGTAAGGAAGAAAATTTTAAATTAAAAGATAAACAAATAGAATTGGCTTATTTTGAACAAGTAATGTTGAATGAACTAGATAAATTGGCAATTTATTTTGATGTAGATAATTTAAAATTAACTCTAGCTAAGAATATGAGATATACAGATTTACACATGAAAAATAATGATATTGAAAATCTATATAGGAAATCTTACAATTTACAAGACATTTTAGTTACAACAAAAGGATTAATTGAATGTGATTTTAATGAAGAATATGAGAGAAGCCTGAAAGAATTTAATGAATATTATACTAAAAAATCTTTGGAGAGAGAACAGCAGATTAAACAACAAATAGAATGTGAAAAAAGAATTATTGAAAAGCAAAGGGAATTATATGAGAATAATTTAATTATAGCTCAAAGGGAAAAAGAAATAGAAATCAAAGATTACATGAATAATTTATATGAACTTAAAAGTGAAGGAAGCATGAGTGCAAAAGAGTTTTTTGATTTTGTAAAAAGAGAATGTAAAAAAGAATTAACTAAACAACAAATTGAAGCCATAGTATACAATGAAGGACACCATTCTGTACAAAGTACAGCAGGAAGTGGAAAGACTACAGTTATTTGTTGTAAGATAGCATATCTTATATTAGTTAAAAATATAAATCCAAATAAAATAGCAATTATGAGTTTTTCTAGAGCTAGTGCAGCTGACATAAAAGAAAGATTTGAATTACTATTTGGTAAAATAATAACAGTTCCTATTAGCTTTTCAACAATACACAGTTTTTCAAATTCAATAATTAGATATTATGAAAAAATTCGTGGAATTAAATATACAATTATTGAAAACAAAAAAAATATAAATAGAGATACACAACTAAAGTCAATATATAAAAACTTTAACAAAAAAACTATTACAGAAGATGAATTAAAAGAACTCAATAGTTTTATAACATATATAAGAAATAGCATGATTTATTATAAGGATTTAGATAAGCATGAGGATAGCTTTCCAGTCCCTAATTTTAAAGAGATATATTGTCAGTATTCTAAGAATTTAAATGATAATAATTGGTTAGATTATGATTCAATGTTAACTATGGCACATCATGTTTTATTAAATAATAATGAAATTAAAAATATTTATCAAAATAAATTTGATTGGTTCCTTATTGATGAGTCTCAAGATAATTCAAAGTTACAGAATGCTATTATAAAAATACTTGTAGATACTCGAGACGATAGTAATAATGCCAATGTATGTATGGTTGGAGATACAGATCAAAGTATATATTCTTGGAGAGGCGCGGATTTTTCTGAATTTAATAACTTTGAGGATAAATTCCCAAATTCTAAAATTTTATTTATGGATGAAAATTTTAGAAGCACATCTACAATTGTAAATTTATCAAACAAATTTATTAAATTAAACAAGAATAGATATGATAAGAATATTTTTACAAGGAATAAAGATGGGGATAAAATTGAATTTATAGATGCAGAAAATGAAGGTGCTCAAATAAAACATCTAATAGACTCTATTAACAATGGAAATAGAAACTATAAGGATATTGCAGTATTATATAGAAATAATATGTCAGCAATTCCTCTAATAGAAAAACTTATGAATGAAAAAATACCATTCTATATAAAGGATGAAATAAGCACATTTTTTAGTAATTTTATAGTAAAGGATATATTGAGTTTTATAAAATTTAGTAAAGAGCCTTGTAATTTAAATGTATTTAAAAAGATATATTATAAATGTAAAACATATCTTAAAAAATTAGATGTAGATGAAATTAAAGATAACAAAAAAGGTATTTTACAGTTTCTAATAAATAGCAATAAAATAAAAGGGGGTACGAAAACTCAATGCATTATTCAAAAGAATAACTTTTCAATATTAGCTAATATTAGCGCAAGTAAAGCTATTGACCATATAGAAGATAAACTAAAATATAGAGAATATTTAGAGGACTATTCAAGGAAGTGTAATTATTCAATGGAGTATATAGAAACTATATTATCAACATTGAAAATTATTTGTTCAAATTTAGAGAGTATAGAACAACTTGAGGAAAAGCTTAAAGAAATAAAAGAAGCAATGATATTAGCTAAAGAAAATAAAAATGAAGATACTGTAACATTAACCACTATTCATAGCTCTAAAGGCTTAGAATGGGAAGAAGTATTTATAATAGATACACAAGAAATACCTTCAAAATTTGCACTAAATAAATATGATGAAGGAATAATTAATTTTTATGAAGAGGAAGTTAGAGCTTTCTTTGTTGCAATTACTAGGCCTAAATTAAAACTTCATATCATTGAACCAAAGCTTAAAAATGGACAATTAGTAGATAGATCTCCATTTTTAGATTATGTTAAGCAAATCATACATGAAAAACCTCAATATAATATGAATATGTATGAGAATGATAAAAAGAGCATGATTAATCAATCAGTAAAAACATTTGCCAAGATTCAACCTAAATATAATAATAATGATTTTAAAATTGGGACAACAATTAAACATAAAACATTTGGAATAGGTAAGATTATTGATATTAATGATATAGTTGTAACAATGAAAAAGCTAAATGGGGAGACGTATAATATAGGTTTAAAGGTTTGCATTAAAGGAATAATTGTAAAAGTAATAGAAGGCTAAAGTTAATTTATATAATTTTTTTAATATAGACTTAAAGGCAATAAACAAAATGTTTATTGCCTTTCTTCATGCCACTTTATGAGAATCATTACTAGATCCATCTGCATCTATAACAACTCCAAGTTTTGTTGATATTATGGTATTGAGTTTATTAATTGAATTAGATAAGCCAGTAATTTGTTTCTCTAAGCGAATCAGCAAATATGCAGAAACAGCTACAGCAAAACCATTATTCACTATCAGATTAATTAATTGATTAACTTCCATGATTACCACCTCCTGTTAAGGATATATGGACTCAAGATAAATATTTCATAATTAAAGTGTTAATAATTATTTAAAATCAATGATTACTATAAAAAATAACTATTGAGTACCACCTTCATTAACTATGTGCTCATAATAATGAGCTATAGCTAGATCAACTATTGTACTTACATAAGTATTTAAATCATGATTAATACTCTTAAGCTCATTTAGTTTTCTAACAGTAGAGGAACGGAGCATATAAGTTCTTTTAACATTGAGATATTCTCCATCAATTGGAGGAGCACATCCATTAACAATTGGTACGTTTCTATTATCTGTTAAGATATTCTCATTATTTGAGAGAGTCTTTATTTTGGAAGTTGATGCAGAAGAAGTATTGGAACTATCAGCACTAGCATTACTATTACTGTTGGTATCAGTATTATTAGTAGTAGAATTATTAAAATCTATAGTTTTAGTAGAAGCTGATTCAGAAGTAACAATATTATTGTTTGATAGATTAAGAGCTGCTTCATGACTTTCAATAGCAGAATCATCACCAAAGGAGAAAGATGCAATACATTCTCCAGTTATAATAGGTTCATCACTAAACCCACAAATATCAACTTCCTCTTCAGCCGCAAAATCATTTTTAGGTGGTGCAGGTATTTTTTTCTTAGCCATAAATATTTCTCCTTTATTTATTTTTTATAGGAAACTCGACTCATATTCATTCGCTGAGTAAGTTCAAGTATCCAAATATAAAATGCTCACAGAGAAAGTTCAACTAACCAAATATAAAATTTGGAGTTTCACTTTTGGACTTTCACTTAAGATATATGATTAAAACGAATATATTCTAATATTCTGCACCATAAATATGGTTCACCATATTTATTCTTTACCATATATATGGAGAAGAATATTACCATATATATGGTGAACCATATATATTCTTCAGAATATGCGGGAAAAATGCGGGTTAAGGGGTAATGGGGATAGAAAAGTTAGTTATTTTTATGTGATTTTTGAGTTTAAAACATATATCCATAATAGCAGTAAGAATTTTTGAACTGTAAATAAATTTTGGAGAGTGTTGTAATGGTTAAAGATGAAATTAAAATGACTACAGAATACAGTGAATACTTTGATAAAAAAGAGATTGCCATAGCGATTAGAGATTCTACTTTAGACTGTGAGCTTAATTGCTCATTATTAGATGAAGAGATTGTAAGTGATTGCCATGGTTGTAGCCTTAAATCTATTTGTGATTCTATTGATGAGGTTGCTGAGGCTTACGTTAAAGAGACTACAAATGTTGTTAGTACTTTTAAATTTGAATAATAATTCTTGGATATTAACACAGGATAGTCAAAGATGGCATTGTCATTTATGGGTAGGACAGAATATTATATTTAATAGAACAAAAAGAGATAGTGTAGGTGATTAATACTATCTCTTTTTATTATGAGTTATCATGTCTTGCTTATAATTATTGGCAATAAGTAATGATAATATACAAATTTGGTATTTTATTTTATAGAGCATTAACAAGATACTTTTATTTTAAAGTTTTTTATTTTGAAGATGTATACATTTATATATAATATTTGTTGGGAAGGGGAGTTTTTAAATGAAGTTCTATGAGAACATGTGGTTTACGTGGAGAAATAATAAATTCAATAAAGCTGGGAGAATTATTCTAACTACTATTGTGGGGTTATTTTTTATAATATTTTCTATGGGTTGTTCTTCAAATAGTAGTGTTTCTGATAATGATCAATTAAAAGTACATTTTATTAATGTTGGGCAAGGAGATTCAATATTAATACAACAAGGAAATAATTCTATGTTAATAGATGCAGGTAATAATGGAGATTCAGAAACAGTAAAAAACTATATAACAAATCAAGGAATTGCAAAATTAGATTATGTTATTGGTACTCATCCGCATGAGGATCATCTGGGCGGTCTTGATTATGTTATTAATAGTTTTGAAATAGGAAATATCTATATGCCTAAAGCTACAAGCACTACTCAGACTTTTAAAGATGTTGTAAGTGCTATACAGAATAAAGGAATGCAAATTACTACACCAGTACCAGGAGATAGTTTTAAATTAGGTCAAGCAGATTGCAAAATATTAGCTCCGAATTCATCTTCTTATGAAGACGTAAATAATTATTCTATAGTAATTAAAGTTACTTTTGGAAACAATACGTTTATGTTTGATGGTGATGCTGAACAATTAAGTGAAACTGAAATGCTTAATAAAGGATTTGATGTTAAAGCTGATGTTTTAAAAGTAGGTCATCATGGAAGTAGCTCATCAACTAGTGATGAATTCTTAAAGAAAGTAAATCCTAAATATGCAGTAATAAGCTGTGGAGTAAATAATGATTATGGTCATCCACATAAAGAAACAATGGAGAGGCTTAAAAGTAGTGGAATAGCTGTATATAGAACTGATGAAAGTGGAACAATTATTTGTACTTCAGATGGAAATAATATTAGTTTTAATTGTAATCTAGGAAGCTATAATAGTCCATCCTCTACATCAAATAATAATAGTTCATCAAGCAGTAGTAAACAAACCACAACTGAAAATAATCAATCTAGTAGTTCAAGTGATAATCAATATGTAGATTCAAATGGAAATGGTCTTATAAAGGGAAGTAAATCGAAAATATATCATATTCCAGGTAGTAAATATTATGATAAAACTACAAGTGTTGTTAAATGGTTTAAGACTATTGAAGAGGCAGAAGCAGCTGGGTATAGGGCACCTGAAAATTAGAAATAATATATTTTCTAAGGATAACGAGGAGGAAAGATCATGCAGGTTATTATAGATAGATTTGAAGGTATTTATGCAGTTTGCGAAAAAGAAGATGGAACTATGATAAATATTGAAAAAGATAAGATTTGTAAGGATGCTAAAGAAGGGGATGTTCTAGTGGTTACTGAAAATGAAATTACTATTGACGAAGCAGCCACGAAAAATAGAAAAGAGGAAATTGAAAAATTGACTAAAGATTTGTGGAAAGAATAAAACATTTATTTATGAATATATGAAAATTTATATTAGAAAAGGGATCCAAGGCTATTATTAACCTTGGATTTGTTTATGTAGAGTGTATGAGACATTTTGTAAATTATGTTATAATAAGAGCACTATAAAGCTATAATTTAATTAACAATAGTAATTTATGGTGTATTAAATACACCATATTTTTAAATAATGAGTTTTCCTATAACTTTCTTGTTTAAAATACAAATTAATAGTACAATTAGTATTATTATGTAAATATAGGTGAATTATTATGTTGATAAAGAATTTTTTTAGCAAACATATCTTATTGTTTAGTTTTATACTAACAATATTTATAGTTTTTGCTGTAGACTTTTTTAAAGTTCCTAATCCCAATGTTATTTTACTTACAGTAATAGTATATTTAACTTTCTTGGGAGGTTTTCCTTCTGGAAGTTTAAGTGCTTTTATTGTTATAGTTTATTCTTTATACTTTTTTTCATTACCTCACTATTTTGGTAGTTTTTCTCCAGAAAATTTAAAAAAAGTTATTGTAATTATGCTATTTGTTCCTGTAATGGTTCTAATTGTTGGAACTTTAAAAAGACAGTATGTTTTGAAAACTAAAGAATTAGAATTAGCAAATGAAGAATTACAAAGAATAGCAAGAATAGATGCTTTAACTGGTATTGCAAATAGACGTTATTTTGATGAAGTTTTCTTTAATGAATATAATCGTGCCATTCATGAACAAAGGTCTATCTCTTTATTAATGATAGATATAGATTTTTTTAAAAAATATAATGATAATTACGGGCATGTTTCAGGAGATAATTGCTTAAAAAAGGTTACACAAGCAATATCTAAAGAGGTTCATCGGTCTGGGGAGATTATTGCAAGATATGGTGGAGAAGAATTTGTAGTCTTGCTTCCTAATACAGATACTAAAGAGGCAATGTTTGTTGCTAATAAAATAATTCATTCAGTTTCTTCATTAAAAATACCTCATTGTTCATCACAAGTTTGTGCTTATGTAACCGTTAGTATTGGTGCTACAACAATGGCTAACTTTAAAGGATGCAATCAATTGGATTTGCTAAAGATAGCAGATGAAGCACTTTATATGGCTAAAGAGAATGGTCGTAATCAAGTTATGTTCTTTTCTAAAGTTGAGTAAAATAATTATTAATATTTAACATAATTAAAGTGATATATCTTATAACATTTATGACAACATATTCTGTTATTGAGCGCTATAGGTGGATAATCCCACCTATAATTTTTTAGGCTACATTTCAATACTATATTAAAACATAGCAATATAATCAAAAATTTTCTTCAAAGTAACTTTCTTTTTAAGATTAGCAGTAGAGTAGCACATATTCTTAAAATAAGCATAATTTTGAACTGTATTATTTTTATAAAATATAAAATCAATAAGCTCCTGTTCCTCTTCATTTAAATTATTAAGAGCTAACCTTAATTCTTCATAATCACATTCCTCACAAAATAAATCTTCTAAGCTAATATCCTGAGAGGGTAAATCTTTTTCAACATCCTCATGTAGACTTAAAGCATCATTTCCATCTGTAGAGTTTCTAGTTCTAATCCTTTTAATTAAATCATTCATATTGTTTTTAATAGCATTAGTAGCATAAGCAACAAATCTATGTTTTTCTAAATTATATAAGGAAACACATTTAAAAAGAGTTTGATAGCATTCATGTTGAATATCATTTATTTCATATCTATCAATAAAAGTTCTTTTAGAAATATTAAATATTAAAGGCCTAAATTCCTCTGCTAATTTGTCTTTTGAGAGCATATCACCATTTTTGCATTTAGTAACTAATTCTTCAATATATTTAAAATTCATATAGACCTCCTTTAGTTAGTGATTCAAAATTATTGTTTTTCATATATAGAAGTCATTATGAAAATAATCCCTATATTTAGTATATATGGTTAAAAAGCATATATCTTATATAGAAATAAAAAATTAGTTAAGTTTATGTTGTTATTTAGGATTTTTTAACTAAAAGTTCTTGGTTGCAGCATAGCTGCTCTTTTTATAGGTGTATATCTTATATGAAAAAGTAAGAAATTTAGAGGAGGGTGTAAAAAATGAGTGATTTTATTATAGCCGTAGGACATACTGCTAGTGGAAACAAAGGATGTGGTGTAATTGCAAGACTTGACGAAAGTAACTGTACTCGTGAAATAGGAACTTTGGTTGCGGAATATTTACAGGAAAAAGGCCATGGAGTTAATTTACTTAGGATAGATGAGAGCAATAGTTATAATTGTGAAGATTGTTGTATAAGAGCAAAACAGGCTAATTATATAGCAGAAACATCAGAAATTGAATTATATTTGGAAATTCATATTAATGCAGGGGGAGGAAATGGTCCTGAAGTTTGTGTTACTGGAAAATCAGAGGTAGCCAATCAATATGCAGCAAAGGTAAGTAATGCTTTGGCTAATGCTCTGAATTTAACTAATAGAGGTGTTAAGACACGAAGTCTTATTGTACTTAATAGAACTAGTATGCCAGCAATACTTGTAGAGTGTTTATTTGCAGATAGTTCTGATGCTGAAGTTTATAATCCAGAAGTTATTGCAAGAGCTATTGTTAATGGATTAGTTGGTATTGATAATTCTAATGATAATGAGTGGAAATTGGGTTGGAATAGAAATGAAGTTGGATGGTGGTGGTGTACAGACGATAAAAATAAATATTATTATACATCGGATAATGGTTGGAAGGAACTTGATGGAGAGTGGTATATATTTGATAGTAGAGGATATGCTTTACAAGATGCTTGGTATTATTATGAAAGTGATAAATCTTGGTATTACTTAAATTCTGATTGCAAAATGGTAAGGGGCAGTAAGGATAAACTTTTGTGGGTTTGGATAGATAGCTCTTGCTATGCTTTTAATGAACATGGACAGATGTATTGTAATTGTGTTACTCCTGATAGTTATAGAGTTGATTTGAATGGAGCTTGGATAAAGTAAATGTATGTTTGAACAATGATATTCAAATTATTAAAGGGAAAATCATAATAATAATTGTAAGAAATAAATATAGATAAATTTTAAAAGGTAGCAAACATTGAAGGAATTTATATTTATTACATTTCAAATTTGGAATAATATGAGAGATCTTTATTTTTAATTAAATATATAAGATATATGTATATAATTCTATTATTTGTAATATTGTATTTATATACTATAATTAAATATATAGTATATAAATACAAACTTTGGGAGGAACAATTATGTCTGTTCTGGATGTAAAACTTGATAATTGGAAGAAAAAGTTGCTAGATTTAGGTAAAAAAAATAAGTTAATTAATTATAAAGAAAATAAAATATCTACTTTGCAAATAATAAATCCTAGTATAGATGAATTATATAAAGAATTAGTAATTGAAGAGAAATCTTTGAAATTCAGTAAACCTCGCTATATAGAAAATTTAGAAGATAATGATACTGAAGAAAAAAATAACGTTATAGAAGGTAACGTTGAGACAAATCAGTCAATATATGAACAACAAAAAACATTATCAAATCTTAGAAATAAATCCAAATTAGCAAAAGAAGAACAAGGTATAAATGTTTTATATTTAGCATTAGGATTTCTTAATTGGAAAGAAAATAATAATTCTAATCAAATATTAGTATCCCCTATAGTATTAGTACCTGTAAAGATTGCTTTAGAATCATTAACAGAGCCATTTGCATTGAGTCTAGCTGATGATGAAGTAGTGATAAATCCAACTTTGGCATTTAAAATGGAAAATGACTTTGGAATAACATTACCAGAATTTAATTCTGATGAAGATAGTGTAGAGTCTTATTTAGAAACATTGAAAAAAATAGTAAGTACAAATAATTGGAGTATAGACAGAAATTCAAGCCTTTCTTTATTATCTTTTTTAAAAATAAATATGTATAAGGATTTAGAAAAAAACAGAGACAAGATTGAACTTAATCCAATTATAAGAGCTATAACAGGCATTGAAAATCAGTTGCCAGAACCCTCTAGTGATTTAAACAATTATGATCATGATAATAAAACCAAGCCTACTGAATTATTTCAAGTATTAGATGCAGATTCAAGTCAACAGGATGCAATTTTATATGCTAAAAAGGGAATTAGTTTTGTACTTCAGGGTCCACCAGGAACAGGAAAAAGTCAAACAATTACTAATATAATATCAGAATCTTTGGCAGATGGTAAAAAGGTATTATTTGTATCAGAAAAGATGGCGGCGCTAGAAGTAGTTTATAAAAGATTAGACGCAGCAAATCTGGGGGATTTTTGTTTAACATTACATAGTTATAAGGCAAATAAAAAAGAAGTAATAAAACAATTATTTAAAATGCTTAATATGAATAAAGTGAAATTACAAGATGAAGCATTATATGAATTAGAGACATTAAAATATGAAAGAGATAATTTAAATGAATATGATAAAGAATTACATACAGAATGTCAACCTTTAAATAAGAAGATATATGATGTCAATGGATACTTATCGAAATTACTTGATGTTGAAAATGTAATTTTCAACATTGATAATATTGGAGAAATAACTTCTGAAAGGTTTAATGAATATAAATACTATTTAGAAACATTCTCCAAAACTTTAGGAATGGTTGATGATGATTTTTTATTAAATCCATGGAGAAATAGTAATGTTACTATTGTTTCAAATGAATTAAGGCATGATATAGAAAAACATTTAAAAGATTTATTACCTAATCTTAATGAGCTAAAGAGTTTTTGTTATGAAATTGTATCCCAATATGGATTATCAACAAAAGTATCTATTAATAAGATAAAAGAGTTGACTTCAATATTAGAAATTTCTATGAAATCACCTATAGTTCCAGTTAGTTGGATAAATGAGGATAACATTGAAGCGTTGTCTATAGAAGCTAATGAATTAAATGAAACTAGAAATCAATATAAAAAATTAGTTAATAGTATTGAAGAGAGATATGATGAAAGCTATTTTTCAATTGATGCAAGTAGTATATATGATGATTTTAAATTAGTTCTAAGTGAAGTAAAGAATATCTTGAATAACAATATTTATGGTGATAAGGATGAGTTAATAATTAAAGAATGTTATACTAATAAATTTATAATAACTAAAATTATTAATGCATTTAAAGAAGTTGAAGATATTAGTAAGAGTGTAAGCAATATATTTGAAATAGATAGTGAATTTTTAAATTTAAAATGTATTAAAGAAAAAAGTAGATTATTAAGTCTTTTATTATTAAATCCTAAGCCAACTCAAAGATGGTTTGACGATGATGAATTTAATGTAATAGGAAAAATATTTGAGGAAATGGAACATAATCATTTTGAATTTACTAGAAAAGTTGAAGAATTAAAGAAGAACTATGATATTAAAATACTGGATATTGATTTTGAAAGTATGTTAATTCGATTTAAAACAGAATATACATCTTTCATTAAGGTATTTAATAAAAATTATAAGAATGATAAAAACATATTAAAATCACATTCTAATGAAATTATAAAAAAGATTGACGAGAGGACATGCATAGAATTATTAAATGAAATAAAAGAAATTAATAATTTAAAAGAATATTTTGAGAATAATGAGCAAAAATTTATCAAGTATTTTGGTAATCATTTCAAAAATGAATATACAAATTATGAAGAATTGAAAAAATCATTAAATGATTATAGAAACATTAAAGATTATTACAAAGGAACAGTAATACCAGATGTAATTAAAAACTTATTAATTAATGGTAATATGACAGAGATAATTAATATATACAATAAACTTGAAAAGTGCATTATAAATAATAGTGATATTGATGAATTAGCAAAGATACTTCAATCAGTTGATAAACTATATAATCTAGATATTGTTTCTGCAATTAAGTATTTAGAAGATATTTTTAATATTTTTAATTCGGTAGAGGAAAATTACAATAAATTCCAAATGCATGGTAGTAGTGATATTGTATATAATGATGTTATTAATGATTTAAAAAATTTAATAAGAATTCAAAGTATATGTTTAGAAATCGAACAAAAGGCAAATAGATTAAAAAATAAGTTTCAATTTTTGTATAAAGGAATTGATAGTGATTGGATCCAAATATTGAGTAAATTAGATTGGTTCAGAAATTTTAAAAATATAATTGAAGAATATGAATTGCCTAAAGAATTTAATGAATCTGTTTGTTGTAATAAAGAATTTAGTGAACAAATAGGAGAAGAAAATAATAATTTATGTAAAAAAAATAATTCTATAAAAAATGATTTTCAATGGTTTACTAATCTTTTTGAAAGAAAAGAAGAAATTCTAGAATTGGATCTAAATAATTTAGTAGAAAGAATTGAAGCGTGTCTAATTAATATTGCTTCACTTGAAATGTGGATAGACTATAGAAATTCTAGAGCAAAATGCAGGGAGATTGGATTAGGAGACTATATAGAGAAAATTGAAGATATGAAAATTAAAAGTTACATGGTAGTTCCAATATTCTTAAAAAGATTCTATAGATTATGGTTAGATACTGTTATGATTGATAAACCAGCTATAATTGAATTTAGAGGTAGAAGCCAAGAGGATAGAATTAAAAATTTCTCGAGATTAGATATAAAGCAAATGGATATTGCAAAATATAGAATTAGGGAAAGATTAATTAATAGTCTCCCAGATTCAAATTTATTTACTTCTTCAAGGGATGAAGTTGGAATCTTAAAAAGAGAAGCAAGTAAGCAAAGAAAAATTATGTCATTAAGAAATTTGTTTAAAAGTATTCCAGAATTAATTTTAACATTAAAGCCATGTTTAATGATGTCTCCATTATCTGTTAGTATGTTTTTAGAGTCTGATGCATATAACTTTGATGTTGTTATATTTGATGAAGCTTCACAGGTATGTACAGAAGATGCTATAGGTGCAATTTATAGAGGAAGACAAGTAATAATTGCAGGAGATAAAGAACAATTGCCACCTACTAATTTTTTTAATGCGAGTATATCAGATGAAGAATTTGATGCTGATGATGAAGAACATATTGATGATATTAATTCATATGAGTCAGTTTTAGATGAAGCTTTAAGTGCATTACCAGAAAGAACATTATTATGGCACTATCGTAGCAGGCATGAACATCTTATTGCATTTTCGAATATTAAAATATATGGTGGGAATTTAATCACTTTTCCATCAAACATTGATAAAGTGAAAGATAATGGTGTTGAATATATTTATGTTAAAAACGGAATATATGAAAGAGGCTGTAAAAAGTGTAATCCAATAGAGTCGAAAAAAGTTGCGGAAATGGTATTTGAACATATCAGTAAGTTTCCCAATCGTTCACTTGGAGTTGTTACTTTTAGTCAATCTCAACAACATGCTATAGAAATTGCAATTAATGATTTGAGAAGAAGTAATCCAAGGTATGAAGAATTCTTTAATGAAGATAAGGAGGACGCATTTTTTATTAAAAATCTTGAAAATGTTCAAGGTGATGAGAGAGATACAATTATCTTTAGTATTGGATATGGTAAAGATATTAATGGAAAAATGTATATGAACTTCGGCCCAGTAAGTAGAAATGGTGGTTATAGAAGATTAAATGTTGCAATAACTAGAGCTAAATATAATATTAAGCTAGTAGGGTCTATTATGTCTACAGATATTGATTTGGAGAGAGCTAGTTCTGAAGGTGTTAAATTGTTGAGAAGCTATATTGAGTTTGCTAGACAAGGAATGAATGCTATAGAAAATGAAATAACAGCTTCAGAGAGCATATGTTTAGAATCACCTTTTGAAGAATCAGTTTATAATTTTTTAGTAAGCAAAGGATATAATGTAGCTACACAAGTAGGTTGTTCAGGCTATCGTATTGATTTAGCAATTAAACATCCAACATTGAGCGGAACTTTTGTACTGGGTATTGAATGTGATGGAGCTACTTATCATTCAGCTAGAACTGCAAGAGAACGTGATAGATTAAGGCAATCAGTTCTAGAAAGTATTGGATGGAAAATTTATAGAATATGGTCTACTGATTGGATAAAAGACAGAAATACAGAAAGAGATAAATTAATTAAAGCAATTGATAATGCAATAGCTCAATATGATAATCATATTGAAGATTCATATATGATAAAAGATAATTACAAAGTTGATACTGATAGTTCAGATTATTTAATAGAGAAAGATGATGAAGAATCAGATGAAAACAATCCTTTTGGATTTGAAATTTATCAAGAAGCGAATATTTGTGAAATTGAAAGAAGTAATAATTTTAATAAATATTTACCAGATGTTATTTTTTATGTAGTTAAGAAAGAATATCCTATACATTTTGAATTATTATGTAAAAGAGTAGCTACACTTTTTGGAAATCAAAAAGTAACTGTTAAAGTAAAAAATGGTGTAAAAGATATTATTAATTATGCAGTTTCAAATTCTATTGAAATGAAAAATGATTTCTGTTGGCTAAAAGACAAGAAAGATGTTTTAGTAAGAGTACCATCAGAAGAAAGTGATACTATAAGGCCAATACAGTATATTGCTAAAGAAGAATTATCAGAAGCAATGATAAAAATTGTAGATAAAAGTTTTGGAATTGAGATAAATGATCTACTTAGTATAACAGCAAAAGTATTTGGATTTAATAGAGTGGGTCCTAAAATCACTGATTCAATGAAAATAGCTTATGATGAATTAATTGATAAAAAAAGAATTAGGAATATAGATGAAAAAATTATAATAAATAATGATATAAGATAATTTTAAAAGAAGTGGAAGTTAATAATTTCTACTTCTTTTTGTTTAAAATATATCTAGAAAATAATAGGTAATGTAAATTACGTGAATTAAAGTGTACCTCTCCAGGATAAATAAAAAAATCATGTTCTCTTTACAATAGAACGTACGTTCGCTATAATATAATAAGGAACATATGTTTGGAGATGATGGATGTGTTTAACAATCAGGAAAGATTAATTTTTCATATAGATGTAAATTCAGCTTATCTTTCATGGACTGCAGTTAAGCTTTTGCAGTATGGAGGTGAGCTTGATATCAGAGATGTAACTTCAGTAATTGGAGGTAGTGAAGAGAATAGACATGGAATAATTTTAGCAGCTTCAATACCTACAAAGAAATTTGGGGTTAAGACAGGGGAGCCTATATATTCAGCAAGACTTAAATGTAAAAATCTTATTGTATATCCTCCAGATTATAATTGGTATGTTAAGAGCAGTAATGCAATGGTTGAATTACTTAATGAATATTCTCCTAAAATTCAAAGATACAGTATTGATGAATGTTTTATGGATTGCACTCATTTTAAAGAGGATTATAAGAGAATGGCAATAAGAATTAAAATGAGGATAAGTGAAGAACTTGGATTTAATTGCAATATTGGAATCTCTACAAATAAGTTACTTGCAAAAATGGCTAGTGATTTTAAGCCTAAGAATACTGTACACACTTTATTTAAAGATGAAATTCCTATAAAAATGTGCACATATAAAAAAAGTAGCTATGCTACAATTAAGAACTTACTACCAGTTGGAGATTTATTTATGGTTGGGAGAGCAAGTGCAGCTAAACTCAATAAGTTAAACATTTTTACAATAGGTGAATTAGCAAAGTTTGATGTAAACCTTCTTATTAGTAAATTGCATTCTCATGGGAAGCTTATATATGAATATGCTAATGGAATTGATAATTCAGAAATAAGAAAATCTAATTATTTAGAGATTAAAGGCATAGGAAATTCAACTACAATTTCTTATGATATAGAAACCATGGAAGAGGCATTAAAAATACTTTTATCCCTTACAGAAAGCTCTGCAACGAGACTTAGAGAAAGTAATAGTTTGTGTGGTCTTGTTGTTGTTAGTATTAAGACCAATGAATTTACTTATTACTCTCATCAAAAACCACTAAATAATTTTACAGATTCAACTAATATAATTTTTGAAGGAATTAAGGAAGCTTTTAAAGAAGGCTGGAAAGGTGAAAAGATAAGACAATTAGGTGTAAGGCTTACTAAACTTTGCAGCAATGAATATTACCAAGAAACCTTATTTGACTTTGAAAACACAGAAAAACAAAGGAAGTTAGATAAAACTTTAGATACACTCCGAAATAAGTATGGCAAGGAATGTGTTATTAGATCGACATTTTTACACTCAGGAGTAAAACCATTAAATGGTGGTACAGGATCAGATGATTATTATCCAATGATGAGTAGCATATTGTAAGGGAAGTGTATATTAATGAAAGTTGTTTCTAAGAAAATAGAGATGATAGCTTACTTTAAAAAAGATGGGAAGATCAATCCTATAAAATTTAGAATTGAAGAAGAGGATAAATGCCAGGTTGTAAAAATAGGAAAGATTATAAGCACAGATTTAGAAAAAATGTGTGGTAATAGGATGTGGGTGTTTACTTGTAGTGCTGTTATAGATGGGGTGGAGAAGGTATTTGAGATTAAGTATGATGTTGAGAGGTGTAGTTGGGTACTTTATAAGATTTAAATAGATATTTATTTAAATAAAAGAATTAAATGTGTTTAAAGCAAGTGAAAGCTTCTAAGAAAATAATGGTGAATTAACAGGAAAAATAAAGAATAATATGTAAATTTGTGGTACAATCAGGATAGACTATTTATGAGGAAAGAGATAGGCTATCCTTATTATATTTTAAGAGAAGGTAAGGAAGTAGTGTTTTAGAGATGCTCATAATGTCTATAATGGGAAGCTCGAGTGCATGAAAAAATGTGTGTTAAATTAAAATGATAATCTAATTTATAGAATCAGTTGTATAAAAAAATAGAAAAAGCAATTTAAATTGCATCATTGCTGTATAGTATAGTTGGAGGGAGAATTAAACATGGATATTAATGGATTTAAGAAAGTGGCCAGAAGTTTAAGCTTATATCATAGAATAACAGAAGATAAATTATTTATAGATAGTAAAACTAAAAAAGGAGCTATTGAAGAATTATATGTAGATTTATTACCTAATAATGAAATATTGGAATCAATATTAGAAGAAAAAACAACATTTCTAGTTGGTAGAAGAGGAACAGGAAAATCAACTATATTTGCTAGAGCTCAATATCAAATACATAAAGAAAAGAAGAAATTATCAGTTTATATAAATGCAAAGACAATATTTAAAAAAGCTCAGTTAAATTTAATGGATATAGGAAATAATGAATTAGCATGTAGTTATGAAGAACGATTAAAAATAACTCTAATAAAAGATATTATTAATGCTTTAATTGATGGGATGACAGTAGAACTAAAAAATGAAAATAATCATTTCTTTGAAAAAATAAAGAATAAGTTTAGAGATTCTAATTTGGGAAATCTTATTATAGAACTTGAAGAGATGCTTGACTCAGAAGTGTTTGAGAATATAAATAAGATTTATATTAATAATAAAAGTATAACAGATTCATCAAAAGATACATTAGAGATTAAAGGTTCAATGAAAAAATTAGATTTAGAACTTTCTGCAAAAGAAGAAGATAGTTATCAAAATCAGATTCAAAATACAAATATTTTAGCAAGAGTTTTTAAAGTAGGAGATATAATAAATAAGTTTTTAGATATACTGAAAATTTGCCATAGAGAATCAATATATATATTTATAGATGATTATTCTGAATTAGATATACAAGAAAGAACAGTATTTATGGATACAATTATATTACCAATGTATGATATAGGAGTGGACAAGATATATTTTAAAATAGCATGTTATCCTAATAAAATAGAGCCTATAAAATTAGAAAAAGCAAAGTATTTAATTAGTCATATAGATTTATTCGAAGTATATGGAGGTGACCATAATATTGCGAATATACAGCAGAAAGCAATACAATATACAAAAAAATTATTAAATAATAGTGTATTTGTGTTTTGTAAAGAAAATATAGATAATTATTTTGATACAAAAGCTACTAATATGGATGAGTATTTTAAGTATTTATATTATGTATCTCAAAATGTACCAAGAGTATTAGGTCTTATACTATATAATTGTTACACAAAATCTATTGTTTATTCCAAACCCATAACTATTTCAGTTATTAATCAAGCTAGTCAAAAGTATTATAATGAATATGTTAGTATTAATTTTAATAAACAACCTAGTGTAAGGTATGATAAGGAAGAAGCAAAAGTAGATATATTTGTTCAAGAAAGCATAGTGCAAGAATTAATAAACATGGCTCAAAAAAATAAGTATGATTTGCCTATGGAAAAAGAAGATAATTCATATTTTAACAATATAAAAGAAGCATATACAAGTCATTTTAGATTATCTACAGAGATGAGTACATATGTAGAAGAATTGGAGTTCAATGGGTTTATTCATAAGATAAATGAATTAGCAGCAAAAAGTAGAGAAAAAGAACAATATAAAAATAAAACTAATTATCTTTATGCTTTAGATTATGGCTTATGCATAGAGGAAAAAATCTTATATGGAAGACCAAAAGCATCAGACACCAAGTATTACCAACAAAGATGTTTCTTATATGATGATGTTATAATGTCGGTTTTAAATAATAATAAAAGAATTATATGCAAGGATTGTGGACATGTATATCCGATAGAAGAGTTAGCAGTTATTCAGAAATTTAGAATGAAATGTATGGAATGTCCAACAGGTATATGCGAAATAACATTTGATACTAATTTAATGAATAAAGCTATTGAAGAAAGTAACAATGCAGTATGGAGTAATCAAGAATTTGAAATAATAAATGCTATAGACATGCTTTCACAAGAATTTAAGGATGAGGTTACAGTAAAATTAATAAGTGGAGAAATTGATTATAGTTCTCAACTCATAACATCAATTTGTATATCATTGGCGTATGATGGATATGTAAAAAGAAACAGGGATATTACTCCAAATACATATAAATTATCGGATAGAGCTAAAGAAGTATTAAAAAATTTATATACTAAAAGAAATAATTAAAGAATGGATAAATATATACACCTTTTTGTTATCCATATACTCATTAGGCTAATAACGAGAAGTCTATATCTAAAGTACCAACAATAAGCTATGCCTTAAAAATTAGGTTATCAAATAATTTAAATCTGTATGTTAGTTTTCCCGTAGCAGTAACATATTTGATCAATTTTATAAAAAGTAACTTTAAATTTTGTGGCATTAGATAATTTTGTATTTAATGTGAGGTATGTTATGAATTTTGAAAAAGATTTAAGAGAACAAATAATCCAATTGTTGAGTGAAGATAAAATAAAATTAAATGAACAAGATTCAACATGTAGATTATTAATAAGTTATTTAAATGCCATAAATAGAACAATTAAACCTATACCAAGAAAGGTTTTTTTATCTGATAATATTGAAAAAATTATTAAGCAGAATCAACTTGAAAAGAAATATATTGATGTTTTATTAAAATTCAAGTTTAATTTTGAAAAAGGAATAGATATGAATGGTCATTTAAGTGCAAATATATATTACTCTGACATGTCTATAAAAGATAAAAGAAGTCCTATTTATAGAAAGTCAAGAGATTATTTATTGGACGATTGGGGCATTTATCATATCCATTTAAATGAAAAAGAGGCTAAGACTGAACAAGAAATGCGTAGTGATAAAACTAACAAAGAAAAAGGAAATAGATCAGAATATTTGTTATTTATTAAAATAAGTGATGATAAAATATATTTCATAGATATATTAAACCATAATAAAGAAAATGTCTTTTCAGATCAAGAATTATTAGAAACGCTAGACAAAAATTGGCATTTTATATTAGAAAAATATTTAATGCCTAAAGTAAGTTCAGTAAATAGACTAACAAATAACGAAATTGAACAAACAAGAAAAAATGGAGGATTTATACTTTATCAAATTAATAATAAGGTATATTATCCTATTGGTGGGGGATTAAATTCTGCTGGAACAAACATCATACATACAAGTAATGCAGATGATATTTTAGATGATATGAGATTAATTGAAAAAGAATTAAAAGACAATTATATGAATATAAAAAGTGAATTTGAATCTATAAATGAAATAAAAAATTATAATAAAAAATTAGAATTTAAATTCAGTTTAGAGACTAGAGGGTATGCTGTCATAGAAGTAAACACTGGTTTTGTAATATTGTATTCTATAGAAGGAAATATTTTGAGAAAACGATATGGAAAAATTAATGATAAGAATAGGTAGAAGGTTAGATTAATTGAAATATAAATAACTTCACATTATTCATATACTAAAAAGTTGAATTATAGAGAGTAGAGTATAAAAAAGTGAAATAAAAATATCTTTGAATCATTTATATTACTTAACTTAAGAAATGGTCGGCAAATGTTAAAATGCCAACATTTTGCCGACCATCAGTAAGATATGATTAAATATTTTAAAATACAATATGTAAAGATTTGATATTTTTAATCTGAGGTTTGAAGTAATTTCAATGACAGATAGATACAATAAAATATACTAAGTTAAAATTTGGTATAATTATTCAACACACACCTCAATAGGAAACGTATCCTATTTAAAATAGAAATATATATTTAGAAGAAAAAGTAGAAGTACTGAACTCCTACTTTTTTTATATGTAATAAAGATCTTAAATATATAATTATCAAAACTAAGAAGTGAAAATTTTGATTCAAGTATCCATTTAAGAATACTAAAAGCAATTAATATTATTAAAAGATGAAGGATAGTAAGAATGAAAACTTCCGACATTTTTCCAACCATCAGCGAATTATAATAAAATATAATTTGATATGATAAATTATAAAATGTGTACTAAAGCTAGTTATACCAATAACTAGAGATTACAATAAGATACGATAAAATAGAGAAAAATATAGTGACTAAGGAATACAGAACTCGACAATCACAATCTTAAATTAAAAAGCATAACTGATAATAAAGATTAATAAAAATAGTCTTTTTATCAATTTTTTTATATGGAATTTTAAATATTTATAGGAGCTTAAAGATAGAATAGTGGAATTTAATTAACAACTAATATAAATCAAATATTACTTAAGAACCATAGAAAAACTGGTGCTTTGATGCAAAAAAATAAAATAAAGTCCAGTTGTTGCAAAAGTTGTTGCAAACTAAACAAAAAGGCTGTACTACAAGGTATCTAAACCAAGTAATACAGCCTTTCCTTTAAATAATTGGTGCCGCTAGCCGGACTCGAACCGGCACGGTATCACTACCAGAGGATTTTGAGTCCACCACGTCTGCCATTCCATCACAGCGGCATATAAACTGACAAAAATTATTTTACCATGTATAAGAAAATAATTCAAGAACTATTTTTATAGATTGCATTATTTTAGTATAATAATTTTATATACTGAAAAATATTCGCCAATATTTTACTTAATTAGAGTTACTAAAAGATTTTTTTTGATTTCTAGCATAAATTTTTAAATAAAGGTTGTGACAAGCCAAATGATTTGCTAGAATAGTATTAGGGTAAAATGCCCCGGTGGGTTATTTTAAGCCCAGCTACAATATTAAAAAGCTTAGAAATAAGGTTTTATAGTTGTAATTATATATTAATTAGGGAGGAGCAAAAATATATGATGTATTCAAAAGAAGTTGAAGAAATGTGTGTGCTTGCTAAAGGTCCTAATCACGGATCAGCACCAATTCCTGAAGAAGGAAAATGGGTTCAATCTAAAGAAGTAACTGATATATCAGGTTTAACTCACGGAATAGGTTGGTGTGCGCCACAACAAGGAGCTTGTAAATTAACATTAAACGTTAAAGAAGGTATTATTCAAGAGGCGTTAGTTGAAACAATTGGATGTTCAGGAATGACTCATTCAGCTGCTATGGCTTCAGAAATATTACCAGGAAAGACTATATTAGAGGCATTAAACACAGACTTAGTTTGTGATGCTATAAACACAGCTATGAGAGAATTATTCTTACAAATCGTTTATGGAAGAACTCAAACTGCATTCTCAGAAGGTGGATTACCTATCGGAGCAGGTCTTGAAGATTTAGGTAAGGGATTAAGATCTCAAGTTGGTACTATGTACGGAACTCTTGCAAAAGGACCTAGATACTTAGAAATGGCTGAAGGCTACGTTACAGACATAGCTATAGACGAAGATAAAGAAATCATTGGATATAAGTTTGTTAACTTAGGAAAAATGATGGAAAGCATAGGCAAGGGTATGGATGCTAACGAAGCATTAGAAAAAGCTAAGGGACAATACGGAAGAGTTGCTGATGCTGCTGAATTAATGGATCCAAGACATAAATAATTATTTGTAAAGGAGGAAAATATATTATGGCATTATTTGAAAGTTATGAAAGAAGAATTGATCAAATCACTCCTGTATTAGAAAAATACGGAATGAAAACTATGGAAGATGCAAAGGCAGTCTGCGCTGAAAAAGGAGTAGATGCTTACACAATTGCTAAAGAAACTCAACCAATCGCATTTGAAAATGCTGGATGGGCTTATACTTTAGGTGCTGCTATAGCAATAAAGAAAGGTTGCACAAAGGCTGCTGAAGCTGCTGAAGCAATCGGAGAAGGATTACAAGCATTTTGTATTCCAGGTTCTGTTGCAGATGACAGAAAAGTTGGACTTGGACATGGAAACTTAGGAGCTATGCTTTTAAGAGAAGAAACTAAATGTTTCGCATTCTTAGCAGGACATGAAAGCTTTGCTGCTGCTGAAGGTGCTATTAAAATAGCTGAAAAAGCTAACAGAGTAAGAAAAGAACCTTTAAGAGTTATCTTAAATGGTCTTGGAAAAGATGCTGCATTCATTATTTCAAGAATTAATGGATTCACATATGTTCAAACTCAATTTGACTACTACACAGGAGAAGTTAAAGTAGTTAAAGAAAAAGCTTACTCTACAGGAGAAAGAGCTAAAGTTAAATGTTATGGTTGTGACGATGTTAGAGAAGGTGTTGCAATAATGCATAAAGAAGGCGTTGACGTATCAATCACTGGTAACTCAACTAACCCAACTAGATTCCAACATCCAGTTGCAGGAACATACAAAAAAGAATGTATCGAACAAGGTAAGAAGTATTTCTCAGTAGCATCAGGTGGTGGTACAGGAAGAACTCTTCACCCAGATAACATGGGAGCAGGTCCAGCTTCATACGGTATGACTGATACAATGGGAAGAATGCATTCAGATGCACAATTCGCAGGATCATCATCAGTTCCAGCTCACGTTGAAATGATGGGTCTTATCGGAATGGGTAACAACCCAATGGTAGGAGCTACTGTTGCAGTTGCTGTTGCTATAGAAGAAGGAATGAACAAATAATAGGGAAATTATCCAGCAACAATAAAGTTGTGTTAAAGATAATAAAGTCGTATTATTTATAAAAAAGTTGTGTTAAAAGTTGTGAAAATAATGAAGGAAATCCTTTGTTATTTCACAACTTTTTTTATTTTAGAGAAAAATAGAGAAAAGAAAGCGGGAAGACTAGAGGAGAATGGTGAAATGAAGGAGGAGTGAAAATTGCTACCGCGTCGGCGATAGCCACGATCCTAGAGTAATGAAGAGTAGAATTGAGGAGGGAAATAGAAGAAAAATATGATTAAATTATGAAGGAAATCCTGCTGCTATAACAAGACTTTATTAACTTTTATTGCTACCAAATTTGATATATAAATGGAAGAAAACGAGGAAATTATAACACGACTTTATTATCTTTTGAGAATATTCTGAAAAAGGCTGAGAGCCGATGGATAAAAGGGTGAGAGGGTGTTTGATGCGATTCTGGAATGACACGACTTTATTTTGCGGCTACATAGTAGTAAAGAATTAAAAATTATATTTGAAAAGAAATAATAGTAGAATTAAATATTGAAAAGTAAAGCATTTTTAGAATAGGATGGAAAGCAAGAATAAAAGTGTTTTAAGAGATAATAAATAAAATTAATTCCAAAAATATATTAAAAACTTGAAAATAAGAGAATAGATTATAAATAATATAAGTAAGATAATTAATTTATTACAAGTAGGTATTAATATGTAGAATATAAATTAAGAAAAGGGATACTTATAAGTAATAAAAATTATCTGTAATATCTCCTAAAAAGAAAATAGTATTATGAAAATAAGAGCATATCAATATGCTCTTATTTTTATTTTAGACAAAAGATTAACGTCTATTGAATATTTTGATGATATTTATTTAACATAAAATTATCTTTGCTTTTTTTATTAAAAAATAAAAACTGTGTTATAACTAAATATTAAATTAAAAGGAGGTGTTTTTATCAGAACTAATAAGAAAAAATAGATGTTGAGATAAACGTGTTACAGTAATAGATAATGGTAGAGGTATTCCAGTAGAGATTCATCTAGTTAAAAAGAAATCTGGAGTTAAAATTGTATTTACTGAACTACATTTAAAAACTAGAAATTAGCAGAGAAAACTTAGGAATAGAGGGAATTACAACAATATAAAAATAAATGGAGCATTTCAAATTAACCGTACACTTTTATAAACCTTAATAATTTACAAAGTCACCATTAGAGCCATTTCTTAAATTTATAAGTTTAAAATTATAAGGTTTTATATATTGTTAATGAAAAACGTTAAATAAATTTACAAAACTTCATAAAAAACATAAAAATAGAGTGAAAACCATAAAAATAGGGTGAAAAAACACAGCGTTAATTTAGTGTTAATTTAAAAATATTGATATACTGAGACAAAGATAAGCAGTTACAAAAAATATACTTATTGTATTAAATACAAATTTAGGAGGTGGTAAAAATGATAATATTAGATTTTGAAGAAAAAAGTAAATAGAGTTTTATGTAAAGATATTTGACTGTTTTTACAATAGTATAAGCCTGTTACTAATAAATAATGAGCAGGGAACCAAGGGAAATCATTGATATATTATGAGTAAATAATATAAATATCAACATTGTTTTAAAACACATACAATTATTAAAAATAAGATATGGAGTGGAGAGAACATTATGAATAAATATTTAAACTTTGCAATAATAGCAGAAACGAAGGAGGACTTTAATGATTTGAAGGATTCTAGAGATTACAATTTGATAAAAGAAGGATCTAAGGTATCGTATGATAATAAAATTATATGCAAACAATTAAATAAATACCTTAGGACACAAAAAGAAAGCAAAATAAAATATAAATGTGGTGCAATATTTGGTAAGGAAATAGAAAAAGTATATGACGTTTTTGCCTACTCTTATGGAAGATTAATAAAACTGATAGTTGATGAAAAAAATAAAACGGTAACAAAATATATCCTTTATCAAGGATCAGTATATCGAGAATATGCAGATATTAATAGAAAGTTTATTACAGAGGAATTCTATATTGAAGATGGACAAGATTCATATAGTAGGATTAATAACTATATGGAATTTGATGGTAATATGGATACTAGCATTAACAGGATAGTAAATAAGTTTTTAGAAGACGTAATAGAAATAAATAATCCATATGATATTATTGCTAATAATGAATTTTCAAATATAAAAATAGAATCTCCAAAAGTAAAAGAAATTTTTAAAAGACGTGATGATTTAAAAATGAATATAGATTTATATTCAAAAGTATCTGTAAATATAGATGAAGAAATAAAAGATAACAAAATTGAGAACTTTAAAATAAATCTAATAAATATAAACGCTGCCACAACTAAGTGCTAAGAGTCAAAGAAATTGTTATTTGCTTGTTGTGAAAGAGTATAAAAATACAATTTATCAAAGTAAGAGGGACAGAGAATGCAAATAGAAAAATTAGTAATAAAAAAGTAACTGGATTTTTACATAAAGATATTGGAGTATCTTTAGAATATCAAAAATCGGTTACAAATAAATAATAAAAATTTTAATGTTGAATAAATAATAACAAATAAACAATAAAAAATCAAATTTATGTTACTTAAAAAGGATTTGAATTTTTAAGTAACATATGAATAAATTTTAATTAAATACATGATTAGGAGATGGTAAACATGACAATATTAAATTTTGAAGAAGAAAGAAAAGAGACTATACTAAATAATGTTAAAAAGTGGAATTTAGATGGAATGAAATATAGTATAAGTGGAGGGAGTTTTGATTTTTTGAATAATATTAATGAAAATACAATAGTTGGTAATAGGATAATGAATATATTTGAATATTATTTCACTCAACTTGAGAAAGCGAAAGAAGAAATAAAAGGAATTTTTACTAAAGACGAAATATTTCTAATGTTAAATAATATTTCTGGTCATGGATGTTCACTACTTGATAATAAAGAATTTTTTATAGATAGTTGTTGTGGTGAATTTATTACAGATATTGTTCATCCTTATATAGACAAGGAATCTTTACTTTTTAAGAAATTAAATAAACTAACAGAAATGCAAATTCATGCATTATTATGTATAGTTAAAGGAATTCAAGGAGAATTTGATATTAAAGAATTATTTGGATGTATAGATGATGAAGAAAAAAATAAATCTAAGAAAGGTGTAAAATATGGGTTATAATATTTATTATGAGGGTACAGTAAAAATAGATAAGCCACTAGATGATGAAACTTATAATATTATAATGGGATTATCAGAGAGTAGAAGAATGACGTGGGATGCCGATAAGTTGGAAAGAGACGGAATTGCTAAAAAGAGCGAGATTGGTGAAGTGGGAGAATTCTTTTTTGGCCATAAAGATATGGAGTTTAGACAATTAAAAGAATTTGAAAAAAAGTATATTCTTAATTATAATTGTCCTCCTGGATCTCAACCTTCATTGAATGGTGTATGGATAGTCACAAATGACAGAATGGGATTAGTTTGGAATAGAAATGAAAAATCGTATGGTGGTCATGACTGGCTTAAATATATAGTTGAAAAGATACTTAAGCCTAAAGGATACAAGGCAGAAGGTATTATTAATTGGTTTACTGAGGAATGTGTATACAATAATAGGTGGCATACAATTGTTGAAGATAACTCGGTAAGAAAATATAGAGGATTTAATAAAAAAGAAAAAGCGCCAGATATAGATGCATGGTATGATGAAGAAATTGAGGAATATGAAAAAGATCATCAATGTTGGTTAGAAAAACTTATTACTAATAAAATAGAGTTTTTACACGAAAGTATACCATGGAGAATATATAAGACAGATGCTAAACTTGTGCTATCATTCAATTTATATATTGATAACAATATAGTACAAGCAGTATATGATAGAAAAAGTATTTGTCATGCTGAGTATTTGTATAAAAATATAAGGACAGAAAATAATAAATTAGTTCATGACAAAAGTTGTAATGATGATGAAATTATAGATGATATTACTTTGCAAAAGGCAAAAAAAATAATAGAAAAGTATATAGATCTAATAAATACAGGCTCTGACATAATGAATGATTAGAAAGTGAAAGAAATTGTTATAATTGGTTCGTGGAAAAAATTAAAAGAGAAAATGAGGTACTATATCAATTTGATATAGTACCATATTTGGCTGAATTGATATCAAGAAAAGAAAGCCTATATAAAGTAATTAATTCAATTTATAAATACAATTAGATAGAATATAATAATTGTTCGAAAAAAAGTCAATATTATAATCATCCATTGGGAATTCAGGGTAGTGTCAAACAACAAATATATTAAAATAAAGTTATAGATATCTTTAATAGTATAAGTAGAGATGAAAATAACATAATAAATACTTTGTTTGAGGCATTAAAAAAAGAATTTCCATATGTATATAATGCAGTAAGTGCAAAAAAGATAACAAAAGTTACAATAGTATTACTAGGCAACAAAACATTTAAGTAAAATGTCTTTTTTGAATGATAATATTACAATTTATGATATAATCTATTATATGGAAAATGAATGTAAATAAGGGATGTGATTGTAATGAAGAAAGATCCAACTGCTTTTGTTAGTTATAGTTGGGATAGTGTAGAACATAAGAAGTGGGTACTATCTCTTGTAAGTAAATTATTCGAGAATGGTGTTGAAACATCTATAGATGTATTTGAAACTCAAACGGAGACCGTAAATTTAAATAATATGATGATAAAGAATATTAAAGATAAAAACTATACAATTATTGTTTTGACTGAGGAATATGCTAAAAAGGCAGATGATTTACAAGGTGGCGTTGGCTTTGAAACTAATATGCTAATTCCATTTATAATGAGTAACTTGCAAAAAATCATACCAATAGTACGTACGAAGGGGGATAAGTCTAAGGTAATACCGTTCTATTTGAATGGTGTACTCTATATAGATTTTTCTGATGATAGACAATTTGAAGAGTCTTTCAAGGAGTTATTACATAAGATTTATAAAGTTGATTTAATAGAAAAACCTAAACTTGGTACAAGACCAGATTTAAAACCCCAAAAGATAGAGTCAAGTATTGGTAAGGCTACGTTTGAAGTGGAAGATAATACTGTAATTCCAAACTTTTCAAGAATAACAGATATAGATAAAAATAAATTTATGAAAGACAGTTATTCAGATATAATAAATGCATTACATAGTTTATTGGAAAAAACAAAGGTGAGTAATAGTAACTTTGATTTTGAATTTGATACTATTACATCTAAAAAAGTAATTGCACGAATGTATTTAAATGGTACTCAAAAATATTCATTTAAAATATGGTTAGGAAGTGGGTTTGGAGCAAGGCAGGAGACAATAAATCTTTCTTATGGGTATTTTGTAAGTGACAGTGATAACTCGATGAATGAAATAATTACGTGTGAATTAGATAAAGAAAATAAATTAGGACTTAAAATGACTATGAATTTTACTGGAAATAGAGACGTTGTTGACTCTAAGTCTATAACTCTAGAAATTTGGAAAAATATTATTAATTATATTCGCTAGAATGGGGGGAGATTCAGATGCTAACTTATAATGAAATGAAAAACTATTTTCATGGTAAATCACGTGGTAATACTAGAGAAGCAATTATTAGTAAAATCATAAATAGAGCAGAGACAATAGTTGGAGAAAAAGATATTAAGTTATTTTATCCTAAAAATATATTTATAGAGGAAAAAGAGTTTGAACTTTACTTATTTTGTCATGATAATAGAATACTAAAAGTCAGTGAAGAAAATAATTTTATAGTTACTAACGTTTATAATATAGATAACATAGATAAATTTGTATTAAAAGAGAACTATAAGGATGAAAATGAAAAGATACTTGAGATAAAGTTTAAAGATAATGAATTTTTTACATTTAACAGTTATGATGATACAAATGAGTATTATAAAAGAGATTTAGCAAGTATTATAGAAGAAATTTGCAAAAATATTATTCTATGCAAGGACTCAAAAATCATAAGTAAAGAGGTATAAATATGGAAAAACTTACGATACAAAAGTTAGAAAAAACATTATGGGATGCTGCTGATATTTTAAGAGGAGAATTAAATGCGTCTCAATATATGGATTATATATTTGGATTACTATTCTTAAAGAGAATGAATGATCAGTTTCAGATAGAACAGGATAAAAAGAAAGAAGAATTTGCATCTATGGGATTACCTGATGAAGAAGTAAATTTATTAATTGAAGATCCATCAATATATGAAAACTTCTATATACCAGAAAGAGCAAGATGGTCTACATTAAAGGACTTAACATTAAATATAGGGCCAGAATTAGATAAGGCTTTTAAATCAATAGAAGATGAACCCAAAAATGCTGAATTAGTAGGTGTACTTACTACTGCCAATTATAATGATAAGGAAAGAGTTCCAGATAAAAAGTTATCACAACTTTTAATACTTTTTAGCAAGTTACCTTTAGCAAATGATAACTTAGAGAGTAAAGATATATTAGGTAACGCTTATGAATATCTAATTAAACAGTTTGCAGACCAAGGTGGCACTAAGGGGGGAGAGTTTTATACTCCTGAGCAAGTTGTTAAGACTTTAGTTGGTATAGTAAAACCAAAGGACGGTGAGTCAGTATATGATCCTACTTGTGGATCAGGCGGTATGCTAATTCATAGTACACATTATATAGAAGAGCATGGTGGAAATCCTAAAAATGTATCATTAAATGGTCAAGAAATAAACCTTTCTACTTGGGCTATATGTAAAATGAATATGTTATTCCACGATGCGACAGGAGCAGATATTAAAAAGGGAGATACTATAAGAGAACCGAAACATACTAAAGGTGGAGCATTAAGAACATTTGATGTGGTTTTAGCAAATCCTCCATTCTCACTTAAAAATTGGGGAGAAGAAGAAGCAAAGGTAGATGCTTATGGCAGATTTGTATATGGTATACCTCCGAAATCTTACGGGGATTTAGCATTTGTTGAGCATATGATTGCATCTTTAAACTCGAAAGGAAGAATGGGTACCATCGTGCCTCATGGAGTTTTATTTAGAGGTGCAGCAGAAGGAAAGATAAGAACATCAATATTAAAAGATGATTTAATAGAAGCAGTAATAGGACTTCCACAAAACATATTCTATGGAACAGGTATACCAGCAGCATTACTTATAATTAATAAGGATAAAGTGGTAAGTAGAAAGAATAAAGTATTATTTATAGATGCATCATCTGGATTTGTTAAGGATGGAAACAAGAATAAATTAAGGGATGAAGATATAGAGAAAATAATTGAAGCCTTTAACAACTTTGAAACCTTAGAAAAGTATGCTGAAGTAGTTGAGTTAAAGAATATAGAGGAAAATGATTATAACTTAAACATAAGTAGATATGTTGATACATCAGAAGAAGAAGAAGACGTTGATATAGATTTAGTTTTACAGAATATAAGAGAATTGAAATTTAGGATTGCAGATAATGAAGAAAAGTTAAATCAATACCTTGAAGAACTTGGATTTGACGGAATATAAGGTGGTGAAGAAGGTGAAAGAAGGATATAAGAAAACGGATATAGGCGTCATACCTTATAACTGGAGTATGTGTACATTAAAAGATATAAGTATTGGTAAGGGTGATTATGGTATCGGTGCATCAGCAACAGAATATATTGAAGGAAATTCTAGATATTTAAGAATAACAGATATAGGAGATTCAGGTAGGTTGCTTAATAATGATATTAAAGGATTAGCAGAAGATAATTATGAAGATTATTTATTAGAAGATGGTGACATAGTATTTGCTAGAACAGGAAATACGACAGGTAAGTCATATGTGTATAAGAATAAAGATGGGCAATTAGTTTATGCTGGTTTTTTAATTAAATTTACAATGAATAAAGACATGGTAAAAAGTAATTTTGTAAAGTATGTAATTCAATCTAAAAGGTATTGGGATTGGGTAAATGTAATGTCTACAAGGAGTGGGCAACCAGGAATAAATAGTAATGAATATTCAACATTTCAAGTCCAAATGCCACCATTAAATGAGCAGCAAAAAATAGCAGAAATTCTTTCAAATGTAGACTCTCAGATAGATGATACAGATAAACTTATTGAAAAAACTAAAGAATTAAAGAAGGGATTAATGAGTAGGCTTTTAACTAAGGGGATAGGACATATAGAATTTAAGAAAACGGAAGTTGGAGAAATTCCTGTTGAGTGGGAAATTAGGAAATTAGGGGAGATTGGGGAAGTAGTAATGGGACAGTCTCCAGTTGGAGACTCATATAATAACGAAGAAATTGGAACTCCGTTACTAAACGGGCCTACTGAATTCACAGAAAAATATCCTATTCCTAAGCAATGGACTACAAAACCAACGAAGATTTGCAAAGAAGATGATGTTTTATTTTGTGTGCGTGGAAGTTCAGTAGGTAGAATGAATATATCAGATAATAAGTATTGTATAGGAAGAGGACTAGCAGCAATTCGTGAAAAAAATGGGGAAACGTCTACTACTTATTTATACTATATTTTGCAGAAATTTATTAATAATATTTTAAATTTAAGTGTAGGATCAACTTTCCCTAATGTCGGAAAGGATGATTTAAATGGTTTGTCATGTATAGTTCCTCCTTTAGAAGAACAAAAAAAAATAGCAAATATTTTATCATCTGTAGATAGTGACATAGAAGAATATAAAAATAAAAAGATAAAACTAGAAGAACTTAAAAAAGCATTGATGCAACAACTTTTAACAGGAAAAATTAGAGTTGTTTAAATAGATAAGAAGTATTTTTATCTAAATATAAATGTTAATATAAATAATTTGGGGGAAAGGTTAGTATGAATTTTATTAATATTCAATATGAAAAGGTGGATGGGGAAAACAAAGGAAAAGTAAAATATAAAGTTGAAGATAAGGAATTTTTTGCTGAAGAAACGGCAATGCATTATTATAAGCAAAATGGATATAGTGCTATATGGAGTGAAAATAATTATTGGTGGCATATATTTGGTTTGCTATTTTGGGATGTTATCTTTGCAAAAGTAACGGGATCAGTTGTATTAAGTAAAGGCAAATTTCAAGAAGAGTTATATGTTGGCTCTGAACAATTTAATGAAGTATTTAATTGGACAATTCAAAATAATGGTATTCCAGCAGATTTTTTTACTCTTGATTTTTATAAGAATAGAGAAAGTCTTATTAAAAATAGAATTAAGGAACTAGCAGATGTAGATATGAGTTTTATTTTACAGCAATGTTACAAGAAAAATTATGGTAAAAACTTTAGGATGATTGAAAATTGGAGTAGATTTACATTAGAAGAATTGTTAGTTGTTACACAAAAGATAACTAATGATACTTTATTGAAGATATTGGAACGTATAATGAAAAATATAACAGAAAATAGATCTGGATTTCCAGATTTAATTGTATATAATGATACTGAATTTTTTATGGCAGAAGTTAAAAGTGAAAAAGATAAATTATCAGAGGGGCAAAAAGATTGGCATAGTTTCTTGTCATCAGTAGGTATAAGTGTACAACTTTGTTTTATCAACCATACAGATAGACAAATAGCGAATATGATAAAAAAGGAAGAAAATAAAAAAATAGTAACTATAACTTTCGGTAATTCAACAAGCAAGAAAAGAGATGAAGCAATAGAATTTATCAAAAAGCAACCTACATTTTTTACTTCAGGTGAAGGGAAAAATCAAATTTATAGTGCTAACTTTGATGTTAAAGACATAGAGAATCTTTATATAATGCTTGATTTGACAAGTGGTTGGAAAAGTCAAAGAATAGAAATAGATGGGAAAGCAATAAAGTCTACTGAATTAAGAAATGTACTTTGGTGTTTTAGAGAAAAGAATAATAAGGGAGCGGCAGCAGACTATTGTAAGGAAAATAGATATGAAAATGGTAAAAATCCATTTGGATGTAGGATGATCTATTTTGATTTAGAACAGTGGAGTGAATATGGATACGTAAATACCGATTCTGGAGAGTGGATTTTTAATAAAGATGAAATAGAATTATATAAAAATAATACTATTGAAAAGTTGAGTTACTGTCCATTATTTGACGTGAAGAAAATGGAGAAGGTGTTTGCAAATATCCCTGATATTATTAACCCTATTAATAATAAAGAATGGGCATACATATCAAATAATCACGATTATTGGTTTCATAACAATGGTAAATGGATAAACACTTGGGATGATACAAATTTTCCAGGAATTCAGTCAATGATCGGAGTGAAAAAGTTAGACAATAAGGAGAAGAATGAGGCAATTAAAACCGCAAAAGAGGATTTAGAGTTTAAAAGAGAATTATCAAAGCCAGTAAAAACTTATAATCCTCCACCAAAAAAGTCTGGATGCTTTATAGCGACAGCAGTATATCATAGTTATGATTCACCAGAAGTACAAGTATTACGTAAGTTTAGAGATAAAAAATTAAACAGATGTTTATGGGGAAGGATATTTATAAAATTCTATTATTCGGTTAGTCCATCTATTGCAGAATGGCTAAAAAAGAATAAAAGATTAAGCAATTTTATTAAAGGAATACTTGATAGAGTTATCGAAAAACTAAGTAAATGATTATGATGCTTAATTTAGAAAAATAATTCATAAAGATTAGGTAGTGGGGTGATAAAGTGTCTAATTTAGGTAACGAAGAAACATCAGTTGAATTTCCAGCCATAGAGTATTTAACGAGTAACCTTGGTTATGATTTTATAGAAGGGGACAAGTTGACTACTGATTATGGAGAACGTGATACTCTTAGTGAAGTCATACTGAATAAAAGAATGAAAACATCTCTAAAGAAACTAAATCCTTGGATTTCTGATGAAAATGCAGAGAAGGTTGTTCGTAAGTTCAGTAGGTCAGAGTCGTTAGGTACAGGTCTTTTAGAGATTAATGAAAAAATATATGATTATATAGTTCATCTACAATTAACTGTGGATCAAGTTATAGATGGTAAAAAAGAAACTAAAACAGTTAAGTTAATAGAGTTTGATGCTGATAAGATAAGTGATAATCATTTTCTAGTAACAAGGCAGTTTATTATTAAAGGACAACAGGAAACCATACGACCAGATATTATAATTTTTATAAATGGGATGCCTATAGTAGTTTTAGAGTGTAAGTCACCATTTAAAGAAACTAAGGTTAATGAGAATGTTGGTAAGTATGATGGGTTCCAACAAATAAGAAGGTACATGAACGGTAGAGAGGCTAACTTCATAGAGGGTGCAGAAAGATTATTCTATACTAATTTTATAACAGGTATTTTAAATAAATATACAGCCTTTATTGGTACTATCAGTTCTGGGTACAAGCATTATGTAGAGTGGAAGGATGCATATCCTGTAGAAAATAAAGATGTGTTTGATGTTCAGAATACTCCTCAAAATATATTATTACAAGGAGTTTTTAAGAAAGAAAATCTTCTTGATATAATGCAAAACTTCATTGTTTATGATGTGGATAAGGAGAACTCTAGAAAAGTTAAAAAGGTATGTAGATATCAGCAATTTAGAGCAGTTCAAAAGTCTTTAAAGAGATTAGAAGAGGGAAAAAATCCTTTAAGTAAAGGTGGAGTTGTTTGGCATACCCAAGGTTCAGGGAAGTCACTTACTATGGTATTTTTAGCAAGAAAAATAAGAAATCATAAGAGACTTTATGATGCAACTATAGTAGTAGTAACCGATAGAACCGATTTAGATGAACAAATATTTGAAACGTTCACTAATACTATATCTAATGCAATACCAATAAGAGCAGAAAGTATTGAAGAAATGAAAAGACTTCTTAGAAATTCTAATGCTCAAATAGTTACAACAACTATACAAAAGTTTCAAAGTGAAAAGGAAGAAAGTAAACTTCAAGATAAGGTTCAAGAAGAAAAATTATATTTTGAAAAAGAGTATGAAGTATTATCAACAAAATCTAATATTATTGTTATGACAGACGAGGCTCATAGAAGCCAGTATAAAGGTACTGCTACAAATTTAAGAACAGCATTACCTAATGCTGCATTTATAGGATTTACGGGTACACCTATAGATAAGGATGATAAGTCTACACCAAGGACTTTTGGTTCTTACATAGATCAATATTCTATAAAAATGGCTGTGGAAGATGGTGCTACTGTTAAAATTGTATATGAGGGAAGAAGACCAGATTTACATATTAAAGGTGAATCTTTAGAGGAATTATTTGATCAAGCCTTTGATGATAAAACTGATGAAGAAAAAGAGGCTATTAAACAAAAATATGCTAATAAAAGAAGTGTAGTTGAAGCCGAGGCTAGGATAGATGAAGTAGCCAAGGATATGCTTACCCATTATAAACAATATATATATCCAAATGGTTTTAAGGCTCAAATTGTATGTGTATCTAGAGATGCTTGTGTTAAGTATTACAATGCTTTAAATAAGCATATGAAGGATATTATGGGGGAAGAATTAGAGTGTAAAGTAATTTTCTCTGGCAGCAATAATGATGAACCTTACCTAAGGGAACATCATACAACTAAAGAAGAACAGAAGGATATATTAACAAGTTTTAAAAAGAAAACATCAGAAAGTAAATTATGTTTCTTAATAGTTAAAGATATGCTTTTAACAGGATTTGATGCATCTATAGAACAAGTAATGTATTTAGATAGACCTTTAAAGGAGCATACTTTATTACAGGCTATTGCAAGAGTTAATAGAACTTCTGGAGAGAATAAAAAGTGTGGTTATGTAGTAGATTATTATGGAGTTTTAGATTTCTTAGAAGAAGCATTAGCAATATTTGATAAAGATGAATTAGGTAAGCCAATGGAATCAATGGGATCTTTATATGATGAAATGATGTCTTATAGAGAAAATGTCATGAGGATGTTCACTGGTGTTGATCACAGTAATATAGATGCTTTAGTAAAAGTAATAGAAGCAGAAGATAAAAGAGCAGAATTTGAAGTAGCATATAAGAAGTTTGTAGGATCAGTAGAGACTTTAATGCCTGGATATGTGTCTACTGACATACAAAATGATGTAAAATGGTTATCATATATTAGAGCAGCAGCAAAAGTAAGATTTACTCCTGAAAAGAAATTAGATATTGCTGATTGTGGAGAAAAGGTTAAGGCATTGATTTCAGAACATTTAACTTCAAATGGAGTAATGCAATGGATAGAACCAATAACATTATTTGAGGATGGCTTCCAAACTAAAATAGAGAATCAAGTTGGTGACGAAGCAATAGCATCTTCTATGGAACATGCTATAAAGAATGTTATAAATTTAAAAATGGATAAAAACCCAGTTTTCTATACCAGTTTATTTGAGAAACTTCAACAAATTCTAGAAGAAACTAAAAATGATTGGATAGAGAAAAAAGCAAAACTTAAAGAATTTATAAATAAAGAAATGGAAAAAGGTGAGCAAAGTAAAGCAGATGAATTAGGATTAAGCAAAAGAGAATTTGCCTTCTTTGAAACATTAAGACAGGTTTTAGAGCAAGGCGAGGAAGTAGCAACAAATATAGTTAAAGAGCATAGTGTAGATTATATTGCCAATGATATTGTTTTGTTATCAAAGGAAATCTCAATAGATTTAGATAAGTTAATTAGGGAAAACTATTTAGTAGATTGGACTAATAATCAAAGTAAATCTGCACAGATAGAACAGAAAATATATATGTACTTAATATCTAAATCACCTAAATTACGAGAGGTATTTGGGGTAGAGGCAATGAACAAAGTAAAATATTTAAAAGAAAATATAGTAAAACTGGCTAAAATACACTACGCAACATTGGATTAAAGGTGAAAATATGAAACTTGGATTTATCTTTGGGACAAAGAATATAGAGTTTGATGTACAATATAGTAACAGAAAAACCTTAGCAATTGAAGTAGAACCATCTGGAGAAGTAAATGTAGTTGCACCAATGGGTATTTCAGAAGATAAAATAATCACAAGAGTTAAAACCAAGGCAATATGGATTGTTCAAAAACAGTATGAAGTAAGAAATATAAATGTAAATAAGATAAATAGAGAGGCTATAAGTGGAGAGTCTTATCTGTATTTAGGAAGAAACTATACTTTGCAATTAATTGTAGATAAGCAAAGGAAAGATATAGATGTGAAACTATTAAGAGGGAAATTTGTAGTTACAACTTATACTAAAGATGAAGGTAAAATTAAATCGTCTTTAGAGATATGGTATAGAGATAAGGCTTTTCAGAAGATAGATGAAAGGGTTAAATATTATAGTCATTTCTTCAATAAGCAGCCTAAAAGCATCAAAGTTAAAGAGCAAAAAAAGAGATGGGCGAGTTGTACATCAAAAGATGAACTGTTATTTAACTGGAGATGTGTTATGGCACCAGCATATATTATTGATTATATAGTCGTACATGAGATGTGCCATATGTATCATAAGGATCACTCTAAAGAATTTTGGAACATGGTAAGTGGGATTATGCCTAATTATGAGAGTAGAAGGTTATGGCTTAGAGATAATGGTATAAAACTGGATTTATAAATATGGAGGATTTGAGATGTTTGGATTTCCCATAATATTTTTTATTTTTGTGGCTTTTATAGTTTTTATGAGTATAAGCAGATATATTAAAAATGAAGATTCACCAGTTATATCTACAAAAGCACAACTTATTAAGAAAAAAAGAGATACGTATACTAATACAGATTCCAATGGAGTTATTTCAACAAATGAAACTTTGATATTAGTATTTGAACTTGATACTGGCAGCGAACTTAGATTTACAGTCGAAGGGCATATTTTTAGAAGTGTATCAGAGTATGAGTGGGGAGCATTAACTTTTCAAGGAACACGTTTTTTGAAGTTTGAATCAATAAGTGGGATAGTTGAAAGATAAGACTATGTTGAAATATTAATGTAGAAGATTAATGATATATTTAACAGTGTATTCATTAACAAAAGTAAGAAGAAAAAATTTAGATAAATAGTTATCAAAACTTATCTAAAGTAAAAACCATTTTAAAATATCATCGAGTAATGCGGTATATGTAAACAATATTGGTTAATAATATATAAAGAGAAATCTTTTTGATTTATGGGTATATAAAAGGTGAATTTTTAATGTTGAGAGATAAGAATATATTCTCAAACAGTAAGTTGGAGTGGTACAAATATGAGTAAGTGTAACAAATGCGGAAACACACATAGAAACTATGGAATGATGACTATAGCGAATAGAGAAGGACATGGTTCAGAGACTATTTGCAATAGTTGCTATAATAAAGAAATGGCAGAGAATATTGGAATAGAAGATTTTACGGAGTTTGAACCTATTTTAATTTTACAGGATTGTAATAGGGAAGAACATAGATTTTAAATACGAAAAATGATACAGGTTATTGCTGTATTTTGGGAAGCGATTGAGTTTCTAAATAATGATGAAATAGGGTATTCCTTTGAGGTGTATCAGGCTTTTGAAGATGATTCTGAGGAAGCAGTTTCAAGGTTAAAGGAAAAAATAAAAGAAGGACTTTCTAAGAAGTTTATTAAGAAAACTGCATTTGCAGGACGAGAAAGTTTATATTTTAGTGAAGATACTGTTGAAGGTAAAATTGAATGGGATGATAATTATGATGGCAGAATTCCTAAGTTCAAAATTGATGGAAAAGAATATACTGCTGAGCAGATGGGGCAAATACTGATGGGATATGAAGGCTGGAAATTTGAACTAAGAATAAAAGAGCCTACGGATTAGATGGATAGGGAATATAAAGTAGTAGAGAATGTGTATAAAATATCTCTACTACTTTTTTATTATAAGTAATTATTCATTAAAAATCTTAATATCATATTTTTTCTCTAGGCTGTATAGGAATTGATTAGCCTTTGTATACCAGTAGTAACTTATAGTATCTTCAAAGGAATAACTAAATTTTTCAGCATCCTTAACAGCATCTTCAGAAGGAATAAATTTACGTTCTCTTTCCCTAAAGGCAGCATCATGACCGTTATTTGGCATATCAGCATGAAGTATTTCATGGTAAAGCACAAATTCGACAACAAATCTTGGAATATCAGGTGAGTTAAGTATTTTATTCATTTTAATTGTTTTGTTGCTATACCTACATATTCCAAAGTAAGTTTTTACTTCTTTATCAGTATAAGAAATAGAGTATTTTGGAGGTTCGCCATTTGGGAATAGAAGTTTATTAACTTCATCATTATCTCTATAAACAACAGATTTAGCCAATAAATTTAAATCATATCCATAACCATCCCATGATTTGAGACTGGCTTTATTTTTAAGTGATTTAGGTTCTTCAATAGGAGATTCTTTAGATTTGCGTCTAGCAAATATTCTTCTATCAATTTCCCGACTTACTTCTTCATAAAAATTCTGGAAGATATTCTTATATGTTTTACGGCAAAGTTCATTAGTCTCAAAAATCTCCGTAAGTTCATCTTCTAATTCACAACGTCTTAGTTCTTCACATTTTTCTGCAAGTATTCTAGGATTAAATAGTTCCTTTTCCTCAAATAAGAAACTATTAATTGTAATGCCTTTCTTTATTGCACTTAATAATAATAGCAAATCTGATTTGTTTGGCAATGGATCAGGACAATCCCCAAAGTAATTTGCCATAAGACTATCTAAAAACTCATTATTCAGAATTTTAGGTATGGAGTCTTTGTTATCCTCATAATACTTTCGAAGATTTTCATATTCTTTATACTGGGATTCAAATATCATGATAAGATTTTCTCTTTCATCATATTCATTTGTGTCTGTCCACTGATACCAAGCATAAGGTATGCTTTATGTATACTATCAATATTTACAGTTGCTTTTTCTTTTAACATCCTATATGCTGCATCAATAAGTTTATCTGATATAGGAATAAGTTCACCTCTATTACTATTAGTAGGTGTAATATCTATAGTATCTTCGGGTGAGATAACATAGCCGGAGTTTATTGGTTGGAATACTTCCCAAGTATCTACAAATGTAACAAGGAAACACTCTTCTGTACCAGCAGCAGCAGGGCCTCTTAGTCCTCTACCTACCATTTGTCTTAAAAGAACTTCTGATCTAGTTGGTCGAGTAATAAAAACAGTTTGTATGTTTGGAGCATCAAAGCCTTCTGTAAGTTTTATTACACTAATTAAAACCATAGGAGATTTAGATGTTTTAAACTTTTCTATAATCTCAGCATTATCAGCCTTTCCATAGGCTACATATTCACAATCAATTCCTGCTTTGTCGAATTCATTCTTTAATGTCTTGCAGTGCATAATATCTATAGCAAAAATTATTGTTTTACCATACTTATCCATGTTGTCTTTATAATGTTGAACTATCTTTTCATTTCTTAAAGAACTCTTTGAAAGTCTTTCTAAAACCTTTGGAGCAAGTTCACCAAATTGTTGTAGGTATTCATAATCTTTATCAGTAAAATCAGACTCAAACTCTAAGTTTGTTTTTATTGTTAAAGGAATAGGTTTAGCCAATATGCCTTTGTGTATTAACTCAGCCTGTGATATTTCATATATTTTGCTATTATATTCATCTGAATTGGTAGTAGTGCTGTTGATTTTATCCATATTATAACTATCATCAAATATTTTCCATAGTATATGAGTTTCATTTGGGTTCATTCTTTTTGGCGTAGCAGTAATTCCTATAAGTTTTACTTCCTTATTACCTTTATAATTAAATAAAGTTTTAAGTATTTTCTGGTAATCTGAAGCAACAGCGTGATGACATTCATCAACGACTACAAAGACACCATTTTTTGACTCACTCATATTTTCAATGCAATTTAAACTTCTAGCAGCACTTTTTTCTGTAGTAAATACGGCTAATTGATCACTGAAAACAGACTTCCAAGAGTCATTCTGAGAAGATATAATACTCATAGTATTATCATCCAACTTATTATTTAGATAGGAGAAACTTGAGAAAGTATCTTTAGCCTGTTCTAACAGTTCAACTCTGTGAGCAAACTATATTACCCTATAGCCATTGTTTAAATACTTATCTATTAACCATTTGGTGGCAATAGTAGTTTTACCTCCACCTGTTGGAACGACAACCATTCCACGGTTAAAGTTTTTATCTAGATAATGCTTGTCCATGTTATTCCATGCTTCATTTTGGTGGGGATAAGGGATAAATTTTTTGTCCATTTTGAAAACCTCCTTTGTTCTTTGTGATATTACATTATTGGTAGTCGCTACACCTGAGTTATATTTAAAATATATCCAATCATCTTTTAATCTTGGAGTGTTAATTGTAACAATTGGAGATGTGATTAAACCTTTATCTTTGAGTGCAGTATTAAATTTTGTGATGAATTTAGTTCCTCTTTTGGTATAACCACCGCATCTTTTTAAAACAGTTTGTAGTCTACATCGTGTTACAGGCTTTTCGTTTATTTTAATAGAAATACTATCTAAAAATTTTTCTATGTCTTTCATTTTTGCACTCCTATAAGTCATTTGTTATTTTGGTTTTATGCTCTTATTTGTAATATAACATATTTTAAGTAAAAAAATTAAAGTAATTGAAAATTTTTTTATTGTTGATTAATAGACTGAAAAATAGTAAATATAGGTAGTAAATAAAACTATCTATATTTAAAGCATTGGTAATACAATAGTAGGTATAAAAATAAATAGTAGAAAATCAATTCAAAAAACACTTTTCCTATGTAGAAAACATATAAAACCAATTCATGAAACGAAAATGGATTCATTTGGTTTCATGGATCGGTTTTTTATATGAATTAATTAATAATTAAGATAAGTTAGAGAGTTTTGGTGTAATTTAGATAAAAACGGAACGATTTAGTTCAATTTAGAAAGTTTTAGAATGAATTAAGTGGAAATGGATAAATTATTTAATACTTGGACTAAAATTCAATAAATTCAAATAATAAATAGGCTTGTTGTACAGATTTTTAATAATATCTTTTTAAATTAATATAAAAATTTAATGATAATACAAAAAACGAAAAATGATAAAAAAATAAATTTTTTAAATTTTTATCAAAATTAAAAAACTCTGTTATATTTAAACATCAAAAAATAGGAGGTTTAAATATATGAATACAATTAAGAAAAAAGAAATAGAAAAAGAAATAGAAAAAGTAACAGAGGCTTTAAAAAAATACAATAGAATGACTATGAAGGCAACAAATGTTGTTGAAGATATGGGATATAAATTTGTTGATATTGGAACAGGTACAAGTGCTTATTGTTGCAGTAAACAAATAGAAGTTAAAAATATTACTAGTAAAAAGTATTTAAATGGTGAATTTTTAGTCATTGGAGTATGCAATGCTAAAAATGGACAGGGTGTAACCTATAGAGGTTATGTAAAAGAAGTAGTAGATTAATTTTGTATTGTTAGTGTGAATAAGTTAGAAGATTTATTTTTGATTTGGAATGAATTAGAACGATTTGAACAAAAACAGAACAATTTAATAGGTTTTAGAGCAATTTGGAGTGAATTAGAAAAAAACATTTTAATTTTTTATAAAAATTTAAAAACTGTGTTATATTAAAATACTAAATTTTAAGGAGTGATAATTATGTTAAAAAAAGAAAAAGGTTTTATGAAATTAGAAGGAATGAATTATAAAGTTGATGCTAATAGAGGTGAGGATAAAATTTATTTTTAGACTAATGCTCCAAAGAAAGTAACTAAATTATTGTTAACACTATGGTTTACGAGTGTAATTGAAAGTAGCGATTATTATATAATTCATGATTTATTTCAAGAGTTTGGATATGTAATAAAAATTAATAATAATGAAGGGTCATGGGCTATATATTTAAATTTAAATCAATTGACATATTAGGTAAAAAGCCAATTCAAAAATTGATCCTCTTACTAGAGTGAAGAAAAAGTGATTCATAAAAGCAATTTGTGAATCGCTTTTTATTATATAAAACTCTATAGATTAATTAAACTTATTAGTCTAGAGATAGAAAATAAAATATAGAATATAGTTTTGCTTTAGTTAATATGAATAATAAAAGTGAACTATATGAAGAAAGTAATGACATTATTATTATGATGCTTATAAAGATTGGATTGTAAAAGTAGAAGAAATAACAACATAATTAAAAGAAAAGGTTATACCTAATTTCAGTATAACCTTTTCCTTTGTATATGAATTTTTAACTAAAAAAATCTTGTGTAGCATAATAAGTCTTTGTATCTTTGTTATATATGACACCTATACCAACATACTTGGAATCAGCATCCATCATATTTGCATTGTGTAGACCTGAATTTTGCCAACCATCAAATATTCTATTAGCAGCAAGAGTTTTGTTTTCAGGTATATCAAGACTGATATCAGAATAGCGTACATTATTGTACATACAAGCCATAGAAGGACTATAACACATAGCAATATTTTCATTTAATGCATTATAAGAAACTCCTATTGTATCTTCTAAACCTCGAACGTTCTTCCCATTTGCATAGTCATGACTAAAGTATTGTCTTTGAGCCATGTCATTAGATTTATATCTAGCAAGATCTGTTGCTTGTTGATCCATTTTTAATGGTTCTAATCCAAGTTCAACTCTTTTTTGATTCATTAAGTCTAGAATTTGATATTCTACACTTTGTTGAATGTTAAAATTATAGTTCAGAGGTATTGCATCTAAACCTTTGATATCGACACTATTTGTTTCAATTTCAGATAACATTTGATTATTAGTTTGGTCAACAACTTGCAATTGTGGAACATGAGTATACTCATAGGTATTTGAAAAGGTTGCAGCATTTGCTGGGGTAATGAAATTGCAAAATAAAGCACCAGTAACTCCCAAAACCATTAACATTCTTTTTATTTTTATATTTTTAATATTAATAATAAACTCCTCCTTAAAATCACATAAAATATATTACATAATCATTATACATTGTTTTTTGTAATTAAATCCACATTTTTCCTAAATATTTTATAAGAAAATGGAATGGAAAGTTGAAATTAATTAAATTTTAAACAATAATATATAAAATTTAGAAAATGAGGAGATGGTAGAGATGGATGAAAATACATTGAAATACCAAGAAAAAAATATTGTAAGAAATTTAAAAGAAATGATAATTATAAAAAGAACAGAAAACGAGAATGTGATTATTAAAAGTATTGAAGAAACCATTAATTTATGCAAAGTTTTAGAAAATGCTTTAAAAGAAGGTCTAGATATAGACGAAGACATGGATGAAGATGTAACTTCAATTTTAAATGAACTTATTTTAATTACAAAATGTTATGTATGTGCAGATATAATTGTAAGAAATACTATTAATAGAGAATCTGTAGATGATTTTAATAAGAAAATTAATTTATTAATAAGAGATAAAATCAAAGATTTACAAATGTTAATATAAGTAAGTTTAGAATAATAACTTTACATTAGAAATATTGTGTTATATTAAGAAAAATTATAAGAAAGTGATTCATCAAAATCAAAGTTTGGTTTTATGAATCATTTTCTTATTTTAGAATTAATAAATTAGAATATTTATTTTTGTTTTGGAATGAATTAGAACGTTTTGGATAAATACAGAGCAATTTAATTCGTTTTAGAGAAGTTTGAAATAAATTGATAAAAATATTTTTTAATTTTTATCAAAACTTAAAAACTGATTTATAATAAAACGTTAAAATTTAAAGGAGTGATATATATGTTAAAAAAAGAAAAAGGTGAAGGAATAAATTATATAGTGGATATCGATGCGGGGGAATGTACAATCTATTTTTGGACTAATGCTCCAAAGAAGATAACTAGATTGTTGTTCATATTATGCTTTGGAAGTTTGAAAGACAGTGGGGAGTACAATACGATTGCTAATTTGTTTGAGCAGTTTGGATATGTATTTAAAAATTATAATTATGAATTAGAAGAGTATATATATTTAGATTTAAATGAATTAACTTATTAAGAAAATAAAAAATGATTCAAAAAATACTTTCATATATTAGTAATCGATTCATAAATCCAAGTTGGATTTGTGAATCGATTTATTTATTGGAACAGATATAATTTATATAAAAAATACATTTTATGAACACAACATATCTATTTTAATAAGCAATAAAAAAAGAGGCTGACATAAATATAAGAGTACGCTAGAATATAATAAAATTCAGAATATAAATAAAAAAATATAGAATTACTATATCTACTGCAATTTAGAGTATTTGTATTTAACTAGATCCATTATATTTTGTATATACTCTTGTCCTTCTGAATTTAAACTTTTATAATCATCAACCAATTGTTGTAAGTTTTGTTTATCAACGTCATTTTCAGGTATATTAACAATAGAATCGCGTCCATAAATATCAATAAGGGAAATTTTGAGGATTTCACAAATTTTGAATAAAATATCTACATTTATAGATGTAGTTCCATTTTCCCAAGAAGATATTGTATTATGTTTTACACCTAATTTTTCAGCAAGTTCTTTTTGTGTCATATTACGTTTCTTTCGATAATGTAATAAGTTTTTCATTACTTCATCATTTATAGAACACATAGTATCATCTCCTATCATTTACCCAAAATATAGCATAAAAAATATATAAAATCAATAATAAACTTCATAAAATATGAAATTACATATTGACAATTCACAAAATGTGGAATAAAATCAAAACAACTTCATAAAACATGAAGAGGAGGTGTAGTATGCTAGGAGAGAAAATAAAGATTTTTATTAAGGCAAATGGAATAAAACAAACTTTTTTAGCAAGTAAGTTAGGAGTAAGTAATAGCACATTAAATACTATGTTAAATGGAAATAGAAATATTACGGCAGAAGAATATTTTAAAATTTGCCAAACATTAAATGTTTCCGTAGAAACTTTTCGTGAGAAAAATTAGTAATATATAAATTAAATGGAAGTTGTTATTTCTTAAATGTTAATAGTTCTATGGCTTATAATACAATAATTGATGGATAGAAACTAGATGAAATGGTGTATAGATAAATTAAAAATATACAAATAAATATAAAAGAGGGGAAATAATAATGAAAACTAAAAAAATAATAAGTTTAATTCTAGCAAGTATTTTAATTTGTGGAGTTATAGGGGGATGCAGTAAAAAAGAAAATACTACAGTAAAGAAAAATGATATTGCAATAGAAAGCATTCAACCAGAAGAAGGACATACACTTGCTATTGCAGAAAATAGTATAGTTCCTAAGTTTGTAACTTCAAGATATAGTGATTACTCAAACTTAGTACAAGAGTATGTAACTGCAACTAAGTTATTTAGTCAAGATGTAATAAACCAAGCATTTATTGATAAGTATGGATATCAAAAAGTTGTAGATATGGGGACATATACAAATAAAGATATTCAACAAGTAAATCCAGACTATTTCGCAGGATTATCAACTTTCCTTTATATGAAGAATTTTGATGGCTTTCAAAAGGTTTCTATAGAAAAGGGATATTTATTACAAGTACAAAATTATTTACAAGATACTTTATTAGGTGAAGAAAATAAAGGATATACTTTAGCAGATGATTTTTCAGCATTAAAACCTAAAGAAGTTGTTCAAAATTATTTAAAGGAAAACAAAATCAAAATAACTAATGTTGAGTACCCTAAGGATTTTGTATGTTCTGATTCAACTGGTACAGGAACAGTAATGATAACTGTAGACGTTCCAATAAAAGGAACAAAAGATGGTAAATCATTTGAGGATACTCTAAGATATGATTTCCATTTTGTAGTTAGCAAAGATTTAAGAGAAGGTGGACATGTTGATTTCAAGACTTTTGATAAAGGTGAAATTATGGCAGTAACAAATAGTTTTTATGTCCAAACTATTCCCGGCTACGATTATAAAAAAATAGAAGAAACTTATAAGAAAATGTTAGATAAATAAGAAAACATATAATTTTGATTGTTAGGAGTTATATAAATGAAAAAGAAAGCAGTTTTATTAGTGATATTAAGCCTATTCTGTATATCTATGTTTAATGGGTGTAACACTAAAAAATCAGATAATTCACAAAATAAAAATGAGAGTAAAATAAGCGATGAAGATAAAGTTCCACATTTGAAAAAAGGGGAATACAAGATAATAAAAAAATCGAATGGAGAAATAATTTTATATGCTGGAAACACTATATCAACACCTAAGAGTCTTCTTATGGAGATATTTTTTGGATTTGAAGGAAATGGCGTAGCAACTGAGGATATAAGTAAAATATTGAATGATAAACAAGTTCAAGTATTTAACGAAAAATTAGATACATATATCAAAAGTAATTATGCAATACTTTTAGACAATTTGAATGAAGATGAACGTAAAAAATTTTTAGATGAAAATATAAAACAGTTTAAAAATATGTTGAATAATAATATTAATATTGAAAGTTATGATGTAATTGATGATAATACTGTTTCTTTTGAAGTATCAGTTTCTGGTATTGATATGAAAAGTAGAGTAGATGATATTTCACAGTCATTTAGTAAATCTCCAGAGGCTTACTCAAATTTATCAAAATCAGCGAAAAGAGAACAAATACTGCATGACATAGTTAATTCAAATTTTGGGACAGTAAATAAACAAAAAATAACTATGACTCTAAAAGCGAATGATGGTAAATGGTCTATAGATTATGAAGATATAGATAAGATGTTTAATGCATTTTCTTCTTTCAATAACAAAGAAGAAATTTGTAATGAAATAGTAAAGTTATTAGGTTAAATAATACAAGATAGAAAAAAATTATAATTAGTTTAGGGGTGAAGACAGTGAAAAGAATAATAAAGAATTTAACATTTTGTTTATCTATTATTTTAGTATTGCAATTGGTAGTTATAAGTAAAGCAAATGCGGCAGAAACAGGTTGGGTATATCGTGATGGGAATTGGAATTATTATACTTATACAGGTTGTATGGTTACAGATGGAATGATAACTGACGATAATGGTAAGAGATACTATCTTGATAAAGATGGAATTATGAAAGCAGGGGGCTGGATTTATAGAGTTGATGGTTGGCATTATTTTTATAGTAATGGAGAAATGGCAGAAAATACAGTGATAGATGGATATAAAATAGATGCTGAAGGTTATTGGGTTGATGAATCTGGGAAGAAATTAGATAAACCAACAGAAAAGGCAAAGGGAACTGGTAAATTAGTTGCTGAATTTGATAATATAGAATTTTTTGAAGATGGAAATACACTTCAAGGGTGGATATATTCACAAGGTGTATGGACATTAGGTATTAAGGAAGAGCATTCAAATGGAGGTATAGGTGTGGATATTGAGGATCATACACTTACAGCATTATTCTCCGTACCCAAAGATAAAGAATATACCATTGTAACTAAGTATCATAACCATATAAGAAATTCGAATGATAAGTTTCATATAACAATATATAAAGGTTGGGAAACAAAAGAATTGCTATTCAGTGTTGATGTATAAAAGAAAAACATTCAATGACGTATGGTGGAATACTCCAACATATAAGGTAAATATGCTAAATCAAGAGTTTACTCATGTTGGAGTGGGAGTTGTTTTTGATAAAAATAATAACAAATATATGGCTATAGAAACTTTTATGACAGAATAAATATGTTAAAAACTTCTTTTGAATAGATTAAAAACAAAATTATGGAATTGGGAAAATGAGAAACATTAGTAACACCATAAGAAATAGTATGTTAATATTATGGATTACAATAAGTTTAAATTTAACTGGAGAAGAAGCCGTAAAAGCAATTACAACTTATTCAACATTTGAAGTTCAAATTACTAAGACTGGATGGAATACAAATAATAATGGAAAATGGAAATAAAGTTGTGTTAAAAATGTGTATGAGACTATGCAAAGAAGATAGGAGAAATCCTCTTCAAATGTATAGTCTTTTTTGTGCACTGAGAATAAGAAAAGAAGGAAGAAGTAAGTGGGAACCAAGCGTAAAGGAATGATGAAGAATGGGTAAATGTGTAACTACTACCGCATCGACGACAGTCACCAACCTAGGGAATGAAGTAAAAATGAAACGACTTTATTTTGCTACTACATAGTAGGAAAGAATATAAAAATTACATTATAAGAGAATTCACCAATGAAAAAAGCATAAGAGCAAATTATTTTTATTCCCAATAGGATATTAGCAGGACAGGTCTATACTGAAGGTGTTGGAGATTCAGGAATCATAGGTGTATACAAAATAGAAACAGAAGTAGTAAGTGGATCTGGTGAATTTGAAAAAACAAGATTAGGATCAGATCGTGAAGCAAAAGAAAGTATAGAAACTGCTTTTAGATTTTTTAAAGCAAATAGCAGGAATATAAGTGCATCGATATCTACAACACAAAAAGATTATTTAATGCATATACAGGATGTAAATGGAGTAGGAATGACTTCAAGTTTATCTCTAGCAGCGATAATAACAATGTACTCAGGAGCGTTGATTAAACCAGCACAAAGTCAATTAGCAGTATTAGGATCTGTAAGTATTGGTGGAACAATTAATAAAGTAGAAGATTTTGCAAATACATTACAAGTTTGTTTTGATGCAGGTGCTAAGAAAATATTAATACCTATGATAAATGCAGGAGATATACAGTTAGTTCCACCAGAACTATTTGCCAAATTTCAAATCATGTTTTACAATAGTGCAGAAGATGCTGTATTTAAGGCTTTAGGAGTACAGTAATTATATAGTAATCAAGTAATACAAATGTTTATATAAAATGTAAAGATAATCAGTTGTAATAATATCAAACAATATTTTTATAGCATAAAAAATCAAATGAAGAAAATATTTATTTTTTATCAAAATGTTTGAATTATAATAATATTATTAAGTATAATATGTAAGAATTAAAATAGTATACAGAATTCAAATCAATACTTCCAAATGGAAAGATTATCTAATAAATAAGTTATATATTGCATATAAAATTTATTTATGGATAATCTTTTTTATTGCATAAATGTTTGTTACAAATCCATTCATAAAATCGTATAGACTTGGAATCACTTTTTTATATAGTATTAATTTATTAAATTTAAATAATTAATACTATATAAGTTATGATTAATCCTTTATAGTAACTTATAAAATTGCAATCAATACCTAAATGTATATGGTCATTGAAATAAAATGTATTATAAATTCATTAGTGCAACCTATATAGATTAATAAGAAGGCTATTAGATTAAATTTAATCTAATAGCCTTAAATAAATTTTAATTAATTTGATTAGAATAAAAATTCTTTAATTCTGCAAAATCTGAATTATTTAAGAGATAATCTTTATTTATACTAATAAGGATTTGTTCTAGTGCCTCAGTGGGAGATAAAATTTTGCCGGAAAAACATTCTTTTACAATATTTAAATATAAAATAATATAGTTACCAGTAGAATCTATTGTTAAGCCTTTATGGCCAGTGAATGGTGGTAAATATGAACCATTAAATGTTAGATTATCATATGAAGGTTCTAACCCATTAAGATTTATATTCTTTAAAAATTCATTGATATCTTCAGTGGATAATAATTGGTTGTATAGAGATTTTAGTTCTACAAATTGAGATTCTTCGAGTAGTTCTAATCTATCATGAATAAGTATTGATTTTAAAGCATGTTCACTTGAAACTACTTCAGAATAAATAGAATCATCAATATCACTTACTATAAGAATATATTTATTAGATAATGTAGTCAAACCAAAATGCTGACCATCTACTTTGACTCCAAATGGCATATCTTCAAGAGGCTCATCTAGATTTGAACAGTATTCAACTGAACCTATAAAAACACCATTTTCAAAAATATCAATCATAATATAATCTTGAATTGTTTTATTTTCATTTAATTTATTATACATAATAAATTCCTCCTTAAATTTATAAATTTGTTATATTAAAATACTTCAATATAAGAATTTATGTAATTATAACTGAATTTTTATATTTTGAACTCAATATTAAAAAAATATAATTAAAATTTGAAATTAACTTACTCTTAAGCAATAATATCTATAAATCAAAAGCGAAGAGGGTGAGGAATATGCAAAAGAAAAAATATGAGGCTGGATATATAGGAAGAAATTTAGAAGCGATTATAGAAAATATAGAAATAACTAAAAAAGAAAATAGAGATAATAAAATAGATGCTGTAATTAAAGAGGCAATAGAAGCGTGCAAAGTGCTGGACAATGCAGTAATAACTGGTGGAGAATATCCGGAAGATTTCAAATTGGATAAATACGTATTAGATTACTCGTTAGAATTAATTACAATAGTTAAAGTATACAAAATAAGCGAAAAATTATTAATTGAAAGCAATAATAAGCAAGAAAATATCAAAAAGTTTAAAAAGAAAATATATGAACTTATAATGGATGACGTTGGAAACATAAGGAATATAATTGAATAGTTTAAAAGAAATAAGAAAGTGAGTATTAATTAATTTGGGTTAATTAATACTCACTTTTGATATTTATGTAAAATAATAAAATGAAAAACATAATTACATCAAAAATATAATTTTCTAATCATTTTAAATATTAAAAAATGGATTCATGAAACCAAAGTGATTCAAAAATCGATACTCTTGTAATAGTGACCTATAAAAGTGGTGTTGTGAAACGCATTTTATTGTTGAGATTATAACATAGATAATAAAATATAGATAAGTTGAAATAAAGAATATTATTCATAGCACATGGAAAAATATACTTTTTGATTAGGAAATATAAACGTGAACGCTGACATCAAACCAGAAAAACGTTACAATATAATAAAAATTAGGAATAAATAAAATACTGTTATCGAAACAGAAGGGAGAAATTTTTTGTGAATAATGAAATAAAAATTGATAATTTAAGAGAAGAAACTTTCGATATTTTATATAAAAAAAGCACAGTTATAGGAATTTTTTTATACTTAATAGTGCTTATTTTAGGTATGTTTACATCTAACTCAATATTTCAATTAGGTTATGTACCTTCTGGTTCTATGAAAAACACATTACAAGTTGGAGATAATACAATTATAAATAAAATAGCATATGCTTTAAAAAATCAACCTAAGAGGGAAGACGTAATATCTTTCATTTCGCCTGATGAAAGAACACCATACGTAAAGAGAATTATTGGATTACCTAATGATACTATTTATATAAAAAAAGGTATTGTATATATAAATGATGTTGAACTAAAAGAAGATTATACGATTCCTTATTCAGAGGAGGATAACGGTCCATTTGTTGTGCCAGAGAATGAATATTTTGTATTAGGAGATAATCGTGAAAATAGTAATGATTCGCGTTATTGGAAATATAAATATGTTAAAAAAGAGGATATACTAGGAAAGATAATTATTTCTTTTAATATTAAAGAAAGCAAGGCTTCATTTTATTAGACTTCATTTCAAAAAAAATTCTTATTAAATTAAAATAATTATTTGAGATGCAATGACGTTATAAATAATAATAATGATATAGATAATTGTTATTTATTTATGAAGGAATTTATGATTATCTTAAAAATTCAAATAATTAATACTTCTCAAAATAGACTATCTAAAAAATAAGTTGTATGAGTAATATACTTATTTTAAGATAGTCTTTTTATGTTTTATTGCAAATAAAATCAGCAAATTAACTTGATGATATTTGTATAAATAAAGTAATATTAATATTTTTGAAAATTAGGTCGTTATATATAATATATAATATATGATATTGCTTTTTTGTTATGTATAGATATCAATCAGCACTGTTTAAAAATATAATTAATAAAAAGCATTATTTATGAATTAACATAAATATAGGTAATGTTTATAATTGAAAAAGAATAATATTATTAAGTATTTCATTTTTTTTTTATGAAATCATTGGAATTGAAGTGCAGAAATATTGTAAATTGGTATGCGTTTTAATCAAATATTCCAAAGTCAAAATACTTAACAATTATAATGTGATAGAGCCTCTTCATTATATCTAAAAAATACTATTGTAAATATCAGACCACAGAAATATATACTTCTCCTTTACTTATTATTACAATGTGATAATCAAGTTTTAGGGGAATTAAAGTAAGTTTTCTTGAGGATAGAGGTAATTTCATATATTGTTGTACTTATTTATGTTAATCATAAATTTGTAAAAGAATATCATCTTTTTATATATTTTAAAAAGTATAAATATTATCTGGTAAAATGTTTAAATCACTTGCTTGATAAATGCCCTATTTATATATCTGAAGTGGGTTGATTTCCTAAATAATGTCTCACTATATTTGGGAATTACCTTAGTATTATTTAAGTAATACATAATAAGTTTATAGAACTAGTATATAAATGTTACATAAAAGGGGAGTATCCTTCGTTAATATTTTTAATAAATATATAAATAAGGCTAGGAAATTTAATCCTAGCCTTGTGTTGTTGTTTTAGATGTAAATTAGTATATCTAATTTACAGGAAGGTTTAAATTTTATTTGCTATATTTCTTGCAAGATTATTTTAGTTGATAGTTTCTCATATTGCTATAGTCTTTACAATTGTAAACTAACTTAGAACTTATTGTATATAATACAAATTTTTCTTTTAATTTGAAGAAATAAAAAATACTTACTTTATATTTATAAGTACCAACTTTTAATAAAGCATAATATTGTAAAAACACATAAAAAAAGGCTTATATTCTATAAGTAGAGAAATACTTAAACTTTCTCTACTCAATATTATAGAAGAATTAATTTTGTATTTCTACTTTTCATTCGATTTTTTTTAGAAAATAAAAGAAATATAAACAAAATGTAATTAAAATGTAAATAATGTTAAATTTGTTTAAACGCTAAAATAATTACAACAAAAATTTAAAATTGAGTTAACCTTAAGCATAATATCGTATATAAAAATTAAATAAAAAATGAAATGGAGTGATTTAATATGAGTAATACAATAGATACATTAAAAATAGGATTGAAGGAACTCAAAAACTTTTGAATAATATATATAAAATTTTCTTCACAAGTGAATTTGGAACAGAAGAGTTTAAAAAAGCAATCCATGATGAATATGCTTTAAAAACACAAGAGTTAAAAGATTTAGAAAAAGAATTAAAAATGAAAGAAGGAATGCAAAATGGAAAATATCAAAAAACATCAAGACGAAGAAAGAGAATTATTTACTAAAATATGCAACTTGGAAAAGAGCATTAAAAAGGAAAAAAAAACGAAGGTTAGATTTTTACAATTCAATGGTGGATAAAGTAAGAAATTAAAGTTTTAACAATTATATTGATGGAGAAATAATCTATATAGAAATGTTTTATGAAAGAATCAATAAAGATAGGAAATTATTGAATGAATTAAAGCAAGAATATAATTTAATTAGATTAAATAGATTGAGAAATAACTACTAAAAAATATACACCCCCTTATCATAAGGGGGTACAATTGAAAGGGTGATGTAAAATGAAAATTATAATAAACAACAAAGCACAAGAGGAAACGTTAAAAATGCAAGAAGATTTAGCAGCAGGAACAAGAATATATGGATACCCAAACTTTGAGGATTTATTTGAAGATGAATATAGATTGGAATTTGAAGACACATATGATGAAGATGATATGCCAGAATGGAGAAAAGCCTATTGGCAAAGAATGTCTAAACAAGATACATGGATAGAAGAAAGAAGAAAATTAGAAGACTATATAATAGATAATTATGGATCTATTAAAAATTATAATTTTGCAATGATTAAGGAAAAAGAAGACTTTGAAAAATCTGAAAAAGAAGAATTTGAAAGAATAGAAAGACTAAACAGAGAAACAAATGAAGAAAATGAAAAGGAATATGCAGAAATTGAAAGACGACAAAGACAAATAGAAAAAGAAAATGATGAATTGGATGAAAAAGAATACAACAGACGTTATAAAGAATAAGATTAATACTTCATATTGTATGGAGTATTAATCTTATAGAATTACAATTTTAATTTATTAGAGTTTAAATAGATTATAATTCAAATAATAATCCACACAGACAATTATTTCTCATATGACGTCGAAAATTCCATAGTCTTGGAAAATGTGCATTGGAGCAGATTGAAGTCAAAAAGATGCAACATTAAATAATACCATAAATCTAGTGAATTTTTTTAATGAATAAATATAATGTATCAGTAGATAGAGTTGCTCTCAACTACGATGCAAGTGGGAAAATATGCCTTAACAGTTTAAGTGTTAATAGTTTAAATAAGTGGAATACTTAAAAAAATAGATTGGGAGAGTAAAAACAACTGATTACGCTGTTACAAATTACTTACAAAATTGAAGAAATGGAGATAATCCTTTCAATAGTGTAGATTTTAATTATGTATTATCTTCTTTTAAAGATGTAAAGTTCTATGATAATGAAAATTATATAGGAGTTTGGGTAGAAATTCAAATTCTTCCTTACTCAAAATGTTTGGGATTAAAGGAAGTTTTAGAAAGTTAATTCTATTTGATTAAATAGAGGTGATATTTCAATATATCCCAGAATACACCACTTATGCAATAAATAAATGGTGTATTCTGTATATATTTCAAAGAGATTAAAAAAATAACTTTAGTAATTATAAGGTAACCATTCCTTCTAAAGAAAGTGTAAGTGCCTCTTCATTTATATTAGAATATTGCAGATGATTCTTCGTTTGTAAATTTCAATCCGAACTTTGTTTTGTAATTAGCAATTATATCTATAATTTCGTTTTTATTTATTTGTAATACTTCTAATAATTTAGTAAATATATCATCTTCGATTTTAATTTTACCTGTGAGTAAGAAATCATTTAAGTCTTTTATTAATTTTGTTTTATACATAGGATTTGTTTCTAACATAAAGTTTATAGCATGTATAGAAGTATGTAAATTTTCATCATTTTTTATTTTATTATAAACTCCTTCACTAAAACTTATTTTAAAATCTTTCCTTGCAAATTTATACATATTGCTTAATACATTTATATCTAATAAAACTTTACTGTTTACAAAATGTTTCACATCGGTTTCTGTTATTTTCTCAATTTCAATTGAATATTTTACTATATCTAATACATTTTTCTTTTCATTTTCTTTTAACATATTATAAATTGTAGTGATTTTTTCTAAATTTTCTATATCAACAACTTTTTCTAAAATGATTTTTTCTTGATTTTTTTCAACTTTTACTTCTATTGCTTTTATTTCTTTCTTAACTTCATCTTGCTTTGGTTCTACAGATAATGTGACAAGCCATTCCTTTTTAAAATTGTTGTTTGCTAAAAGCCTTATTTCTGTTTGTATAGCAGCGCACCCACCTTTTACAAAAATATTATTTAATTCTTTGAAACTTGTAATTCCCATTTGTTTATTAGCAATTATATTATTGACTATTGTTTTTAAGTTAGGATATTTAGAATTTTCTATATCTAATGTAGTTCCTAAGAATAAGTTTGTCATATCTGTTAATGTATATTCAGCAGTTTCTAAAATATCTAATTGCTTTTCTGTTGGAAATTGAAAAGTCATTGGGAAATTGACCATTTTTTTAAAAATATTTCTAAATTCAATATTTGCTGAAAATACATTTAAGCCTTTCTCTCGCATAAAATATACAACTAAATCATTTTCATCTTTTTTATCCATATAATTTGCTTTTTTATTTAAGAATTGTATCTTTGTATATCCTATTTTTAATAACTTAAAAGCAACTTCAACATTTGCTTTTCTACCAGAGTTATCATTATCGAATCCCATGATTATTGTAGTTGTTGTTGGAATGATTGATTTTATTAATGCAAATTGATTCCAAGTAACTTCGCAAGACATTGTTGCTATTACATTTAGTTCAGGAAAGTTTTGATTTACAATAAGTGCTTTTGCTATGCTTTCCATAAATATTAATTTATCAATGGCTTGTCCATTATCAATTTTTGCTTTTACTTTATCTAGGCCCCACACTAATAAACTTTTTTTTAGGCTTTCTTCTTGCTTACCGTTTTTTTCTGCTGGAGTATAACCTCTAAACATTGTATGTTTACCATATTGTGCAATATCTCTTTTATCTGTTCTTCTTACAATAAATCCTGCTAAGTTTCCGTTAACTGTATTTAAAGGATATAATAAAGCATTATTCATTTTAGCATTAAAAGCATTGTAGCCTTTTTCTTTAATAATATCTCCAACACTTTCTTCTGAAAAGTAATATAATGTATTTATTGTACTAGGAAAAAATCCATAATTATTTTTGCAAAATTGATTTTTGAATGTTAAACTTTCATATTCGCATCCAAAAGTACTTACAAAATTTAATACTGTAGGCATAAGGCTTACATTATCATATCGTTCTAATGTTTTTAAATCCTCGTCTGATATTTCATAATAATTTTCATTTATGAATTTTTTGTTTTCTGTTTTTTTAACTACTTTTTTAACTTGTACATGTTCTTTTTTAGCACCTATATATAAAGTTAAATTATTGAAATCTATATAAGTGTCTGTTACTATTTTAAAGTTCTTACATTCCATAAATAAACTGCAGCATTCTTTACAAAGTTGTTCAACAAAATATTCCATATCATCTTCAAGTTTTCCAATGCCAGTAGTATTTAATAAGTAAATTCTGCTTTCCATTAATCCTTCAAAACCTTTTGAATTTCTAAAGAAATTATCTAATCTAATAGTTTCAGCACCATTACCATATTGTGTAGAATATTTATTTCCCCATAATTTAAGTAATGCAGTGCTTGTATCTAATCCTACTTTACATTCTTGTGCATTAAAGAATTCATATTTTCCGCTCATTTTTTTTGATCTTAAATTTAATATGCTTTCTAATTCACTAGCAATATTATTAGCAATGTGTGTTATATTTTCTTCATACATATTTTCTATATATGCGCTATATTCTATTACTGCTCCTTGGCATTTTTGTAGTATGCAATTTGTTAAGTATCCTTGTTGCTTAGTACTTAACCCCTTAGTATACATAGCCACCCTCTCTTTTGTTATTATTGTTTTTAATTCGTTTATATTCATTGTACATCACTCCAGTAATTTTTATTATTTTTTTGTTTTTTTATTTAACTTATTTATACAGATAAGTATAGTATGCATAATTTATAGAATAAAATCCAGTTTTTATCTAAAAAGAACAGGTATTGGAAGTGAAGAAAAAGGATAATAATTTAGGATTGGAAAGTTTGGATTTAGAGGATTATTTATAGGAAGAATTATTTGATTATACATAGTTCTTTTTTATTATTTCAAATTAAAAGAAAAATGACAGGTGAATCAACCTATATATATTTTTAAAAAAACTAAAAGTGCTATATATTGTTTTAATAATTCTAAAATTCCGTTAGATCAATTTGGAATGTCATAAAATATTATTACAATTATCATTAAAGGGATTATAGTTATTATTACAAATATACTTTTATTTAAAAATGTGGTCTCTGTAAATGTATCTCCAAAATTGAAATTTTTATCTATATTACATTTTCATTTCTTTATAATAATAAATCTAAAGCCTATATAGAATTAACTTATACTGTAGAGCCCCTAGTGAAATATACTTACTCAAAGTAATTTTTTCTTTTAATTTGAGAAAATAATAAAATACTTACCTTATATTTTTAATGCCAACTTTTAATAGAAGATAATATTGTAAAAACACTAATAAAAGGCTTATATTTCATAAGCAGAATTAGACCTAAACTTTCTCTTATCAATATTATAGAGATAAATGTGTCAATTTTATGGCAAAACAATAAAAAAATTAGAAAAATATAATTGTTAATAATTTGTTCATATTTTGAAGTGATATCTGTATTTCATGGTATTTTAGAAATTTTAACTTTGGTTTAAAATCTAAGTTAAATAATATATATAAAATAGATCTCTCTATAAATGAAAAGTAGCCTTTGATTTGAATCAGGGGTTACTTTTTTATTTCATAATTTTCTAGATATAACTTTGTAAATAAGGTTAATTTAAATAATAATTATTCTTATATAATTATAGAGTTTAGAAAAGGGATTATATTAAAAATACAAAAAGTAAATTGAAAAAATTTTATTAAAAATTAAAAACTGTGTTATATTAAAACATCAAAAATTATAATAAAGAAAGAGGTAATAAAATGGATATTGATGTTAGTAAATTAAACTTGGAAGAAATAAGTGATATGATTAACAATAATGAATATAATAAAGAAAATATAATATAATGTTTTAAAGGGTATTTAGGTTTCGTTAGTTATATAAGCATTGATATCAAAGTAATTCAGCAATTAAAAGTTTATGAATTACTTTTTTATTTAAAATAAAAAAATAAAGGTATTTTATAAAAAATACTTGAAACACACTTATATTATAATAAATAATAAATATATAGGATAATGTTATTTATATTTATGAAGGAATTTAAGATTATCCCAAAAGTTTAAATTAATACTTCCAAAAGAAAACCTATCTAATTAAATTATTTAATTTATTAGATAGGCTTTTTTTATATATAAAAATTTATAAAAGGGACGCTGACAAAATTTTTTAAGCGCGTTATACTTCAAAATATAGAAGGCAATTTTGAAATATTTCACAATTTAAATATGGAGATTTGAAATAGATAAACACCTATTAAAGTGTAAATCATTATATGTTTCACAAAGTACAATTTTTGTTAATAGGCTGTATGTTTTTATGTGATTTCATTATATCTAAATAGCAAGGGGGAGTATATGGATGGACATGATAGGTGTTAAGATAAAAGGTGCAAGGGAAAGCAAAAACATGTCAATTTATGAGTTAGCAAATAAGAGTGGGGTAAGTGATAGTTATTTGAGTAGATTAGAAAAAGGACAAAGAAAAGATCCATCTATAAGCACAGTAATTAAAATAGTAACTGCTCTAGAAATTTCAATAGAAGATCTTATTAAGTGATAGTGTGTATAAAGTATATTTTTTTATATTAAGAATAATAAAACTAGGTAATTGAATTTAATTACCTAGTTAATGCACAAAATATGAAAATCATGAACTATTTTTTAAAACTAATTTGCCAAAATACTATTTAAAGGCAATAATATTCTACTCAAATAAGACTACATTTTTATTCATCTCTCCACCAATCTGAGTTACCATTAGAGTCATAATCCGGTGTATTTCTATCATTACAATCATCACAATAACATTCACCATTCTCAATACTAACATCAGATTCAAGAAATAAATTTCCGCAACCATCACAAGTAAAATATTCACTTGAACAATTAGAACATACTACATAATCATATACGTCAATTTCTTCGCCTTCTTCTATTTCACATCCGCAATTATTACAAACAAAGTCACTCATAAAAAGCCTCCTAATTAATTTTTTATTAGCATTTTTTCATACTATAATAATGGTAAATATATATTTTGCAACACAAATTGGAATTTGTTAATGCAATAAATCTATCATTTTAATAATTCCATCTCAGCAAATAAAATATTATGGTCAGGATATCCACTTGGAATTTTAATTCCTTTCTTGTTAGTATCATTTATTTTCTCGTAATAATGCCCTTGATAATAAATATTATAAAAAATATCTTGACCAAGTATTTTTTCTTCAATAAAATCATCTTTATAACTACAAGTTATTTTTATATTTTCACTCCCAATAATATGATCCTCTTTTAAGTATCCCATATGTGAAAAACCGTTTTGTGGAGTATGAATAACCAAATTTATATCTTCAAATCCAGTCTTTATTACATCATAATTATATGGTTCTTGTTCATATCCTTTATAATCATCTCTTATGTTAGCATTATTAAAGTCTCCGATAATTACAATATTATTTTTACCTAGTCTAGATAAATATGTTTTTAACAACATAAACTGATTTGCTCTAGATTCGTAATCTTCTTTTTTTCCATTGCCAACACAAATTCGTGTTCCAATAACCATTAATTCTGTATCCTTATATTTCAGATTAACTTGTAGAAAATGAGGTGCTTTTTCTTTATCGTTATTAGTAATATTGTCGATAACTTTAGTAACTCCTATGTCTTTTTTTACTGCAACAAGAATTCCTTTATCATTTTCATCACAATTTATGAAAACATTATATTGTGCCAAATTCGAAATAAATTCTTTCCAATTATTGCACTTCATAAACTCTGTCAAAATAACAATATCAGCGTTTTTATCATTTAGCACATCGATTACAAAATTAGGAATTACTAAATCTTTTGCACCAACAGGTTTCATATAAAAATTTTTAGAATTTGGATTGCATTTTTTGGTTCTCAAATTAATATTCCATTCTAAGATTGTTAATTGTTTCATTAATAGTCCTCCTTCAAATTTATTTTATTATCTTTTTCTATCCAAAATTTCCCATTACCTATATAATATACTTTTTCATCATAAACTTAATGGAAAGTTAAAGTTAATCTACAAATTACAATTTGTATTCATTTTATGTATGGAATGATTAATTAAAATTATTTAATCTTATCTTGCTATTGTCTCTTTTATAAGAGTTATGTGGTTTTTTAACTATTAATACAATATTATATTATAAGTATATTTATTTGTAAAAATATATTTTAGAGTAGTAAATATCTATTTCATTTGGGTACACATATATGAAGTAGTTATATTATTAGTAATTAATTATTAGATCTACTTCATTTGACTTTAAAAATAATTATGAAGTGCTACAAAATAATCACAGACTTATATGAAATACTGCGCTATAATTTTATTATATTAAATTAGGAAGGGGATAGGCGATGAAGAAAATATTTGGATATTGTAGAGTAAGTTCAAATAGTCAGAATCTTTCAAGGCAGTTAGAGGAATTGAAAAAACAAGGCATAGATGATAGAGATATCTTTTGTGATAAACAAAGTGGGAAGGATTTTAATAGAGAACAATATAAACTTCTAAAGAAAATGGTTAGATCTGGAGATTGTATTATCGTAACCGAATTAGACAGATTTGGAAGAAATATGAATGAGATAAAAGAAGAACTCCATTGTTTTACTCAAAATGAAGTTGAAGTGAAAATATTAGATTTACCTTTGTTGAGTGGAACTGGATTAGAAACAAAATTTATAAATGGAATATTGCTAGAACTTTTTACATATCTAGCCGAAAAAGAAAGAGAAAAAATTAGATTCAGACAGGCACAGGGAATAAAAATAGCCAAGGAAGAAGGAAAATATAAAGGAAGAAAGAAGAAGGATATAGAAGGTTTTGAAGAAATAGTTGGAGATTGGAGAGAAAAGAAAATATCTGCACTAGAGGCTTGTAGGAAATTAGGAATAAGTAGTCCAACTTTTTATAGAAGAATTTCAGAAATTTAATATATGGAAATTAATATGTCTAAATAATTCTATAAGAAATACTTAGTAACAATAACATTCTATTTTTACTAAGTGTTTTTTAGTTTAATAAAATAAAGAAGATTTTTGTAACCAAAAGTATTATATCTAATTATTTGAAAAAATAAATGGTAAAATAATACTTATAATATTGTAGAATGGTATTAAAGAGGCTTATAAAATTTAATTTAAATACAAAAATTATTGAGGAGGGTGATGTAATGGAGCAACAAAGTAGATTTGAGTTAATCAATAGAAATAGCAGGGGGAGACGGTATGCTATTTTAATAAAAAATGATATTAATTTTAATGAAGTCAAAGATATAATACGAAGAATTAGTACTATATGGAGTGGTAATGAAACATATTTAATACCATATGGTGATAATGGAATAGAGTATGTATTTATAAAAATGTTAAGAGTATTTGATCCAGATTATATTTTTGTATGGAATAATGATAAAAATATTAAAGATTTTATTGTTAAAGTAATAGAAAAAAACACAAATCCGTTTAGAAGGCAAGAGTCTATATTTTCAACAATTCCTTCATATGATTGGCAGTATCCACATGTAAAAACAGATATGATAGTTAAGCGACTATTAGATGAATCTTTTCTAAAAATAAATGTAATTAAGCAAGAATCAGAAGATATATTAGATAATCTATATATATCTTCGCTTATTGGTGATGTTGAATTTAAAGAGTGTGATAATAATATATTGTTTAATTCATTTGATTATGAGCAATACTTTAATTGGATTGATGATTTAAATATTAATAGGGGCAGATTAAATAACATTAAAGGTGGGAAATATTTTCCTTTTGATGTTACTATGTATGGATTAAAGTATTTATATAAAAATTATCATGAAAATTTTGAAGAGCAACAATGTTATTTTATTATAGGAAACACAATAAGAGAATTTTGTTATTTTTTTAATATGGCAAGATATAATAGTTTTGTTTTTTTTATTTATGAGACCGATGTTAAGAATATAGAATCAAAGTATAATGGAGTTTTTAATTATATAAACAAATATGATGCGGAGATTAAAAATATAAAAATTCTATATTCTAAAGATAATGAAGATTATTCAGAGGTTAATTCAGTAATTAAGAGTTTAATAATTGAAAGATTAAGAAGAACAGACATTGAAGAAAACATATTAGAAGATACAATATATGAAAATGCTTTGGAATTGTATAATAAAAAGGGAGAAGCAGAAAGACATATATTTTTAGGAAGGAAATCGCTTGATGAAATTGAGGCACAAATATTTGAAGGAATGGAAGATTCTAATGCAGAAATTTTTAGATGGATTTCAGAAATAGAATTTAATGATTATAGTCCTATAGTTAATAAGAATAATATTTATAAGATAGATAATAATAGCCATATGCAAGTTAGATTAAGTAAAAAGGGAATTGCTTTTGAATCTATAAATAGTTTGATCAATAAAGATATGAAAACTAAAGATGCACTTAGAAAAGTTAGATGTATAAAGAATATTATTGAGGAAACTTTAAAAAGGTTACTTGAGGTAAACAAATGTAAGTATGAGATATCAACTCAAGGAAGATATGAACTTAAAATTATGGAAAAATTTGATGGAAAACTGGACGAACTGTGTGATATATTAAAAAATGATAGGTATAGAAAAATTTTTAACGAATATATGAAAGGGAAAAAGGAAAGAGTTGAAGGCTTATGTGATAGCGAAACTGGAAGAGTATATATTAATTATAGTAATATAATTAATCTTGTGGGAAAAGTTGAGGAGTCAAATGAAATAATAAATAATTTAGTGAAAAGGAGAATATTACATAGAGGTTTTTTAATTAAATGTAAGGAATGTTCTCATACATTTTGGATTTCATTATCTGATATTGATGACTATATAAAATGCAAACAATGCAATAATGAGATGTTTTATGATTATGAAATATCAAGATTTAATAATAAAGAATTTGAACCTAAGATATATTACAAATTAGATGAAGTTTTTTATAAGGCATGGAAAAATAACTTTGATGTACCAATTCTAACTATTAATCATTTAAAGAAAAAAAGTATTAAATGTTTTGAATATATGCCTGAAATTAATATATATAAAGATAAAAATGATAGACCTTATTGTGAAATGGATTTTATTTGTAATGTTGATGGCAAATTAATTATTGGAGAGTGCAAAAGCAATGCTTGTATAGATAGTGCACAAATTGGTAAATACGAACATATAGCACCATTAATAGGTGCTGAAGAAATTTATTTTTGTACTACATGTAATAATTTTGATCAAAAATCTTTATATAGTATAGAAGAAGCAAAAAAGAGGTTAAAGAATTTTGGTATAGATGTATTTATTTTAAATGAAGAGAATCTATTATATGAAGATTAAGCAGTAAGTTTAATTTAAAGTTGGAAAATATTATGAATTTACAAAATTTGGTGATTATTATATTAATATTTTGAATTTTAATTTGGTACAGATTTAAATATAATGGTTATATAAGAATTTTATAAAAATATTGATATTACAGAAGAATAGCGAGATAATTAGATATATTAATAAAACCACTGTCTTGGACAGACATATAAAAAAACTTATATGTTTGCCAATAGGCAGTGGTTTTATTTTTTTATTAGGAGGTGTGAAGGGTTGGCTAAACGTAGTAATGATTGGAGTAAACAAAAATTAGATAATTTTTTAAAGGACGGCAGGGGTAAAGGTGAAGGCAAGGATTATAAACCTTGGCTTACTATTCAGGACTTTCCTAGCATGGGTAGATGCAGTAGGCTACTTGGTTGGAAAAGTCAAAGAGTCCATCAATTGTTTAGTGATATAGAAACAAGATTTTTCTATTTAATGGAATGGGAAGATAATGTAGTTGATATTAGAGAGTGTTTTCCATTACTAGATTTAGACGAAGAACTTTCAGATACAGATGATTTAAGGATAGATATATTTAAAGATAAAGAAAGTGGAGAGCCTTATGTATTAACAACATCTTTCTTAATAACATTAAATGAAAATGGTAAGTTAAGATATGTTGCTAGAAGTGTAAAGTTATCCTCAGAACTAGATAAGAAGGTTAGCATTGAGAAATATGAGATACTAAGAAGATATTGGAAAAGTAAAGGTATTGATTGGGGAATAGTTACTCAAAACGAAATTCCCAAAACAAAGGCTAAAAACATTGAATGGATTCATTCTTCATTATATTCTACAGAGCAAAGAGGATTTTTAGATACGGAGGTTATTGAACTAGAAGAGTTATTAATAGAATCAATATTAAATAGTGATCAGGCAATACGGCTAATTATGAGTGGTTTTGAAAAAAATTATAATTTAGAAAACGGTAGTGCTCTATTTCTTTTTAAACATATGATTGCTACAAAAAAAATTATAGTAGATATGGATAAAGAGATAGATATAAATGCTATTGGAAAAGATGTAATTTTAGAAATAAGGAATAGATTGGAGAGGTATTTGAGTGTTAATAGTTAATTCTTTAGTAACTTGGAAAAATGATGATGAAACATTTATTACAGAAAGGATACTTTGGTTAAATATTAACTTAGATATAGCCTATGTTATAGATATAGATGGGGATAGTTTGCCAATTATAAGAACTATCTCTGAAATAGATGAGGCTATAAAAAATGGATTAGTATATAACAAAGTTAATGATAAATATAAGAGGTTCATAAATGAGGATGATCTTAAGCAAAAAGATAAAATTAAAAGGGATAAGGCATGGGAATCAATTAAGGATCTTATTAATTTAGAACCAGAAATTTTTGATAAGAGTGAAAGAAGAAATCTAATTAAGAAAGCAGCAGAAACACATAATGTTCATGAAAATTCCATAGTTAAGTATTTAAAGAGGTATTGGAAAAGAGGAATGACAAGAAACACATTGCTACCAGATTTTTATCAGTGTGGAGGGATAGGTAAAGAAAAAAAGGCAGGGGAAGTCAAGAGAGGAAGAAAAAGAAGAAGCAAGATATTAGATGTAGGAATAAATGTTGATGAGGATATTAAGAAAATATTTAGAATTGCTATTAATAGATATTATTATAAGAGTTCAAAGAAAACTTTAACCCTTACATATGAACATATGATTAAAGATTTTTTTGGCGAAGGCTATAGAATAGATAACGGCGTTAAAAAGCCGATTATAAAAAATAGAAATGAAATACCAACATTTAATCAATTTAGGTATTGGTTTAGTAAAGAACGTAATATTAAAAAAGAAATATCTACTAGAATAAGTGCAAAGAAATATGATCAAATAGGTAGAAGTATAATTGGAAGTTCTACAAAAGAAGCGATTGGCCCAACAAGTATTTATCAAATCGATGCAACTGTAGCAGATATTTATATTTGTAGTTCTTTTAATAGAAATTGGATTATAGGAAGACCTATTGTTTACAACGTTATGGATTCATTTTCTAGGATGGTTGTTGGTATATATATAGGTCTTGAAGGACCTTCGTGGCTTGGAGGAATGGCTGCATTAGCCAATTGTGTATCTAATAAAGTAGAATTTTGCAAGGAATATGGTATTGAAATTAAAGAAGAAGAATGGCCGGTACATTATTTGCCAGATACCATTTTGGCTGATAGAGGAGAGTTAGAAGGTAAAAACATTGAAAATCTTATTAATGGATTAGGTGTCAAAATACAAAATACGCCACCTTACAGAGCAGAACTTAAAGGTATAATAGAACAACATTTTAATATTATAAATAACCAAAGAATAAAACCGTTTTTACCGGCAGCAGTAGATATGAATACTAGAGAGAGAGGCGATAAAGACTATAGGTTAGACGCTAAACTAAATATAAAAGAATTTACACAAATTATTATTAAATGCGTTTTATATCATAATAATAATCATATTTTAAAGAGTTATAGTAGGGAAGAAATGATGATAGAAGATGATGTTCTTAGTGTTCCTATACACCTTTGGAATTGGGGTATTAATAATCGTTCAGGAAAATTGAGATATATAGATGAAGAAATTGTTAAATTAAATCTTATGCCTTCTGATATGGCTAGTGTTACAGCAAGAGGTATACAATTTAAAGGTATATTTTATGCATGTGTAGTAGCATTAAAAGAAAAGTGGTTTGAAAGAGCAAGGCGAAATGGAACTTGGAAAATACAAGTTTCATACGATCCAAGAAATATGAGTTTCTTATATATTAAAAAAGATAATTGCACTACCTATGAGAAATGTTTCTTACTAGATCATCAAAGCAAATTTAAAGATAAAACTTATGATGATATAAAATACTTAATGGAATATGAACATTTAAATATGCAAAATGAGTCTATAAATGAATTACAAGCAAAAGTAGATTTAATTTCTGATATAGAAAATATTGTTGAAAAGGCAGAGAAAGCATCTGGAATAGAAGTTGATATAGATAAAAGTAATGCAAGTAAATTAAAGGGCATTAGAGCAAATAGAGAAGTAGAAAAAATGATAAATAGGGAGAATGAAGCATTTGAATTAGGCATTACAGAGATTAAAGAAACTGCTGAAATTATACCGATTACTAATGTAAAGCAGGTAGAAGAGAAAATATTAGAAGATGAAATATCTATATTAAGAAAGAAACAAAAGGAGAGATTAAATGGAAGAATTAAAAAAAATAATAATTCCTAATGGAGTAGAGGCTGTAGTAGCAAATTATAAAGAGCAAGTGATAGAAGATTATAAAGGTAATCCACTGATAGAAGCACTTCCAAATATAATATCTAAATTTGATGCTATGGATCAGTTGGCTGTTTACCCATATTATGATGAGAATGAAAGAAATCTAGAAAGTCATTATAGGTGTCATTTAATCCAGAGATTGTTTCAATATTTTCAACCTTTGGGTAATCATTTAGATTTATATAATAGAATATCAATTATTTTAAGACAAGGATATATTTCTAGAAATCCTATGGATATTCAGTATACAGGAATATTTAATAATGGATATGAGGCCATACTCAAAAATAATATTGAGTTAAATAATAGTAATGCTTTTAGGAGTTCAGCAGCAGGATTTACTGTAATTGGTGTGAGTGGAATGGGAAAAACAACTACTGTAAATAGAATACTTTCAACTATTCCACAGATTATAGTTCATTCAAAATACAAAAATAAGAATTTAAGTATGTATCAACTTGTATGGTTAAAATTGGAATGCCCTTTTGACGGCTCGATAAAAGCCTTATGTCTAGATTTCTTCGGTAAAATTGATGGGTTACTTGGGACAAACTATTTCAAGAAATATTGTACAAGTAGATTATCTGCAAATGCGATGCTTCCAGTAATGGCACAGGTAGCACGAAATACAAGCGTTGGAGTTATTTTCTTGGATGAAATTCAACATTTGAATTTAGCGAAAAGTGGAGGTTCGGAAAAGATGCTAAACTATTTTGTTCAACTTGTGAACATTATAGGATTACCCGTTGTATTAATCGGCACACCTAAAGGAATGGGAGTTTTGCAAAGTGAATTTAGACTTTCCAGAAGAAATTCAGCACAAGGGGCAATGTTTTGGGATAGGCTGGAAAATGACGATAATTGGGACTTATTAGTTGAAGGTGTATGGGATTATCAGTGGACAAAGAAAAACATAACATTAACAAAGGAATTAAAAGATGTAATATATGAAGAAAGTCAAGGTATTATAGATATTGCCATTAAACTTTATGCAATGGCACAAATAAGAGCAATATCTAGTGGGAAAGAAGAAATAACGGTATCTTTAATAAAGCAGGTTGCAGGTGAAAACTTAAAACTTGTAAAACCAATGCTTGATGCTCTTAAATCAGGAAATATAAGCAAAATATCCAAATATGAAGATATATGCTTAGTGGATATAGATACATTTATAAACAATGAGTTTTCAAAGATAAATGTAAATAGTAGATTAAAAGAACTACAAGAAATGAAAAAGCAAAAAGAGATGTCTAAAAGGCAGAATATAAGGGAAGAAATTTTACAAAAGTTAATTGAATTAGATATAAACTTAGATGTAGCAATTAAATCTGTAGATAGGATATTGAGAGAAAGTAATGGGTTAGTTGATGCAAATGAAATCTTTAAAACAGTCTTAAAAGAGATATTAGTTCCAGACGTAAATTCAGAAAAGTCAAAAACTAGGAAGAAGATAAAATACATGGAAGATGATTTGAGATATATAGTTGCAGAAGGAAAGAAAAATGACATTAATGCTTATAATACTCTTAAAGAGCAAGGACACATTAGAGAATATAATGATTTTCTTAGGAGGGCTTTGTAGATGGTAACATTTTTTCCGACACCATATCCAGATGAATTATTATATAGTTCAATAGCAAGATTTCATATAAGAAGTGGAAATAATAATGCCAAAGCAACATTAAATGATTTATTCAATTCGAGCACTGTTACAGCAGTGCTTGAATTGCCTTCAAATATAAATAGATTACTTAGTAATCTCCCAATTGGAGCGACATTTGATGCTGAAGAACTAATATATAAACATACAATGTTTCCATACTATACAGCATTTATTGCAGAAGATAGGGGGAAAAAAATATATGACTATATGTTAAGTGATAACGGATCTAAAATATATGCTGAACTTGGATTAGGCAATAGTTATATTAAACTTAATACTTATTTTAGGTTTTGTCATGAGTGTGTTAAAGATGATATAAAATTATATGGAGAAACATATTGGCATAGAATTCATCAAGTAGCAGGTTTAGATTTCTGTATTAAGCATAGGAAGCCATTATATAATAGTACAGCAGCAGTTCGTCTAAAGAATAGGCAAGAGTATGTGAATGCTATGATGGAGATATGTATTGATAGAGATAAAAATGACTTTAAGCCTGTAGAAATCATAAATTGTGAAGGTATTTCATCGAGTACGTTTGAAGAGATTAAAAATAAGTCTTTAAGAATAGGAAGAAATATAGATTACTTATTAAATAATAAGATGGAGTTTAAGGAGTTGAACTATTTTAGAGAGTTTTATATAGATAAATTAATTCAAAATAAATTAGCATCAGGAAGAAATTTAATTTATCAGGATGAACTACTGCCTAAGTTTAAAAGTTTTTGGGGAGAACATTTTTTAGAGGCTATTAATTGTAATTTTGATATAGATATGCGTCATAATTGGGTATCAACTATTACAAGAAAGCATAGGAAGGGATTCCATCCAATTCAACATATTTTATTTGCAGAGTTTCTAAGCATAAATATAGCAGATATGTTTAAATCAAAAGAAATATTTGAAGTTAATAGAAAAAAATATCAACCTAAATGTGAAGACGAAATTATTCAAAAGAGAAATAGATGGCTAGAGTTAATGAGGACATATTCTAATGAAAGTAAGTCTTTTATAAGATATAAGGACATATCTGTTTACACATGGCTTTATAAATATGATACTGAGTGGCTTAATAAGAATTCTCCAACTAAAAAAGTAGGTAATAGAAAAGATCAACTAATAGATTGGGATAAAAGAGATGAAGAAATTTTTGCATTAGTTAAAGTAGCAGTATATGAAATAAAAATGTCAGAGGATAAACCAGAGCGAATAACAGTTACGTCAATAGCAAAGAAGATAAATAAAGTAACATTGATGCAAAGACATATAGATAGATTATTCAAAACAAAGGAGTTTCTTAATTATAATGTGGAAAGTTTAGAAGAATTTCAGTTAAGAAGAGTTAAATGGGCAATAAAGGAATTGGCTAAAGAAGGTGAAGTTAGGGAGTGGGATGTAATTATAAAGGCTGGATTAAGCAAAAAGTTTTACAATAAATTGAAAGATTCTATAGAAGAATTGATAACAGCCCAAATTTGAATAAGAAATATAGTATGCATTAACCTATCATTTTAAATATGTAGATTCATTTTTAGTTAGAGAAAATAGGATACTAATATTGTAATTTGGTCAGTTTATAAAAGATTATAAAAAGAAATGATATATAATAACCTCAAAATATAAATGAAGGGAAGTTAATTAACTTCCCTTAAAAAATAGATATAGTATTAACATTATACTAAAACATATAGCCATAAATTTTAAAAGTGATAATCCATAGCAATATTTAATTCATTTATTGGTGTGTAATAAATTATTATAGTAGCATCTCTTTATTATTTAATAATCTTTCCGATTAAATAGATATAGAACATAATATTTATAAGAGAAAGAAGATGACAAACATATGATATTAGGTAATGAAAAAATATCTATAGAAGAAATATCTAAAAGTTTAGAAGAGGCAAATGGATATCCAGTAGGTATGGTCAAGAATAATATAATGGCAAACGTTGCAGTTTCATTAACAATTACTAATAATATTAGAAAAGAGATGAATACAATATACGAGAAAGATAAAAGAAAATATTATGAGGCTGCGAAAAATTCAACAGGATATGAACATATTATTATTACAATGGGAAATATAGAACAAGAAATTTATGCAAAGAGAGCATTAGGAATTATTATTTGTGCAGAGGAAGATTCTCAACTAAGAAGTAAAATAATTAAAATTATAAGAAAGTATTATCCTGAAGTATATCAGGCTATTAAGAACGGGAATAGGAGATTACTAATAGAGAAATATTCAAGACTTACACGACTTAAAGGTGAAACAGCATATAAATATTCAAGAATTGATGGAGGATTGACTATATACCTAGCCTTATATCTGGAACGGGAAACTGAAAATTCAGATCTGGTTCTAAATGCATTTAGTGATATAAATAAATTCGAAAATGCAAATCCAATAACTTCAAACCTTGATCAAGAAATTGAAATGCATAAAGAAGAATTAAAAATAATTAAGTCTAAGATAAAAAAAATTTTTTCAAGTATTACTAATCATGAAGATATTTTAGAGCATAATAATATGGATATAAGTAATTTGGCTCGAGAGATTAAAAATATATTCACATTAGATAAACTAGATATGGAAGAAACATTTAATGAAGTCGATACAGTAAATATAGACAGTATAATAATATCATATATAAAGATGGGGTATGAAAAACACGAAATAAGCCAAATAGAACGACTTGTTGCAATAGGTGTATTTATAAAACTATTATTAAAAGAGTATAGGAAAGTAAGAAAATTGTATTTTGAGAACAATAAAGAAACACTGTATTGGGAATTGGAAGAATCGGATAATAAATTAAAACAGGTTACAAAAGATAATACAACTATGCAGCAGGAGATTAATCAATATAAAGACAAAATTAGTTCAATAGATAGAACATTAGAGGAAGAAAAAAATAAACTTATAAAAGAATATGATACAGAAGTTATCGAATTAAAAAGAGAAATAAGCAAATTGAAATGCCAAATAAATGAGAGTGAAGACAATAAGCAGGAATTAAATGAATTAAGAGAAATGATGTTCCTTATTAAACAAGACTATGTTCCTAAAAAAGAAGAGGTTAGTCTTAAAGAATTAATTAAAGATAAAAGGATTGTAATTATTGGAGGCACGAATGATTGGAGAATAAAAGTCAAAGATAAATACACAAATATAATTAATATTGATGGGTTCAATGAAGGATTTGATATAAGTATATTAAATAATATAAATTTTGTATTTTTTTATACTGGATATATGAATCATGGAACATATTATAAGGCTATTAATATTATTAGAAATAAAGAAATTCCATTTGGTTATATAGGTAAAACAAATATAGAGTTAATTGAAAGAGAAATGATGGATGTTCTACAAAGACATGAGTTTTAAGTTAGGATGTGACTGTAGATAATTTTGTGTTAATAGTAAATTTAATCAAGGCTGTGTAGTTAATGAAGGATTTTCCAACATTGCTAACAGCCTTTTTCTATTTATTGCTTTTATTATAGAGAGTTTACCCAAGTATTGTTATAGAACAATATTTTATTAATCACTTGTACTCAAAATATAATAATTATATGTAAAGTAACCTTGACATTAGATGGCAAATTGGATAATATTACTGTAAAGGTAACTTTACAGTAATGAAGAAAATGGAGGGGAAATGAAAAACAGGATAAAAGAATTTCGTGAAAATTCAAATTTAACACAAATTGATTTAGGAAAGATGTTAGAGGTATCTAGACAAACTGTTATATCTTTAGAAAATGGAAAATACAATCCATCACTTCCTTTAGCATATAAGATTGCTAAGTTTTTTAACAAGACAATTGAAGACGTATTTATTTTCGAGGAGGAAGAATAAATGAAAATTAAGAAGATGAGCAATTCAAAAATAATAGTAATTTTATCAATTGTAGTATTAGGTATTGGTGCATTAGTTTATGCTTTATTTTCATTACTAGGGGCAGATCAGAAATCTAAATTCTACCTTGTTGTAGGATTAGGCATAGCATTTGTATTTTATATAGTAAGTAGCATAATTAAATTAAAACGGGATGGCGTTTTATATGATGAAAGAGAAGATCATATAGAAAAAGAATCTAATGCAATTGCATTTACAGTTTTCCAAGGTATTTTAATGCTAGTTGGTCTTCTAACTTATAAATTAGGTGAAGTTAAAATTAACATTAGTGGTTTAATATTTTTATTATTTTTTAGTATGTGGTTAGTAAATGGCATTGTTCAATTTTTTGTAAAAAGGAGAAGTTAGTTTTCTGTGATAGAGTTGGGGAGAAAAAATTAATAAATATTAGATTATTTTTATTAAATAGTGAGGAAGGGAAGTTTAATGGAAACTTGTGTATATAAGGGAAAGCAAATTTGTGCTTATGATGTTACTAATACTAATTATGCTTTAAATTATGAACTTAAAAAAGAGTGGAGAATAGCAGGAAGACATGGAGAATTAATATGCCAAGAGTGTGGACAAGAAGTTCAATTAAGGATTAATGATCCAAGAAAAAGAACACCTCACTTTTCACATAAAATAACAGATGATAAGTGTCCATTTAGTAATAATGACTTGAGGGAGTCAGAAGACCATAAGAAGGGGAAGATGCTTTTATACCATTATTTTAAAGATAAGTATCCAGAGATAACACCGATGGTAAATCATAGATTTCAAAATAGAAGAAAAGCAGATTTATATATAGAATTTAATGATGGAAGTAAATTGGCAGTAGAATATCAAAGGACTGAGTTAGATATATTGGAATGGCAGGAAAGACAAGAAGAATATACAAAAGAAAATATTAATGTTCTTTGGCTAATTGCTGGGAAAGAAGATAATTTAAAAGTTAAAGAGAAGCAAGTAGAGGTAACATTTTTTCAGCAGATTATGCTTAATGAGTTGGACAAGGTGGCAGTATTTTTAGATGTTAATAGTTCAAAGTTAATTTTGGCTAAGAATATAAGGTACTCAGATCCCTATGTGATTAACAATGATTTTGAAGAGTTATATTTAAAATCTTATAACCTTAATGATGTTATTATTCACACTAATGGGAAGATAGAGTGTAATTTTAGTGATGAATATAACAAGGCTAAAAAGATTTTTACTGATTATTATACTCAAAAGTGTTTAGATGAAGAAAATCATAGACAAACAATAAAGGAAGAAGAAAATAGACGTAAAGCGCAGTTACAAGAAAGATGGCAAGAGGAAGTTAAAAGTCGTCAAAGTGATAATATTATTAAATTAGAAGAAGAGCCACAAGAGGAAATAAATAGATATTTTAATGGGAATATTCCATATAAAAATAAACTTAAAAATGCTATTAATGGTGATGAAAGTGCAATTAAAGCAACCGCAAGGCATTTTATTGAATGGGGATGTTCAGATGATTATAAAATAATAACTTTGATCTGTAAGTATCATTATTTAAATGGTAATCAAAAAGTTAAAGAGGTTTATGAGAAAATTATGGCAGAAGCAGGTTTTGAAAGTGCTAATTTAGAAGTAAATGATGATAAAAAACACTTACAATGTCCTTTTTGTAATGGGAAACTTAACAAGAAATATGGAAAGTATGGATCATTTATTTCTTGTAGTAATTATCCTGAGTGTAAGTTTTCATTTAACATTTAAGATGTGTAGAATAAAAAATAATAAAGAGTAAAAGAAGAGTATATTGTAAACTTAATAAAATCATATTAATAGTTTAGTTATTTAGAGTAAAGTTATTAGTGTATTTTTGTAGTAAATGCAAAAACGAACTAACTATTATTGGATATATAAATGAAGTAAGTAAATTAAAGTGTCCTAAATGTGGAGAAATATCTACGAGTTATTTTGAATACATTTTATGGGATTAAAGGAGAATGAGTAATGGGACTTTATAAATTAAAGAAAATTGATAAAAATATAGAAACAGGAATATTAGAAAAAGTTAAAACAGATTCTATTGATTATGAAAAAGATTTTGAGAATTGGCTTGAAAATAGTCCAGCAGTATTATTAGATGATGATAGTGAAAGTACAGTTGTATGGATAGGAAGGCAGGTAAGTGCAATTGTTGGTGATGTTGGTAAATATCCAGACTTAATCGGTATAGATGCTAATGGAGATTTGGTAATAGTAGAATTAAAAAAAGGGAAAACACCAAGGGAAGTAGTCGCTCAAATATTTGAATATGCTTCATGGGGAGCAACATTAACTTATGAAGAGTTAAATGAAATTGCTAAAAGTTATTATAGTAAAGATAATGAATTAGGTGGAAAGAGTTTATTACAAATTTATCATGAGGTGTTTTTACCAGATAATGAAGAAGAAATTAAAATACAGTTTAACCTTAACCAGAAATTATACATAGTGGCAGAAGAAATATCACCTATTGTTAAACAAGTCGCTACCCATTTGAGAAACAAATATAAGGTAGATATATATTGTATGGAATATGAAGTGTTGAAAACACAGCAGGGCGAGTATTTTATAAGCACGGAAAAAATACTAGGTTATGATGAAATAAAGAATACAAATGTATCTAATAAAAATAATAATCTAAATACTAGGTGGAATGAACCAATAAAAATTAAAGATGTAATAAATAATGCGGTTAACAAAATTATTGCTGGAAAAACAAATGCTATTTTTACACCAGCAGATGTATATAATGAATTAATTAAGGAATATCCTGAAATTAATCAGAGTACAGTTAGATGCCAAGTTATTCAAGACTGTGTTAATCATACTTCAAGGAGACATTATAGAAGCGGTCAAAGAGATTTATATTTTAGAATTGATAAAGGAAAATTTAGATTATATAATTCAGAACAAGATGGTAAATGGAATTGGGAAGGTAAGAGGTTAGATTAATAAGTATTAGTTTAATATAGAAATGCATATGAAATTAAGTATATATGAAACAATAAGTTTATTATGCTATGTTGTTGTGTCAAAATCATGACAAAATTGAAGTGAAAAGTGAGTCTGAACAGAAAAAAGCAAAACTTCAGCAGCAATTATATAGTTTGATATCTACGGATCGTATAGAGAAATATACATTAAGATATAGCAGAAGGTCTTGATGTAAAAGAAGATCCTCGATTTCAACAGTATCTTGAAAAGTGTATCAAAGAAGTGACAGAGGAAATGCAAAAAGAATAGTTAGAATAAGGTTATTTTGAAAAATGAAGGAATGAACAAGTCTAGTTTATTAGATAAGTAGATAAATAGATTTTAGAATAAAAATGAGGTGATAATAGTGTTTAAAGCAGAGGCATTTATAGAATATCAATGGAAAGAAGTTTATCCGGAATTTTGGATAATGAGTAATAGTAGCGATTTGTCTGATTACCTACATCAGACACCTTTAAATAAAATTAAATTAAGATGTATAGAGTGTAAAAAGGAAGTTCATATATGTGCATTGGGAGACGGAATGAAGAAAGAACCTTACTTTGCACATAATAAAACTGATAAAGATGAAATTATTCTTGATTGTAGTTTACGTACAGAAAATGAAGATTATCAAGAAATTTTCAAGTTTGATAAGCCCAGAGCCAATACTTTTGAAAGTGTGCTGCATAAAGAAATGAAAAAATTTGCAGTAACAAAGTTTTGGAGTAAAGAGAATAAATATATTGTTATAAAAGAAGAAGATGTATTAACTTATAATAGATTTGAGAATACAAAATTTCGATCAGACTTATTAGTTCAGCCAATTTATGAGCATGGACAGGGAAGGCTACAACGGCATGAACAATATGTTTTCGAGGGACAAACCAACAAAAATCCATTGACTGTAAAGCACATAGAAAAGGCCATAGAGTATAAAAAAGTTGGATTTCTAGAAGAGAATATTATTAATGCCTACTCATTAGATCATTTAAATAGGGCAACATTTATATCAGACAATTATATAGATGTTATGAAACTAAAAGAACAAGGTAGAACAGTACTGGAGGATAAGATTAGTAAAAATAAAGAAACCAGAGGATCAATTATTGACATGTTAGAGCTTACTGCCGTAGAAAAGTTAAGCGGCTACTATGCATTTCATGCTGATACTGAGTTTTTATTTGCATTAAAAAATTATAGCAATAATCAATTATTATTTATGCATATTCCGATAACTGAATATAGGAATCCTAAAGGGGAAAAATTAATAGAGTTAGAAGAGAAAAATAGGCATAAGAGAAAACTAATCCTTGCTAGTGTTCTTGACACTATTACAATTAAAGGTGATTATTGTGTGATTGCTTATTTATATTTTAACGATATTACTAACATAAGCGATATATCAGAATATAACAATAGAGTCGAGATGCATAAAAATAAAACAATAGAATTTTGCCAAAAGTCACTTAATGATCTTTATGAAAGATATATATATGATATTGATGCCATAAGAAATGAATGTGAGATTAGATTAGATGAAGTAAAAAAAGAGAATAAAGTTCTAAATGATGAAAATATAAAGATAACAAGAAATATCGATGTAGTATCACAAAAATCAGAAAACATTAGGGAACAATTGGTAAGGACTGAAACAAAGGCAAGAGAGACTTTGGAAATAAAAGAAAAAGAGATAGAAAAGTTGGAGAAAGATAACATTCTATTAAGTAAGGAAGTTGCTAAAACTAGCAAAGAAATATCTGAGAGTGTTCATTTAAAATTAGAAGAAGAATTGGTAAAGGAATATAAAAAAATTGAACCGATAAAACAAGAATATAATAGAAAATATGAAGATTTAAAGGTTCAAGTAGAAAAGGAAGTCAAAGAAACTCTTGAAAAAGATTATAAGGATAGGTATTTGTCATTAACAGACGGTCATACCAATATGAGTAAACGATTGGCTTGTGAAAAAATACATAGGAAATATTTATTATCTATTAAAAATATTGAACAAGCAACTATTGAAGAAAAGATAAAATGTCCTAAGATTGAAAAGTTATCATTAGTCCAATATATGAGAGAATATGAAACAGTACAAACCTATGGATGTGGGGCGTGTAAATTATAAATGAGAAAGTGCATTTTCATCCACTTAGGCTAAAAGCCATTTGAAAGTATTAGAATCTTTTAACTTGAATTATATGTTGATGCATTTGTGGTATTATGATTGCTTTATATTCTATGAGTTAAGGAAAGCAAATTTCAAGAAGGAGGGTTTAATTTGAATTTTATTGGGATAGATGTTCATTTACATTCAGTAGATATTGCTGCTATCGATGAAAATTTAAATATTATAGAAGTTAGTAATGTTTCTTTTGAAGAGGCAATTAATAAGATTAAAGCGCATTTGCCCACTATTTCTATAGATGCTCTATCAAGTTTGAATAAATGTCTAATGAATGATTAAGAGTATAGAAAAAATATAGGTCGAAAGATAAAAGGTCACTATATGAACTTTCAAGAAGAGGAATAAATCCATTCCCAACTCCAGATTCTATGGAAAAAGTAAGACGTAGAAATGATTTATCTTGGATGGAGAATGGTATATTAGAAGTGTTTCCACATGCATCATTTTCAACTTTGGTTGGACAACTATTGCAGAATAAAAATACTGCTGAAGGGTTGAATCAAAGATGGCTATTGTTGCAAGAATTAGGGATGAGTAACTGAAAAATTTCTAAAATTAATTATAGCCACAATTAGTTTAGTATTGAAATATAAGCAACTAAGCAGGTTATTTTTATATTTTAAATTTAATTACTAATTTGTATAAATTATTACAAAGGAATATAGGAGTATTAAAATAAAAATAGATAAATAAAGATATTATTGTTGATAATATATTCATAATTTGATAAAATTTGTAGATAGAATATTATTAAATAACAATAATGGTAGGGGGAATTGCAAATGATAGATAATGAAGGATATAAATATTTATATAGTTATGGAGTAAATATAAATTATTGTCTACCTATTAAGGGAAAACCAGTTATCTACGTAAGTAAATATGATTACGAGGAATGTAATGGTGCCTATGTATATAATAATGAAGAATGGTCAATTACTGATTATGATCTTGATAAGGTTATTTTCAAACAAAGTGTACCGCAACTTCTTTTTGTTGAATATATAAAAACCTATGAAGAGTTAGAGGATGAAGGTGATATTAATTTTATTGAAGAAGGAAAAAAAATATTTAAGGAAATTATTGGAGAAGTAATTGCTACTTTCGATCTTAGACTTGAGGAGTTAGAAGAACACCTAGAAGTTGCAAGTACAGAAGATGATAAAAATTATATTTTAGTAAGCATAGATTTTACTAAGCAGGTTATAAGAAATATAAAAAGAATAGAAAATTTAGAACCTATAATTGAATTATAAAATCCAAAAGATAGTTATATTTAAATATCTAGTAATAGCAAAAAAGATTGTTGTTATATGATAATTAAAGTTTTTTGATAAATATGAGATTATTAAAAAGTAAGAGAATTTAAGACTATGCAAAGAAGACAGGAGAAATCTTGTTGGACAGGTGTAGTTTTTTTTAGTTAATAAAAGTAAGAAAATAAGCGAGAAGTAGTGAAAATCAAGCATGAAGGAGTGTGGGAGAGCGAGTGAATTCTAATTGCTATAGCCACGATCATAAAATATGAATAGAAAATTCAAATGTGAAGACAGATAAAAATAATTATAGAAAAAAATAGATGGTTAGAGTTAATGAGGTTATATAAAAAACAAGAGAGGAAATTAAGAAGATTGAAAGAAGTAATGGTGAAAGAAAAAATTGTGTACTATACAGAATTAGCAGAGGAAGAATTTATAAAAGAGGTTGTAAATAAAGCAAAAAAAGAAAATTAAATATTTTTTAATACTTAGCGACATATTAGTGCCACTTTTTATTATACTAATGGTATTATATACTCCAGAATTGCGCTTAAAATATGAAAAAGATTTTGTAACCTAATTTTTTTACAGCATTAAAGATCTTATAGAGCATAAAGTGTTAAGACTAGTCATTTTGGAACTTCACGATTTTGGGTTTTTGCATCAGATCTATAAATTTGGAAACAAAATATTTATTTGTTGCCAAGTAATGGTTTGATAAATTTGGATAGTAGTTGAAATATGAAAATTAATGGTATAAACTAGGTTTAATCTCGGTTGTTACTTTATGTAAATATAAAACGATATGAAATATATGGAGGAATATTATGGAGAATGACAACTTATTTGATAGCCAAGAAAAAAGGGATGAAATTGTCAAACTTTTATGCAATACATTCTATATACCAGAGGAATATAAGAGGATAATTAAAGAAACCATTAAGAAATATGCTACTAAGGATCATACAGATGAAGTTCTTGAAAAATATATAAATTCTAATCAATGTTTAGGTGATAACATTTTTAAACTAAATAATAGTATGAGTTTATTTAAGGGGCATGTTGCTGAGTGGTTAGTATGTATGGAGTACAACAACTTGAAAAATAAAAGTAATGTGGTTATGACTATAATAAATCCAGACCCGACATCAAAAGCGGATTTACTACATGTTATTAAAACTGGTAACGTATATTCTTGTATAGCAGGGCCTGATGTAAAGACTGGAAGCCCTCAATATGTCTTAGAACAATGGAAGAAGATAGTTTTAAACAGATATGAGATTCCAATGATTGATGTATATGATGTTCTTTCAAGTGACAATAGAAAGCAATTAACCAATAGCCAATTAAAAAGATTAAGATTCTTGGAGGAAAATTATCCGAATAAAAAACCTGTAACATCTAAAGTTACATGGGCAGATATTGATAGATTAATGCATGACTACTTTATATACAATTCAGACGGATTACTTCCTAGTGAACATGGTACTAGAAATTTTACTGTACCTCAAACAAAAGAAGAAAGAAATAATTTTAAAACAAAAATTGCTCTAAATGTTCAAAGTAATAAAGAAGCAAAAATATCATGGGAAAGATATAATTATAATCTTACTAATTTAGATGTTACTACCACTAATAAAAGTAATAAGATAAATATGCAAGGAAAGAAAACTTCTGCTCATAGTAATAAAAATAACTTAAAAGTTGGTAAAAATAAGGATAATGTAAAAAATAGTGTGCTAGAAAGAGTTGAGGGATTTGGTAAAGGAGTATTTGGTTTTGTAAAGCAAAATCCTAAAGTTATTATCACTACAATAGGTACATTGGTAACTGTAGGTACAATAATAAAAGGTAACTCTAAAAATAGTAATAATACTAAAAGAAGTAAAAGAAGAAATAAAGATAAATATGGATTTGTGAAGAAACCTTTGACTATATTAGGAGAAGTATTATTTGAAGGTATAAAAACTCTTAGCAAAGAAGCATTTAATGCTCGTAAAGATAATACATTTACGAATAATTCACATGCCTCACCAGATAAGCATACTGTAAAAGGTCATTCTCAAAGATATTATACTAAAAATGGAGTTGAATGGAGAAAGAAAAATTCATTTTCAAGGGGAAGTAGTAAATAATTTTAAATGATGTGAAGTAATGTCTAATAGTCTTATAGATAACTAATTTAGTTGAGAGTTATTATTGAAAAGTCGCTACTAAAGTGAAGAGGGGTAGTGGCTTTTATTTTTTTTTTGATTTATTGTTGAAAAAATATTAGATAACTTTTTAAAGTATTTTCGGTAAATATATGGAGGAATTAATTATGAGTAAAATCATAGATAAAAATTAAAACAGGAGATTAGAGTAAGAAATTTTTTTTTACTACAGCATTATCTTTAGATAGCAGAGATGAACTATATGAAATAAAAATGAGAGAGTAGATTAAAGAATTAAAAAAATATATTAAAATAGAGAACATTTGAAGAAATTCTTTCATTATTATCAACAAAATTAATGTTAAGGTAAAAGAATGTAGACCATGCAAATCTTTTTGCTGGTCTATTTATCAGTATCAAAAACGAACATTTTTGAGCCACTATTTTATAAGTAGTTTTAATAATGAAAAATAGCAGTTTGCATGTTCTCAAAACTTGTATCAAAATCATGGCTTTAATATGTATGAAATTACAGATTTTTGATACAACCGAGTGAAATAAGGATAGGAGTTGGAGTAATATATTAATAAGATTTTTATTAGTAATTGAATAATTTCTTCAAAACTATTAAAAATATAAAAAGAAGAGGTGATTTATATGATTTCATCAGGATTAACATTTGGGATTTATCCGTTAAGTGCGGCAGGTACGCCTTTTGGTTTGGCTGTAGGGCCTGAGGATAACTACGAAAGAATTCAATTGGCACTAAGTGATCTTCGAGGTAAGTCTAAAAAGTTGTTTCCAAGAAACTATCTTATTTATACAAATGAATGGGAATTAAAAATGTTATCAAATGTTGACCGCTATCGTGATGCAGGGTTATTAGGTGATTTGACTATAGGATGTGGGGATTGGACTCAGCAGAAGGAACTGGAAATAGGACTTGATAATTGGCTCGGATTTATTAGAAAGGTTATTGACAGATACGGATCCCATTTAGGTTCTCTTCAAATTACAAACGAACCTAATTTGTCGTTTATGGAAGGTTCAAAGCCTTATATAATGGAGGCTCTTGTAGAAGGAGTAATTACAGCAAAAAAAGAAGCACAGGAGAGGAACCTGCCAATAAGAATTGGATTTGGCTCTGTGGCCGAAAGCCCTGCATCGGTTCCACACTTTTGGGAAAATCTCCAAAAGGCTGGGGGGAAAACATTTATTGATTCAGTTGATTTTATAGGACATAATTTTTATGTGGATGTATTTGAAGATAAACCGCTGGATTTAAAAGAAATAATTGAATCTGTAGAACGCACACTCCGCAATTTAAGAGAAAGAAATCTTATTATGGCAGGAGTACCTACTTCAGTGCCTATACGAGTTACAGAAAATGGATGGCCTACAGGAAAGAATCCGGTTGCTAATATAGAAAGAACTTATGAGCGTCAAGCAGAGGTTCTTGAAACGGTTATTCGCACAATCTATAATTTACGAAAGGAACTTAATATTTCTCATTATGAACTCTTTGGCCTCAGGGATGCTGATAGTTCTAAAGAAGATCTTTTCCATCAATACGGAATTATGCGTGATGATTATTCACCGAAAGAGGCTTATGATACATTTAAAAAATTAATACAAGAGATGGGTATCTGAGTAAATCTAAATAGAAACCTTTAAATAATTGTTATATTCCATCAGACTAATAGTCTTGGGGAACTTTGTTTTTGGTAGGACACCTTTACGCAAAATTAACAATAATGTGTAGATTTACTACTTGTGATTATCTTAAATAGATTTCAAGTAGATAAAGTAATAAAGAGTAACATGCATAGGGGAATATACATGTTACTCTTTACTGTTATATTTAATAGGGTAGATATTTATGAAAAAAATTATAATCAATCTATAAATTGATCATAGTAGGTTGTTGTGTCAAAATAGTGACAAATCTAAATTGCTATAAATATATTGGAAAATAAATATAAAGTTGTTTTTCATTTAATATATATTTTTACATAATATGCTATAATAGTAACATATTTATAAAGATTGAATAACAATATTCTTAAAAGGTGCAACAATTAAAAATTTTTAATTGTTGCACCACTGTAATTTCAGGCGAATAAAGGAGTATAAAAAATGAATGAATTACTTGAACAAATAAGGGGTTATCTTAAAGCATTTGAGGTGATTAATGATGGCAATTATGAAGGTCCAGACTATTTAATTGATGTGATTGAATATAATGGCAATGAATTAATTTCTATTGAGAATTATCTAATGAGGATGACTGGATCTATTAAAGAACCTGTGTCGCTTAGTTTTGAAAGAATTGAGACTTGGAAAGAAACTTTTGAAATAATTTTTGAACTATATTTTACTCGAAATATAAAAACTTTGACGAATTTATATAAAATTGAGTTCATTAAAATGCTTAATAAGTATATTAATAATGAACAAGTAGAAGTTCTGGGTTCGGGAATTTATAATGGCTATAGTTGTATAACTGAGTATATAGGAGAGGTTTCAGGTAGTGATTTATTATTCGTGTTCAAAGAAAGAATATTGATACTTCATTTTGGTATAAATGACTAATTCACAATATGGTCAATTTGCTTCATGCAGCAATTATCCAGAGTGTAAGTTTTCTTTTAATATTTAATTAGAGGTGATATATATATGAATAAGATTGATAAAGAGAATTTAGAAAAATTAAGAACTGATGTTGATACATGTATAAAGATGGTAAAGGAAATATCGGCTAACTATGATAGTAAAATTCATTATAAAATTTTAACACAGTCTGTAATAAGTTCTATCAATAGAATAGTGAATAGCATAATTCGTTCAACGGAATACTTAGAAGGATATTATGTAATGTGTGATGAATTAGATCCAATAAAATTAACCGATTATTTATTTGAACTGAAACAATATAATGCTGATAAAGAAATTGTATCTTATTATGTGGCATTTTATTTGAAAAGAAAAACTAATGAATTTTATAGAGACTTAAAAGAAGGTAGAATTTCTATGGGGGTTGCTATGCTAAAAGATAAAAAAGGCATGAAAAAGTATTATAATAATTGCAATGAAAGAGTTTCTAATGGACTTAAATTATTAAAAAGTAAAAAATAAAAGGTTAGATTTTAAAATACATCAAATAAAATGAAGTATAAAAGATTTTAGTAGAAAGTAAAATATTACAACTAAAAGTTTGAATAATATATGAGGCTATGAGTGCGATATGGATGTTATATTTCACTCATAGTTTTATTTATAATTACAGGAAGAATAAATAAGCAAAAAGGAAAATTTATGAATTTAGTGTATAATGAATGTATTATAAAAAAACAGCATTGGGGGACGTGAAGTGAATCTAAAATTAATAGAAAAAACATATGAGGATATTGCTAACTTATCAAAAGGGACAAGTTTATATAAAATGGATTTACATATTCATACACCAGCATCGAAATGTTATATAAAGAGTTGTGAAGATGTAGAGGAAGAATATATCAAAATATTAGATAAAGTATTAGAAAAAGATATAAAAATTATAGCAATAACAGATCATAATACTTTTGATGGATATTTTGAAATACATAAGATTATAAGAAATAGTAAAGAGTTGAAAATGAAATATAAAGATATATTAATTCTTCCAGGAGCAGAAATATCTAACTTTGGAAAGCATTATTTGGCGATATTTGAACAAGTAAAGGATAATGAATGTGATAAAATAAGAGAAAAATTGGGTATGTTTTTAACTAAAATAGGTATAGAAATTGATGAAAGAGGTAAGCCAGAGTCAGATGCAATTAATGTTACTCCAATACAACTATTAAAGGAAATTAATGATATTGGTGGGATATCAATATTAGCACATGCAGATGCAAATAATGGACTATTGGAAAAGTTATTGCATAAAGGTGAAAAGGGCGATTTAAAAAATGGAGAAACAGATAAGAGAAGTGATTGGCTAGAAAGTGGAAAATCTGTCGCTAAAATAATTACATCTGAATATTTAACAGCAATAAGTTTACATAATAGGTCATATAAAAGAAAATTGGAGAGAGAGATTTTAAATTCAAAACCATATGTGAGGAAAAGCGATATTGGAATAATATATTGTTCTGATTCCCATTCGACTGATTCAAAATTAAGAGCATCGGGAGGTCAAATAGGAGAAGAATATTCATATATAAAATTAACAAAGATATCCTTTGAAGGATTAAAATTAGCACTATTAGATCCAAGTGTAAGAATCTTTGAAGAAGAAGATTCTTGTGATTACCCTTACATATATGGATTAGCAGTTAAAGGCGGATTTTTAAATGATAGTGATGAGTTTACTTTAATTAAACTGCATAAGCAACTTAATTGTATCATAGGGGCAAGAGGGACAGGAAAGTCAACAATTTTAAATATAATACAGTATACTTTGTGGAATGAAGAAAAGGAAGGTAATGAATGTCAATTCCAAGAAGCAATAGTATATTTGAAAAATGGTAATGATTATTATGCAGTGTATGTACAGCCTAGAATAACATACGATTCATATACAGATGTTTCAAAGATAGATACAAGTAAGAAAGTAATTTATCGCAAAAAAGGAAATTTTAAATTTGTAAAAGAAAGTATAAGTAATAAGCAAATAAAAGAGATGATCTTAAAATCATTTACATCATATAAACAAAAAGATATTTATAATTATGCTTCAGAAGTAGATGGAACTAAAAAAATATTAAGTAATCTTTTAAAATTGGAAAATGTAGACACTATATATGAAGAGGTGATTATAAAAAATAATTTTGCTAATGCATTACAAATTATACTAAATAATGATGAAGAAAGAGTTGCATTTAAAGATTTTATAGATAAAAGTTGTGACTATGAAGATGAATATGAAGATCAAATAGTTGTACCGTATAAAAGTTATATTGATAAGCAAATAGAAATAAATAAAAATTATACAAGTATAGTAAGTAAAATCAATAATTCTGTGGGAAAGCATGTAAAGATAAATATAGGAATTACATTATTTACAGAGGAAGAAATGGGAAGCATAATTAATGATATTTGTATTACATTAAATTCAAAATATGAGAACAAAGTTTGGTTAAGACAAAGGTTAAGACAAGTTGTGGCTTTTGCCAATAGAAATAATGAATGGTATTTTTGGCTTTATATTTTGAAAAATGATTCAAAATCACTTATAGACAAGTATAGAATAAACAAAGATGATGTTAAAAAACTAATTAATTTATGTAGAAAAGCATTAATACATAAAAAAACATATACAATACCACAAGCAGTAATAGATTTTGAATATAATGTTAATGCAGGAATGTCAAATAAAATAGTTTTTAGGAAAAGAGAACAATTATCATTAGGGCAAAGATCTGTTGCAATGCTATTAATAATAATAAAGGCAGCCAATGATTTAGGTGATAATAGACCATTAATCATAGATCAGCCAGAAGATGATCTAGATAATGTATATATATATTCAAGTCTAGTTAAGCATTTTAGAGAAGTGAAAGAAAAACGTCAATTAATATTTGCTACTCACAATGCTAATATTCCTATATCAGGAGATGCAGAGAATATATTAATTATGGATTCAGATGGAGAACATGGTTATCTAAAATTAAATGGATCAATAGATAGACAAGATATTTGTAGAAAGGTATTGGAGATATTAGAAGGAGGAATAGAGGCTCTTGAATTGAGAATGAGTAAATATAATCAATTGATAAGATAATTACACTAGAAGATATATGGGTTACTATATTTAATGTATAGAAACAGTGATATGAGAAATGTTAAGCAATGGCTTTTAGGAATGCAATATTCTTTTAAAGTTATATATATTATTCGGAATAATTTTAAGTAGATTATTTTGGTATAATTATGTATTATTAAAAAAATATATTTAGACATATAATTCTGAGGGGGAAGATTTTTGAAGAATGAATTGAACACTATTAATAGTATGATTTCATATCTGTGTAGAAGCAATGATAAAGAAGAAATAAAATTAAAAACTGAAACTATATTAAATCAAGTAGATACTGTATATAAAGAAAGTACAGAGAATGATAAAGAGCAGAAGATGTTTGAACTTGTGATAATTTTAAAATATTACCTTACAATAATAAAAGAATATCAAAAGGGATATGAATTTTATAGAGATATAATTGATAAACATTATGTAAATTACTTGAATGAACATGAAGAATTAGATGATTTTTTCTTTTTTTTAACAGAGATTGAATTAATATGTGGGATGAAGATCGGAAAGATTAGCAGAGAATTAAAATTAATGAGCATGTTAATTGTGAGCGAAGAATTAACTTTACCAGAAGATCATAATATAAATGATTTTACGTTATTTTTTGAAAAAGAACATATTGAGGCTTACGGGCACTTTCTAAAATATCTATTAGAAAAAGAAAAAATTGAAGAAAAAGTAATTGTAAATCAATTATTATCGTACATCAATACATGTGCTAATAACTTATACAAGTATACTGAAATATCATACTATTACATATTAGAAGAGATTAAAAGCATTATAAGTAAGAAAAAATTTTCGGAATTCAGTTATAATATTCTAAATTTTTATAGTGCTTTATTTGGATTTGTATGCAAAGAAGATTTGAAAAATGAAATTTCTATAAAGAAGAATTTTCAGGAAGATGATATTCCATTAAGAGATGAATATGAAAAACACAGGAAAGTTTATGATTTTTTCAATGAACAAATATTAAATAATACATTTATAGCCTTTTTCAATTCAATGAATGAAGATGATTCTAGAGCATATTCAGACGATATATGTAATGCGATTACTAATTATAATCAAAAGTTGGAAGAATATACTGAAGGAGATATACTTTTTATATTGTCTGGATTAAATAAGTTGAAATTACAAGACTTCAAGAAAAATATACTATATGAGTATGTTTGTGACTATTTCAAAGATAATATGGATTTTTTATTACGAAATAAGCATTTTAAGGTTGTTACTGAATTGTATAATTTCATAAGTGATAATTATATTGGTAAAAGTGAAGCAGTTAAACAATTTTATTTTGAATTAGCCTATTCGTTTAGTGAGAGTGGTGACAAGAAAGTTGCTAAGCAGTTATATCAAGATGCTATAGACAGTGGAATTGAAAGTTCGGCAGTTTATAATAATTTAGGTGTAATTTATGACAATGAGGGAGATGCTCATAGGGCTTTAGAATTCTTTGCAAAGGCTAGTGAATTAAATCCTAAAGATGAAATATCCAAAAAAAATAAAGAGAGAACAGAAAAATATATTAAAGAAACAAAGAAAAGAGAGCAACAATTAAAAAACACGTATTTTAAGAAAGTACAGAAATACCATAGAGGTATATTATTTGCAATACATAGATATTCAGAAGAAGTAACAGATGATGTGCTACAAGATATTATTAGCCAAGAGAAGTATATGCTGAAAAGGAATATTAAATTTTTATTAGATAATGATATGTTGCAATTAAATCAAAATGGTACATATATAATCAATCCGATAGTTGAAAAATGGATTGATGAATATGTAAATCCAACTCTAGAAAGACAAATTGTAAAAGTTGATAATTCAAAATTATATAGACCAATTTTTTATCATGAGTCAGAAATAAACTTATACAGAGTTTTAATAGAATTGTTTCCACAGCACTTTATTTTCCCTAATATGAGTCTAAAAACTATTTTTGATATAGATAAACTTAGAGATTTAATTGATCAAGAGGTGCTTTCATATCTATTCAAGGCTCATGTAGATTTTGTAATTGTAAATACGGCAACGTATTTTCCAGTATTAGCATTTGAAAAAGACAGTGATTATAACGATAAAGAACCATCTAAGACTAATAATGAGTATAAGAACCAAATATTTAAAACAGGTGGTATTCCTATGATAAGGCTTAGGTATAATAGTGGAATGGATTATGAACGGTTAAAGCAAGAAGTAAAAGATGCTACTAAAACCTTAATATTGGAGATTGAAAGTGGAAATAACTATTCAGAAGTTGACTTATTAAGAGAAGTAGATAAGAAAAAATTTGGTATCACTAATTCGCCAATTGATTTAAAAGTTGTACAAAAGGAATGGGATAATATAGTTGGTTCTGGTATAGCAATAAAATCAAAAGTTATTGATGTAGAAGATAGGGCTTTAATAATTGAAATATCAAATGATTTAAAATCGATTATAGAAATGAGTAAAGAAAGTATTAATAGAAAAATGCTAGAGAAATTCACGTTTGTAGATGATTTAAAGTATAGTTGGTATTAGATTCATGAGAATAATACCATTAAATTATTAGTAGGAGGTGAGTAACATGAATTCTGAGAAAGAATTAATAAAAATGGTTGAAGAATATGGTTTGGATTGTTATAGTGCATCATTTGATGATGAAAATATAATTATGATTGATGCTGATTTAGAGGAAATTATTAAATTTGCAGAGAAGAGAGAACTTAAAGAAGTATTCTATAGATTTGATTATAGTAGCCAAGAGGTTTTATCAATCTCAAAAGAAGATATGAGAAGGACTATGGAAAAAGTAGATGCACCATATGAAGAAATAGGTAATGTTATTGCACCAATGATTAAAGAATATAATTCTAAAGTTGAAAAATTGGATTTTACTAAGCCCCATTCACGAACAGTATTTTGTCTTTACCAAGGACAGAGAATAGGAATATTCGAATCTGATTTTTGGTTTTTTGAGGAAGAAGTTACATTTCCAGAAGAGGCAATAAAACTAATTATTGCTGAAAATGAAGATATAATAAAAAAACATGTAATTGAAAAAGAAGAGCAGAGTATTAAAATAAAAGAAGAATTTCACCAGTATCTTTTGAATGATGAAAAATTTCATAAATGTACAAATGCTTCTTTAAGGACAACCTATAAGATGGAATTATATAAAGATAATGAACATCAAAATTTTAAAAAAGCATTTATAAGGGGAACGGAATATCAGTGTTACAATGAATACGCAGAATTTATAGAGATGGTGTGGAGAGAATATAAAGAGAATTTGAAAAAGAAAAGCAATAGTCCTTATCTAAATTATTCTGGAGTTGATTAAAAAATAGTAATTTACGGAACTGATGATATGATGTCGAATGTATATGGGGGTGGAAGGAATAGATTTACATAATTTTAAAAAAATAATTAGAATAGAAACATGGGATAAACATAAAATTTTAATTAAAAAAACTTATGTAGTAATAGGTCTTACGGGAGTATTTCTATTATTAATAGCAGTATTACCGATTTGGAAAATAGTTCAAGAAAAATATTATGTAATTTTATCAAATGATTCGATGAATAATATTTTGATTTCTTTGGGATGTGGATTGATTACATCAGTTATTGTTACTATGTTATGTGAGAAAGCAAATGAGAGAGTAAATATTAAACAAAAAGAACTAATGAAGAGTAATATTTTAATGGATTTTAATGAATTAATAGATTTCTATTTTAATGATGGATTGGAATGTATTAACTTTAAAAATATCCTGAATAATGATTTTTTTGTTGATGCAAATGTTAAAATAAATCAGTATATATTACTTGGAATAATGTTCTATAATGAAGATGAATTTCGTTATTTAAATAACTTACAAGGATATTCAAACAGTTTATGTGAAACGATTAGAGAAAATAATATTAAAAAATTGTATGACGAATATTCAGAGGTATTTGATGATGCATTAGGATGGGATTTTTTTATGGGACCATATTCAAATGAAAACAAGGTTTTTAAAATATGTAATGCATTGAAAAAACCTATATCAACAATAAATGCAGATAAAATATTAGAATTTGTTTTTGTATATTTAAAGTATACTAAATATATAAAAGATTTTCAAAAAGTATTTAAATATATAAAAAGTGATGAATGAAGATATTTATATAAGCATTGACACTTATCTGTTTAAATTCTAATTTGGAGAGGAGATGTATTTTTGGATAATAATGAATACTTCACCAAAAAAGATGTTAATTTTCGGTTTACTGACTACTTTGATAAGGTAAAGGAAATAACTGAAATGGTTCCACGTGAGGTTAATTATCAACTTGAATTGATAAAGCCATTTTTAGAAAGTGTATTGATAAAACGGATTCAGGTGGTAGACACATCAAATAATGGACGTGATACAAAAACACATACACGAGAAGCATATACTACAACTTATGGAGCGGCACCAGATTTAATATTAGCAAGTGGCTATAAATATGCTAACAAACAATCAAAATCTCCTATTGTTTATGCGGCAGTAGAAATCAAAACTCCTTCAAGTGATGAAAATATTTATGGGGAAGTAAAAGACTATAATAATCATGTAATTGAAGAAATGGCTACTTATTTATGTAAATGTGAGAATGTTATATTGACAAACTGCAAAAGATGGCAATTCTTTTGTTTGAGAGATGATTGCAATAAAAGTATGTTATTTTATTTTGCGGATTTACTACCAGTTTTTAATCTTGAGAATAAAGATTGTTTGAAAGAATTGAATAAAAAGGATCAATATGAAAAATTAAATAGTTTTTTTGAAAATAAAGAAGATAAACTGCTTAAACAAGTAATGAATTTTACGTCTTGTAAAAATGACGATGAAATAAAAAAATTAATAAATAGATTGAAAGAGTATTTAGATAACTATATTAAGAATGTTATAAAGGCTGCAAAAACTATTGATCTATTTCCACAAGGAAAATTTATAGATAAAAATGAATATGAAGAAGAACCAAAAGAATGGGGCGACCTTGTGAATCATTTGCAGAATAGTTATAATAAATAGAATACGATACAAGTCAAATAGCACTTTGAAAAAAAACACTCAAATTATAAATTATCTAACTCACAATAATTAAAAATATAAACTAATAATTAAATTCCATCTTAGCAAATTTTATGCCATAATTGCATTTTAATTATTTTTTTAGGAGGCTATTTATAATGAATAATTCTGAATCAAATACTAATTCAAAGTCACAAAACTATTTAATATGTAATTTATATGGATTTGATAAATTAGTTCTTTCTGATAATCAAAGTTATGTAATAAATAACGAACTTATTAAATCTATTTCTATTGATGATAATTTAAAAAGTATGTACATTGAACTTCAAGATAACATTACCTATACAGGACATGAAGAAGAAATAAGAAACTATCTTTATCACATATGCTTCAATTTAATAATAAAAACGGAAATTTGTTACAATGTACCAGTTTATTCGATAAATTTAATTCATGAGAACAATAAGCCTATTACTATTCGTGAAAATTTAGGAATACGGGATTCACTCACAATAATACATAATTTTTCTGCCCAATCTATATATGATAAAATCGTAAATTCTCCAACAAACATTAAAGAAAACTTTGTGAAATACGAACGTATATTTAAGACACTTCATAATCCTAACAACATTGTTCAATTTATGAGTTTATATCAATTTTTAATGGAATTATTACAGGGATCTAGGCCTCATGTTAGCCAAAAATCTGTTATAAATTATCTAAAGAATAATAAAGATAAATATGATTTTCTCTATTTTAAACCAACGAGAAAAGAAGGAGAAAATTTTGATGAAGATTGTTTTACTTATATACGCAATGAAATAGGTCATAGTGAAGAAACCAATAACTTGAATTTATACAAACAATTAGGATCACAAATAACACAACAATTAATTAAAAATTTAATAATAGTAATTAATGATGTAATTATGACTCCTTAAATCTAAAATATTTAAGGTAATACTTAAATATTCTAGCAGTAAAACAACAATTTAATTTAAAAATTATTATTGTATTCTTATTATAAATTCTAATTTCATGAGCAAAACAAGCGTAATGTCTGTTGAGTTAATGCATAGTTGTAATTTAAAGCGAACTTGTTAATAGCGATTATATGAAATATGGGCAAGTTATTGGAGGATGTAAATGATGAATATTAATTTAAATGAATACTTTAAAAAACAAAAAAAATTTAGTGGAAGTGCATTGTTAGCAAAAAATAATGAAATTATATTTAATGAATCATATGGATATTCAGATAAGGAAAAAGGAATAAAAAATACACCTCAAACAAAATTCATGATTGGTTCTATGACAAAGCCAATAACTGCATTATGTATTATGCAGTTATCAGAAAAAGGTATGCTTTCAACAAGGCAGAATATTGAAGATTATATTCCAGACTTATACAAGGGTCAAGGAATTACAATTCATCATCTTCTAACTCATACTTCTGGAATACCTAACCACGTAATGTTAAAAAAACAAATAAAATGGGAAGAGCCTCATACACCCCAAGAAATAATACAAATTATAAAAGATCATAAATTGAAATTCCCTGTTGGTGAAAAATGGTCGTATAGTAATACTAATTATATTATTCTTGGCTTGATAATTGAAATGGTTTCTGGAATGAGTTATCACCAATATGTTAAAAATAATATATTTATTCCTGCTAAAATGAATAATTCAGGTTTTTGTGATGAAGAACAAAAAAATGTAGCCAATAATTATATTAATGGTGAAAAAGGTTTCTATATGGACCAATCGATATGGTTTGCTTGTGGTGATATTGTATCAACTGTTGGTGATTATTATTTGTTTGATAGAGCGATTCAGGAGGGTAAACTATTGAAACCCGAAATAGTAAAGGAAATGCAAAAGCCTCACCACGATGGCAAATATGCAAAATATGGATATGGATTGATTATAAAAAAATATTTTAATTGTAAAAGTATATGCCATGGTGGGGGAATTGCAAATGGTTACACTTCTCATTTTGAGAAATATATTGATGACGATATTACCATTGTTGTATTAAGCAATGATTTAGTAAAATACCAATTCTTATCACTAGGAGGGGCTGGTGGCACATATATAAGTAGAGAGATTGCTTCATTAATTTATGGTAAAAAGTTAGGTGCTTTAAAGAAGATATTCTAAAAGATTCTTAATATAGGTAGTTACTGCACATCTTTCTTAAAAGGTGTAGGAATATATTTGATGCTAAAATATAAAGATTGTAGAAAGTGATTATGTTGTGATTGTTATCTATGTCCCCGTCAAAAAAAGATTAACCAAGAAAGAAAAAAGATTGACTACGAGGCGGAGCAGTAAAAAAGAGAACAGAAAACAGAATAAAATCAAGAGCATAAAATCGAGAAGAGAAGAGCCTTCGGGTCGGTTTTCTTAATTCGAATTTATGCTCTTTTTTTGTTCGAAATTAAGGGTTATTTCCTCATTTTATTCCGATTTTTCTTCATTTTTTTAGTCAGACTTTTTTTTACTGCTTGTTTTTGGGAATGGGGGTTAGAGTAGTGGGGGTGAGCGTTGCGAGGGGTGTTTCCAGTTTCTTGCTTTCGGCAATCTTTTTTTGACTGGAACAATTTTATATCCAGCAACAATAAAGTTGTGTTAAAGATAATAAAGTCGTATTATTTATAAAAAAGTTGTGTTAAAAGTTGTGAAAATAATGAAGGAAATCCTTTGTTATTTCACAACTTTTTTTATTTTAGAGAAAAATAGAGAAAAGAAAGCGGGAAGACTAGAGGAGAATGGTGAAATGAAGGAGGAGTGAAAATTGCTACCGCGTCGGCGATAGCCACGATCCTAGAGTAATGAAGAGTAGAATTGAGGAGGGAAATAGAAGAAAAATATGATTAAATTATGAAGGAAATCCTGCTGCTATAACAAGACTTTATTAACTTTTATTGCTACCAAATTTGATATATAAATGGAAGAAAACGAGGAAATTATAACACGACTTTATTATCTTTTGAGAATATTCTGAAAAAGGCTGAGAGCCGATGGATAAAAGGGTGAGAGGGTGTTTGATGCGATTCTGGAATGACACGACTTTATTTTGCGGCTACAGAAATCAAGGCTTGAGAGAGTTTTTGAAAATCTTATTATTATTCATTAAAAGATAAGTTGATAAAAAATAGTCTTTATAGGACATAAAATAGAGCACACGTTATTTTAATTAAAATAACGTGTGTTTTATTTTACGTCTTTATATTAGGTAAAGTAGGTGATTAGAAATTGAGAAAACTTAAAATTAAACAAGAAAATGATATTATTTTAATTAGACTATGCAAAGAAGATAGGAGAAACCCTGTTAGAAGGCATAGTCATTTGCGTGAAGAAGCAGTTTTTGAATATGAGTTTAAAATTAAAGATAAAGATAACATGCTTCAAATAGTTAAGTTAGATGCTGAAAATTTAAGGTTTTATCTTAAGACTAGATAAGATAAAATGTCCAGAAAATTAATTCTAATTACAGTATTTTTCAAAATAGAACATATATATATTACAAGATATGATTATAAAAGTATGTTTTAATACTAATTAATTTATAGAAATAATAGGATTGTAAAACATTAAGGACTATATTTATGAAGAAAAGTGGTATTAAAGAAGCAAATTTATTTAATAATTTGATTTTATTCCATAAATTATTAAGATTGTGACAAATTACAGACAAAAGATGAATTTGAAGATTTGGCTATATCATTTAACTTAATGATAAAAAATATATCAGAGCTTATGAATAGTGTTACAGAGTCATCTAATATAGTATTAGAAACATCAACAAGTCTTGCAAGTATGTCAGAAGAGATAACAGCTACTATGGCAGAGATTACAAGACATTCAAGTGAACTTCAAAGATTAGCAGAGCAGTTAGGAATTGAAATAAATAAATTTAAAACTAATTAATGTAGGTAGAAGGAAGCAATACAGTTGCTTCTTTTTATTGTGAAATTTTCGTAACATCTAAAACAAAAAATTAAGAAAAATCTAAGAGTTTTTTAATCTGATTTTAATCTATTAAGTTCATTATATATAATAGTATTAAGGTAAATTATATTAAAAATTATTAAATTTCGTAAAACAACTTTTTTCCTAGTTATTGATTGCAATTATAATCTTATTCTAGGAATAGCTGAATTTGTTAAATAATAGAGAAATGGAGGTAATAATGAAGATCATATCACTATTACATAATATTGATAATTCCATACTATTATATATAAAAAATAATATGCATGGATATATAATGGATAAAGCTATGGTTATAATCACTTCTTTGGGTAATGGAGGAGCTATATGGATTTTAATAGCTGTACTATTAATGATTAAGAAAAAATATAGAAAGATTGGCTTTATGGCTTTAGGAGCTTTAATACTAAGTACAATTTTAGGAGAAGGAATATTGAAACATGTGGTTCAGCGTATAAGACCATCAGCAGATATACCAGAAATTAATATGTTAATTGCAAAACCTTTATCCTATTCTTTTCCATCAGGGCATGCTGCTTCTTCTTTTGCAGTTGCAGGAGTATTATCAAAATATTTTAAAAAATATGCACCTGAATTTTTAGGATTGGCATCTTTAATTGCGTTTTCAAGATTGTATTTATATGTGCATTATCCTACAGATGTATTAGCTGGTATTATTTTAGGCTTAATATGTAGTAGAATAATAATTTACATATTTAATAAAATGTTTTTTATCAAAAATTTATTGTAGAAGGGAATTTTAAAAATGAATATGGAACTTTTTAGATTAATAAATAATTTAGCAAACAAAAATACAGTTTTAGATAATATAATGATATTTTTTTCCAAATATGTACCGCTTATATTTATGGTAGCTATTGTAATAGTATTTATTTTAGGACTTAAACAAAAAAAATGTGAATATAGAAAAATTGCTTTTAGTACTGTTATTATAACAGTAATTAATTTAATTATAAATTTAATCATTAGAAGTATATTTCATGTAGATAGACCTTTTGTTCATAATAAGGTGAATTTATTAGTGCCTCATGATACAGCTTCATCTTTTCCAAGTAACCATGCTACAGGAACAATGAGCATAGCATTGGGACTTGGAAAATATAATAAGTCACTTAGTATAATATTAAATATACTATCAATAATTGTTGGTTTTTCAAGGGTATATGTTGGAGATCATTATCCTATGGATGTTATAGGTTCATATGCAATTGTTTTTGCCACAAGTTATATTTACAATTTGAAATTAAGAAGTAAAGTTGAAAATTTATATGAAATAGTGGAAAAGAAATTAGCAACAAGAGTAGGGTTTAAATCACTATATAACTAGATTTAATATTATATAATTTTATTGGAAGTTTACCGAGTATTAGGCACATGAAAATAAATAACAGGTCCAAAGTTGCCATGAATATTTTTCATCAGGCAAGGAGACGAATTGCCCTCATAGCGGGCCTATTAGGTCAATTTGCCGACGCAGCATGATGGAAAATAGGCTGGCAAATGGATTGTTATTTATTTGATTGTGCCTTACCTAAAATAACAAAATAAAAGGTTTTAAATATAAAGCTAAATGTAAGACTAATTCTTAGTCAAGCATTGGGCTTTTTGTTTTTACATTATAAATAAATGATTAAAGAAAATATTCAATAATTTGGTCAATGATAGAAGTAAAGTTAAGTAAAGGAGAATAAGTTATGTGTAAATAAGGATATAGAAATATGGACTTATTTGCTAATAGCAAATGTAGATATAATAGTACATCTAGGAGATTTTCATTATATATAGGCGCTTGATCACAGTATAGAGCTATTTCTTCCTTAATAGTTAATGTTGCACCTTTCATCAATTAATAAACGAACACATGAAAAGAATACAAATTTTGCATGATTATTTGTCATATAAATTCGAATAGTCACCAAAGAATTACTAAATCAAAAAAAACAAAAAGATATGTTTAATGGATTTAGTATTTTAATTTACATTTATGCTTATTCTTGTAGAGTCTTGTCAAACGATATATTTTGACAAATTATTGTAAAAAACTTAAACTAAATATGATAATAAGGTTATACTGAAATAAAGTATTTTATGCAAAATAGAGTTTTTATCAATAATAAAAATTATTTAGAAGAATTAAAATGTAGTTTACCATAATTACAGTATCATTAGAATAGAGTAATACTGAATTACTAAAAGTGAGGTATTTTACTGTGAAGATTCAAAAATATGTTAATAAAAAGTTATTGCTGTTGTGTATACTTACAGTAGCAATATGTACTTTTATATTTGCATATATAAAAAATAATGAAAATGAAGAAAATAACAATATGATTGAAATAACGATGCCAGATAATGCAACCAAATAAGTGTTTTACTACCTCAAATTGCATTTTTCCCTGGACCTGAGGGATCAGGATGGGCACCAGATACGTTTAATGGATTTAAAGATGCTATATCAAAATTAAAGAATGAAAATCAAAAAATAAATATCAATGATCCTTTTTATGGAGATACACGACATGCAACGATTACGTGTAGTAAGTGTTTTAGAATTTTTCTCCCCTATGATATAAATTCTGCTCAGTAATAAATTAATGTGCCTAATAAAATAAGTAAGCAAGGGAACCTAATCTGATATGGTAGGTGACTTTCATTAAGGAGAAAAAATAAATGGATTTTGCTATAAATAAAGATAAGCTCAAGCAACTTAAAGAAAATAATAAGAAGGAAAAAAAATATACAATACTTCTGGTTGATGATGAACTAGCAAATCTTGAAGCCTTAACAAGGTTACTTGAAGAGGAATATAATATTACTAAAGCAAAGGATGGTTTTGAAGCATTAGCTATACTTAGAAATGATTTGTATTCGTCAGAAATCAGTTTGATTATCTCAGATCAACGTATGCCAGGAATGACGGGAGTAGAATTCTTAAAAAAAACAATTTCTATTATTCCTAATGCAACTCGCATGATTCTAACTGGTTTTATGGATGTTAAGGATATTATTGATTCCATTAATGAAGGACATATTTATAAATTTCTTTTAAAGCCGTTGGAACCAACTGAACTTCTAATTTCAGTAAAAAGAGCTTTGGAAGCATATGAATTAGAAACAAAAAACATTAAACTTATAGAACAATTAAAACATGTGAATGAAGACCTTAAAGAAAGTAAAGAATATCTAAAAACCATCTTTAATTCTGTAAATGATGCAATATTTATACATGATATTCATGGAAATATAATTGAGGTAAATGATACTGCGACTAGTATATATGGTTATTCCTATGAGGAATTAATAGGTATGAATATAAAAAATATTATCTCAGAAAATTCACCATATACAGTGGATAAGATATTGAAAAAAATTAGTGAAGAAAAAAATAGTGGACCATGGATAATAGAGGCAATTGCAAAGAATAAGAATAATATAGAATTTTGGGTTGAAGGTAATACTCATATTGCTATTTTTGAGGAAGAGGTTACTTTTATAGCAACTGTACGAAATATTACTAAGAGAAAAAATGCTGAATTAGCATCACAAAAAGAAGTGCTTGAATTAGAAAAATTAAGAACTGAGTTCTTTGCAAATATATCTCACGAACTTAAAACTCCACTTAATATAATATTAGGTGTAATACAACTAATTGGAAGAGATATTCAAGATGAAGAAAAGCCAATTAATAAAAGAAAAATTATTAATAATCTAAATATTGGAAAACAGAACTGTTTTAGATTACTAAGACTAATAAATAACTTAATTGATTCAACTAAATTAGATTCAGGTTATTTTGAACTTAGTATGACCAATTGCAATATTGTTGAGGTAGTAGAAGAAATTACTTTATCAGTAGCACAATACATAAATAACAATAATATAAATCTTATATTTGATACGGATATTGAGGAAAAGATATTGGCTTGCGATCCTGATAAAATTGAAAGAATCATGTTAAACCTTCTTTCTAATTCTCTAAAATTTACAGATGGAGGTGGAAGTATATTTGTGAATATTTTCGATGGGGAAGAATACATAACTATTTCTGTTGAGGACACTGGTATAGGTATACCAGAAGAAAAAATTGATATTATATTTGATAGATTCAGACAGGTAGATAAATCTTTTACAAGGAATTATGAAGGGAGTGGCATAGGGTTATCTCTTGTTAAATCACTTTTAGAAATGCATGGTGGAATAATTTCTGTAGAAAGTAAATATGGAGTAGGAACTAAATTTATTATAAAATTTCCTGTAAAAGTGTTGAATACTAGTAAAGAAGTAGACAATGTGGATAATGATATAATGAACAATTGCGTAGAAAAAATAAAAATTGAGTTTTCAGATATATATAAACACTTTGCATAAACGAACTAATAGTGAAAAGTTTATTTGTTCTATAATGGGGGAAGTGAAATTATAAAAATTTAATAAAAGAAAGATAAATTTATTATAAAATTATCTTTTTAGATACTTTGTGAAATTTAAATAAAAAATCAAAAATAAAGGGGGGATTTTGTGTCTACATCTGTTATTAGAAAGTTCCTAGTTCCTGAAATGCTTTTTGGAATAGGTTGCAGAAAGTTAGCGGGACAATATTCAAAAAATTTAGGAATTACTAAAGTTCTTATTGTGACAGATCCAGGTATAATAAAAGCAGGATGGCTAAGGGATGTAATAATAAGTTTAGAAAAGCATAATGTTGATTTTGTAGTTTTTGAACGGGTATCTCCAAATCCAAGGGATTATGAAGTAATAGAGGGTGCACAGCTTTACGAAAATGAAAAATGTAACGGAATTATCGCTGTGGGAGGCGGTAGTCCAATGGACTGTGCTAAAGCAATAGGAATAGTAACAACAAATAAAAAGGATATTCTCTATTTTTCAGGCGTGGATAAAATTGATGTTCCTATGCCTCCTCTTATATGTATACCTACAACATCAGGCACATCTTCGGATATAACTCAATTTACCAATATTTTAGACAGTGGAGAAAAGTTTAAAATTACTATTATTAGTAAAGCAATTGTTCCTGACATATCCCTAATTGATCCAGAAACAACATCTACCATGGATTCATACTTGGTTGCTACTACAGGAATAGATGCATTAGTACATGCCATTGAAGCTTTTGTTTCAAAAGGTAGATCTAGCTTTACGGATATTCATGCTTTAGAAGCAATTAAATTAATTGTACGATATCTCCCTATAAGATATAATGATCCACAAAATTTAGAAGCATTAGAAAAAATGATGCTAGCAAGTACAGAAGCTGGTATGGCTTTTTCTAATGCAATTCTAGGAGCTGTTCATTCAATGTCTCATAGCTTAGGTGGATTTCTCGATATTTCACATGGAGAATGCAATGCAATGTTAATTAATTCAGTGATAAGTTTTAATTATGATTCAGAGTCGGCGCGATTTGATGTAATTGCAGAAGCTTTTGGTTTGAATTTTAAAAATGAAACTTCCAAAGAAAGAAAAAAAGCCATTCTAAATAAAATAACAGAATTAAAGGAAAATTTAGGAATAACAAGAAAACTTGAAACTGTAGGTGTTAAATCCTGTGACATACCAATTCTTGCGAAGAAGGCTTATACTGACCCAAATCATATTACAAATCCTAAAACAGTTTCTGTACGTGATATTGAGGTGATTTATGAAGAATCAATGTAAATTAGAGCAAGAGGAAATTTTTAATAAATTACTTGGCTTAGGAGATACTTCTGTTCATAAAAGTTATTATTCCATACTTCAGGAGAAAATACGCTCACTTGAGAAATCAGAGCACAAGCTTGAATTAAAAGTAAAAGAACGTACAAAGCAGTATGAAGAATTAAATGAAGAATTAAAACAAAAAATTAGAGAATTAGAGATTACTCAGCAAGAGTTGTCTCAAGTAATTAAAAGGCTCCAGAAAACTCAAACAGAATTGGTACAGTCAGAAAAGATGGCTAGTCTTGGTACATTAGTGGCTGGTGTGGCACATGAAATCAATAATCCCATTAATTATGCATATTTGAGTTCAAAGGTGCTTCAGAAGGATTTGGACAATTTTAAAGATGAAATTATGCATTTGTTGGATAAAACTGATGATGAGGTTATTAATTTTTTTGAAGGGCACTTTACAAGATTCTCTGATTCAATAAATATTACTTTGGATGGTAGTAACAAGATAAAGAATATAGTTGAGGATTTAAGATTATTTTCTAGAATAGATGGAGAGGCTAAAAAAGAAATATATGTTTCCCAATCATTGGAAACAACAATAAGGTTAGTTAAGACTCAATATACCAAACAAATTGAATTTACTACAGATTTTCATACTGATGGAAAAATAGAATGTTACTCTTCACAGCTAGATCAGGTATTTTTAAATATCATTGTTAATGCTTGTCACGCTATTATAAAAAAACAGAAGGACTTAAAAGATGAAACCAAGGGGTTAGTTAATATAAGCCTTTTTAACAATCATAAAGAAATCATAATTATATTTAATGATAATGGGTGTGGTATGACTGATGAAGTAAGATCAAAGATATTTGAACCGTTTTTTACAACTAAACCAACAGGTCAAGGGACAGGGCTGGGAATGTCTATATCCTATGGTATCATTGAAAGACATAACGGAAGTGTAGAAATAAAATCTCGAGTGGGAGAAGGGTCAACAATTACTATTTTTCTCCCTTATTATATAAATTCTACTCAGTAATAAGTGAATAATAAAATATCTTAATTAATAAGTTCGTATTAATGTATAAGAGAATAAATAAAAAATAATATTCAATTATAATAAGGGCATAGAAATATGTCCTTATTATAATTAAATAATGATGTAACAAAATCGCCAATCAGAAAAAGATAAATTAACTATGGGATTTTCTAATTAGGCACATGAAATAAAATAAATGAGATTTAATTATACATAATTTTATAGAGTGAGTAGAATATGATTATATATGATATAATATTACTATAAATGTGAATCATGGATGACTATGAAATTAATCTTTTTCTTTTAGCATGAATTTTCAATTTTATGGAATTATAACGAATTTTGAAATAAATATTTAGATCAAGAGCAAAAATAAGGAGTGATATAAATGGGGCAAGCAAATTATTGGTTGTTTAATATGGATTATAAAAATAATAATGGAGATATAGTTTGGGAATATTGCAAAAATAACAATTGCTTTGCAATGCAATATCAAGATGGAAAACAGGTAAAGTCAAGTATAACAAAGAATTTAAATTTAGCAAGAGAAGTTAGAGTAGGAGATTATTGTGTTGCATATACAGGAAACAAGACTATTGTTGGAATTGGAAAGGTAATTAGAGAATTTTATGAAGACGATGACATAAATAAAAGAATATCTGAAGATGCACCTAACTTTGAAAGGCTTGGAGTGAAATGGAATATAAAGTTAGAGAAAGAATTGATTATTGAGACATTTACAAAAAGGTTAGGTATACTTAATAAAGGAACACTTTCTTGTTCAATATGTAAAATAAGTAAAGAAGGATATGAATATGCAAAATTTATGTGTGAAAAAATAGTTGCATTAAATAGTAAGATTAGGTATAAGAAAAGATAAAAAGTTGCATTAGCTTTGCTTATGACAGAATGACCTTTGAAGTTAAGTTATGTCTAAATTTATTTTTAATAATGTAGTTTTTTAATTAATAGGAGTGATTATTTATGGAAAGCAATGATACAATAGTCAATAGCAAAGAAGAATTAGTACGAGAAATATTAGAAAAGGATAAGGACTTAAAGGATGGTAATATTGATGAAGAATTAATCCATGAACTTATTAGTGGTAAGGTTTCAAAGAATATAAACAATACACATGATGAAAACTTCACATTAGGACAAAGAACTGCTGATAAAATAGCCACATTTGGTGGTAGTTGGACATTTATAATAAGTTTTGGTGTGGTATTAACAATTTGGATTATAGGGAATGCTGTTATTCTAAGTAGTAAAGCATTTGATCCATATCCATTTGTGTTTTTGAATCTGATATTGTCTTGTCTTGCTGCTATACAAGCTCCAATAATCATGATGTCACAAAATCGTCAATCAGAAAGAGATAGATTAACTGCTGCAAATGATTATCTTGTTAATTTGAAATCTGAAATAATAATAGAAGATTTGCATATAAAAATTGATGTTTTAATGGAACAGCAACAAGAAAATAAAAGAAACCAAGAATTATTATTAAAAACAGTTGAAGAATTAAAGAACAAGATGTAGTAGTATATAAAAATTTTTGTACTTTTAGGATATTGATGATTAAAAGCAAATTAATGAGTATATGTTAAAGATGTGGAAAAGTAGTAGAGAATCTATAAATAGTGTCTCTACTACTTTTTGAATTAATTCTTCAAATCTTTTTATTCCAATAAATTTCATTATATCATGTACATAATTCAATCCTTTATTCATTACCATTTTTAAGAGCTATGGAATAGGGCTTCTAGATGGAGAGTATAATGTTTATACTTTAAATGAGCTTGATACTTTAGCACCAAATTTAAATAGTAAATTATCCTCACTGACTAATTTGAAAATCAATATAATAAGTATTAGGTAATTCTTCACTTATAATTTCATATGCTAGATTAATCCAACTAGTGCATGTATTTAAGATTATTCCATCACTGGTCACAACATGATCTAGCTTGTTTAAAATAACATCTGCATTTGGTACAAGAATAACATCTACATCAAAATTGTATTTATCTAAGAGTTCTAATATTTTTAGCTTCAATCTTCCTGTATTAGAAACAGGAGAATCTAAATAAAAGATTACCTTTTGAGGTTTCATCTTATTAAGTTTTAAACCAATCAATTCTATTGCTACATCTGTTTTATCAATTAATTTATAAGTTCCACGAAGTCCGGCTAAATCACGCAAAGTACCATCCATGCATCTAAGCAAAGTAGAATTAGATAATGCTACTTCAAGTGTAATAATTATATTTAAACCATCAATATTTATTGTGCTATTTTCATATTCATTTATTAATTTATGTTTCTCTCTTCTTTTAACATCTTCAAAAGAAGATAAACTTCTCTTTAAAGCTAATCTTTGTCTTGCTGAAAATAGAAAATGGTTGCCTATAAACTCAATGGTTTTATCAATTCCATAACCACGATTTAATAACAAACAAATATCTTCTTGTGCTTTCTTTAATAAATCTATATTTTTATTATTAAATTCAATTTTATCAGATGGAACAAAGCCTCTTTGAACTATTTGTGTCATATAAATATCACTCCTTGTATTTTAAACCATAAATATTCTAAACCATATATATTTTAAACAATATTATCATATATATTCTTCAGAATATGCTTATAAAATGCCATATGAAGAGTATTTTATCGCATTAGTTTAAGATTTGATAAACTAATTACTACATAGTAGCGTTATTATCACAACTTATATAGGAAAATATTTTTTCGTATGATTCCATCCTTGTATAAATTTATTTACTATAAAAGAGATAGAAGAACTAGTTAGTAATAAAGTGTATTATATCAAGGATTTAAAGTGAAAATTGTTAATACATTTCTGCTTAAGTCATATAACATAGTGTAAGTCTACTTCCATTGCCGTCAATGTTATAAAGTTCACCACTATAATAAAAAAAAGTCTGCTTAATATCAATAAATAATATGCAGAAATTTCTGAAAATAAAGGGTATTGAGTTTTTATGTAGAACTTATATTGGGAGAGGATGTGGAATTTATGGACAAATATAATATACCATTGGGGACTTTAGTTGAGGTAAAGCATATTGACTTAGAAGCTGATAAAAAGAATCATGGAGTAAGACTTTATGTTGTGGCACATCACAAAGATACAAAAGGAACACCGTTATATTCTTTAGGGTTAAAAGGAGAAAACAATGCTTTGAAATTGTATAATGGATATTACGAGGAAAATTTAAAAGTTATTGATAAAATATCTGTTGAGTTAACTAAGGAGGAAATAAACGATATAGTTCAGTGGGGAAATACTTGTGATGAAGAAGGGTGGCTAATTGAAAAGGAAGTAAATCTAAAAGATAGGTTAAGCAAAATTATTTTATAATAAATGAGAATCTTTGTCTAGAATTAAGACAAAAGATTCTCGTTTTTATTTAAATAAAACACTAATTATCTTTTGCTACTTAGTAATGATATATTATCTTAAATTTTCACAGTCCTCACAATCATCTGTAAAAGCAGATCTATAGCACACAAAAGAATCAATTCTTCTTAAATTTACTTCCCAATAATCCCAATTTTTACCATTCCATCTAAATCCAGATACAGATTCCCTGTAAACATTAAACAAGAATGCCCAATAGCTTCTACCATTTACCTCCCAAATATATGTGTATTTAAAAACACAAAATCTTATAGAATTTGAACTAACAGCATTAGTTCCTGGACCATATTCACCGTGACTAAAGTTTTGAACTTCGTGATCCTTTTTACTAGGAGTATAATTTGGAGGCGGAGATTTAGGCGCTCCAGGCGGTCTAAAGCCTCCTCCAGGAAAATTAAAATCAGGTGGATTGAAGTCTTCTCCGCTAGGATGATTAAAATCAGGTGGATGATTAGCTGTTGGAGGAATGTTACTACCTGGTATAGGTAAAAAAGGTGGCCTTTGTCGTTCAAAAGGTTCAAAATTTATAAATTCCATAGTATCCTCATAAATATCATCTTTTAGGTTTAGCATTTATATTTAGCTCCTAATTAATTGTTTATAAAATAATATATTCATAAAAATTAAATTTGTTATACTTTAACTTAAGCACATCCAAGAAATAACAATCCAGTATACTTGTCTATTTTACGCTATACTGCGTTAGCAAGTTCTACTAAATAGCACGCTCTATGAGCAAAACTTGCATCCAATTTTCTTAGCATCATCACGCATTACAAAAACATCTGGAAATACATTTACTATATCTTGGTCGTTATGAAACTTTAATTCTATTTGTGCAGCTTATTATAGTTTTTATTTATAGTACTATAGAAAATGGAGATTTTACATTATGAAGAGGTTTAGGTAATATATATAATATGTTAAAATTTTAACTATTTATGAGTAGGTACGGAAACTAATGTATAAAAGGTGATTTTTATGCAAGTCGTTGGAAATCTATAAATTTTATCATCAGAGCTTATTTTTATATAAAAATAAGCACAGCAAACAAACTTACGAAATGTAA